>Ga0070696_100000161_pt1 | contig 37761 bp, 28 predicted proteins | sample KBSK1253metaG_FD_65474 | JGI IMG/M metagenome (GOLD analysis project Ga0070696, IMG submission 65474) | Corn, switchgrass and miscanthus rhizosphere microbial communities from Kellogg Biological Station, Michigan, USA - KBS K1-25-3 metaG | ecosystem: Host-associated > Plants > Roots >... | reverse complement strand
CGCCATGGTAGGGATCGGAGTAGTACATCACGGAATCGACGACGCCGGCAACGTCCACTCCCGCGCGGAAAAGCTTGGGCTGGTCGGTCATAGCGATCAGCGTGAAGAAGCCGCCGTAGCTTAGGCCCCAGACTCCAATGCGATCAGCATCGACGTACGGAAGAGTCTTTAGATAATTCGCGCCCATCCAGGCGTCCTTGGCATCTTTGCCGCCCACGTCCATGTGAACGCCAGTACGCCAGTCGCGCCCGTATCCGATGCTGCCGCGATAATCGGGAGCGAAAACAACGTAACCTTTCTGCAGAAAATACTGATGAACGCTGTAGTAGACGGCGTAGTTTCGCTGGACGTGCCAGCCATCGTAGTTCTGATTCACACCGTCGCCGTGGATCCACAGGATGGCTGGATGTTTTTTCGATTTGTCGAAGTTTTTCGGAACAAAAAGCCAGCCGGGAACTTGCTGGCCGTCGGGCCCGGGGTAGTGGACGAATTGCGGCTCGACAAATTGGGAGCGGTCCATGCCCGCAGGCATGGAGTCGGTGAGGCGCACGGGTTGCGCGCCGGCGTTTGTGCCGATGGTAAAAAGATCGGCGCTGTTGCGCGTGTCCGTGTGCTGATAGACAAGGCGGCCGTCGCCTTCCGACCAGTGCGGCTCGATATTTGTGCCGGGGGCTGCGGGAATGTAGGCAACTTCGGCGTGCGCGGGATCATCGCCGATCTTAGCGATTCCGAGGACGCGGTCGCCTGGATGGCCCTCAAGGTTGGCGTCGAATGCGATACGCGTACTGTCGTGCGACCATGCCGGGCGCCAGGCTTCGAATTTGCCCTTGGTGATTTGCACGGCATCGCCGCCGGATGCGGGCATGACGTAGAGATGGTCCCAGCCATCTTCGTCGCTGAGGAAGGCGATCCATTTGCCGTTCGGAGAGGGCCACGGCTGCGCGCCTGCTTCGCCCCAATCGGGGATGCTCCAGAATTTTTCTTCGTGAATCTCGTGGATAGTTTTTGTGGAGCCGGTGGCAGCGTCGGCGATGTAAATGAAGTAATTTTTGAAGTCTTTGGACTGGCCGTCGAAAACGAGATGAGTGGCGTCGACCCAGGCCAATCCGCCGTATTCGTCCGGCTTAGCAACGGCGACTGGTGTGCCGCCCGCGAGTTTGAGCGCGTAGATTTGGCCGGGGACAAATTCCGAAACGCGATAGATGAGTTTGGCACCGGAATAAGCAGGCGATTCGTCGTGATGAATGATTTTCGAGCCGCCGATGTAGGAGATGGAAGCGCCGTCGGGGGACCATAAGATGTTGCGGATACTGACGTCGTCGTGCGCGGTGGTCGACTCCGTTCCGTCGGAGAGCCAGCGGATGATCAGATCGCTAGGGTGAGGCGCGTCTCCGGCCGCCGCGCGATTGCTGCGGACGAAAGCAACTCGCTTACCATCAGGCGATAGGACGAAACCGCTGCCCGGATCCGGTTTGCTCCAGACCGCCTTCGGAGCGCCGCCGGAAGCAGCGACTTGCCAGAGATCGCCGTCGTGCGGAAAGTACACGAGATCACTATTTTCGCTCCAGAATGCGCCTGAGACTTGGCCCTCGGAATAAGTTGTCAGAGGCTTAGGCTGGCCGCTTCCATCGGCATTGGCGATGTAAAGGTTGGCTACGCCTGCCCGGTCCCACACGAACGCAACGAGCTTGCCGTCTGGTGACCAGATGGGATCGGACGGATGCTTGATGTCGATTAACTGCTCGATAGTGAGCTTTTGTTTTTGGCCTGCGGATTGCGCCGACGCAGCGCTCGACGTAGCTAGCAGCGTAATTGCAATTCCAAGTGCGTGGAGTGCGTGAATCCGAATGCGCATTGCGCCCCCTCAAATGCGAAGACAGAGATTTGCGAGCCCGAAACCAGAGCGGCGGGTGGGGCGAAAGTATCACCCAACCCGCCGAACAGGGAAGAACGATTTCAATGTAAACGTGGCCGCCCGGTTAGAACGTAAAGCGGAGACCGAAGCGCGTCACGAATGGGTTGATGGTGCTGAACGGGAATAGGTAGCTAGATCCGAAAGTGGTGACTTGTCCGATGGTCGTCTGCGCGTTGGTGACGTTGAAGAAATCCACGGTGGGAGTGAGGCGCCACTTCTCACGGATGGCGAACTCGCGAGAGAGGCGCAGGTTGAGTTGGTTCACGCTGGGCAGGCGCAGAAGGCCAGCAGGCTGGAGAATGACCGATTCGTTGATAACGTCTGCCGGGGAATTTCCGTCGGGCACGCCGAAAGTCTCGGTCGGCTGGAGTGGGAAACCGGTGTAGTGCTGGAAATTGACGCTGGTGCCGATTTTCCAGGGGAGTTCGTAAGTGCTGTCAATTTTAAAGACGTAGGTCGCATCGAGATTCAGGTAGTTGTTGCTGCGATTGATGTCGAGGTTTGGATCGGTGAAATTATCTCCAGTGGCCTGATCGGAGAAGCCGCGGCCATAGAGGCCTTTCTGCCGCTGGATGGTAAAGCCGCCGAGAACCTGCCACTTGTTGGAGAGGCGCTTGACGGCGGTGAATTCCACGCCGTGATATGCGTTGTCATTCAGTTTGGGAATGTTGGTGACAACGAAATTAAAAGCGCCGTACTTGTTGGTGTCGGTGGGTTGGAAACTAAAAAGAGTCATGGGCTTGTTGGTGATGGGATTCATAATCGGGCTTCCGTTGAGAGTGGTGATCGGTACATAGTCCGATTCCTGAACGGCAGTGTTCTCGATGCCGATCAGATTCTTCTTGGTTCGGTAATAGTAGGTGGCGCTGATGCGCAAATCCCGCCAGATCTGTTTCTCGTAACCGGCGCTGATTTCTTCGGAGTAAGGGCGGCTCATATTGGGATTGATGTGGGTACTGGAGCCACCAAACGCACCTACGGGTGTGGTTCCAGCTCCCTGGGGGAGCCATTCACTCTGTTGGGGAATGCCATCACCGTTCGTGTCAGTCCAGGTGTAGAACTTTCCGGAGAGGCCGACGGGGTTGGCTGTTTCCGCCAGGCCCGTGCCCTGCATGATGTAGTAGAGGCCATAACCAAATCGAATGACGGAGGTGCCCTTACCGGTCGGATCGTATGCCACGCCAATACGCGGAGAGACGTTATTCCAATCCACCAGATTTCCGGAGGCTAAGTAGGTGGTAATCGGGAAGAGTTGCGGGAAAGTTTCGTTGGGATTGCTATTCTGAACCGGATAATAGGTGCGGAAATTGTCGTAACGCAGTCCAAGATTCAGCGTAAGCCGGCGCTTAATGTTCCAAGTGTCCTGGAGAAAGAAGCTGGTGTCGCGGAAGTAGTTCTTTTGGGTTGTTGGCGTGTTGTACGCCAGCACCTGGTTGTTGGCTTGATTAGTTACAGGGTCGGTGTTCAAGATTACGTTAATTCCCTGATTGACATTATAGACGTAGGAGTTGTAGCTTTTTCCCCACTCGAAACCGAATTGAATGTTGTGCGTGCCGTGCCAATTAGGCTTGTACCAGGAACCTCCCGCCGTCCACTTTAAGACCCATGCCGGATTGGCAAATTGGTAGGGCGCAGCTCCAGTCTCTGTAGAGGCCGGAATGTTCTGAATGTTAAGCGAAGCGGTGGTCACGCTGGGTTGGTAGCTGAGCGGGAATACGATCTTGTTGTAGCCGACGCGAAAATCCAGAAGGAGGTTGTTGGTGACCTGGCTGGTCCAGAGGCCCTCCAGAATGTAAGCGGGCTCAATCTGCAGCCAGCTGGCTTCCGCGGTGACGAAGGAATAGGCCGTGTCGCGGCGGAAGAAGCGGTTCTGTTCGTTGTAGAGCCAGATGAAGCTGAACTTATTCTTGGGATTGACCTGAAAATCGCTGCGCAGGTCCGTGTTGGTTTGGTGATTGATGTCCTTGACGGGGATGCCAGCTTGATCAGTCACAGAGAGGATTTGTTGGTTGAGATCGTAGCGGCGATAGGAGCCGAAAAGCCACCACTTATCCTTGATGATTGCTCCTCCGAGACTGGCTGTGGTGTCTCTGGCCATATCGAATGGTGAGCCGGATTTAACCGGGCTGCCGTTGTAGACGGGGAATTTGACGCCAGCCTGGGTAGCAGCCGTCAGATAGTAGATCACAGCTTGGCCGTGCAACTCGTTCGACCCGGACTTCGTCGTCTGGTTCATGTATACGCCGCCGATCGGCACGGACGCCGGCGCATTGTCGGCCACGACCTGAAACTCTTCGAACGAGTCATGGTTGGTGTAAAACTGTGTGTAACCGCCGTTTGCGCCCGGCCAGTTTAGGTCCAGACCGTTGTAGCTATAAATTTGCTCTGCCTGCGTACTTCCATGCACTTGCATGGCAGACTGCTGGTAGCTGTTATTGCCCGCGACATCGAACGTGCTGGAGGTGACGCCGGGCATCTGTGCAACGGTAGACCAGGGATCGCGGCCACTCGGAATCTCTTGGAGGAGCGACTGGTCGAAAGTCGTGGAGGTTTGAGCCGTTTGCAGGTCAACAACCGGTTCTCCTTCCACCTGCACAGTCTGAGTAACTTCTCCAACTTGTAGTTTGGAGTTCACGGTTGCGGTGAAGCCGGCCGTGATGACGATGCCGGTTGCGTTGACGGTCCGGAACCCGCTCGCGGTGACCGTGACGTCATACGTGCCGGGCGCGAGCAGGTCAAATAGATATGCGCCGTCCGCCTCCGTGTTCGTGGTGCGCGGGCTCATCAGGGCGGTGCTCTTGACCGTGACGGTGGCGTTAGGCACTGCTGCTCCGGAAGCGTCGGTTACTACTCCGGTGATTTTTCCCGTGATTGCAACTTGTGCGGAAATGATCGCTGGTAAAAAGCTTGCGAATAAGCAAAGAAATAAAAAGCGGATCCTCATCACCCCTCCTAGTACTTATAGACGAACCACATCGTGTGTGGACCTGTAGTTCCGAAAACCTCACCCTGATCCCGAAATGGAACTTGCGTGGTAGAACGCGAAGGTACATAGGGGATTTAGACGGATTGTATACAGTATCCTCGATAAGTCAAATAAGGAATTCAGCTACACCCCCTCGGAAGATCCACGCCCCGATATGACTGATAGACGGCTTCCGCCGCGATTTGTTCACTCCGGCCGGTATAAATTATCCTAATTTCCAAAAATGAAGCAGAGACCTACCTCACACAAACTAGGGAAAAGTGCAGCGGCTAGTTCTGGACCTAGATACTCAAGTGCGTTTGAAGATTGGTTGGCGTCAGTTGGCTGGCAGGCGATTCACGATGAAATCGGAGATGCGGCTGGCTGCGGGCGGGTCGAGATTCGAAAGCACCACGATGACGTAGCCGCTTTGAGGAAAGATTTGGAGATCGCCGTTCATGCCTGGGGCGCCGCCGCCGTGCCCGAAATGGCGCATGGGAGTGCCTGAATTGGCGTCCATAAAGCCGAAAGCATACTTCGCCCCTCGCGGCGTATCGACCTTTCCAGTCGTGAGCAGATCGGAGTTTTGCGCGTTCAACAATTTGTGATTGGTCAGGGCGTTCGCGAAGCGCAGGAAGTCCTCGACGGTGCAATAGCCGCCGCCCGCCGAGGTTCCGCGATACGGGAGCGAGTCTGTGTTGGGTCGCAGGCCGTCACCTCCGAACATCGTATAGCCAACGGAGCGGCCCGGAACATTCTGGTCCTCAGGAAAAGAGCCGGAGGAGGTCATGCCCGCGGGCGCATAGACGTTTTCGCTGACGTAATCGTAATAACTTTTTCCGCTGACAAGCTCGATGATTACGCCAAGCAGCAAAAATCCATAATTGCTGTACTCCCAGCGACTGCCCGGCGCAAACTCCGGCCCGCGCTGGCCATAAAGTTTCACGTAATCCTGGAGCGTCTTTAATTCCAGACGATGCGCATCGAATTGCGGACCGAAAAAGTCTCCCGTGCCTCCGGTGTGAGTCAGCAACTGCTGGATCGTGACTTTCGTGGCGACATCCTTGTTCGGATAGTCGGCGATGTACTGGCCGAGGGGATCGCTGAGACTGACCTTACCGGCTTGCACGAGTTGAAGGATCGACACGGCGGTGAACATCTTGTTCATCGACCCGATGCGGAATTTCGTGCCGAGACTATTGGCGGTTTTCTTTTCGCGGTCGGCCATGCCATAGGCGCCGGTGAAAATAGGCTTTCCGTCTTTCGCCAAGAGTGCGGCTCCAGCGAACTTGTCTGCGGCGGAGTCTTTCTCCAGCTTTGCGCGTAGCGCGGCCACCAATTCGCTCTGGCTCAGACGAGGAATCGCGAATTCCGCGGGGCGCTCGACGGCACGTAAATCGAGATGCGCAACTTTGTGGGGCGGCGCGGCTTCGACCGCGATTTTGAGTTGCGCAAATTGGTCGGAGTCATGTTCCTGAACAATCACGGTGAGCTCCGTGGCGGTGGATTCCCCGATCTTTCTGAGATCGAATCCTCCGGTCTGTTGTCGAAAGGCGAAAGCGCCTTCGACTTTGTGCTCATCGGGGTTTGAGAAGTTGCTCCGGAATTTTTCGAGTTCGGCCCGGTTGCCACTGTTGAACGCGGCCAACCAGGCGGAGAGTAGTTCGGCCGGCGGGGTCTTGGGAAGTTCGATAGCGGTGGACTGCACTTGCCCGGCTGCGGTCGCGCGGTATGAGGCGAAGCCGATCCCGGCGAGCGCGAAGGCGACGAGCGATACGGTACTGAGAGCGCGCGAACGATTAATCATGATTTTCGATTGCCTCCCAAGTTGCCATCGGTGGTCCCAAGTCTATATCCATAGACGCGGGGGGCCAGTCTGTGTTTTCAATTGCAAGTGTGGCTGGTTGTTGTTGAACACAAGTAGGGAATTTCGGCACCGAGATTGAGCAGTCGCCTACGCCATCTCAATAGATGGGGAAGCTCACTCCGCCCGATCAAGAGCTTATCCTAACAAACTGGTGATAAAGCTGTTAGCGCGGTGGACAGGCCGGATTGCAGGAGGGAGTTCCAGACAGAGTTAGACTATAGTCAGACTATGGTTTGACTATGGTCAATATTCAGGATACACTTTGCCAATGGACTCTGGACCATGGATGAAATAGCCATTTCGAAATTTAAGGCTACGTGCCTGGCCGTCTTGGAACGCGTGCGCAAGACGGGCCAGCCGATCCGCGTAACACGCTTTGGCCAACCCATTGCCGAGATCGCGCCACCGTCACCGCTCCAACCCGTCCGCCGCTTCGGTCGACATGTAGGTTCTGGTGTCATTCTCGGAGACATCGTCGGGCCAATCGGGGATGAGTCCGACTGGGAAGCAGCACGCGACCCGGAGTCAGACGAGAGCAAAGATAAGAAATGAACCTGTTACTTGACACCCACATTTGGATCTGGAATGACCTCGAACCATGGAAGCTCGCTTCAGCCATCAATCGAGCCCTAGCGAATCCAGAAAACCAACTGTGGCTTTCCCCGGTGAGTATCTGGGAAATCACCCTTTTACTCGAGAAGCGAAGGATTAATCTGAAGCAGGATTTCCGCAGTTGGGCGGACGAGTCTGTCAGGGACCTTCAGCTACATGAAGCTGCCATAACCTGGGAAGTGGCGCATGAGATGCGCTATACGCTTTTGGGCCACCGCGATCCAGCGGATCGGTTCCTGGTTGCTACAGCAAAAGTCTACGATATGACCCTTGTAACGGGCGACGAACGCCTCATGAGTGTGCCGGGGCTAAGCGTTCTGCCGAATCGCTAGTCCAGACTGGCCCACAAAATAATTCGTCGCGGATTACCTCAAACTACTACAGTGTTTTCTTGAAGAACGCGGTCATGCGCGACCAGGCATCGGCGGCCGCCTGCGGGCGGTACCCATTTTTGTTATTGGGATTTTCGAAAGCATGACCTGCGCCATCATAAATTTTCACGTCGCGCAGAGCAACGCCGCCAGGGCCGCAAACATTTTGCGCCTCGTGAAAATCCTCCGGGAAAGTGGGAGTTACTTTGCTGCGGCCTGCAGCTCCGCCAGCGCCGCGAGGACTTCTTCGCTGTGCTGCTGGGGCTTTACATCGAGATAGACCTTACGCACAACGCCGCTTGGATCGATTAGAAACGTGTGCCGCGCAGAGAGCTTGGCAACGCCAAAATTCATCACCGAATCATACAGCGCGGAAACTTCCGTCTTGGTGTCCGCGAGCAGCTTGAAGCTCAGGCCCTCTTTAGTGCAAAATTTTTGGTGGGAGTCTTCGTCCTGCACGCTGACGCCAACGATTACGGCATTCTTCTGCTCGTACTGCGCCAGGTCGCGCTGGAAGTTGTGGGCTTCGACCGTGCATCCGCTCGTAAAATCTTTCGGGTAGAAATAGAGCACTACCCATTTGCCTTTGAAATCGTGAAGGCTAACGGGTTTTGCCTCTTGGGAATTGAGCGTGAAGTCAGGCGCAGAGGTACCAACGCCAGGCGCCTTGCCATCTGCGCGCATTCCGTGGATCCCCAGGCCTAACGCCGCCAGCAATAGCGCTCCAACCGCGATCATCGTCGTTTTCATGTTTTGTCCCCTCAGCCTTATAACTTCTCTAATTTTGATTTATTCCAGGAATGACGCCTGAATCGCGAATTATGCAGTTCCTGCGGGCCGGACGGGCTCTATGATACCGCCCCAGAAGAGCCCTGGCTAGTTCGAATGGGCGAACCGGCCAAAGCCCAGCCGCAATTGGAGCGTGTTAATTCCAGGATTCAGGCTGGCGAGGCCGGCGTTCGAAATATGCATGAAGCGGATCTCTGCGCTCCAGTTGTACTTGCTTCTCAGGAAGTGCAAGCCGAGCGCGCCGCTCGACGTGAAGTTTACATGGGAAGTGCCGGGAGGCACGTAATCATTCGTGAAAAGCGTGCCGCCACCGAGTTCGAAATAGGGAACGACCTTTCGCGGCTTCGTGAAATTCCATTTCAGCGCGAAGGGATTCAAACCGAATCCGTAGGCAGTTCCAGTGCGCTGAACCACCAGGAAGACCGGCACGACATCCACCGCATATTCGAATTGTCCGCGCAGAAAGCCCGGTCCATGCGGCGCAGTCAGAATCCAGCCGTAACGCGCGCCGACATTCCACACGCCGCTGCTCGCCGTGCTGCCATTCAGTCCGTGGCCACCACCAGTCCAGAGTTGCAGATCATGCCCGCCTTGCTCCGGCCCGGCCTGTGCCCGCGAGGATGGGGCACTCAGCAGCGCCAGGAAAAAAACGCTTGCGAGTAGTCGTGTCCACCGTCGCGTCACCGCAGGGTCTCCCTCCGGTCTTGGATTCGATACGTTAAGACTTGGGTGCAGGGAAGATACAGAAAAACAGCCCAAAACGCGACTGGCTTCTGACTCGAGCTCTTGCACTATTTAAGAGCAGATAGGTTCGGACGGTTCCAACCGAGACTGCAGGTCTCGCTTACGTCCGCGATCTGAAATAGAAAAGTTGTACGGACGCGTATGAAAAAGAATCCTCAGCGATCAATTTGGACTTGTTCGCATCAAACTCGCGCGTTCGTCGCGCACGTCGTCGCCGCGAAGTTCACGCAATGCACAAGTTACGAATTCCCCTGCGACTTTCTTGCGCCAGCTCATGTCAAAGTCCGTATTGTCGAGAGGCTTGGCGATGCGCGCCGCCAAAACCGCGGCTTCTGCAATCGAGTCCGTACTTAGGGCTCGGCCCAGGAGTGATTTTGCTGCCTCCGCTGCAATCAGGGGACGAGACGCGGCAGAACCAATAACGATGCGGGCATCCGCAACCGCACCGTTCTCCGAAATACGCGCGGCGGCGGCCACTGACAGCACCGGAAAATCGAAAGAACCGCGCCGCCTCAGCTTCCAGTAAGTGCTCCTCCACCCGTGCAGAGAATCCAGCAGCACTTCCGACAGAATTTCATTGGGCTTCCGCTTGACGTAATCGAGGCCATCATTGTTATAGAGATCAGCAAGTAAAACTTCGCGCTTCTCTGAATGCGAAGCGAGGCGGACTTTGGCGCCAAGAGCGATCAATGCCGGGGCCGTGTCTGTCGAAGAAACCGCCACGCATTTTGGACTCCCGGGCGCGACCCAGCATGTATCTCCATCTTTCTTAAGGCAAAAATTGATGGCCTTCCGCCACTCGTAATTCTGATCGTAGTAGTTGCAGCGCGTATCCAGGCACAGATTGCCGCCGAGCGTCGCCATGTTTCGAATAGGCGGCGTCGCCACCAGGGAAGCCGCCTGCGCAAGCGCCGTCAGACCGTTCCGAAAGCGCCCGTCCGCCGCTATGTCCGAGAGCGTGACACAAGCACCGAGCCGCGATCCCGAGTGGTCCAATCGAATGCGTTGCAATTCTTCGATGTAGCGCAGGCTCATCAGCGTTCGCGGAACCTGCTGTCTTCGCTTCATGTTTGGAAGCAAATCCGTGCCTCCGGCGAGCGGCATGGCCTTTGCTCCCTCGCCGTCCAAAATGCGCGCCGCTTCGTCCAAGGTGCGCGGAGCGCGAAACTCGAAAAGAGGCAGCCGCATCATGGGCTGAGCACCTTTTCTTTTTCATTGCGGCGCTTCGCCGGTCGCGGAACATCATTCACCGCGTGCCCATCTCCTCCCTCCCATGGTGGAGGAACCCGCAGCGCTTCCGGCCAATTGACATGCGGAAAATGGCTCGGTCCAAAACGCGGCTCGCGCCCCGCTTTCTTTTCCGCGAGAGCTTTCATGATTTTTTCCGGAGTGATCGGCACCTCATCAATCCTCACGCCAACCGCGTCGTAAACCGCGTTCGCGACCGCAGGCATTATCGGCAGGAGCGGACCCTGGCCGACTTCTTTCGCTCCGAACGGCCCCCGCGGGTCCGGCTCTTCGATCAGCTCCGTAACAACCTCCGGCATGTCCAGCGACGTCGGACTCTTGTATTCCAGCATCGAAGGAAATTTGTGCACCAGCGCATGCGAAAGTTTTTTCGGCAGCCGCCGGAACTCCTGCTCCTCCATCAGCGCTTCGCCCAGCCCCATGTACACACTTCCTTCCACCTGACCCCGCACCAGCGTCGGATTCAGCGCACGGCCGATGTCGTGCGCGATCCAAATCTTCGGCACGGTGATCCAGCCGGTTGCCGGATTGACGATCACTTCGACGACAGCAGCGGTGTACGAGTACGTTGGCGACGGTCCCACGCCTCCGCCTTTGTAAAGCGCCGGCGATTTCGGAGGTGTATATGAGCCCATCGTGCCAATCGTGCCGAATCGCGCCTCCGCCAGGCAGACCGCCTCGGCAAACGTGACGCTCTTCTCCGGCGCCGCGGAATCAAAAACGCGTTTGTCCGCGAAGCTCAGACGTTCTTTTGGAACTTCCAGTTTCTCCGCGACCGCCTCGGCGATGATCGCTTTACCGCGCTCCGCCGCTTGCAGCGCTGCGTTACCCGCCATGATCGTCACTCGACTCGAATAGGAACCCAAATCCACCGGCCCCAAATCCGTATCGCCCGTGTACAAGCGAATATCAAACGTCTCAAGTCCCAAAACTTCAGCGACAATTCCCGCGAGCACGTCATCCGACCCTTGCCCGATCTCCGTCGCGCCGCAAAAAACCGACACGCCGCCGCCACGATCAAATTTGATGTGCACGCCCGAATGCGGCATTTTGTTCCAATAAATCGGCAGCCCCGCGCCCGTCAGATATGCGGAGCAAGCCAGCCCAACCCCGTGGCCCTCCGGCAGCCTCCGGAATTTTTCCTTCCAATCTGAAATTTTAGCGACGCGACGGATGCATTTCGAAAGATTCACAACGCTCAACCGGAAAAAATTCGCCGTCACCGCATTCGAAGACTCCGCGATGCGCAGCCGCAAGTCCGCCGGATCGATGCGCAGCTTCTCGGCGATCTTGTCGAGCTGCACTTCTTGCCCGAAGCGCGGCTGCACTGTCCCATGTCCGCGTTTCGGACCGCACGGGGGCTTGTTCGTGAATGTGCGGCAGCCCTGAAAGTGATACCGGGGAATGTGATAAGTCGTGGTCTGCAGCGCGCCCGTGTAAAACGTGCTCGCGACGCCGTACGAGCCGTACGCGCCGCCGTCGATCAGCGTTTGCAGATGCATTCCGGTAATCGTGCCATCCTTCTTCACCCCGGTCTTAAATTTCATGAGCACCGGATGCCTGCCCCGGTGGCAATAAAAAACCTCTTCGCGCGTCAAACAAATTTTCACGGGCCGGTCCAGCAGCAGCGCCGCCTTGGAGACAACGATCTCGTGCTGGAACGGATCGCTCTTCCCGCCAAATCCACCGCCGTTGGGCGTGGCGATCACTCGAATGTGCCCCGGAGGCATCTGCAACACTTTCGCCAGCGCGCGATGCAAATAATGGGGCGTCTGCGTGCTGCTCCAGATGGTCAGTTTTCCTTCGGGATCCTTGATGGCGACGGCAGCGTGCTGTTCGATCGGCAGGTGTGTGTTTCCCTGGTAGAAAAACGTGTCCTCGAACACTTCATCCGCTTCCGCAAATCCTTGCTCCACATTTCCGAATTCCAGCGATACGCGCTTGTGAATGTTTCCTTCTTCGCCGTAGTCGTGTATTCGCGGCGCCGGTGTAGCCAGCGCTTCTTCCGGGTCGGAGATCGTCGTCAGCAGTTCGTATTCGACCTCAATCAGGTCCAGGGCCTCGAACGCGGTCAGCTCCTCGCGCGCAATCACCGCCGCGACCGGATCGCCCACATGCCGCACATGGTCCACGCACAAAGCCTGCTCGTCCTGGCTGACCGGCAAAATTCCGTATTCGATCGGCACATCTTTTCCAGTGAGCACCAAATACACACCTGGATGCGCGGCGGCCCGCGATGTATCGATATTCCGGATGCGCGCATGAGGATGTGGCGAACGCAATAACTTGCAAAACGCCATTCGCGGCAAAAATATATCGTCCGCGAAGCGCGTTTGCCCCGTCACTTTTGCGCGGGCGTCCACTCTCCGCCGCGGCATGCCGATCACGCGCATCTGTTTTTCATCCTGCATTCGCGTTCCTCGCCTCGCGCTTTACGACCCGGAATTCTCTCGCCTCGCGATGCGCACCATCGCCTCTTCCACGGCCTCGAAAATCTGCTGATAGCCGGTGCACCGGCACAAATTCCCCGAAAGCGCCTCGCGAATTTCGCCGCGCGAAGGCCTCGGATTTTGATCGAGCAGAGCCTTCGCTGTGACTAAAATCGCAGGTGTGCAATAGCCGCACTGTGCTGCTCCCAAATCCGCAAACGCATCCTGCAGTGGATGAAGCTTTCCGTCCGTAACGAGCCCTTCCACGGTCAAAATATTTCTCTTGTCGCACTCGAGCGCCAGCAGCAAGCACGAAAGCACCGGCTTGCCGTCCAGTAAAACCGCGCAAGCCCCGCATTCGCCCAATTCGCAGCCGTGTTTCGTGCCCGTGTGTCCCAAATCCTCGCGAAGCACTTCGAGCAACGTCTTGTACGGCGCGAAACTAACGTCCGTCTGCTCGCCGTTGAGCGTCAATCGAATGTGCGCCGTCTTCTGTGATTCCACTGGCAGCGTAATCAAATCACTCATCTCGCCTCACACTGGAAACAGCCGCGCCGCGTTGTCATACAAAATTTTCCGCTTGGCCTCCGCGCCAATCGGAAGCGCATGGAACTTTTCGATGTTTCCTTTGATCTCCGGCACGCCCGGCCCCGGCCAGTCCGTGCCCCACAAAACCTTGTCCGCGATATCTTCAATCCGCGGAAAATACTCCATCAATTTCTGTGGAGGTATCCCGGAAATATCCATGTACATATTCTTGTGCCGGCGCACCAGAAAAAAGGCCTCGTTCATCCACAGCGGCCTTCCGCCGTGCGCCAGGATCACCACCAGATTCGGATAGTCGATGCTCACGTCGTCGCACAACATCGGCTGTGCATGCAGATTTCTCGCGCCAGGAAAAATCGAAGTTCCCGTGTGAATCATCACCGGCATTCCGTTCGTCTGCGCCCGTTCGTAAATTGCAGCCAGGTCCCGGTCTCCGTTCATGTACGCGTTCGGCGAAATCGCCTGGTGCGAGGGGTGCAGCTTGATCGCGCGAATACCCAATTTCGCCAGACGATCTACTTCGGCGCCACAATCGGGAACGGTCCCGGACAGCACGCCGCCGAATGCAATCAGTCGGTCGGGCGCGGCGCTGCAATATTTTGCGCTCCAATCATTCGCCTCTGGCGTGAACCCGATTATTTTCGGGGCCACGTAGTTGATCAGCCCCGCTCGCTCGATCCCCAGACTATCCAGGTGTCCGAGAAACGCTTTCGGGTCCTCGCAGTAGCGCATCACATCCGCGTAGTCTTTCCGCCCGCGCTTCATCAAGTCCATCGCGGCGGGCTTCATCATGTGGTACGGCATGATGTGAATGTGGATGTCGATGATCGGCTGCATGAATCTGTGTCCTTGGAAAGAAGGATTGCCGTGCGTCAGTTGAAACGCACGTATTCAAAATCCAAAGGCTTGCTGTTGATTCCACGAAGCGGCGGCGCGATCCAGTTCGCAAACTTTCCAGGCTCCACCACGCGCCCGGTCATCAACGATTGCACGAACTTGTGATCTTCCGGGCTTGGCAGCCATTCGTGTTCGTGCTTCTTCCACGCTTCCGCGGTCAAAACCTCTCCGCTGATACCGATGTTGTGCCCCGCAAAATTTCCAATCGCTCGATGAAAGCCCTTGTGGGGAAGTGTCAGCTTGAACGGAATCCCGGCTTCATCAATCACCCGCTGCCATCGCGCCACGCCATCCGCAATCTCTTCGATGTAATCATCGCGCAATCGTTCGTTTAAAGCTGTCAGCGCTGGAACATTCTTCTGGACAATGTTTTCTCCAATCACTTCGTACACTGGATACTCGGCGTTGCTCAGCACGTGATCGTCCTCGAGCTTCGTTTCGCGAAAGCGTCCCTTTAATCCGTTGGTGAAGTAATTCGCCGCATTCGAGGAAACATCCGAACCGTACAAGTCGAGCGTTACGCTGTAATGAAAATTCAGGTAACGCTGAATCGTCTGCAGGTCGATCACGCCGAGCGCCCGCACCTGCGCCGGATCCTCCAGCTTGTTCTCCTTCATCACTTCGCACGTGCGCTTGATGATTCTTGTAACGCCTGTCTCGCCGACGAACATATGGTGCGCTTCTTCCGTCAGCATGAACCGGCATGTCCGCGAAAGCGGATCGAAGCCGGACTCCGCCAAGGCGCACAACTGGAATTTCCCATCGCGGTCCGTAAAAAACGTAAACATATAGAACGCCAGCCAGTCCGGCGTCGGCTCGTTGAACGCGCCCAGAATGCGGGGATTATCCGTGTCGCCTGACCGCCGTGCGAGCAGCGATTCCGCTTCCTCGCGCCCATCGCGCCCGAAATAGCGGTGCAGCAAGTACACCATGGCCCACAGGTGCCGCCCTTCTTCCACGTTCACCTGAAAAATATTCCGCAGGTCGTACATCGAAGGACACGATGACCCCAGCATACGCTGCTGTTCCACTGAAGCCGGCTCCGTGTCGCCCTGTGTCACGATCACGCGCCGCAGCGTGGACCGGTACTCTCCCGGCACTTCTTGCCAGGCCGGCTGGCCTTTGTGAATACCAAAATTCACCTCACGCTTTTCGTCGCGCGGCTGCAGAAAAATTCCCCAGCGGTATTCCGGCATCTTCACGTAGTCGAACTGCGCCCATCCATCCGCCTCCACGCTGATCGCCGTTCGCAAGTACACATCAAAGTTGTGGCTCTCGTTCGGGCCCATGTCGTACCACCAGCCCATGTACGCCGGCTGCCAGTGTTCCAGCGCGCGCTGCAATCCGCGGTCCCGCCCCAAATCCACGTTGTTCGGAATTTTCTCGGTGTAATCGATCATCGCTTTCTCCTCAGTAGCACAGGCACTCGTGCCTGTGCTCTTCCCAATTTTTCGGTGGCACAGGCTTCAGCCTGTGCTGTTCTCCGTTGACCCGGGCGATCAGCAAACCTTTCGATCGCCATGTTTCTTAAACTCGCTCCCAATTAAATTTCACGGGCGCACCTGTTCCGTAAACTTTCAGCGCTCCGCTCGTGCCCACCGCATTGGGGCGTATGAAAATCCAGTTTTGCCACGCCGAGAGTCGCCCAAAAACGCGCGTCTCAAGCGTCTCGCTTCCACCAAAACGAAGATTCGCTTCCAGGCCCGTCAGCGCATCCGGCGAGAGCGCGGCCCGCGACTCCAGCGCCTGCCGAATTTCATCTTCCCAATCGAGATCATCGGGCGCGGCCGTCACGAGCCCGGCATCCACCGCATTCCGAACCGCGAGCTTTTGTCCGACTAATCCCCTCAGGGCGTCGCCTTGACCGGAATCCTGGTAGAAACGCGCGGCCAGGCGCGAGAGATGATTCACCATCGGCAACGGCCCAAAATTCATTCTCGATAGCACCACACTGGCCACATTTTCCGCGTCCTGCGAGTCGCGCATGTAAATCCGGTCGGCGGCAAGCGCCAGCTCGAATAGCGTGCCCGCAAAACAGGACCCCGGCTCGATGATTGCGTACAGCGAGCGCGACGAAACATCCAGTCGTGCAAACGTCCGCCGCATCATTCCCAGAACTTCACGCACGAACCAGTTGTCTTGGTTACTCAAAACAAATTCGTCGGCCGCCAGGACGGCATCCGGATTCCCCGTCGTCTTAATAATCCACAGCCCCAGATCAAGTTCACTCGTCCGCAGTGTCAGGATGGCATCGTCGAGCTCTCGCGCCATCTGCAGCGGCCACCAGCTTGCTCCCGCTGCAAGCACGCTCTCAATCGATTGCATGGGCACAGCCTTGGGCGCGCGGACTGTCAGCGTCACCGACCGCGCCTCGCGATTCACCTGCGCATCGACGTATTCATAATGCAAGCCTGCTTCATCCACTGTCCGTTGCACCGGCGTCAATGCCACGCCTTTCGCGCCAGCGGGGCGATCGCTCTGCTCCGCCAGTTTCAGCGCGCGCTGCTTCACGTGCTCCGCGAACTGCTGCGGCTTGACCACCTCATCCACGAGCCGCCAATCCTTCGCTCTTTGTCCGCGCACTCCATCCGGATTTGTGCAGAACATGTCTGCATAATCTCGGCGAACTTTTCGCTTGTCCGTGACACGGGTCAGACCGCCGGTGCCAGGCAGCACGCCCAGCAACGGAAGCTCCGGCAAACTGACTGCCGACGAACGGTCATCCACCAAAATAATCTCGTCGCATGCCAGCGCGAGTTCGTATCCGCCTCCTGCCGTCGTTCCATTGCAGGCCGCAAGGAATTTCAATCCCGAGTGCGCGCTCGAATCCTCAATCCCGTTTCGCGTTTCATTCGTGAACTTGCAGAAGTTGACTTTCCACGCATGCGAAGAGAGGCCCAGCATGTAAATATTCGCGCCGGAACAAAAAATCCTGTTCTTCGCGCTGGTGATAATCACGGAACGAATCTCCGGATGCTCGAACCGGATTCGTTGCAACGCGTCGTGCAGCTCGATGTCCACGCCGAGATCGTAGGAATTCAGCTTCAGTTTGTATCCCGGACGTATTCCGCCGTCTTCCGCCACATCCATCGTCAGTGTCGCCACCGGGCCGTCAAAAGTAAGCCGCCAATGTTTGTATTGGCTCGGATCCTTCCGGTAGTCTGGCGGTTCGATTCTTGTTTGGAGTTGTTCTGTCGCGGCCATCTCCATGCGTCCCTCCTATTCCTGCTTGCTTTGTAGTGCGGCCTTCAATTTCGCAAAACTTTCGTCCACGGAATTGCCTGAAGTATCGAGATACATATCCGCCTTCCGGTAGAGCGGCTCTCGCGCTTCGAGAATTCGGCGTAAGTCTTCCATCGCCCGGTCGCTTCCGCCCATCACCCGAAAATCCCCTTGCGCGATCACCCGCGCCATATACTCCTCCGGCCGCGCTTTAATCCAAATTGTGTAGCAATTCGCAAGCAGGTAGTCGTAAGTTTCTTTCTCGGATACCACACCGCCGCCAACCGAAAGAATTCCGCGTTCGTGCTCATGGAGAACACGCTCTAACAAACGCTTTTCAATCTCCCGATAACCCGTCTGTCCGTAGAGCGAGAAGATTTCCCCTAGCGGCATGCCCGTATCCTTTTCAATCTCCTGGTCCAGTTCGATAAAGGGAATTTTCATCTCCTCGCTCAGGCGCGTTCCCAAGGTCGATTTTCCGGCTCCGCGGATTCCCACAAGCGCCACGCGCAATCGCCTTTCTCTCTCTTCGTTTCCGAACTCGCGCATGAGCCGCGACATTGCATCCTCGACCCGATGAGCGGGGAGGCGTTCGAGAAAGCGCTGGATCAAAATCTTTTCATGCCGTGTTTCCGTTTCCACCGCGAACAATTCCGCAAGCGAGACATGCAGCGCAGCCGCAATCCTTCGCAACAGCACGATCGAAACATTCCCTTCGCCGGCTTCCAGTTGTGCCAGATGGCGCTCCGAAACGTCAGCTTCCTTTGCCATCATTTTGCGCGTCAGCCCGCGCCGGTTGCGCAACTCGCGCACGCGCTTTCCGAGGAATAAAAGGAAATCGCCATTGGAACTCGCCGCAACGCGTTGCGAGGAGGCCTGTTTCGAATGGGTGCTGGTCTGCATGCCGATAGATAGGTCTTTCGATCCTATCTGCAGTATACCGCATGTGAAGTGACCGCGGTCAAGAGTCGAAGTGACTTTCTTGCGTTCGGTGCAAGGATTACGGGTGACGATCTGGGGAATCTACTTAACATATTGTATTTACAGGTGTTACATGTAAATCTCGAAGCCTCCCGCCTCAGCAATCCTTTGAAAAGTTGCATCGGAACATGCAGTATTCTGCCGATGCCGTGCTATCATCTCACGTTCTCGCATCTGCATGGTCTCAATTTCCAACTATCCCGCTCGAACCATGGTTCGAACTGTGCGAGGATTTGAACCGGTGTCACGCGCTAGCGGAGGTCACACATGAAGCTGCCGAATTATGTATCAGGCCAATGGAAAGAGGGCGCCGGCCCTGGAGAGCCTCTCTTCGATCCAGTCACTGGCGAGGAATTGGCTCGCATTTCGTCACAAGGCGTGAATGTAAAGGCAGCGCTGGAGTTTGCGCGTTCGAACGGCGGCCCCGCGCTTCGCATGCTGGCGTACCGCCAGCGCGCAGAGTTGCTCGGCAAAATTGCCGAAACCCTGGCCGCAAATCGCGAGGAGTACTTCCGTATTTCGCTGCTGAATCTTGGCGCCAATCAGGCCGACGCATCCTTCGATGTGGACGGCGCGATTTACACGATGAAGTATTACGCGAAAATTGGGCAGGCTCTCGCCGATGGAAAAATTCTAAAGGAAGGCGCGCCTGTTTCCATTTCGAAGACGGGCGCTTTCGTTGGACAACATTTCTTGTTGCCGGCAAAAGGCGCGGCGGTTTTTATCAATGCGTTTAATTTCCCGGCTTGGGGCGTGTGTGAAAAGGCCGCGCCCGCGCTGCTTTCCGGCGTTCCCATCGTGATCAAGCCCGCTTCGCCGACGGCATGGCTGGCACACCGCATGGTTGAAGATATCGTGAAGGCAAATATCTTGCCGCCGGGGTCAATCTCCATTCTGTGCGGCTCGGCGCGCGATCTTCTGGATCATGTTTGCGAGAGCGACATCGTTTCCTTCACCGGTTCGGCGGACACGGCCGCCCGCGTTCGATCGCATGCAAATGTTTTGCGCCGCTCCGTTCGCCTCAACATCGAAGCGGACAGCCTCAACTCCACGATTCTCGGGCCGGACGCCGCGCCCGGAACTGATTTGTTCGACCTACTCGTCAAAGAAGTCGTGCGCGAAATGACGTTGAAGGCCGGACAGAAATGCACTGCGATACGGCGGGTCTTGGTTCCCCGGCAACATCTCAAAGCCGCCGGCGACGCGATCGTCGCCCGGTTGAGTTCCATGAAAGTGGGGAATCCGCGCAACGCAGAAGTAAAAGTCGGTCCCGTGGTGAACAAGGCGCAGCAGGCGGCCTGTTTTGAAGGACTCAGACAGTTGAAAGCAGAATGCGCGGTACTCTTTGGCGGCGACGAAAAGTTTCAGCCGATCGATGCCGATCCGCAAAAATCCGCGTTTGTTCAGCCGACACTGCTTGCTTGCGAAAAAGGTCTCGATGCAAAGTTTGTCCATGACGTCGAAGTGTTTGGCCCGGTGGCGACGCTCGTCGCATACGACGGAGTCGAAGATCTCATCGCAATTGCGAGGCGAGGACTGGGATCACTCGTTGCTTCGATTTTTGCGAATGATTCCGCATTTCTTCAAACTGTCGTGCTCGGCATCGGCGATCTTCATGGGCGCATCATGATTGTTGACTCCAGCGTCGGCGCCCAATATACCGGGCATGGCAACGTTGTGCCGAGCTGCCTGCACGGCGGCCCGGGAAGAGCCGGCGGCGGCGAAGAGCTTGCCGGGTTGCGCGCCTTGCTGCTCTATCACCGGCGGTTTGTCGTGCAAGGACCAACGAGTTGCGCGGCTGAACTGGCGGGTTTGTCCGCCGACACCAGCCTGTTCTATGCGTAGCATCTCTACGAATACTACGAAGCATCGTGCGCGCGTTGATCTTGCAGTTCGCGAAGCTTGAATCGCTGCAATTTCCCCGTGGCCGTCTTCGGGATTTCGGATAGGAAGTCGATCCAGCGCGGCCGCTTGTAGCCCCCTATTTGTCTTCCAACCATTTCTTGGAGTTCATGAGCCAGTTGCTCGCTAGGCGTGAACTTAGGGCTTAGCACCACGAATGCCGCAGGTTTCGTGAGGCCGTCCTCATCTTCGCGAGCTACGACAGCTGCTTCGCGCACCGCGGGATGCGCGATCAAAGCGCTCTCGACTTCCGCGGGACTCAACCAAAGTCCGTTAACCTTAAAGAGATCGTTGGCGCGTCCGGCATACCAAAAGTAGCCCTCTTCATCCTGATAGTATTTGTCGCCGGTGCGAAACCAGTCGCCGACAAAAGTTTCCTTCGTTTTTTCGTGTTTGTTCCAATAGCCCGAGCAGGTGGAGTCTCCCTTAATCATGAGATCGCCAATTTCGTTGGGAGCGACTGCGTTTCCGTTTTCGTCGATAATTTTGGCTTCGTAACCGGGGATAAGTTTTCCACTCGATCCCGGCCTCGCCTCGCCGGGACGATTGGCGATGACCATTTGCAAAGTCTCCGTCGAGCCGAGCGAATCAAGAATTTCGACGCCAAAGCGCTCTTTGAATCGTTGGAATAGCGGTGCGGGAAGGGATTCGCCGGCGGAGATGGCGTGACGCACGCTCGAGAGATCGAACTCACTTCCATCTTCGCGGTGATACGCGAGAAGCGCCGCGTAATTCGTAGGCACGGAGAAGAACAGAGTCGGCCTGTAGCGTTCGATGTCGGCGAAAATCGTGGCTGGCGCGGGGCGTACGGGCGAGAGAATCGTTGTGGCCCCGCAGCCGAGAGGGAAGTAACCGGCGTTTCCGAGGCCATAGGCGAAAAATAGTCGCGCGACGCTGAAGCAGCGGTCGCTCTCCTTCATTTGCAAAATGCCTTTGGCGTACAGCTCGCAGCACACAACCATGTCGTGATGAAGATGCACGCAGCCCTTGGAGGCGCCGGTGCTTCCCGAAGAGTAGAGCCAGAACGCAGGCTCGTCTTTGCTGGTCAGCGCTGCTTCCAATTCCGGAGAGGCGGAAGCAATCAGATTTTGCAAAGAGTGATGTGAATGCGAAGGCTGAGCTTCCGATGGAATATTTTGCTTTACTTCGCTTACGACAATCTCCCGCAAATAACGAAGTTTTTCCCGCGGAATCGATTGCAAATGTGGCAGCAGAGGTTCGCTGACGAGAGCGATACGCGCGCGGCAGTCGTTCAGGATGTATTCGTAATCCTGTGGTTTCCCTTGCGTGTTGACGGGAACGGCCACGGCGCCGATCTTGATTGCACCAAAAAATGAGTAGAGGAACTCCGGCGTGTCCAGTAGCAGAAGGAGGACGCGTTCTTCCGGGCGGACGCCGAGGCCGAGCAGGGCATTGCCAACAGAGTTGGTTTTTTCCAGCAGTTGCTGATAAGTGACGCGCTCGTCGCCGCATTCGATGGCGACCTTAGCGCCGCGTCCCTCCTGGACGTTGCGATCCACAAAATGCGTCGCGACATTGAAGGTTTCCGGCAATGTGATCACGTGACTGGCTGCCTCCTGCCGGGGCGTGTGCAGAGCTGGGATATTCTGTAGCGCAAACGCGCGGGAGTATAGCACGGGGGAATTCTCGGCTCTTCGCCGAGGCGTGATCCGTGACCTGTGATCCGTGACCCGCGGAAGGGAGTGAAGCCTCTGGCTTGAAGGATGTGCCCACCTCCCCCCGGTTTTTTTGTAAGTGTTCATTCTAAAGGGTTTTAAGTCCTGTGTTTTGGAAGTGCGGATTCTAAAGGGGTTGCGAGCGCATTTTTTGGAAGTGCGGATTCTGAAGGACTTAGTGGCGAGAAGGGGCAGAAAAGCAGCTCCTTCGCTACGCTCAGGATGACACGGATTGGAATGGAGCGGACGGGTGCGCGGGGACCAATTCAGTGGTGAGGTGGGAGGCGAGCAGAACATGGGAAATGGTAGCACCCGAGTACCGGAAGGTAAAGTATTTTACATGGAAAGGTAGAATTCAGGGGTTGAACGGCCGAAATAGGGGGGCGAACGGCGGCGGGCAGGCGTTCAAAGGCCAAAACAGACAGAAGGAAAGGACGGAGCCAGCAAAAGACAGTGCCACCCTTGCACGAACCGCAAGGATGGGCCACGCAAAGACTAAATGCGGACATAAGGAGCGGCCACCTGCCAGCAGGCTCGCTGGGGACTGCGCTAGTCACAAATTTATTGCCTCGAGGACAAACGGAGCATTAGGATGCGCGAGCCAGGAGTCCAAATCGGAATTCCCGGCAAATTGGCGGAGCTTCCATGTCACTCGAACACCACGCGGAGACATCTGGATCCTATGCTGGGCTGGCCGAGATTCGCGACAGCCTGCTTGAAACCTACGCGAGCAACGACGCCATGAACCAGCTCATCCTCTCGAGTCTAGACGCTCGTGCGTGGCGTGCACAGCCGCCGGGCGAAAAAGGCAATGGCCGGACCATCGCGGCTATCTTTGCGCATCTGCACAACAACCGGCTTGTGTGGCTGAAGAATTCCGCGCCGCATCTGAAATGTCCGGCGCCGCTCGATCCCGACCGCTGCACCATGAAGCAAGCTGCCGCCGCGCACAAGAAAAGCGCCGCGCAGTGCCTTCGCATGTTGACAGATGCGTTGTCGGCCGCTCCGAATCGCCGCGTTGCAGAGTTCTCTCGCGGCAGTTGGTCGCAAACGTGGCCGGCGGGAGGGACCATGTTCGCTTACATGTTCTCGCACGAGGCCCACCATCGCGGCCAGATTTTGATGCTGGCTCACCAGCTCGACTACCGCATCCTCGACACAACTCCCGGCGTCTGGCATTGGGAGAAGCTCTGGAAACAAGCCGGCCTTACGAAGCGCCCGCGCTGAGTGGAACCCGCACTCCGGGCTCTTCGCCGTTCGATGCGGTCGCGGCGGCTAATCCTTAGTGACGTTGATGAAAACCAAGTCGGACGAACCGGGACCAAATACGAATGCCTTCTTGCCGCCGACACTCTTTGCTGTGCCACCGGGCATTGAAAGGTTTTCTACCTCAAAGAAGTTTTGCTCGCTTCCGTTTTCCCAAAAGACGGTGACGCATTTCCCGTCGTCGAATTTTGCCAGCTTCTCTCTCAGTTCTTTGACTGTCATAGTTTGTCGTCTCCTGTCGCGCTTCGAGTCCATCAGGATTCGCAAACCGCGCTATAACTTCCAGCCCGGCGTCCATTTTGGGTGCGCTGTTATCACCCAATCGCGCTGTTCACCGCTGTACCGTTCAATTGCATGGTGAACATCTTTGCGTTTGCTTTCCATCATTATTAGTACCACGAGTTGACCATCGTGCGGCATACGTGCTGAAACCAGAACCCATTGGTGGTCGGTCATTCCGTCACTCCGCTACCTCTCCTTTTTTCCGCCGACGCCCTTCGCGATTTTGCCGGGTGCCCATGCGCCGATTTTGCGTGTTGGCTTTCTGACTGTTCCACGCGGGTGCTCGATGATCGAGATAGTCGGCGCCAGGCGTTCCTCGCTCGCTTACCTGCCGGCGCGGGCGCTGGCAGCGCTTTGCACGCGTGGGACCTCTTCGCCGAGGGCGGTGGCCAGAGCGATTAGATGGTCTTGTTCGTCCTTGAGAATTTCGCGGATATGTTCGGCCATGGCGTACTCGCCCAGGCTTTCGCATTGAAGGACGCGCTCGCGGTAGCGGCGGATGGTGGCCATCTCGTTTTCGAGATCGAACTGGAGCATTTCTTTGGGTTTCTTCGAAGTGCGAACGTGTTTTGGCAGGACAGCGGGCATGCCGCCGAGATAGTCGATTTGTTCTGAGATGATCAGGGCGTGGCTGAGCTCTTCCGCGGCGTGTTTCTCAAGTTCGCCAGCAATGTTCATATACTCGGCGCCGCTTAAGACTTGCGAATAGACGACGTAGGAGATGATGGCCTGGTATTCGCCCGAGAGATCTTCATTCAGCAGCTCGATCAAATCATCGCGCGAGATTTGACCGGCGGAATGGTCAGTGGTTTCTTCTTTTTCAGCTTTCACAGCCAGCCTCCTTTAATGCGAGCAAACTCCGGCAATATCGCCGGACTTTAACATGCGTTCAGCACGAGAAAGACTCAAGCGTCTCTGACAGTGCGGTACGCTTCTTTTCCGGCTTCCACGGCGCCGGCGACGGTGGCTTTGACGTCGTCCACGGACGCTTGCGCGCGGCGAGTCCAGCGCTTTCCCGTCGAGGCAACGTCATTAACACCTTTCTTCACGGTGCTGGAAATGTAATCGCGCGTATCTTCTCCCGAGGCTGGAGCAAAGAGCAGGGCAAGCAGAGCGCCCACTCCAATGCCCACGGCAAATGTAGTGTATTTGTTCGACCATTTGTTGTAGCTCATCGTACCCGTCCTTTGTGGCAGGCTTTTTGCCTGCTGCATCTTCGACACACTTCTTAAGGCTGCTTCAATATGTTCATGCAACTTCCAAACCGCCAGCTATTCCGCTGGATGGAAAAGGATCGATCTGCCGAAGGCTTTCCGTGCGTGGCCAATTTTATTGAATCTTCCCGGCGACCTTTTCGCAAACGCACTTGCCTTACAGGTCGGGATCGTCTGAGATCTCACCGTTCCAGAGCGCGCTGGTGTCTGTTTGCATGCAAGCAACACCGCGCAGAGACTACTCTAGTCGCGAAGAAGGCGGAGGTATGTTTCGTTTCGAACACCTTTGCTCTTTAATTTCACATCGCATGTTCCACTTGCCAGCCGTTGGGTCCAAACCACCCGGCGGCAATATCCGATTTGCAGATGAAAAAGGAGCTCCCATTTAGGAAAAAACTGCGACTTGGAATCCCAAGACTCTTGGCGGGGCCATTCTCATGGAGGTTGCAGTGGACTCTAAACCCGCAGGCAAAACCGGCGAATGCGACACCCGTCTGCTCGAGCTTGGAAATTCAGTGTTGAAAATCAGCTTAGAAATTTCTTTCCAGGAACTCCTTCAGAATGTTGAGGCGAAATCCGGAATCGCCGATTTCGATTTCGAGGAGCAACTTCGCGGTGGTCAACTGGTTGAGGAAGTCCATGGCAGCGGAGGTTTCCGCGGGGCCGAGGAGCTGGAGATTGTTTTCGATTTGCTTTTGTTGCTGCTGGAGAGCTTTGAGTCTGCTGTCCTGAACGGAAATGGCGGCGACAAGCTGCTGCTTGAGGACGCCGGCGTTGCGAATGACGTCACCTTCGTTCCTCTCGCCTTCGCTATCGCGCGGGTTCGTTTGAATGAGGGACGTACGAATCGCGGCGGAAGTTTCGGCCGCGCGATCGAGAGCTGTTAACGAAAGCGAACGGCCAAGGGAAATGGAGCCGTGAAGCACGACGTAAACAACAACCGGGGCGGCTGCGCGCGATAAAGCAAGAGGCTCGGGCGCGCCGCCTCGGTCAAGTGAGTCTGCCGCAGCGGCGTCAGAACCGGACGACGGCGCTAATCGAGACGCGGGTGCAGTTGGCCGTGTTCCCGGAATTGCGGAGGCCGACGTAATCTAGTTGCGGGCGCAGAGCCAAGTGCGGCAAAACACCGATATCCACGCCGCCGCCAGCGCTGAAGGCGAAGTCAGTGGATGAGCCGCCGAGTGCGGTCAAACGCCCAGCACCTGCGAGGAACTGAACAAAGGGAGTGATATTCGTTGGATTGTGCATGATGATGCGCGGACCGAAAAGAAAAGTGTACGTGTTTAAGGAAACGCCGGAGGGTGAAGCGTGGTACGCGCCGAAGTCACCGACGAGACCCAGGAAGGGGATGGGTTTGTAGGCGACGGAACCGCTGATGCCGTTCTGGTTGAGGCCCCCCCCGCCGCCGAGGCGGAAATAGGAGTATCCAATGGAGGCGTCAGCGGACTGGGCGCGCGACGGAACGGCGAAAACCACCATCACGATGCTAAGTAAGAGCAAGCGTTTCATAGGTTTATATCCTTTCGAGCGTCATTGGACTTTGTAAATCCGAGCCGGAGGGCAGGGCAAGGGCAGAGTGGTAGCCACCCCCAGGCTCCCCCTATTTTGAGGTATTGGAGGGCGGCTGCGGCGGGGAATGGAGGGCGAGTTTCTAGGGTTGCAACAGGCCCCGTCTAGGCGCGCTGTCGCAATCTTCCGCGGACACTTTTAGCCTTGGGCGGAAAGTGGACGCGGGGAGTCAGAATATTCTAGCGTGTTGAAAATACGCAAGTTATTGAGAAATCGACGCGCTCAGGAACCGAAAAACGCAGAAATTGCCCCTATCTGGAACTTATCTGGAACACTGGATTCTCCGTTCTCCTGCCAATGGGTTGAAGGTTTTCTAGAACGAAGAAGCATCGTAAACCGGGCTTGAGCACCGGTCTTGGTTGTGGCAGGCAGGGGTAGGCAGTCTGCTCGCTTATCTGTTAGAAAGTTGGAGAGCAGGCCGGTTCTCGAGAACCCAGTGGAGATGATTTGGCCGCTCAGGGCTGGTTCAATTCGTTCACGCGCGGCGCCCATGACTGTCCAGTCGCCAGCTGCGCTCCTGCCTCGCGAGAGGCCGGTGGTGATGAATTCGCACTGCTACGCATCTGCCGTAGGATCACTCCGGAGTCTACGGACTGTCCCGCGCGCGAGATGGTCTGGAAATTCATCTGGTTACCAGCGAATTCCACGAGCATGAAAGTGTTGTCAGAATCAAATCCTTTGGCGGTGAATGTGCTCTGCTTTAGATCGCCGGCGCGCAATTCCCCCGAAGCGCCTTCCGTGAAGTAGTAAATTCCATTCTGCGGTTTGACGCGCTCGTAAACGTGATCATGGCCCGCAAATACGACGTCCACATGATACTTGAGGAACAGAGGTTCCAGCACCAGCCTCAAATCGGTGCTCGAACCATGCATTCTTCCGGAGGAGAAAAGGGGGTGATGAAAGTAGCAGATCTTCCAATCTCCGTCGCCGGCGCCTTTTAGTTCGTTTTCCAGCCACGCGAGCTGTTTCGGCTCCATATAGTTGCTGTTGAGCGCAAAGAAACGAACGTTGCCTTTTTTGAAAGTATAGTAAGTCAAACCGTTCATGTTGAAAGGCGCGTAAAAGCTCTCGTTGGTACTGTCGTGGTTGCCTAACGAGGCATAGAACTTGACTCCCGCATCCAACAACGGCTTATAAGGAATGGAAAACTTCCGTTCAAAATCTTTTGGTTTGCTGCCCCCATAAATGTTGTCCCCGAGCATGATCACGAAGTCAAAAGGGAATTTGGCGTGAGCTTCCGTCATTCGTCTTGACACATCGTACTGCGGCGTCTCACCTGTTCCCATGTCGCCGATGACAGCCATGCGGACCGAATCGGGTTTGACCGGCGCTGTGACCTGCGGCCGGGAATGAGATGGTGAAAGCAGCGTAACTAACGCAATGCTGGCAAGCAATCGGCGCATGGTCTTCTCCAGCCGGCCAAGGGCGGGCCTAGGGAATGGCGTTTGGGATGAAGTCAACAATCATGTTGGCCTTGCGATCGACTAGCAGCAGTGCCGAGCCGAGTATTCGGTAGTCCACTTCGTCAGGAAGCCCGGGGAGCTTCCGCAGCAGAGTTGGAGGCACGGTCGTGAATGGCAGGTTGTCCGGGTATCTCTGGTTGACTTGCACCTCGAATCCCTCCAGGGGCTCCCCTGCTTGGATGGTGTCTCGTACCGGCTGAGCGTCCGGTCCCGCGAACACGGTCTTGATCACGCGCGTGATGGCCTCCGTGGCGCTCGGCGTGAAAATGTCGCCTCGCCGGGCATTGCTCCGCAACTGCCGAATCTTAGTCACCAGCGCCTGCTCCCGGGCGGCAATCACTGCTTGTTTGCTTTTTTTCTTGAGCTTCGGGAGGCTCTTCTCGGCGTCCTTGTGCAGCTTTTCGTACTCCTCGACGCGGTCGTGAAACTCTTTGAACCCGCGCGTGTCAGGAACTGCTTGACTGCTGGCGCGCCCGCACCGTGCCGTAAGCGTTCCTGCGATGACCAGCAGCGTCAACGACAGTATCGTCTTGATCGAAGCTTGCTTCTTCATCGGCATCCTCGCTTGGCTCGCGCCAGTATTCGTATTCGTTTGCCCATTCGAAACGATAGTTCGAGCGGCCCACGGCCGGCAGCAAATCAGAGCTGCCGCCTGCAGAAAAGATTTCAGCGGGCCGGCGTTCTGTCGCTGCCGCCTCATCCGACTTACTGGACCTCGAGCCCATCGCCCGTGCATAAAAGCTTGAGATACGCTTCTAGTGCTTCGTGTTTTCCTGGGCGGCTTCCTTTACTGCTTCTCTGACCGCCTTCTTGACTATTTTTTTGACGGCCTTCTTGACCATCGATTGTTCGAACGCTTCCTCACCCGCGTCGGCCACGGCTTTTTTGACGGCTTTCTTGAGCGTCAGACTGATCGGACGCATTTCTTGAGCTAGAATCTGGGTGGCCTTCTCCGCATCCTTCGTCGGGATTGCCGGAGCATCCTCTTTCCCGATCTCGCGTTCCTTCGTTGCCTCGTTGGCAGCCCAATCGGACTCGAACGTTTCGATTAGTTTTTTTATGATCTTCGAGTCGCGCACAATGAGGCCCAATTCGCGTCGTGAGTCCAATTCCTCGGGGCGCAAACTCTGGCTGCCGACGAAAGCCTGATGCTGGTCGCGGATGATCGTCCGCGTATGCAGACGCATCGATACCGGTTTTTTGACTGCCAGGTCGAATCGTGAGGCGATGCGTCCAACAATCCGGATTTCAACGCCGGCTTTGGCCCGGCCTCGAAGAATGGTGATCATTTCCTTGTCAGAAATCTTAGGATCGAAGATCAGCAACTGCTTTTTCGCTCGTTTTAGGAACGTGCCGAGCACCTTTCGGGCATTCCCCGGACTGACGACGAACGCATCCAGCTTCGGCGTATACACGCATCTCGTGCAATCGGCCTCAAACAGTTTCACGGCTTCTTGCACCAATTTCGTATTCTTCGTCACGATCCCGAAGCCACGGCTGCGATCAATATCCATGCGGGTAAAATTAAACGAAAGCATGTACAAGGTGCGCCCATCGATGATGACGAACTTGTCGTGATAGCGTATCAAATCGTCGTCCGTGCGAGCGACCACGATACCCGCGCCGAGAAATCGCATCTCCAATTCACGCAAATTCTTTACGCCGCCCCGGTTCGTGTTGGCAATCAAGGCGGTAACCTTCACGCCTTTGACCACCGCGGCTTTTAGCGCTGCCTCGATGGCACGGTAGTCGAAGCGGAAAATGACAATTTCCACGCTTTTCTTCGCGTTTTTGATGGCCGTGATAATCGGCGCAACGCCTTCGCTAGGCTCGATAATCAGTTTCACGTTGCCATCTTCAGTCTTCCAGCGCCTCGGCCCTGCCTGGATTCCATCATGCGGACGGACCCGAGCTGGAGAATGATGTTTGAGAAACGCCGCTCACAGCGCATTCAGCTCCGCGATTCTCTTCTGCACGGCCCGGGTATAGACATCCACCTGCTCCGGCGTGTAGCCAGCGGCGCGGAAGCTGTCATGGAGTTGGTTCACGGAAAGCAACGCAAGTCTTTGTCCCACCCATCTGGCATCGGCGCGGGGAATTTGCTTGGTGATCTTTTCCATACGGGTGCGAGCGCGATAGTTGGGAAGGTTGAACGCGGCCAAAAAGAACGGCCGGCTATGCATGACCAAATTCACAGACTCAGGCGTGACCTTGGAGATGAACTTCGAAGCCGCGTACTCTTTCGCCACGCTCTTGGAGCGGGTAGAGGGGTTTCCGGTCTTGCCAAATGTTGCGCCCACGTCGGTGACGACGCAGTGCCGTTGCCCATCAACTTCTTGCACCGCGTTGTTTATCGTCTTCAGATCCCAGTTATTCAAAAAGGCCATCATGACTCGCAAACCGTTCAACTCCCTCGTGGAACCGCACTGGTTACGAAACCAATCCCAATTCCCGAGCTTCTCGACGTGCCTGGAGTTGCGCTCCAATCGTGCGCGATGGACCGTGCCGTCGGCAGACACCCTATTTTCACCGCGATGCAGTTTGGGGAGTCCTTGGACCTTGAAGTCCGCGACGTAGTAGTCCTCATCCACGAAATAGCCCGCGGCCCACAACAGACGCGTCGCCGCCGTTTCCGACTGAATTTCTTCGCCCAGTTTTACCTTCCAACGGACTCCTTTTTCATCCTCGATGATGAACTTGGGACTGGTTCCTTCCAGGTCTTCCTTGACGAACGTGAACTTGCCGTTGGGGTCCGGCGTGTGCTCTTTCCCTCCGGTGCCGTAAAAGAGATTCAGCGTCGAGACGTCTCCCGGATCGTGCCACACCGCCGCGGGCAGGTTTTGCTCCTTCGCTTTGTCGGCGTTCTTGGCACGCTTCTGCGCGGCCATCGCCGGCGACAAAATTAACATAAGAACTAACGCGAATAGCAGTTGGATTTGTTTTCGTTGCATCATTTTGAACCTTCCTCACTTAGAATCGGATTTGCTGGTCATGACGATCCGACCCACGGCCTTTTCAGCGCCCTCTGAAGTCTGGGTCTTGTATAAATCGGCGTAGACCCCGCCCTTAGCCAGCAGTTCTTCATGCGATCCTTGCTCCGCCAATTCAGAATCGTTTACCACGAAGATGATATCGGCATGCCGAATCGTGCCCAGATGGTGGGCGATCAGAATCGTGGTCCGGTTTTTCATCAGGCGGTCCAACGCCTCGATGACCGCTTCTTCAGAAGCGGCATCCAGGCCCGAAGTGGGCTCGTCGAGAACCAGGATCGGAGTGTCGCGGATGACTGCTCGGGCAATGGCGATGCGTTGGCGCTGCCCGCCGGACAGCGTCACGCCGCGTTCGCCAAGCATCGTGTCATACCCCTCCGGCATTTTGTCGATGAACTCATGCGCATTGGCTACTTGGGCTGCCCGCATGATTTCTGCGCGAGAAGCGTGCGGTTTACCGTAGGCAATGTTCTGCCAGATGGGCGCGCGGAACAGCAGCGTGTCTTGCAGAACGAAGCTGATTTGCTCGCGCAAAGATTTCATCGTGAACTGGCGGACATCCTTGCCGTCGATTCTTACATTCCCGGACTGGGGATCGTAGAAGCGCGGAATCAAGCTGATGATGGTGGTCTTGCCAGTGCCTGAGGGTCCCACAACGGCAGCCACCTGCCCCGGCTCAATCTTGAAACTGATATCCGTCAGCACGGGATTGTCTTCATCATACCGGAAGCTGACACGATCGAATTCGATTTTGCCCTTGAGCCTGGGCGCTTTCTGCGCGCGCGGCAAGTCGCGGACGCGGCTTTCGATTTCCAATACTTCCTGGATGCGTTCGTAGCCCACCGCTGCTTTGGACACAGTGTCGGTCATCTTTGACAGTTCGCGCATGGGCTTGTACATCTTGCCGAGATACAACAGGAAAACGATCAACAACCCGGCGCTCAATTGACCCAAGAGCGCCAGCCGTGCTCCGTACCAAAGCACTAGGCAGGTTCCCAAGGCCACGATGACTTCCACGACCGGCGAAAGCTTGGCCTTCAGGCTCCTGGCCCGTAGCGCAGTCTCCATATTGTCCTGGCTCTGCGACGCAAACCTGCGTTCTTCGTAATCCTCCCGGGCGAAGGCTTTCACGACTCGAATCGAAGTCAGCACTTCTTCCACAATGGAAAGAAGCTCGCTCTCCTTTTTTCTCACGGCGCGCGAGGTCTTCTTGATGCGATGTGTGAAGTAGTACACGACCAGAAAGAGCGCAGGGGCAACCGAAAGCGCGATAAGCGTAAACCGCCAGTTGATATAGAGCATGACTCCAATCATGCCGAGCAGAGTGAAGGCGCTGACCAGCATCCCGAGCAGCGCGGAGTCGATGAAATCCTGAATAGCTTCGATGTCGCTGGTTACCCGGCTGATCATGTCGCCGGTGCGCGTCTCGTCATATTCGGTGAGCGAAAGCCGCTGAATATGGTTGTATAGCGTCAGCCGGAGATCATGAGCCACCCACTGGCTGACACTAGTGGTCAAGTACTTTTCCACGTAGGAACTGACCGCGCCTACCACTGCAATGACCGCAACGGCTGCGACGGCGAAGTTCAAAATTGCAAGCTTGTCCTGCCCGAATGTCCCTGAAACGAATTCGCCGAGCCAGCCAGGCAGCTTCTTCGACTGCAGGAGGTTATCGATGACAATTTTGATGGGCCACGGCTCGACAACGTCAGTAAGGGTTACCCCAAGCACGGCGAGCAATGCAATCGTCAGAGCTCTCCAGTGAGGGCGAATGAGGTGAGAGATCCTCAACTTAGCCGAGGCGTTGGATGAGGAAGACTTCGTGGAGTTTTCAGGCATGGCTCTACTACTCGCTTGGCCTACAGCCGAACGTCCATGAATACCGATTCAATGTTTGCACCTGAGCTGGTATCGGAAATTCCGAACTAAACTCCATTACCGACGGCATCGCCGACCGAATCCAGGGATTCCGTGGCGCTTGGGCAGGCAATTCCATTGGGTCGTGTTGGCACTAACCGCCAGCGTGGGGACAGCCATTTGAGAGTCCTACGGTAGAGCGTAGTTGAAACCCATGTGCGGTGCTGTCCCATAGAGGACAGCCAACTGCCCTCGATTCTTCAAGCAAGAGGAACATGGACAACTGATGTTATTTGTAATCTATTGATTACAAAGCAGTTAAAATGGTGGAGGCGGGGGGAGTCGAACCCCCGTCCGAAAAGCGCTACGAGCCGAAGCCTACATGCTTATCTCAATTCGGTGTGCGACCCGGCCCTTGCGGGCTGATCGCGCGTTCGCCGGCGGCGCTCAGAATGAGCAAGAAACGCAACCAGCTAGTCCGATGGTTCTCGCCCGAGCCTTACGGACCGAAAGGCCCAGGCCAGCTCACTGTGTGACGCCTCTGACCGGGCCCATGAGCGAAGCCCGGGGAAGCGTGCGCTTAATTAATTAAGCAGCAAGTGCCAGATTGTTATTGGCATTTCTAGTTTCCACCAAGTTACGGGCAGGTGGGTCCCGGCATGCCTTCGGGCCGCGACAGCTTCCGTCGAAACCGAGTCGCCCCCTGGGTATTATTATAGCACTGCGGCGAAAGGGAGTTAGGGACGCCGAAGGCGACATTTCAATGAGTGGCCACTGGAGTTGGGACGAAGCAAGTAAGCAACGATTAGGCACATCGGTACGGCCAGGCGGTTGACTACAGGCGGCTTACCTTCCAAAATCACGAGACGGGGTACATCGCCTGGATTAAATGGGTGAGGCGACCGATCGAAAGCAATTGGAATAGGGCAAGCGACCCCGGAATACAGGAATGGCACAAGAGCCGAACGCCGTGGAACAAGCCGTAGTACGCGCCTTGCGAGAGAACCTCGAACGGATTCAGCGAAATGCCGACGAGCTGCACCAGGCCGTCGGCGATATCGTGGCGGCGTGTGCGAGTTCGAAGCCGACGAATGCGCTGCCGTCGATGCTGAGGGCGCAGACATCGGCGGCGTCCTTGTCGGCGGCGCTGGAAGTATTGTCGCGGTTCGTGGCGATGTCGATGCAGCCGGGGCAGCGATCTCCGCTTGAAGAGCAAATCACGCAGCTAATCAGCACGGCCGCAGCTGAGCCCGCTGCCGTGCCGATGCGCCCGCACCCCGCGGTTCCTACACCGATGGCGCACGCGCCGGCGCAAGCAACGGTGAAGACGCCGCCTCGCGTGGCACCGCCCGTTGCGCCGCCTCCCGAGCCGGTGATTGAGCTGGAAGGCGAAGCAGAATCGATCGAGTTGATCGAGCCGTCGGTGCCGGCGGCAGAACCGGAGTTTGGGGACGAGTTCGACGTCAACCAGCTTTCGCCAGAGGAGCAAGAACTACACAGGCGAGCAAATCGGGTGGCGAAAGTTTCGATGCAAGATATTAAAATGCTGAGACCGGATCAGGTGCGGCTAGGCCGAGAAAAAAAGGATCTCTGCATCCGATTGAAAGAAGACATTGAAAAAGCTCATCGAGAATACGACCGGCGTTTCAAGCCCATCATGGACCACCCGGTGGATTACTTCTATCGCTGGATGGTGGAAATCCTCGCGGAGGGCGACGTACACGCCCTCGGCGAATACCCCTACGCCACACCCGCGCGGCATCGCTAAGACTGCGGCCAGGAAAGCGGCAGCGGCAGGGTCACGTACCGCGGTGGCACGATGCGTGTGCGCGGCGATGCTCGCGTTCGCGCTGGTGGCGGGTGGCACGCCCGATGTTTTCGCACAGTCCTCAAGACACCATAGGAAGAAAAAGATAAAAAAGCCGGCGCCGGTGCCGTGCCGCGCCGGATGCAGCCCGGAGACGGCTGGTCCACAGCTTGTCGCGGGAGACACTCCCGAGGACCAGGCGCTGCAGAAAGAACTCGCGCAACTTGCGCGCGACATGCACAACACGGCGCCAGGCGCATACACAAAACTTTCCGCATTTGCGGCGAAGAATGTTGCGAACGTTTGGGGGGCACGCGCGGCGCTGGCTCTCGGTTTCGAAGACAACTCGCAGAAGCACTACCAGCAAGCCCTCGTTTGGTTCAGCAAAGCCAGTGGGGACGCGATTCTGCGCGAGTACGTTCTTTACTGGACAGCGCAGGCGAAACACGGGCTGGGCCGCTCGAAAGATGCGCTCGCCGATTTGGAGACGGTCCAGCACGACTATCCCAATACTGCGATGAAAGAGCAGTTGCTTGAGAGTCTTGCGCCGCTCGCGACGGAGCTGGGCCGGCCACAGGACGCACTCGACGCGCTGAATACTTATCCTGCCACGGGCAGCCGCTCGACATTGCTTCTCGAGCGGGCTCAGGCCTACCAGGCGTCGCATCAACTCGCCCGCGCTGCCAAGGATTACCAAGCGATCTTCTACAAGAGCTCTCAGAGCGACGAGGCCAAGCCGGCCGCCGCGGCGCTGCAGAAAATCATGCGCGAAATGGGGAAAGAATATCCCTACCCGGGCGTGGAACTGCAGCAGCAACGCGCGCAGGCCTTCTACGACGTTCATAAGTGGAAGGAAGCGCGAGCCGAGTTCGAAAAACTTCTGGGAATGCTGCGCGATCCGCAGAACCCAAGCCGGCAACTGGCTGAACTCCGGATTGCACAGGCGCGTGTGCAGCTGAAAGGCTCCCCAAAGCTGCTGGTGGCGCTGAAGACGCCGGATTTTGAGGTCGATGCGGAACGCCTCTATGCACTGTCGCAATTTTACAGGTCGGATAAGAAGACTGACGAAATGTTTGCCGCGCTCAATGAGATCACGCAGAAATATCCGCTGAGCAAATGGAATGAAGAAGGATTCATGGCAGCTGGGAATTATTACTGGGTGAATCTCGACCGCCCCAACGCCGCAAGGAACTACCAACGCGTGTTGGACACTTTCCCCGGCGGCAGGAATGCGTTCAACTCGGAATGGCGCGTGGCGTGGGTTGCGTACCTGAATCGTCAGCCGGACGCGGAAGACAAGATCAAAGCGTTTTTGTTGAAGTATCCGGCCTCAGCGAACACGCCGGACGCGGTCTATTGGCTTGGGCGTGGCGCCGAGCGCGGCGGCAGACTCGCGGAGGCACAGGCTTACTATCAGAAAGGCGCCGATCGATTTCCGCAGACGTATTTTGGGCGCGCGGCGGCGGGGCGTTTGAGCAAGCTGCAACCCGCTGAGGGAGACCCGCCAGCGCCGGAGATTCTCGATAGAATTCCGCCAGCGCCCGCGCTGCGGCCGTTCGATGAGCCGATTCCTGCCGCGGCCGCGGACCGCTGGGCACGCGCGCAGGCATTGCGCACGATCGCTTTCGATTCCTCCGCCGAGCTCGAGCTGAAAAATGGGTACTTCGCCACGTCGTCGCCGCGATTTCTCTATGAAGCAGCGCAGGCGGCCTTCGACCAGGGGCATTTCGCCGCCGGCATGGCCTATGGGCGGGTCATCGTTCCCAACTTCGACGCGCGCAAAATTGAGGATCTGCCGCTCGCTGTTTGGAAAGTGCTCTACCCGCTGCCCTATGAATCCGTGATCCGGCGCGAAGCCGCTAAAAACGATTTCGACCCGATGCTCGCGGCCGGGCTAATGAGGCAAGAATCCACATTCCAGTCGGACGCGCTTTCGGCGCAAAACGCGATTGGATTGATGCAAGTGGTCCCGAAAACCGGACGGCTCCTGGCCAAGCAGCTTCGCGTGCGCTTTTCGCCGGCCAGGCTCTTCGAGCCCGAGTACAACATCCAACTCGGGATGCTGTACATCTCCGGGCTTGTGAAATTGACGGGAGCGCCGGCTTACGCGCTGGCGGCTTTTGACGCCGGGGAAGACCGCATCGCCGCGTGGAAAGCCGAGCGCAATTACGACGAGATCCCGGAACTTGTGGAATCCATTCCTTTCAGTGAAACCCGCGATTACGTGCAAATCGTCTTGCGCAATTCCGAAGTCTACCGGATGATTTATGGTCAGTCAGGCGCGGCGTCGTCATCAGAGGCTGTGCACGGCCGATAACCTTCGGCAGGGCCGGTTTCGTTCAGCGCGATGGCACTGACAATCCAGAACGTCTGGCAGGCTAAATGAATCCTTCAGAATCGGGCATGGCGCAGGCAGCGCGCCGCATGCTATCCGCGAAAGCAGAGCAATTCACCGAATCCGTGATCCGCGAGATGACGCGGCTGGCGATGAAGCACGGCGCGGTGAATCTCTCGCAGGGATTCCCAGACTTCGCTGCGCCCGCGGAAATCAAGGAAGCAGCGCGGCAAGCGATCTCCGACGACATCAATCAGTACGCGATAACCTGGGGCGCCAAACCGTTGCGTGACGCCATTGTCGAGAAATTTCAACGCACGCAAGGATTGCAGTTCGATCCCGAGCGTGAGATCACCATTTGTTGCGGATCGACGGAAGCGATGATGTCCACGATGCTGGCCATCATCAACCCCGGGGATGAAATCGTTGTCTTCGAGCCCTTTTATGAGAACTACGGGCCGGACGCGATTCTGAGTGGCGCAACGCCCCGATTTGTGAAGTTGAGCCCGCCGGATTGGACTTTCGACGAAACGGAATTAACCGCGGCGTTCGGCCCGCACACCAAAGCCATCATTCTGAACACGCCCAATAATCCCACCGGAAAGGTTTTTACGCGCGGCGAACTCGAATTTATCCGCAACTTGTGCGTGCGCTGGGACGCTTATTGCATCACCGACGAAATCTACGAGCACATTCTTTATGACGGGGCGGAGCACATATCCATGGCGCGCATCGATGGCATGCGTGACCGCACGATTGTGATTAACGGGATGTCCAAGACGTACAGCGTCACCGGCTGGCGCGTGGGCTGGGC
>Ga0070696_100000159_pt1 | contig 37844 bp, 40 predicted proteins | sample KBSK1253metaG_FD_65474 | JGI IMG/M metagenome (GOLD analysis project Ga0070696, IMG submission 65474) | Corn, switchgrass and miscanthus rhizosphere microbial communities from Kellogg Biological Station, Michigan, USA - KBS K1-25-3 metaG | ecosystem: Host-associated > Plants > Roots >... | reverse complement strand
CGCCGCGAGGCGCTGATCGCGGCGCGGAAGTATGCCGTGGAAATCGCCGCGAATTACTCCCAGCCCTTCGTGACTTTCATGGCGCTGCTGCTCGGCCGGCTGTGGAATCGCCTGTACGACGGCGTGGAATTCGAGCATGTGGAGAAATTGAACGAGGTCGGCGACGGCGCCGAGATCATTTACGTTCCCTGCCACCGCAGCCACATGGATTACCTGCTGCTGTCCTATGTGATCTACCGCAAGGGCTTTGCGGTGCCGCACGTCGCGGCGGGCGTGAACTTGAACCTGCCGTTGATCGGGCGGTATCTGCGCAAGGGCGGCGCGTTTTTCTTGCGGCGCACGTTCAAGGGCGATGCCCTGTACGCCGTGGTGTTTGCCAAGTATCTCGGCGTCATGATGGCGCGCGGCCATCCGCTCGAATATTTCATCGAGGGCGGCCGCAGCCGTACCGGCCGGCTGCTGTCGCCGCACGCCGGCATGCTGTCGATGACGGTGCGCAGTTTTCTGCGCGACCCGAAGCGCCCGGTGATCTTCATGCCGGTGTATTTCGGCTATGAACGCATCGTCGAGGGGCGCACTTACATCGGCGAATTGTCGGGGCGGCCGAAGGAGAAAGAGAGCGTTCTCGGCCTGCTCAAGGCGCTGTCGGTGCTGCGCAGTAAATTCGGCAAGGTGCACGTCAACCTGGGACAGCCCATTGCGCTCGATGCACTGCTGTGCCGGCACAATCCCGAGTGGCGCCGTTCGTCCGCCGAAGACTCGACGTCGCGGGCGGGTTGGATCAGCGACGCCGTCGCCGACCTCGCCGTGCGCATCAATACCGAGATCAACGCGGCCGCCGCCGCGACACCGGTCAATCTGGTGGCCATGGCGATGCTGGCCACTCCGCGGCAGGCGCTGCCGGAAGCGGATCTGGCGCGCCAGGTCGAGCTGTATAAATCATTGCTGCGCGACGCGCCGTATGCCCCGCTGGTGACGGTTGCCGCGGACAGCGGTGCGCACATCGTCCGGTATGTCGAAGCCATGGGTCTGTTGCAGCGCCAAGTGCATCCGCTCGGCGACATCATGCGCATGAGCGCCGACGGGGCGGTGCTGGCCACCTACTATCGCAACAATATCTTGCATCTGTTTGCCATGCCCTCGCTCCTGGCCTGCTGCTTCATCAGCAACACACGCATGCGCACCGTCGATATCCATCGATTGGTGCGGCGGGTGTATCCGTATATTTCCGCCGAATTGTTCCTGCGCTGGGACGAGGCGGCGTCGGGCGCGGCCGCGGATTCGCTGCTCGAGACTTTCGAGCGCCACGGCCTGCTGCGCGGCAACGCCGAGCGCAGCGAGTGGCAGCGGCCGGCACCCACCTCCGTGCAGGCGATGCAGCTGTCGCTGCTCGCCCAGGCGACGATTCAGACCATCGAGCGGTACTATCTTGCCATTGCGCTGCTGCTGCAATCAGGCAGCGGCATCATCACCCAGGAGGCGCTGGAACAGCGCTGCCACTTGATGGCGCAGCGCATGTCCGTGCTCTATGGATTGAATTCCCCGGAATTCTTCGACAAGAGCCTGTTCCGCAACTTCATCGATCTGCTGCGCCGGCGCAATGTCATACAAACGTCGGGCGACGATCGGCTGCTGTTCGGCGATCCGCTGCTGGCGGTCGCGGCCGACGCCCAGCTGGTCCTGTCCGAGCCCATCAGGCACAGTATTTTGCAAGTGACCTTGAGCCGCTGAGGAATCAGTCCCAGACGGATCCGCCGCGCTGCTGCTTGGTCACGCCGCGGCGCTTTTTCGCTTCGATGCGGCGTTCTTTGGAACCTTTGGTCGGGCGTGTCTTCTTGCGGATCTTCGGTACGATCATCGCCGCCCGGATCAGGGCCGCCAGACGCCCCTGCGCCGCGCGGCGGTTCTGCTCCTGGCTGCGTTCACTGCTCGATTTGAACAGGATGCTGCCGTCGTCGATGAGTTTCTGACCGGCGAGCAGGCGCAGGCGATTTCTGACCGATACCGGCAGGCTGGTGTTCTGCGGCAGCAAGAAGCGCAATTGCGCCGCGCTCGACACCTTGTTGACGTTCTGGCCCCCGGGACCCGAGGAGCGGACGAATCTCCATTCCAGCTCTTCGTCGGGGATGACGATGTCCGGCGCGATGATCAGGGGCATGGAACTGAGCCCGCGATCAATCGAGATCCGCAACGGCGTTGTGCACGATGATTTCGTGCTGCGCCACCGGGATCGTAATATTGTGCTGCTTGAACAGCCGCCAGATGGCGCGGTTCACTTCCGAGCGAACATTGTTCACGCCTTCCTGCGGATCGGTGATCCAGAAGCGCAATTCGAGTTCGATGCCGCTGTCGCTGAAGTGCATCAGACGCGCGCCCGGCGGCGGCTCGCGCAGCACCCGCCGTTGACCGTCGCAGGCGCTGAGCAACAGCCGCAATGCCAGTTCGGGATCATCGCGGTAACTCACGCGAACCGGCAGCTTGAGACGGATGCGCGGATCCGTGTAGCTCCAGTTGATCACGGCGTTCGAGATCAGCTGCTGGTTGGGCACCAGCATTTCCACGCCATCGCGATCGCGCACCACCACGTAGCGGCCGCGCAATTCCTGCACCCAGCCGAAACTCTCCGTGCTGGTGCCGCTCTGGCCCGAAAGGCTGATGACGTCGCCCGGCTTGATGGAGCGATCCATGAGCAGCACGAAGCCGCTGACGAAATTCGCGGCGATCGACTGCAGGCCGAACCCCAACCCCAGGCCGATGGCGCCGGTCAGCACCGTCAGCGCAGTCAAATCGACTCCGGCGGCGTTGAGGCCGAGCAGCATGCTCAAGCCGATCAGAAAGGCGTTGGCGAATTTGCCGATGCCGATGCGCGTGGAGGGCGCCAGAGTGCTGAGTTTTTTCAGCCGCCGGTCGACCCAGCGGCTGATCCAGGCCGCCACCAGCACGAACAGGGTCAGAGTGAACAGCAGCTTCATTACCGACCACACCGTGATGCGGCTCTTGCCGGCCGCCACACCGAGGCTGTCCAGCATGTTGATGATGGGATCGAGCCAGCCCAGGTACTTGGCGGCGATCACCAGCCACAGCGCCATCGTGACGCGGTTTTCCCAGTGCTGCATCCAGGATTTGTTGCCGAGACTGGCGGTGAACCACAGCACGCCGATGCGCACCACGGCGTAAGCGCCGATCAGGCGCGCAGCGGCATCCAGCACGGTGACATCGACGTGCGCCGTCAGCACGGCGCGCGTCACGATCACCAGCACCAGCGCCATGAGGACCGGCATGAGGACCACGCTGCCCTGCGACGCAAGATAGCTCCACGTCAGCGCCGTCGGTGTCTCCATGTTCCGCTGCCGGTAGCGGCTGCGCAGCGCGGCGCCTAAAAACCAGCCGGCCAGCAGGCACAGCGCCACGGCGGCGATTTCGATCAGCACGCTGCGGGTCGATAAAATATCGAAGAAGGCTTGAGCGCGCAGCCAGAGCTCCGTCATGCGTTCAGATCCGGGATGAGCTGGCTCTCCAGCCTTGCGATTTGATCCTTGAGCATCAGCTTGCGGCGTTTGAGGCGTTTCATTTGCAACTCGTCTACTTTGAAATCCATGCTCAGGCGCGATATGACGTCGTCAAGATCGCGATGCTCGATGCGCAGCTGGCGCAGGCGCTCGATATTCTTGAACAAATCGGTATTGACGTTGCTTTCTTCGTCGCTCATGTTATTTGCCGGGCTATTCTACAGACCGAAGCTGCGCCACACCGGGGTGACGCAATCCGGCAGCCTAAGGGGCCGCCCCAGGGGATTCCAAGAATGCTCCGGGTGGTGGAAATCCGAGCCCACCGAACCCTTTAAACCGTACTTCACTGCGAGTATCGCAGAGGATTCGGTATGCTGCGCGCCGTTGCCGCCGCTCACCACTTCGAGGGCGGTGCCGCCCGCGGCAACGAACTCGGCCAGCAGTTGCCGGCGTGCCCCGGCGGACAGTGGATAGCGCGCGGGATGGGCCAGCGAGGCCACGCCGCCGGCGCCACCTATCCACCCCACCACGGCGTCGAGCGCCGGCCATTCGGCCGCGAAGTGCGCGGCCTTTCCCGGCCCCAGGTACTTGCGGAACGCATCATCGGTTCGGGCTACGTGGCCGCCCGCCACCATGGCCGCCGCCAAGTGAGCGCGGGTCGGCAATCCGGGCTGCGCCTCGACCGCGGCCAGGAGTTCCGCCGCCGGCAGGCCCAGCTTCCCCAAACGCGCGCATATCCTGCGCATGCGGCCGCGGCGCCGCTCGGCCTGCTCGTTCAGCATGCTGCAAAGCGCGGGGCAGGCAGGATCGATCCACAGCCCCAGCACGTGAATGGCCTGGGCACGCCAGGAGGCTGAGATCTCGACGCCGGGCACCAGGCACAATCCATGTTCGCCGGCGCTGCGCTGCGCCGCATCGAGGCCTGCCACGGTATCGTGATCAGTGAGCGCCAACACCTCGACGCCGGCTGCCGCGGCACGCGCGACCAGCTCGGCGGGACTCAAGGAGCCATCGGAACGATCCGAATGGGTGTGCAAATCAATGTTGAGCTCGCCGCTCATGATGGGCTGCCCGCAAGCCCCACGGCCTCGAGCCGCTGGCCGGCGAGCACGATGAAGCCCTGCGCCCGCTCGAAACCGTCGCTGGTGTAGTCGAACGTGTAGGTGCGCAGCAGCCGGCGCTTGCCGCGGGCATCACGGCCCAAGCGAAAGCCGGCGAAGGCGACGGTGCCATCCAGGAACTGCACCACCGCGCGCGAACAGGTATCCTTGGCGATGCGGTTCGCCGCCGCGCGCGCATCCAGGGAGAGTTGCCAGATTTTATAGGCTCCCGCCAGGAGGGCCGCGCCCAGGACGAACAGCAATAGGTCGTCGCTCATCCCGCGAAGCTTACCGCATGCCCGCATTGCGCCACGCAATCCCTGCCGCCCGCACTGGTTTTCCGGTGAAGACACCCCATACAGTAGCGGTGGAAGCACCGGAGACGGCTAATATGACCGAAGACCCCCAACCCTACCTGACCGTGCGCGTCGATCCCAATGAAATGGTGCAGTACGTGCAGGATTTGATGACGGCGCCCCACAGCGCCGCCGCCCCGGATTCGTCGGCTGCCCTGGCACTGCGGCAATGGGGTGGCGACACGCGGCTGGCTCGCGCCGCGCAGCTGCGCTGGAGCGCGCTGAATCGCGCCTTTGGCGACGCGCGGGTCAGCACCTGGACGACGCTGCAACGGCGCAATCAAATCCACGTGCCTGCGGCGCTGATCGCGGCCGCCGGCGTGGCGCGATTGACCATGGCTGCCGACGAAGTCGTATTCGACATTCCGACGCTGCTCGATGCCACGCTGGAATTGTGCGAGCCGGTGGGCCACGCTTAAGGTCCGCGCGGCCGGCCCAGAGGGTGCAACGGCTAGGCGGGCAGCACGCTTGGGTTGCTGAACGCCAGGAAATCACCGTTGATCAAGCTATCGCGGCAGTTGTAGCGCAGGCGGTGCCCATCGACGCGCGTGACCTGGCCGCCGGCGGCCTCGAGCAGCGCCTGGCCCGCAGCGGTGTCCCATTCGGAGGTGGGGCCGAAACGCGGATACAGGTCGGCCTTGCCTTGCGCGACCCAGCAGAATTTCAGCGAACTGCCGATGCCGGCCATGTGGTGGGGGCCGAGCCGTGCGAGGTAGGCAGCCGTGTCGGGGCTGGCGTGCGAACGGCTGCCGACCACGCGCAAGGGGCGCTGCGGCGCCGCCACATGAATGGGCGATGGAGCGGCGCCACGGTGATGGCTGAATGCACCCACGCCTGCGGCGCCCCAATACAGCAGCCCCTGGGCGGGTGCGGACACCACGCCCAACACCGGTTCATGCTCCACCACCAGCGCGATGTTCACGGTGAATTCCCCATTGCGCTTGACGAATTCGCGCGTGCCATCGAGCGGGTCGACCACCCATAGCTCGCGCCAGGATTGACGCTCGCTCCAAGGCGCCTGCGCCGATTCCTCGGACAGAATGGGTATGCCCGGCGTGATGCGATTCAGCCCTTCGATGATGTGGCGTTGCGACTCCAAGTCCGCCTGCGTCAGCGGCGAATCGTCGGCTTTGTGCTGCACCGTGAAGCCGGCATCATAAATTTGCATGATGGCCGCGTCGGCGCGCGCGACGATGGGCATCAAGGCTTCGGCCAGAGCAGTCAGGTTTCGCATGGATTGATATCATACGCAAATGCACGCTGCGCCTGAGATCGACTGGCCGTCGATCGATACCGTACTCCTCGACATGGATGGCACGCTGCTGGATTTGCGCTTCGATAACTGGTTTTGGCAGGAATTGATTCCCAGCCATTATGCGGCCGCAAACGGACTCACCACGGCCGCGGCGCAGCGGCTGCTGCAACCCAAATTCAGCAAGGCCCGCGGCACCTTGAAGTGGTACTGCATCGATCATTGGTCGCGCGAACTCGAGTTGGATATCGGCCGCATCAAGCGGTCGGTGCTGGGGCAAGTCCGCTTTCTGCCCGGAGCCGAGGGGTTTCTGTCGAAACTCAAAGCCGGCGGCAAACGCTGCGTGCTGGTCACCAATGCGCACCCGGCTACGCTGGCCATCAAGGATGAGCAAGTCGCGCTGAGGCGGCACTTCGATGCCTGCTATTCCACGCACCCGTTCGGCTATCCCAAGGAGGACGCGGCGTTCTGGCCGCGTCTGGCTGCAGAGGAGCCATTTGCGCCGGAGCGCACGCTTTTCGTCGACGACAGCCTCACGGTGCTCGATGCCGCCCGAAGCTTCCAGATCGGCTGCTTGCGCGCGGTGCGCTGCCCTGATTCGGGTCGGCCGCCGCAGCACACGGGCCGCTATGCGGCGATCGACCGAGTGGCCGACCTTCTGTAGCTAACCCGCGCCACCGGCAGATCCACCGCCGCTGCCGCTGCCGCCACTGCCGCCACCACTACCACCTCCGCTACCGCTGCCGCCGCGACCGCGACGCCGCCTGCGGCGCGCCGGATCAGCCGCTTTGGCAGATGTTTCGCCGCCGCCATCCGAGCCGGCCCGCGTGGCCGGGGCCGGTGTGGGGTGCCCCGGAATCGGGTGCGGCCTGCTGGAATTCGGGGGTCCTCGGCGGGAACCGCCGCCCGACCGTGCGCCGCCGGAGCGCCCGGGACCGCCGGGACGCCCGGAACCGCCGGGGCGACCCCCGCCGGAGCGGCCGCCGCCGCGGGATTGGCCCGAACGCGGCGCTCGCTCGCGCCACGCGGCCGGGGGCGGTGCGATCACGACCGCCAAGTCAGCGGCCTCGATCGACGCGCGGGGAATCTGGTTGCCGATGTAGCGTTCGATGTCCGGCAGCGAGATGGCGTATTCCTCGCAGCCAAAGCTGATGGCATCGCCCTCGGCACCGGCACGCGCCGTGCGGCCGATCCGGTGCACGTAGTCTTCGGCATCGTTCGGCAGGTCGAAATTGAATACATGGCTCACGTCGGGAATGTGCAGCCCGCGGGAGGCCACATCGGTGGCGATCAATACCGCGAGCTCGCCCTCGTGAAAGTCGCGCATCAGTTTCAGGCGCTTGGTTTGCGGTACGTCTCCCGAGATGGCCTGGGCGACGAAGCCGTTCGCGGTCAGCGTGCGCTCGAGAACCTCGGCAATCCGCTTGGTGTTCACGAACACCATGGTGCGGCGCGCGTCGATCCGCCGCATCAGGCCCATCAGCAGCGGGATCTTCTCCTCGGTGGCGGGGAAGTACAGGACCTGGCGCACCCGGTCGACCGTCATCTTGTCCGGCTCGATGCGAATCAATTCAGGATTGTTCATGTGCTCGTAGGCGAGCTCCAGCACGCGATGCGACAGAGTCGCCGAGAACATCATGTTCAAACGCAGCGTCGGATGCGGCAGCCGGCGCAGGATGAAGCGGATGTCCTTGATGAAACCCAGATCGAACATGCGATCGGCCTCATCCATGACGGCCACTTGAATATGACGCAGATCGAACACATGTTGCTTGAAATAATCGATGATGCGGCCGGGGGTGCCGATCAATACGTCGACGCCCTCCTCGAGGATGCGCCGCTGTTTTTCGTAATCCACGCCGCCGAACACGATCGCGAGCTTGAGCCCCGCGTGCTTGCCGATACCCAGTGCATCGGAATGAATCTGGACGGCGAGCTCGCGCGTCGGCGCGATGACGATGGCGCGCGGCGCATTCAGCGGCCGGTTGGGCGCGCCGGGATCGGTCAACAGGCGGTTGAACAGGGCGATGAGAAACGCCGCCGTCTTGCCGGTTCCGGTTTGCGCCTGGCCCGCCACGTCGCGGCCGGCGAGGGCCACCGGCAGGGTTTGCGCCTGAATCGGCGTGCAGCGGGTGAAGCCCAGTTCGGCGATGCCCTGTTTCAGGGACTCGGGGATGTTGAGGGAATCGAAAGTAAGCTGACTGAGATGGGAGTCTGACATTTTCGCTTTAGTGTGGCAGAAGCTTGCAAAATAATGGGGGCCGGTTAACAATACGGCCATTCCGGAGCTGGTCTATCCGCTCCCATCAACCGTATCATCGGTACCCTTTTAAGGTAATCAAGACCGCTAAACCCGCTGTATTGTGCCCGAACGGCCGCGCATCGTCACTTCGCGTAAATTGAGTGGCGTCCTGCTCTCCCATAATTACACCCGCCTAATCTACCAAATGAACCTCCAAAAGGAGTTAACCCGTCAGTGAGTAACCCCAGTATCGTTCACACCAGCGACGCCACGTTCGACAAGGATGTGCTCAAGTCCGACAAGCCCGTATTGCTCGATTTCTGGGCGGAATGGTGCGGACCGTGCAAAATGATCGCGCCCATCCTCGACGAGATTGCCGACCAGTACAAAGACAAGATCCGGATCGCCAAGCTCAATATCGACGACAACCCGGCGACCCCGCCGAAATTCAATATCCGCGGCATCCCGACGCTGATCCTGTTCAAGAACGGCACTGTGGAGGCCCAGAAAGTCGGAGCGGTCACCAAATCGCAGCTCGCCGCCTTTCTGGACAGCAACCTGTGAGAGGCTACCTAGGAAACCAGTCGCGCGGCGGCCAGGGCGGGCAGCAGGGTGGTCAAGGTGGTGGCCGCTCCAATCGCTCCAATCGCGGACCGCGCAATGACAACCGCAACGGCAACACCAACGGCGGCCGGCCGCCGCAGGAAGACTACGGCGATTTGCCGGAAGGCGGCGATGATCTAGAGATCATTGCACCGACCGATCTTGCGCGCAGCCGCAGCTCGATGAATCTGACGGAGCTCAAGAAGCGTCCGATCAGCGACCTGGTCAAGCTGGCCGAGACCATGGGCCTCGAGAACATGGGCCGGTCGCGCAAGCAGGACATCATTTTCGGCGTACTCAAGGCGCATGCCCGCAAGGGCGAGGACATCTACGGCGACGGCGTTCTGGAGATTCTGCAGGACGGCTTCGGATTCCTGCGCTCTTCCGACTCGAGCTACCTGGCGGGTCCCGACGATATCTACGTGTCGCCCAGCCAAATCCGCCGCTTCAATCTGCGCACCGGCGATTCGATTTCCGGATTGATCCGTCCGCCGAAGGACGGCGAGCGCTATTTTGCGCTGCTCAAAGTCGGCGAAATCAATTTCGATTCGCCGGAGAGTTCGCGCGGCAAGGTTCTATTCGAGAACCTCACCCCGCTGCATCCCACCGAGCGGCTGAAACTGGAGCGCGGCAACGGCTCGACCGAAGACCTGACGGCCCGCGCCATCGATTTGGTTGCGCCCATCGGCAAGGGCCAGCGCGGTCTCATCGTCTCGCCGCCGAAGGCCGGCAAGACGATGTTGCTGCAGAACATCGCCACCGCGATCACGGCAAATCATCCCGAGGTGTACCTCATCGTGCTGCTCATCGACGAGCGGCCCGAGGAAGTGACCGAGATGGCGCGCACCGTGAAAGGCGAGGTCGTTTCGTCCACGTTCGACGAACCGGCCAGCCGCCACGTGCAAGTGGCCGAGATGGTGATAGAAAAAGCCAAGCGCCTGGTCGAACACAAGAAAGACGTGGTCATCCTGCTCGATTCCATCACCCGTCTGGCTCGCGCCTACAATACGGTGGTACCGAGCTCCGGCAAGGTGCTCACGGGCGGCGTGGACGCCAATGCGCTGCAGCGGCCGAAGCGATTCTTCGGCGCGGCGCGCAACATCGAGGAGGGCGGCAGCCTGACGATTCTCGCCACCGCACTGGTCGATACCGGTTCGAAGATGGACGATGTGATTTTCGAAGAGTTCAAAGGCACCGGCAATTCGGAAATCCATCTGGATCGCCGCATCGCCGAAAAGCGCACGTTCCCGTCGATCAACATCAACCGCTCCGGCACGCGCAAGGAGGAGCTCATCACGGATCCTGCGGAGCTGTCCAAGATGTGGATTCTGCGCAAGCTCCTGCACCCGATGGACGAGCTGGCCGCGATCGAGTTCCTGCTCGACAAGATGAAGGATACGAAGACCAATTCGGATTTCTTCGACGCGATGAAGCGATAGGCGCCAAACGCCCTTAGGAGCCGGTCATGGAGTGGTGGGCGTGGATTGCGGTCGGCGCCGTACTGTTGGGTTCGGAGCTGGCCTTCGTCGATGCGCAGTTCTACCTGGTGTTCGTCGGCGCCAGCGCCTTCCTCGTGGGGATGCTGCTGCTCGCAGGCGTAGCGTTGGCCGCATGGATGCAATGGCTGATATTCGCCGTCTTTGCCGCGACCTCCATGTTCACGTTTCGGCGGCGGATCTACGAGCGCATGCGCCGCGGGCTGCCGGCCGTGAAAAGCGGCCCCGCGGGAGAGCTCGTGACGTTGCCGGTGGCGCTGCCGCCCGGCGAAAGCTGCCGCCTCGAGTACCGCGGCAGTTCCTGGAGCGCCATCAACGGCGGCAAGGAAGAGATAGCCGCAGGCGCGCAGGCGCGCATCGAGCGCGTCGATGGGCTGACGCTGGTCGTGCGCGGCGTCGCTTGAGTTTTTGATACAGGAGAGTTTCGTGGGTATTTCCGTCAGTTATGCATTCATCATCATCGCGGTGATCGTGGTCATCGTGGTGGCCAAGACCGCCACCGTGGTTCCGCAGCAGAGCGCCTATGTGATCGAAAACCTCGGCAAGTACAGCCGCACGCTGCACGCGGGTTTTCACATACTCGTGCCCTTCGTCGAGAAAGTGGCCTATCGGCACAGCTTGAAGGAGTTGGCGCTCGATATCCCGGAACAGATCTGCATCACGCGCGACAACGTGCAGGTGGGCGTCGACGCCGTGCTCTACATGCAAGTGCTCGATCCGCATCTTGCTTCCTACGGCATCACCAATTACGGCTTCGCCATCGCGCAGCTGGCGCAGACCACGTTGCGCAGCGAAATCGGCAAGATCGAACTCGACCGCACGTTCGAGGCGCGCGGACAGATCAACACCAATGTCGTGAGCGAATTGGACAAGGCATCGGCGCCCTGGGGCGTCAAGGTCTTGCGCTATGAAATCAAGAACATCACTCCGCCGAAGGACGTTTTGTCGGCGATGGAGAAGCAAATGCGCGCCGAACGGGAGAAGCGCGCCGTCGTGCTGACTTCCGAGGGCGAGCGCGACGCCAAGATCAATGCCGCGGAAGGCGACAAGCAGCGCGTGATCAAGCAGTCCGAAGCCAGCAAGCAGCAACAGATCAACGAGGCCGAGGGCCAGGCGCAGGCCATCCTGGCGGTCGCGACGGCGACGGCGGAAGGCCTCCGCCAAGTCGGCATCGCGCTCTCCGACCGCGGCGGCATCGAAGCCATGCAGCTGCGCATCGGCGAGGAATACGTGAAGCAGTTCGGCAAGCTGGCGCAATCCGGGACGACGCTGGTGGTACCCGCGAATCTGACCGATCTCGCCGCCATCGTCACCATGGCCACCAGCATCGCCAGAAAACCGCCGGCGAACGCGCAGGCTTGAGCCGGTGCCTCTGAGTCGAGGAACGATCCGGATCGGGTTCGGAGAATTCGTCGCGCTTGCCGCAGCGCTGATGTCGATTCAGGCCATCGCCATCGATTCGATGCTGCCGGCTCTGCCGACGATCGTGCGGGTGCTGCATGTGGCCGACGAGAACAACGGCCAGTGGGTGGTCACGGCCTATGTGATCGGCATGGGGCTGGGGCAGCTTTTCTGGGGGCTGATTTCGGATCGTTTCGGCAGGCGGCCGGTATTGCTCGGCGGCCTCGCGCTGTACATCGCGGCGGCGGTGTTTTGCGGGCTGTCGGACAGCTTTGCGGCGTTTCTCGCCTGGCGCGTCGCCCATGGCGTAGCCGCCGCCAGCGTGGTCGTGACGCGTTCGGTCATTCGCGATTTGTTTTCCGGACGTCACATGGCCCGCGTCATGTCGCTGACGTTCATGATTTTCCTGATGGTGCCGATCCTGGCGCCGAGCGTAGGACAGCTGATCTTGTCGCTGGCGCCTTGGCGCTATATTTTCATTTTACTCGGCGTGTTCGCGGCGGCGGTGTGGCTGTGGGCGTTTCTGCGGCTGCCGGAGACGCTGCACCCTGAATACCGGTTGACGCTGACCCGGTCCCACGTCGTCAAAGCAGCCCGGCTGGTGCTGGGCAATCGGGAGTCGCTGTTCTACACCCTGGCCATGGGCGTCATGTTCGGCTCGATACTGTCCTATGTCGGCATGATGCCGCAGATCTTCGCCGATTTCTTTCGCCGTGCCAGCCTCATGCCGGCGATATTTGCGTTGTGTGCGGCGTCAATGGGAGTTGCTGCCTATCTGAACTCGCGAATCGTGGGACGCTTCGGCATGCGCCACATTTCACATACCGTGCTGCTGATGTTCATCGCCGTGACGGCGCTGCACGTGCTGGTAGCGGCGGCGACCCATGAGAAATTGTGGGCATTCGTGCTGCTGCAGTCGGCGACGATGGCCTGCTTCAGCCTGACCCTCTCGAATTTCGGAGCGATGGCGATGGAGCCGGTCGGCTCGGTGGCAGGGATCGGCGCCTCGCTGCAGGGATTCATATCGACCTGCGGCGGCGCCATAGTCGGCGCCGTGATCGGGCGGCAGTTCAACGGCACGACCATGCCGCTCGCGGCCGGCGCGCTGTGCTGCGGATTGGCGAGTCTGCTGCTCGTTCTCTTCGCCGAAGGGGGCAGGCTGTTTCGGAGTCATCACTTGGGCGAAGACGCGTCGATCGATCGTGGGCAGGTTGCGATGGTGCGCCGGCGCATGTAGGGTCTACCGATGGAATTGTTCTCGCGTTTTTTTCGCAAGCCATTGCCATCTGCGCGGCCACCGCAGGCGCCGCGGGCGCCGGACGAGCGCGTCGCGCCCGCAATCGAACAGCTGCCGGTCGGAGACGAGCTGCGCAGGTTAGCCGGACTGACCGGTGCGGTGGACAGCGCTTCGGCCGCAGTTCCCGCCGCTGTGGAACGCGCCGCGCGGGCGCGCATGGCGGAGCTCATCGACGAGGGGGCCGTCGATTTCGCCGGATTCTGCGCCCAGGCCGGGAATCGGCCGGCGATGTTCGCCGTGGCGGCGCTGTGCAAGGACCCCAAGCGCCTGGCCGAAGCGCTTGCCTCGATCGATGATCCCCTGCAAGTCGCGCTGCTCGTGGTGGACAGTCCGTCCAGCCGACTGCGGCAACTGGCGGCGCAGGCCGTTGAAGATCCCGCGCAGCTCAGACGGCTGCTCAAGCAGGTCAGGGCCAGGGACAAGGGCGTCTACAAGATCCTCAAGCAGAAGTGCGATGCGCTGAACGCCGAGGACAGGAAAGCGGCGCAGATTGCGAGCGAAGCCGGTGCAGTCTGCGCGTCGCTCGAGCGGCACAGTCAGCGGCGTTATGACGCTCTTTATACGCCGGCCTTTGAGCAGCTCGAGCTCCGGTGGCGCTCGCTTGCCGCGGCGCCGACGGCAACCATCGAACAGCGCGCCGCGCAGGCGATCGATCGCTGCAGGGAAGTCATCGCAGCGCATTTACGGCAGGCCGAGCAGCAAGCGGCCGAGCGCGCCGCGCAGCAGACCGCGAAGCGGGCCGCGCAAGAGCTGCAGGAGCGATCGCTTCAGGCCGCTCAGGAGGCGGCCCGGGCACAGGCAGAGGCCGATGCGCAGCTACGGAAGGAAGCCGCTGCAGTCCGGGAGGCGGAGGAACAGTTCTTTCGCCGGATCGGCGGTTTGATCCGCAAGGCCAATGATGCGCTGAGAGATGGCAATACCCAAAAGGCTGCGGCGCTGCGTCGTGCGATAGAGCAGAGGTTGCCCACCGGGCCCGCAATGCCCGCGCATCTCACGCGCCATGTGCAGCAGCTCGATGACAAATTGAGCGAGCTCAGGCAGTGGAAGGACTATGCCGTCGCGCCCAAGCGCAGCCAGCTGATCGAGGAGATGGAGTCGCTCGTCGGCTCGACGGAGGGTCCCAGAATCCTGGCCGAGAGAATCCAGTCCCTGCAACAGGAATGGCGGACGATCAGCAAAGGCATCGTGAGCGATGCGCCGGAGGATTGGGAGCGGTTTCACCAAGCGTCGCAGGCCGCGTACCAGCCGGTGCGCGAACATTTCGAGGCCCAGGCGAAGCTGCGGCAGGCGAATCTGGAAAAGCGCAGGGCGCTGCTCGAGCGGCTGGGGGCGTTCGAGGCGCAGACGGCGGCAACGCCGGATTGGCGGCTGCTGGCGCGGGTGTTGCGCGAAGCGCCTCAGGAGTGGCGCCGATATTTGCCGGTGGACCGCGACGCCAATCGGCCCGTTCAGGAAGAATTCGATGCATCGATGGACCGGCTGCAGGCGAGAATCGGTGCCTGGTATGAGCGCAATGTGGCGGATAAGCAATCACTGGTCAAACGGGCGCGGCATCTGCTCACTCAAGAAGACAGCCGCGAGGCCATCGACGCGGTGAAGCGGCTGCAACTCCTGTGGAAGGAAACGGGGCAGGCGCCGCGCGATCAGGAGCAGTCACTGTGGAGTGAGTTTCGCGAGACCTGCGACGCGGTCTATCAAAAGCGGCAGCAGGCCTACGCCGAGTACGCCGCCGGGCTCGAAGCGGCCAAGGTAAAGGCCGTGGCGCTGTGCGAGGAGGCCGAGCGGACCGCTGCGTTGTCGGGGATGGCGCTGCTCGAGGCGGCCGCCAAAGTTCCCGAGTGGCGTGCGGCTTTCGAGGCGCTCGATGAAATGCCGAGAGCCGAAGCGCGCGGGCTACACAGCCGGTTCGAGCGTGCCCTCGATCGCTGCGAGGCTCGGGTGGCGGAGCAGCACGCCCGCGACGCGGAGCAGTCCGTCATGAATCTGTTGGAGGCGGGTCGGCGCACCCGGGCCTACGGATGGGCGGTGGCGAGAAATGCGGACGCTTCCGAGCGAGAGGCTCTGAAGCAAGCCGCGGAGACTTTCATTGCGAGCATTCAGGACTGGCCGAAAGGAGGTCTTCAGGCGGTCAAGGAGACGTTGGCGAAATCCGGCTCGCTGTCTGAAGCCGACGCGAAGTCCCGTGAGAAGGCGCTGCGAATGTTATGCATTCGCAGCGAAATCTACAGCGAGACCGCCAGTCCACCCGAGGATGAGGCCTTGCGCCGGGAGTATCAGGTGCAAAGGCTGATGCAGGGAATGGGGCAGGGAAGCCATGCCGACGATGGGGATCGGGACGCGATGATACTGGAGTGGATCAGGATCGGCGCAGTTCAGCCTGCGGTGCACGAGAACTTGCAAGAGAGGTTCATGCGCCAGACCAACCGCTACCGTTGAGCTGGTACGACATTGGTTCGATGCGCAAAAAGCGCATCGAGTTCCTGTCCCGGCGCCGCGCCTGCGAAGCCGTCGAACTTGCCCTGTTCGGCGATGAGCTTGGCGGCACGCATGAATCCGCCCCAGGCTGAACGGGCGAGCGCGCCGCCGACACTGATGCGCCGCACGCCGAGCGCCGTGATTTGTTGCAGCGAGAGATCTCCGGGCCAGCCCATGAGCAGATTCACGGGTTTCGGCGCCACGGCGTCGACCACGGCCCTGATTTGATCCGGCGTGCGAATCCCCGGAGCGTACAGGCAATCGGCGCCGGCATTGGCATAGGCCTTGAGCCGCAGGATGGCGTCGCTCAAGTCCGGGCGTCCCACGATGAAGCACTCGGCCCGGCCGATGAGCAGGGTATCGCCGCCGGCCTTGTCCATGGCCTTGCGTGCCGCGCGAATCCTCTCGACCGCGGCATCGAGTGCGTACAGCGGCCGCGATGCGTCGCCGGTGGAGTCTTCGATCGACAGCCCGGCCACCCCGGTCGCCACCGCGAGGCGGACGCTCTCGGCAACGCCGGCCGGGTCGGGTGCGAACCCGCCTTCGAAGTCGGCGTTGATCGGCAGATCGGTGCCCTCGACCATTTCCTCGAGATGCGCCAGCACCCGGTCGCGGGACATGGTGTTATCGGAGTGGCCATGCGACCAGGCGAAGCCCGAACTGGTGGTGGCCAGCGCCTTGAAGCCGAGGGCCTGCAGATATCGCGCGCTGCCCACATCCCAGGGGTTGGGAATGACGAAGCAGCCGGCTTCATGCAGTTGACGGAACGTGCGGCGCTTGTCGGCGATGCTGGGGCGAACATGGGGCATGGGAATACTCCTGCGATGATCGAGCGGCAATTGTGCCCGCGATGACGGCTTTTCGCACGTTACCTGGCTCGCGCTGAAGCCACCAACAGTCGTAGCGGGCGCTGCCGCTCAGCTCGTGCCCGATCGGCCGATCGCGCGATAGCCGATGTCGCGGCGGTATTGCACCAGGTTCCAGTGAATCGCGCGCACGAGATCGTAGGCCTGAAGCTGTGCGGCAGCCACGGTGTCGCCAAGGCCCACGGCGCACAGCACCCGTCCGCCGGCGGTGACGATGTGCGAGCCGTCCGTTCGCGTGCCGGCGTGAAACACCTTCCCCGGCAGCCGCGCGGCGGCATCGAGGCCGCTGATGGGATCGCCCTTGCGGTAGCTGTCGGGGTAGCCGCCCGCAGCCATCACGACGCCGAGCGCGGCGCGCGGGTCCCATTGGGCGTCGATTCGTTGCAGCGTGCCGTGGAGCGCGGCCTCGCATAGATCGACGAGGTCGCTTTGCAGCCGCATCAGTATGGGTTGCGTCTCCGGATCGCCGAAACGGCAGTTGAATTCGAGCACATTGGGTGTGCCATCCGCGGCGATCATGAGGCCGGCGTAGAGAAACCCCATGTAGGGGCTGCCATCGGCGCGCAGTCCGCGCAAGGTGGGTTCGATGACGTCGCGCATGATGCGTGCGTGCAATGCCGGTGTGACGATGGGGGCGGGGGAGTAAGCGCCCATGCCGCCGGTATTGGGTCCCTGGTCGCCGTCGTCGCGGCGCTTGTGATCTTGCGACGTGGCGAGCGGCAACACGGCTTGATCGCTTGCTATCGCGATGAAGCTGACTTCTTCGCCGTGCAAAAATTCTTCGATGACGATGGTTTTGCCGGCGGCACCGAAGCTGCCGCCGAGCATGCCCGTTGCCGCGGCAATCGCCGCTTCGTGGGTCTCGCAGATGACGACGCCCTTGCCGGCCGCGAGTCCGTCCGCCTTGACGACGATGGGCAGGCGTTGCGCCCGGATATGGTCAGGATCGAAGGAGTCGGCGGTGAAAGCGGCGTAGCCGGCCGTGGGTATGCGGTGGCGCTGCAGGAAGTCCTTGGTGAACGCCTTCGAGCCCTCCAAGCGTGCCGCGGCGCGGCTCGGCCCGAAGCAGTCGCGATGCGCCGCGGTGAAGCGATCGACGATACCCGCGACCAAGGGTCCTTCCGGGCCGACGATGGTGAGCCCGATGTCCTCGCGCGTCGCGAATGCCAGCAAGGCGTCGATGTCGTCGGCCGGAATGTCGATATTGCGCACTTTGGGCTCGAGGGCCGTGCCTGCGTTGCCCGGCGCGACGAACACCTGCGCGACGCGCGCCGATTGCGCGCATTTCCACGCCAGCGCATGTTCGCGGCCGCCGCCGCCGACGATCAGTACCTTGATCGAGACCGGCATCTAGTGGCGAAAATGCCGCATGCCCGTGAACACCATTGCGATGCCGTGTTCGTCGGCAGCCGCAATGACTTCGGCATCGCGTTTCGAGCCGCCCGGCTGAATGACCGCCTTGATCCCGATTTCTGCGACCGCATCGAGGCCGTCGCGGAACGGGAGAAACGCGTCGGATGCCATGGCGGCGGACTGCAACGACAGCCCTTCATCCCGGGCCTTCATGGCGGCGATTTTACTGCTGACCACCCGGCTCATCTGCCCGGCGCCGATGCCCACCGTCGCCTTGTCCTTGACGCAGACGATGCCGTTTGATTTGACATATTTAGCAATCCGCCAGGCGAAGATCAGATCGTCGAGTTCCGCCAGAGTGGGAACGCGCTGCGTTACCGCCCGCAGTTCCTGGGCCCGCACCACGCCGTCGTCCCGCGTCTGAACCAAGAGACCGCCGGCCACGCTTTTGTATTCCAGCAGCTGCGTAACCGGCTTCGATAGATCGCCGACGCTGAGCACGCGCACGTTATCCTTGGGCGCCAGCAGGGCTTTGGCGGCGTCGGACACGCCGGGCGCCAGAATGACCTCGACGAACTGCCGTTCCAGAATCGCCCGCACCGTCTGCGCATCCAGTTCGCGATTGAAGGCAATGATGCCGCCGAACGCCGAGGTCGGATCGGTGCGATAGGCGCGCGCATAGGCGTCGCCTATGCTGTCCGCCAATGCCACGCCGCAGGGGTTGGCGTGTTTGACGATGACACAGGCGGGCGCCTCGAACTGACGCACGCATTCGAGCGCGGTGTCGCTGTCCGCGATGTTGTTGTACGAGAGTTCTTTGCCTTGGATCTGCTGCGCCTGGGTCACGGACGAGCCGATGGCGCGGGGATCGGCATAGAACGCGGCCTGTTGATGCGGATTTTCGCCGTACCGCAAATCCTGGTGCTTGCGAAACGACAGGTTCAGATCATCCGGGAATGTCGGCGGCCCGCCGCCCATCGCGCCGGTGAAGTAGGCGGACACCATGGCATCGTATTGCGCGGTATGCGCGAATGCCTTGGCTGCGAGCTTCTGGCGCATCACGATGTTCGTGCCGCCCTGATTGGCCGCCAATTCGTCCAGCAGTGCGCGGTAATCACCCGGGTCGACGATCACCGTCACGGAGGCGTGATTCTTCGCGGCGGCGCGCACCATGGCCGGGCCGCCGATGTCGATATTGTCGACGGCGTCATCGTAGCTGCAATCGGTGCGCGCCACGGTGGCGGCAAACGGGTAGAGATTGACCGCCAACAAATCGATGGGCTCGATGTCATGCTCGCGCATCACCGCTTCATCGAGGCCGCGCCTTCCCAACAGGCCGCCGTGAATTTTCGGATGCAGGGTCTTGACCCTGCCGCCCATGATTTCCGGGAAGCCGGTGTGCTCGGCCACTTCCTTGACGGAAATGCCGTGGCTTATTAATAACTTGGCGGTGCCGCCGGTGGACAGCAGCTCGATGCCGCGTTCCTTCAACTCGCGCGCGAACTCCACGATGCCGTTCTTATCGGAAACACTGAGCAACGCGCGGCGGACGGGCGTGAGCAATGGGGCCTACTCGTTGATGCCGAACTCTTTGAGTTTCTTGCGCAAAGTGCCGCGATTGATCCCGAGGATCGTGGCCGCGCGGCTCTGGTTGCCCTGAACGTGCACCATGACCACTTTGAACAGCGGCTCTTCCACTTCGCGCATCACGAGTTCGTACAAATGCGCGGGCTTGTGGCCGTTGAGCGTCTCAAAATAACACTCCAAGGCTTCCTCGGCCTGTGAGCGCAGCGGCACGCCCTTGCCGTTGACCTTCAGATCGCGGCCGTTGAAGGCCGGCGAAATGTCCCTGCGTGATTTCGATTTCTTTTTTGCGACCATGGCCCGTCCAGATTCCCTTGCGATCATCGTTGTTGTCCAACTATGCGCGCTTACGCCGCGCGATACACGCCTAAGTCGTAATGCTCCATCAGCGTCGACAGTTGCTCCTGTGGCGTCTCGATCAACACGAGACGGTTCCGCAAGTCGTCTTGCCCTGGATGCTGTCGGAAGTACCAGCTCAAGTGTTTGCGTGCCACTCGAACGCCAGTCTCATCGCCGTAGAAGGCATACAGGTCTTCGAGGTGGGCGCGCATAATATCACGGACTTTTTCCAACGCTAGCGCGGCGCGCGATTCGCCCTCGATCAGGAAAAAATTGACTTCGTCGAAAATCCATGGCCGGCCCTGCGCCGCTCTGCCGATCATGACGCCGTCGCAGCCGGTCGACTTCAGGATTTGCAGCGCGCGTTGCGGCGAGTCGATGTCGCCATTCGCGAACACCGGAATCTTGATTTCGGTTTTGATGGCTGCCACGGTTTCATGTTCAGCATATCCCTGATACAAATCCGCGCGCGTCCTGCCATGGATCGCAAGTGCTTGAATGCCGCAGTCCTCGGCGATGTGCGCGATGCGAATGCCGTTCTTGTGCCCACGATCCCAACCCGTGCGCGTCTTCAACGTGACGGGCGCGGCCACGGACCGCACCACAGCGTGCAAAATTCGTGCAACTAAAAGCTCATCCTGAAGCAAGGCGGACCCTGCCGAACGATTGCACACTTTTTTGGCGGGACAGCCCATGTTGATGTCGATGATTTCGGCGCCGGCATCGACATTTCGCCGGGCCGCGTCAGCCATCATCACGGGATCGAAGCCGGCGATCTGCACCACGCGGGGGCTGGGCTCGCCCGCATGATCCATGCGGCGGCGCGATTTCGGCGTGTCCCACAGCCGCACGTCGGCGCTCAACATCTCTGAGGCAGCGAGGCCGGCGCCGAAGCGCCGGCACAGCATGCGAAAGGGGCGGTCGGTAACGCCCGCCATGGGCGCGAGCAACACGTTGGAAGGCAGGCGGTAGGGGCCGATGTTGATCGTGGCGCATGCGTTCATGGTGGCGCGTTCATGGTTTGGTCTGCGGCGCAGCATCGCCGGCGCAGGAGATCATGCGCGTGGCGCCGCGCAGGCACACGTCGATTTCGAAACCTTCGGCGTTCTTGCCGGGGTCCAAGATATCCAGGATGGCGTCGACCCGTTCGCCGGGCGCAAGCATCCGCGCCGTCGGTTTCCCCAGGTATTCGGCCGGCTCGAAGTCGCGGGCGCCGACATGCTTACCAAATCGATCGGCGAGCGTCACCCGCAGCAGCGGGTAGGGTTGAAATTGGGCCGCCGTGTTCAAGATGCTCGCGCGCACCCGCAACGTGCCGCTGGCACCGGGATCTCCGGTCACGCCCCATTGGCGTAGCTGGTAGGCGGATAGATTCGCGGGCGCGGGCAGGGGAGCGCCCAGCATCGAGTACACCGCGCGCACGCCGGAGCTCAGGGGTCCATGTCCCGCGAGCCATTCGCGATTCTGGTGAACGACTTGGGCGATCAGCAGCAGCGCACACGCCATCGCGGCGCCCGCCCAAAGCATCAGCGCCCGCCGACGCGAGTTTTGCACATCGCCTGGCGACCGCGTCAGCGCTTCGTAGGGCCGCACCACGCGTGCGGTTCCTGCCAACATTTCGCGGCGCACGGCCTCGGGTACCTCCAAACCCCCGCCACGGCCGACATCCTCAGGGATCGCGACGTCCTCGGGAGGCGCGACGTCCTCGGGGTGTGGCGACGCGCCGGTCCCCAAGGCCTCGATCGACGGCGGCTGCAGCACTCGTACCTTGGGCTCAACGAAAATCCGGTCCAGCTCTCCCGGGGGGAGAGTGAACTCCATGGAGGTATCGGCAGGAACGTTCCAATCCAAAATTTCCAGTCGCGCGATTTCGACGCCGGGAGGCACGAACTCCTCGGATTCCGTAACGGTGGTCTGGTCCGCTTGCGGCGCGGCCACCGATTCCAGAATGCTGTCGGCGCGCGCCTCCAAGTCGAGCGGCGATTCGCCGGCCGCGAAGGCAGCTGAATCCTCGGCAAGGCGCGCCAAAGCGTTGAATACCTCGCCGCATCTTCCGCAGCGCACCTGGCCGCCCGCGGCACGCAGCACTTCAGCCGAGAGCTTGAATACGGTCTCGCATTTTGAACATTGCGTGTACACGGCTTAAGCGGCTCTCCGAGCGTGGATGCAGCACCAGTCATCGCGCTCAACGACTCGCACCATATCAAAACCAATGCCGTACGCGGCTTTTACCGCGTAGGCCTGCGTCTTCAACAGCCCCGACAGAAGCAAGTGGCCGCCCGGCTCGCAGGCGGCGGTGAGTTTCGGAGCCAGTTCGATCAACGGTCCTGCGAGAATATTGGCCAGCACGCAGTAGGCGGGCCGCAAGCAGCCGGCGGCGCCGGCGGTGCCGTCTGCGTCGGAGCCGTCTGCGTCGGTGCCTCGCACATCGATGTTCGCGGAGACCTGATTGCGAATCGCGTTTTCGCGCGTCGCGAGCAGTGCCTGCGGATCCAAATCGACCGCGACCACGTGAGCCGCTCCCAGCTTCAATGCGGCGATCCCCAAGATGCCGGAGCCGCAGCCGTAGTCGATCACCGAGCGGCCGGACACGGGCAGGGAATCCAATATTTGCAGACACAGTGCCGTGGTGGGGTGGGTGCCGGTACCGAACGCAAGCCCGGGGTCGAGCCGCACCACCACGGCGTCCGGGTCCGCAGGAGCGGGGGCTGCCGAGGGACATACCCACAGCCGACGCCCGAAGCGCATCGATTTCCAGCCGGTGAGCCACACGCGCTCCCACTCTTGGTCCTCGACGGCATGCACGCGCGCGGTCTCGGTGATGTGCCGCCCTAAGGCGGCGGCGAGCCGGCCGAGATTACATGCCTTTCCCTGGGCATCGGCGGGTTCCTCGAACAGCGCGCGGACCAGCGTGTCGTTCCACAACCTGATTTCACCCGGCATGGGCTCGAGCACGGGCTCATCACCGCGATCCACGAAGGTAATCGAGCTGGCGCCGATCTCGAGGAGTGCGGCCTCTACCTCTTCGAGGTTCAGGGACTGCAGCGGAAATTCGATTTCGTAGAAGCTATGGCGCCGGGCACCCATGGGATCCTACTTGAGTCCCAGGCGTCGCTCCAAATAATGGATATCGGTGCCGCCTTGACGAAACGCGGAGTGGGTGAAAATCTCTTGATGCAGGGGGATGTTGGTCTTGATGCCTTCGACGACCATCTCCGCCAGGGCATTGCGCATGCGGGCGATCGCCGTATCGCGCGTGTCGCCGTACGCGATGACCTTGGCGATCAGAGAGTCATAGAACGGCGGCACGTTGTAGCCGGTATAAACGTGGCTGTCCACTCGAATGCCGGGACCGCCGGGCGAGTGCCACAGGCGGATCGGGCCCGGCGAGGGCATGAAATTCTTGGGGTCTTCGGCGTTGATGCGGCATTCGATGGCGTGGCCGCGGATCTGGATGTCGCTTTGGGTGTACGGCAACGGCTCACCCGCCGCAACCAGCAGCTGCGCTTTGACGATGTCGATGCCGGTGACCAATTCGGTGACCGGATGCTCGACCTGCACCCGTGTATTCATTTCGATGAAATAGAATTCGTTGTCCTGGTACAGGAACTCGAGCGTGCCGGCATTGCGGTAGCCGACCTCGCGGCAGGCCCGGGCGCAGCGTTCGCCCATGGTCTTGCGCTGTTTGGCCGTGAGGCCCGGCGCCGGCGCTTCCTCGACGACCTTCTGGTTGCGGCGCTGCATGGAACAATCGCGTTCACCCAAGTGCACCACGTTGCCGTAATTGTCCGCGAGGATCTGGAACTCGATGTGACGCGGCCTCTCGAGAAACTTCTCCATGTACACCTGGGGGTTGCCGAAGGCGGCGAGCGCTTCCGACTGGGTGACGCTGATGGCGTTCAACAGCGACGCATCGGTGTGCACCACGCGCATGCCGCGGCCGCCGCCGCCGCCCGAGGCCTTGATCATGATCGGATAGCCGATGTCCTTGGCAATGCGAAAATTCTCATCGACGTCGGTGCCCACCGGTCCATCGGAGCCGGGCACGCAGGGCACACCGGAGGCCTTCATGACCTTGATGGCGGAGACTTTGTCGCCCATCAGGCGGATGGTTTCGGCCCTGGGTCCCACGAAGATGAAGCCGCTCTTCTCCACGCGCTCGGCGAAGTCCGCATTCTCCGACAGGAAACCGTAACCCGGATGTATTGCAACGGAGTCCGTCACCTCGGCGGCGCTGATGATCGCCGGCATGTTCAAGTACGACAGAGCCGATTGCGGCGGCCCGATGCACACCGTCTCGTCCGCGAGCAGCACGTGCTTGGTGTTGAAGTCGGCGGTGGAGTGCACCGCCACGGTCTTGATGCCGAGTTCGCGACAGGCGCGCAAAATACGAAGGGCGATCTCGCCGCGATTCGCGATAACGACTTTTTCGATCATCGCGGCTATTCGATGATGAACAGGGGTTGACCAAACTCGACGGGTTCACCGTTCTTGGCCAGTATCGCCGTGACCTGTCCGGCCTTGTCGGACTCTATTTGGTTCATCATCTTCATGGCCTCGATGATGCAAAGGATCTGGCCGACTTTGATTTCGCTGCCGATCTCGACGAAGGGCTTGGCGCCCGGGGAGGCTGCCGAGTAGTACGTCCCCACCATCGGCGAGGCCACCGTGTGCTCGTCGTTGCGCGGCATGCGTTCGCCGGCCGCCGTTGCCGGCGTGGCCGGGGCGTTCAGGATCGGGGCGGCGTGCACCAGGGGAGCCGGCAGCGCCATCGGCGCCTGCATGGGCATCCGCGGATGGCGGCTGATGCGCACGGATTCCTCGCCCTCGGAAATCTCGAGCTCCGAGATACCGGATTCCTCCAGCAGCTCGATCAATTTCTTTACCTTGCGAATATCCATCCGCGGACCCCTTGAAGATTCTATGTTTTGGAAATTAAGTTGAGGCGCGCACATACGGCGTCGAGCGCCAGCTCGTAGCCGATGGGCCCCAATCCGAAAATGCAGCCGACCGCGATGTCGGACAGATAGGAATGATGCCGATACGTTTCCCGCGCAAAAAGGTTGCTCAAATGGACTTCGATGAACGGCACGGCCACGCCGAGGAAGGCGTCGCGCAACGCGATGCTGGTGTGCGTGAAGGCACCCGGATTGATGATCACGAAGGCGACTTCGTCGCGTTTGGCGGCATGAATCCTGGCGATCAGCTCGTGCTCCGCGTTGCTCTGGGCCGCGATGAGGTCGTGACCCTGCGCAAGCGCGAGCCCCTTGAGTCTGGCCTCGATACTCTGCAGCGTGGCGGAGCCGTAGATGCCCGGCTCGCGTGTGCCCAGCAGATTCAAATTCGGACCATTAAGCAGCAAAATTCGAGACATCTCGCGTCAAGTCCAGCGCCATCGCGTTATAAAGGTCCGCGATAATAACCAGAATTTGGGGTGAAATGGCAAGCTTCGGCGGCGAACGTCGCCGGAAGGGGCCTCGTTGGCCTCTCCCGCGGCGCTCACGGGCTATCCGGCGCGTTTTGCGGCCAAGGCGCTCAAACCGTCGGCAATGGCCTGCCGCGCCTCCGGGAGGTGGACCCGGCCATCGTTCAAATTTTGCACCACCGATAGAATCAGGTCGGCCTGGGGCCGGTGCAGTTCGCCCACGAACAGGGTGACCACTTCGCCGCGCCGGTCCGTGAACACCGTGAACGGGAATACCGGCGATGCCATGCCGAAGGCGGCGGCGGCATCGAGGGCGTCTTGTTCGCCGATGAGCAGCGGATAGGGAATTTTGAATTGATCGGCAAACTTGAGCACCTGGTCGCGATGATCGACCGCGATGCCGATGACCGTGACGCCGCGGCCGACCCATTCAGAGTGCAGGGTCTCGAGCAGTGGTATCTCGCGACGGCAGGGCGCGCACCAGGTAGCCCAGAAATTGATGACCAGGGACTTGCCGGCCCAGGCCGCGATCGAGGTGGTTTTCCCCGTTCGGTCTTCGAGGGAGAAAATCGGCAGCTGATCGGGAATTTTGGGGGGCTGATATGCGGCATTGCCGGGCGCCGCGGCATCGCCGTACGCCGCCTGATCGCTGGGGCTCGGGGCGCTGGCATGCCCTGCAGGCACCGCAACTTCGTCGTGCGTGCCGGCGCGGTTGCCTGCGGCTTGCTGGCGGGCGTGCATCCACGCGCCGGCCCCGACCGCGACCAGCGCAATCAGCGCTGCGCCGGCAACGCCAGCGGCTCTCATGGCGCCGGCAGGTCGAGCTTGCGCCCCTTGCGCAGAACGAAGCCGGCCAGAAGAAAGGCGAGAGTGCCCAAGATAATCGCCGTCCCCTCCCAGAGGCCGACCCCCTTCCAGTGGGCGGCTCCCTCCGAGGCGCCGGCTCCCACCGAAGCGCCGGCTCCCGCGGGCGGCGCTTGAGGAAAGATCACTTTGCTGATGGGCGGGTAGCATAGGCCGGCCTCGGCGCAGCCCTGGTAGGTCACCTTGATTTGCAGCGGGTGGGCACCTGCATCCAGGCGCGTGTACGCCACGGTAGCCTCGACCTGCTGCTGGTAGATCTCCTGGGTGCCGAGATAGGGATCGGTCTTGAATATGCCCTTGGGGAAGACGGGCGCGGCAACCATGAGGTCGGGACTCTCTGCCTTGACGTCCATTCGATGCCGGTACAGGTAGTAGCCGTCGGCGATGACCCAACGCACCCGCATCACGCTGCCATCGACTTGGGCGCCGACGCGAAAGGCCGTGTCGGGCGGCAGAAAGTCGGTTTCGTTGGATTCGATGCCGCGCATCCACCAGGGTTTGGCGCTCGCGACACCGACGAATCCGATCAACAATAGAAAGGCCAGCGAAATTCTCATGCGCGCACTCTATAGTACTCGCGCCAGGAAGTCGGCAGGGGAGGCAACCTGGCCAGCCATCGGCACCGGCTGCTGCCGCACAGCAAAAAAATTACCTGGCGGGGCCTTGAATCGCTCAATTCTGACGCTATCATTAGCAGCCATGAGTGTAGAGTGCTAACAACACCTGCTCCTCAAAGAACCCCGAACTCAAAGCATTAGGAGTCTTGTCTTATGAAGATTCGACCACTTCACGACCGCGTGATCGTGAAAAGAGAAGAGGAAGAGCGTAAATCGCCAGGTGGCATCGTAATTCCGGATACGGCGACCGAGAAGCCGATTTTCGGGAAGGTCGTTGCCGTCGGCAAGGGAAAGATTTTGGAGAGCGGCGAGATTCGCCCGTTGGACCTCAAGGTCGGCGACAAGATTCTTTTCGGTAAGTACAGCGGTACCGAAGTGAAAATGGATGGCGACGAGCTGGTAGTCATGCGCGAGGAAGATGTAATGGCCGTGGTCGAGGGCAAGTAAGACCTTCGAGTATCAGCGCCATTTTCCATTTTTAAATTAGAGGTATCAGCAAATGTCAGCAAAAGACGTACGCTTCAGCGACGACGCTCGGCAACGCATGCTCAAGGGCGTGAACATTCTGGCGAATGCCGTGAAGGTCACGCTGGGTCCCAAAGGCCGCAACGCGGTGCTCGACAAGAGCTTCGGCGCCCCCACCGTCACCAAGGACGGCGTGTCGGTGGCGAAGGAAATCGAGCTCAAGGATAAATTCGAGAACATGGGCGCGCAGATGGTGAAGGAAGTCGCTTCCAACACCTCCGACGAAGCCGGCGACGGCACCACCACCGCGACCGTACTGGCGCAGGCCATCATCCGCGAAGGCCTCAAGGCCGTGGCCTCGGGCATCAACCCGATGGATCTGAAGCGCGGCATCGACCAGGCCGTCGCCGCGGCGACCGACGAGCTGAAGAAGCTCTCCAAGCCTTGCAAAGATGCGAAAGCCATTGCGCAGGTCGGCACGATCTCCGCGAACTCCGACGAGAGCATTGGCAAGACGATTGCCGATGCGATGGCGAAAGTCGGCAAGGAAGGCGTGATCACGGTTGAGGAAGGTTCGGGCCTCGAGAATGAGCTCGAAGTGGTCGAAGGCATGCAGTTCGATCGCGGCTATCTCTCGCCGTACTTCATCAACAATCAGCAGAGCCAGAGCGCCGAGCTCGAGAAGCCCTTGATCCTTCTGGTGGACAAGAAGATCTCGAACATCCGCGAACTGCTGCCGCTGCTCGAAGCCATTGCGAAGGGCGGCCGTCAGCTGCTGATCGTCGCCGAGGATGTGGAAGGCGAAGCGCTTGCTACGTTGGTCGTCAACACGATCCGCGGCATCGTCAAAGTCGCCGCCGTCAAGGCGCCGGGCTTCGGCGACCGTCGCAAAGCCATGCTGCAGGACATCGCGGTCCTCACGGGCGGCACGGTCATCTCCGATGAAGTCGGCCTCTCGCTCGAGAAGGCCACGCTGAACGACTTGGGAGAAGCCAAGAAGATACTGGTGGAGAAAGAGAACACAACCATCATCGACGGCAATGGCAAGGCCTCGGACATCAAAGGCCGGGTCGACAGCATTCGTCAGCAGATCGAGGAAGCGACTTCCGACTACGACAAGGAAAAGCTGCAGGAGCGCGTTGCCAAGCTCTCCGGCGGTGTGGCCGTGATCAAGGTCGGCGCCGCGACCGAAATCGAGATGAAGGAAAAGAAGGCGCGCGTCGAAGACGCGCTGCACGCAACCCGTGCGGCCGTGGAAGAAGGCGTGGTTCCGGGCGGCGGCGTGGCGCTGGTGCGCGCGTTGAAGGCCATCGAGAAGCTGGTCGGCAAGAATGAAGATCAGACCACGGGCATCAAGATCCTGGCCCGCTCGATCGAAGAGCCGCTGCGGCAGATCGTGAGCAACGCCGGCGAAGACGCCGCCGTCGTGTTGAACCGGGTCCGCGAGGGCAAGGGCACGTTCGGCTACAACGCGGCCACCGGCGAGTACGGCGATATGATCGAAATGGGCATCCTGGATCCCACCAAGGTGACGCGTCTGGCTCTGCAGAACGCCGCTTCGGTTTCGGGCCTGCTGCTCACGACGGAAGTCATGATCGCTGAGTCGCCGAAGGAAGAAGAGCATGCACATGGCGGCCCCGGCGGCGGCATGGGTGGCATGGGCGGCATGGACATGTGATTCCACGCATTGCGGGCGCGGGCCTGCAATGACTGGTTACGGTCAAAAGAGAGCGGGCTTCGGCTCGCTCTTTTTTTTGGTGCGCCCGGCGGGGCGCACATCGAGGAGTTGCTTTAAGGGACTCGGAGGTTGCCTTGCGGGCCGGTTTTCCCTCAAGATGGCTGCGTCATTCAGGGAGGAATCCATGCTACAAAAACTATACTTATCGGCGCTCTTGATGAGTATTCCCGTGTCGGTGTGGGCGGACGGCGTCAACGCGCCGACGGTCGAGGCCGGCGATACCTGGACTTACAAGACGACCACGGAAAAGGGTCCGTCCGGGTGGAACCAAGTCCGCGACGAAACCACGGTGTCACGGGTGACGTCTTCGTCGATTTATTACACGGTCAAACCCAACGGCTCCACTCAGCCCGCAAAGGAGCTCTTCGCGGGAGGAGACGGTCATCAATAGGCCGCTCTCGTTTCCGCTCACCGCCGGCAAGGTGTGGGAGGTCCATTACACCGGGCAGCATCCGAACAAGACATTCAAGTCGGAGGAATGGAATAGCAAGTACACCGTGGTCGGCTATGAATCCATCGACGTGCCCGCGGGGAAATTCAATGCCAGCCCGGTCGAATGCCGACGGGACCACCATGGAGACTCGGACGCAGAAGACCACCGACAGGACTGTGTCGGGCAGAACGTACAAGGCGTTTTTCGGTATGTGCCGGAGGTCAAGCGCTGGGTGAAGTCCGTGGAGGAATACTACGGCAGCGGCGGCGTGCGGAATGAGCGATACACCGGGGAATTGGAGTCATTCAAGCTGGCCGAATGATGGGATGTCCCGGCGCGAAATACGCCGTTGCAGTATCTGGGTTTCGATTCGGGTCAATATGGGTGTGAATTGAACAGACGTGACTTTCTGTGGAGGGGCTCGGCCTTCCTCGCCGCTTCCTCTCATGCTCAAGAGGCCCCGATCGCCGCGATTTCGGACTATGAAAGAAGCAGCGGTGGGCACATCGGTGTTTATGCAGAAAACATTCGAACGGGTGCAAAACTGTACTGGAGGGCTGACGAGCGGTTCGTCATGTGCAGCACATTCAAGGCGTCGCTCGCTGCTTGCATTCTCTCACGAGTCGATCGTGGTCAGGATAGTCTCGAGACGCTCATCTCCTACGGCGCCACTGATATCCAAGACTGGTATGCCCCGGTTGCAAAAGCGAACCTGTCCAAGGGTTCCCTTTCGGTAAGGGAAATGTGTAGGGCTGCAGTTGAGGAGAGTGACAATACCTGCGCCAACCTCCTACTCGCCCGTGTCGGCGGACCGTCAGCTTTGACGGCATTCTGGCGCAAGAACGGAGATCAGGTAACCCGCCTTGACGACCCGGAACCATTCCTCAACCGGATACCGCTTGGCGATCCGCGGGACACAACCACCCCAGCTGCGATGGCGCAAACACTGCGCCGCTTTGTCCTTGGTCGAGTGCTGTCGGAGCCATCGCGTACTACTTTCACCGAGTGGTTAGTCGGCTGTCAGACCGGAGGTAATCGGTTGCGCGCCGGGCTCCCCACCACTTGGGTCATTGGGGACAAGACCGGGAACAACGGCAACGATGCAGCGGGTGACATTGCCGTCGTCTGGCCCAAGGCCAACTTCCCAATCGTCATCTGCGTATACACACGAGGCGGGGCGCCATCAACTCGGCAAGTCGATTCTGCATTCGCAGGGGTTGGCCGCTTCGTTGGCGCGCGCCTATCCAACCTAGTAGATGTCGGTATAACGTGATGATCACTGTGGTTGAGTCACCCAACTCAGTGCATGGCTGGAGGCGGCTCGACGGCGCCGACTTACTCCGAGGCGCGGCTGTCTTTTTGTATTGATGAACCACGTCAACATGCGTTTGCTCCTGGGGCACGTTCCCTACGGTCAGACTCTCCCGCATCAGGTGCTCAGCACGCTCGTGTGGAGCGCCCAGTATGGCGTGCAGATGTTCTTTGCAGTCTCAGGTTTCCTGATCACATCCACATCGCTCCGCCGATGGGGATCTCCCGCCGGTGTTCGGCCTCGGGAGTTCTACCTGTTGCGCTTCGCTCGAGTCGAGGAGGCTTTTTACCTTTTCCTTCCCGTCGTTTGCCTTTGGCTGGGCCGCGGGCGGTGGCTGATCCTGCTCCTGATTGCATTTGTGGCGATCGGGCCCTTCGCGCGCACAATCTTCGTGGGCCAGAATGGTGATGGCGACTGTGGCGCAAGCGCCGCGCCGACTTCCTATGACGGCTCGTCCGCTGCTGTGGCTCGGGCAACGAAGCTATGAAATCTACCTCACGCATATGTTCGTGGTGATTGGGCTCTATGTGCTCTTCACCAGGCTCGGGGCGCCGTCCATCGGCGTGCCTGCCCTGTTCGTTGCGACAGTTTTGTTATCCGGCCTTCTTGGGGAGTTCGTCGCGCGCTGCTACTCGGAGCCAATGAACCGACATTTGCGGCGGCGCTGGGGCGAGGGACCTAGCAGATCGGGATCCGTTTTGGAGGACTCCGTGCCGGTGGACACGGGCCCGTCCACCAAGGAGGTTACGGACTGTCAATGACCCCTATCGTGCGTCAGCGCCAATGCTCGTCTTAGGGAAAGTTTGTGATTCACGCAGAAAGATCCAGCGCGATGCCGACGCCTGGAGTATGGCTAGCCATCAGTTCGCGTCGGTAGCGCACCCCGTGTCTGTGACCGTATCCGGCGTTTCCGCGGAAAGTGCGCCATGACAAGCCCGGAGAAGCTGGTAGTTATGATTCAGCGTGCCGATCATCGAACCAAAAAGTGTTTGGCTGATCTGGTATGCGGCGCCCTCAGGCAATTCCTCCATAGCCTTATGTTTGAACCTATCCTTCAACGGTTCGACGACCGGGCGCGAACGTCCGCGCCCAGCTAGACGCACGCGGACGTTTCCGCGGCAACGTCACCGTCTTCGCTGCCGCTGTCGCTGTCGTTGTCGCGGGCGCGCTTGGCCTGATTGCAGAGCACCCAGACGCCGAGATCATAGTCTATGCGCTCGCCGCACCAGCGGGTGGCGGCGGTGTCGCTGTCGATGCGAATGCCGAGTGCGGTGTGCGTGTGCTCCAAGTCGCTCCAGTCGTAAGAGGCGGGCTGGGTGCAGCGAATGACTTCGAAGTGCCGCCCGTCGGGGTGCAGGAAGCGCCAGCCGCCGTCGGGCAGGGCCTCGACCCTGATCTCGCCTTCGTGCACCAGACGATGATGCAATCGGCACAGCGTCACGAGATTGGAGAGTTTGGTTTCCCCGCCGTCGGCCCAGTGTTCGATGTGGTGTGCGTCGACATAGCGTGAATGCGTGCAGCCGGGGAAGCGGCAGCCGCCGTCGCGGGTGTTGAGCGCGCGGCGGATGGCGGGAGGGATGCTGCGGGTCTTGCGCCCGACGTCGAGCGGCTCACCGTGTTCGTTTTCGAGCACGCGGAGCAGGCTGGCGTCGCAGGAAAGACGCCGTGCGGTCTCGACGGGGATGGAGGGTCCCTGCTCGAGCTCGCAGCGGCCCGCGGCGCGATCGCGAAGCGTTTCGGCGTCCACATGAACGACGACTTGGAAGTGATCGGCGGTGCTCGACGAAGTGTGTGACTCGGCGAGGTAAGCCTCCGCCAGCAACGCCAGCGCATCGGCTCGCCGGGACGAGTACGTGATCGCCTGCTCCTCGACCACGTTGACGGAGATCTGCGTCGCGGGAATGGTCTCCATGGCCGCATCCAGCGCCTTGATGAGCATGGCGCCCGCCAGGGCCGGCAGGCGGGCTTTGATCATCAGGCTGCCGTCCGCCGCAAACGAGTAGCTCACGCTGCGATTCGCATGCTGCTGCGCCTCGCGGGAAAGTTCCTCGGCCTCCTGCGCGCGGCGGTAACCGCGCACCAGCGTCTCCACATGATGCGCGGTGCCGTGCAAGGCGATCATGAGCAGGCTGTCTTCGGTGGCCGCGCTGGCCACTCGCGTCACGGCTCTGACTTTGGAATAGCTCAATTCGCCGCGAGCCATGGAGGCGGCGATCTTGGGCAGGCCCGTGAGGGCGTGGGCGACGCGCACCTTCTCGCGCGCCGCGCCAAGATTCAGGCCGCATTTGAAATTCAGCCAGTGCGCGCAGGATGGCAATTTGCCGTCCGCCCAGCCGTTGCGGCGATCGAACTCGGCGATCAGGGTGAGCCAGCGATAGTTCGCGGCGTTCAGCTGTCCGGCGAGTTCGGTGATTTGCGCTTCCAGTGCTTCGAGGGAAAGCGATGAGCTTTTTGCGGGTGATCCACCGTCCATGAGAGGCTCCGGGATACTGTTGATATATCCAGTATCGTACGCCAGACGCCCGCCGAAAGCACGCAGTGCCGAGGGTTATTTTCCCTTTATTTCTAGTGAGTTACGCTAGGTTCCCAACAGGCGCTCGAATTCCGGCACGATCTGGAACAGATCGCCGACCAAGCCCACGTCGGCCACTTCGAAAATCGGCGCCTCGCTGTCCTTGTTGATCGCCACGATGGTGCGTGCGTCCTTGATGCCCGTCAGATGCTGAATGGCGCCGGAGATGCCGATGGCGATGTATATGTCGGGCGAAATGATCTTTCCCGTCTGGCCGACCTGCATTTCATTCGGCGCATACCCTGCGTCGACCGCGGCGCGCGAGGCGCCGACCGCCGCGCCTATTTTGTCCGCGAAACCAAACAGCAATTTGAAATTCTCCGCACTTCCCAGGGCTCGGCCGCCGGAGACCACGCGTTTGGCGGTTTGCAGGTCGGGCCGATCGGTGGACCCGGTTTTTGCTCCCACGTAGCGCGTATGCGAGGGCAGGGTAACAGCGAGAGTCTTGGATTCAACGGCGGCGTTCCCGCCGGTGGCCGCGGCTTCGAAAGACGCGACGCGCACCGTCGCAACCAGCTTGCGCGCAGGATCCGCTTCGACCGTGACAATGGCGTTGCCGGCATAGATGGGCCGTCGAAACCGGTACCCGGCCTCCACCGCCATCAGATCGCTGACTTGCGGCGCACCGAGCAGTGCCGCGATTCGCGGCATGAGGTCCTTGCCGAAGCTGGTCGAAGGCCCGAACACATGAGTGTAATCGGAGGCGAGCGCGACTAGTTGCGGTGCGAAGATGGCGGCAAGCGGGTGCTGGTTCTCAGGCCGGTCCACTCGCAGCACCGACTTCACCCCGGCGAGGGCCGCCGCTTGAGCGGCCACCGCGGCAGTATCCGCGCCCAATAGAACTACCGTGATTTCGGCATCCGGCACGCCTTTCGCGCAGGTGACGCACTTCGCCGTGGCGGGATTCAGCGTCTTTCCATCGTGTTCACCGACAATGAGTACTTTGTGCATTAGATCAAACCCTTCTTCTTGAGTACGTCGACGAGTTCAGCCACATCCTTCACCATCACGCCTTTTTGGCGCTGTGCCGGCGGCTCCGTCTTGACCGTGGTGAGCAGGACTCCGGCGCTGATGCCAAGCGCCTCGAGCGACGTCACCTCCAACGGTTTCTTCTTGGCCTTCATGATGTCGGGCAGTTTCACGTACCGCGGCTCATTCAGGCGCAGATCCACGGTTACCACGGCCGGCAGGTCGATTTCGATGGTTTCCAATCCCGCGTCGATTTCGCGCGTGACGGCGGCTTTGCCCCCGGTGATCTCCACCTTCGACGCATAGGTGGCCTGCGGCCGCTCCCAAATCGCGGCCAGCATTTGGCCGGTTTGATTGGCGTCATCGTCGATGGCTTGCTTGCCCAGGAAGATGAGGTCGGGTTGCTCTTTTTTCGCCAACGCCAGAAACGTTTGAGCGGCGGTCAACGGCTCCACAGGAACCTGGGTTTGCACCAGGATCGCGCGATCTGCGCCCATGGCGAGCGCGGTGCGCAGTTGCTGCTGAGTGTCGGCCACGCCGATGCTGACCGCGACCACCTCGATATTGCCGCCGCGCTCTTTGATGCGCAGAGCCTCCTCGAGAGCGATTTCGTCGAACGGGTTCACGCTCATTTTCACGCCGTCGAGCATCACGCCGCTGCCGTCCGGCTTGACGCGGACGCGCACGTTGTAGTCGACGACCCGCTTGATACAAACCATGATCTTCTGCATTACCAGCTCCTTAAGCAGCCGCTTCCGGCGCGCCCTTGGTGCGCGCCTCGGCCTGTTGTTCCGAAAATAGAGTACCGATTTTAGCCGCGCACTGGCGCAATTTTGGCAAAAAACGCTCGAGGCCGGCTTTCAACGGCACCGCCGAGGAGGCGAAACGCACCGTCAGGCTGGCCAATACGCGGTCGGCCAAGAGGACGGGCACGCTGAGGCTGACCTCTTCCATCAAGCGGCGCGTGCGCGTGGTCGCGGCATGCCCCTGAATCTTGATGTGCGCCAGGGCTCGCTGTAAATCAGCGCGCGCTCGGGCCGGTTTGTCTTCTTCTTTGTTGGACCGAGCCAGTATGTCGAGTATGGTCTCGCGCTCCGGCTCGGGACAATTTGCGAGATAAACGCGTCCGGCCGAGCTCGTCAACAGCGGCGCTCGAAACCCGGCGGAATAGCGCTCGATCGCCAGCGGGCTATGGTGGTCCGTGGTCTCGCGCACCATCATCGCCGTGCCGGACAGCGTGGCGATGGACACCGGCCAGACGATGTCGCTGCACAAATCAGTTATAAAGGGCTTTGCGATCTGGGTCACCCAGGCCTCGTCGGCGAATCCGTCGCTCAAGGACCTGACCAGAATGGTCAATCGATAGCGATCGTCCACCGTGTCGCGGAACACGTATCCGGCGTCGCACAAGGTCTCCAATATTCTATAGACGGTGGTACGAGGCAAACGAATTTCATGAGCCACTTCCGACACCGTCGCGCCGTCGCGCGAATTCAGAACAGTCAGCGCATCAAGGCCGCGCATGAGCGCGCGGATTGGGCGTGTGGATTCCATGAAACCTCGGGCAGATGGGGCGACCGGCGAGCAGCGCTGATCACTCGGCGCGCTAGTTTAAGGATCGCCGCTTCCCTTGTCCACCTTGCGGTCAGTCGATAGACTGAAGCCTAGATGTTTCGCTACTTTCTCAAGCGCGTGGCCGGTGCGATTCCCACTCTGTTCGTCATCGTCACGATCACGTTCTTTCTGATCCGCGCGGCTCCCGGCGGCCCATTCGATCAAGAGCAGACCCTGCCGCCCGAAATCATGGCGAATCTGCAGAGCGCCTACGGCTTGGATCAGCCGATTTTGACGCAGTACGGCCGCTATCTGCGCGCCCTGGCGCACGGAGATTTCGGTCCCTCGTTCAAATACAAGGATTTCTCGGTTACGGAGCTGATCGGACAGGGCTTTCCGGTGACGCTGCAACTCGGCGTGATCGCCATGGCGCTCGCCCTGATGCTGGGCATACCCATCGGTACATTCGCGGCGCTTCACCATAACTCAGCGGGCGATTACGCCACGATGTCGCTGGCGGTGGCGGGCATCGCGATTCCCTCGTTCGTGGTGCTGCCGTTTATCGGCCTGTTGTTCGGGATCTACTTGCGCTGGCTGCCGGTGGCCGGCTGGGAACCGGGCTCGATGCGATATCTCGTGTTGCCGGTGGTCGCGCTGGCGCTGCCGCCGCTCAGCGTCATTGCGCGGCTCACACGCTCCAGCATGCTCGAAGTGCTGTCCAGCCACTACGTGCGCACGGCATTCGCCAAGGGACTGCCGCTGCACCTGGTGATCGTGCGGCATGCCCTGCGGCCGGCGTTGATGCCGGTGGCGAGTTATCTTGCGCCGGCAGTCGCGTCGATCATGACGGGTTCTCTGGTCGTCGAATCCATCGCCGGCTTGCCCGGTATCGGGCGATACCTGGTGCAAGGCGCGCTCAATCGGGATTACACCCTGGTCATGGGCATGGTCATCATCTATTCGGCTCTGCTCATCGCCATGGGCCTCCTCGTCGACCTGCTGTACGCCTGGCTCGACCCACGCGTGAGGCTCGAGCGATGAGCAGCGTCATGGCCGGGCTTGCACCGCCCGCAGGCGGACCGTGGCGCGGCGCCCTGCGTCACCTGCGAACGAATCCCGGCATGCGGATCTCGCTGGCGGTAATTCTCGCCATCGTGGCATTGGCTGCGTTCGGGCCCTGGCTCAACCCAAACGGCATCGAGACGCTGGATTGGTCGCATGTGGCCTCACCGCCCGGCTTGCAAGGCGCGCATTGGTTCGGCACCGATCGGCTGGGACGAGATCTGTTCGCGCGCACCCTCGAAGGCACTCGCGTGTCGCTGGGGGTGGGGCTGGTGGCGAGCCTCGTCAGTTTATTGGTCGGCGTCAGCTACGGCGCCGTCGCCGGCTACATCGGCGGCAGCACGGACGAATTGATGATGCGCATCATCGAGATCTTGAGTGGCCTGCCGCTGATCTTCTTCGTGATCTTTCTGACCGTGATTTTCGGCCGCAATGAATATCTGCTGTTCTTGTCCATCGGCGCGGTCGGCTGGCTGACGATGGCGCGCATCGTGCGCGGCCAGACGTTGAGCATTCGGCGGCGGGAATTCATCGAGGCCGCGGTGGCATCGGGCGCCGGCACCGGCCGCATCATCGCCAAGCACGTGATTCCGAACGTCATCGGGCCGGTCATCGTTTATGCGACGTTGACCGTGCCGCAAATCATCATGTTCGAGAGCTTCCTGAGCTTTCTAGGCTTGGGCATTCAAGAGCCACAGGCGAGCCTGGGCACGCTGATCGCGGAAGGCGCCGGCGAAATGGAGGCCGCGTCCTGGATGTTGCTGATACCCGGCGGCTTCCTGGCCGTGCTGCTGCTTTGTTTGAATATATTCGGCGACGGGCTGCGCGACGCTCTCGACGTGAAGGAGCGCTGATGCCGCCGACCCTGGCCATCGACGATCTCTGCGTGGGCTTCGCGCACCGCGACACGAATATCGCGGCCGTTCGGCAGATTTCGCTGACCGTGCCGCCGGGGGAGTG
>Ga0070696_100000158_pt1 | contig 37863 bp, 34 predicted proteins | sample KBSK1253metaG_FD_65474 | JGI IMG/M metagenome (GOLD analysis project Ga0070696, IMG submission 65474) | Corn, switchgrass and miscanthus rhizosphere microbial communities from Kellogg Biological Station, Michigan, USA - KBS K1-25-3 metaG | ecosystem: Host-associated > Plants > Roots >... | reverse complement strand
GTGACGGCTCGAGCGCGTCCATCGGGCGTCATGGCGGCCGTGCCGGCAAAAAACCTGGCGACCGGCGCGTATGGGGCGCGTTCGGCGAGCGGCAGCAGCTCGGCGTCCGGCTCCTGCAGCCGCGCAATCGATACCGCATCCTCCACTGCGCGCCGAATGCCGTCGGCATCCAGCCGGTTTGTCGTCGCTCGCGCGGTGCGGCCGTCCAGCACTAGGCGCGCTGAAAGATATCCGCTCCGCTCGGAAACATTTTGATGAATGGTGTTGTTGGCGAACCGGGTGAGCGCGTGAGTACCGGCGCCGATCATGGCTTCGAGATCCCGCGCTCCCGTCGAACGCGCGGCTGCCAACGCAATCCCGAAGATCTCTTCCGCGCGTCGCCCGGATATCAGCTCCGACTCTTGAAGAACTTTATCCGGCATATGCGCTGCCGATTTTCAGGTTGCGGAAGCGCGACGGGCTGGCGCCGTGCCCGGTGCCCATCACCTGCTCGGGCTGTCCCTTTCCACAGTTGGGCGTGCCCCACAAGGTCCAGTGCTCCGGGCCTGCTATGGCCGCGCAGGAATTCCAGAACTCCGTCGAAATGCCGCTGTAACTGGGGTTTTTGAGCATGCGGATGCGTTTCCCATTCCGGATCTCCCAGCCAATTTCGCAGCCGAACTGAAAGTTGTAGCGTTTGTCGTCGATAGACCAGCTCTTATTCGTCTCCATGTAAATCGCGCGATCGGTGCCGCCGAATACTTCGTCAATGGACTGCCGGCCGGGTTTCAGGCTCACATTCGTCATCCGGATCAGTGGGATCCGCGCCCAGCCATCGGCGCGCATCGTGCCATTCGAACGCGGCTGGCGAACAACCGGAGCGGTTTCGCGCGACGTCATGTATCCGACGAACTGGCCATTGCGGATAATGTCGGTCGATTGCGCGGGCACGCCCTCATCGTCGTATGCGAACGTGCCGAGCCCCGGGCCGTGCGCAAGCCGGGCATCACAAACAACGTTCACGATGTCCGACCCGTACCGGAGATTGTTCAGCTTATCGAGCGTGAGGAAACTCATGCCGGCGTAGTTGGCTTCAGTCCCTAGCACGCGATCGAGCTCGATGGGGTGGCCGACCGACTCGTGAATCTGCAAGCCGAGCTGCGAGCTGTCCAGGATCAGGTCGAACCGGCCCTCCGGACACTGGTCGGCGGAGTGCAGCGCCACGGCCTCTTCGGCGATGCGCGGGGCGTTTTCTAAAAGGTGCAGCTCATCCACAAGCTCGTACCCTTTCAACTGATGCTGCCCGCCGAAGGAATTTGGATAGGAACGTTTCTGGATTTCCCCGTCTCGAAAGCTATGAGCCGCGAAGCCCGCCCCGGTGGTGTAACGGGTCTGATCGATCAGGCTCCCGAGCGAGGAGGCAAAAATCTGATGATGCCGCGAGAAAATGAGGGACGTCTCGGCAAGCGTGACTCCGGGATTGCGCCGCAGTTCCTGGTCGATCGAATAGAGCAGCGCCAGATTCCGATCTACCGAAGTCGAGAACGGATCTATGCGCATCGGCGACGTCCATTCGACCTGGTAGCTGTCCTCCGGCGCCAGCTCGACATGATGCTTCCTGGCCATGGCGCTGGCGCGCGCGATTCCGACAGCCAACTCCGCGGCAGTCTCCAGACCTTCAGGACTCATGTCGTCGGTAGCGGCGAAGCCCCAACAGCCCTGGTCGAGCACGCGAATACCGATTCCGAGCGACTCGGAGCTCGACGCGTGTCCAATTTTGCCGTTCTTCGTGGCCACCTGGCGTTCGCGTGTGTCAATCAGCCGCACGTCGGCGTACGAGACGCCTCGGCGCACGACGGCGTCTAGCGCATTCGCTGCAATCTGTTTCATCTCGGTGTGATCAGGCCGCCCAGTTTATCCTGTTCACCTGCGCCGGAACGCGGGAACCGGGTCGAGTACGCTTCCAGATATTTCAAGCCGGCGCCTGTATTGTAGATGACGATCGTCTGGTCGCGCTTGAGAAATCCGCTGGCGAGCAATTTTTCGAGTGCCGAAACGCAAGCCGCGCCTTCCGGGGCCACGAACAGGCCTTCTTCGGAGGCAAGCCGGATACCCGCGTCGAGCAGTTCCGAATCGCTCACGGCAATTGCAGTGCCGCCGCTTTTTCGAAGCGCATCCAGGATCAGAAAATCGCCGAGCGGTTTGGGCACGCGCAACCCGCTCGCCACGGTATACGCATTCTCCCAGGCGCGGCTGCGGTCGGCGCCTTCGTTGAATGCGCGCACCACCGGCTGGCAGCCCTCCACTTGAACCGCGATCATTTTCGGCCGCGCGTTTCGGGTCCAGCCCAGCGCTTCCATCTCATCAAACGCCTTCCACATCCCGATCAGTCCCACGCCCCCGCCTGTGGGGTAGAAGATCGCATCGGGCAGCTTCCAATCCATCTGCTCGGCCAGCTCGTAGCCCATGGTTTTCTTGCCTTCAATGCGGTACGGCTCTTTGAGCGTGGTCACGTCGAACCAGCCCTCGGTTTTCGCGCCGGCTGACACCAGCTTCGCGCAATCGCTGATAAGCCCGTCGACAAGCGTGACGCGAGCCCCGTACGCCTTGCACTCGATGAAATTGGCCTGTGGCACGTCGCGCGGCATGAAGATGTGCGCTTCCAGCCCCGCCGCCGCCGCGTAGGCCGCCATGGCGCTTGCCGCGTTACCCGCGGACGGGATAGCGAGCTTGCGGATTCCCAGCTCCACGGCCATCGAGACGGCGCACGAAAGGCCGCGCGCTTTGAAAGATCCAGTAGGATTGAGGCCCTCGTCTTTGACCCAGAGCCGGTCCGCACCCAGCCGTTTGCCCAGCCGGGCGGTCTCGACCAGCGGCGTCATCCCCTCGCCCAATGAGATAATGGATGTTTGACGACTGGGTGGGAGCACCGGGCCATAGCGCCACATGCTGTTGGGGCCGGACCGGACATGATCGCGAGTCCATGTGTGGCGCAGCTTTTCGAGGTCGTACCGGACCAGAAGCGGGCCGCCGCAGTCACAAAGGTTGTAGACTTTTCCGGGAGCGAACTTTTTGCTGCACAGGCTGCATTCTAAATGCGTCAAAGTACTAGAGGTGGCTGGGCTCATTTTGAGGCTGAAGTTCTCATGATACTGAAAGCGAGAGCGGCGTTTATCCTGCCGGCGCTGTTGATGCTGGCCGGATCCTGTTTTGCGGGGGAGTACGCCGTGCTCGCAAACGGTTTCCGCATCTATGCCGATCATCATGATGCCGATGGATCGATCGTGCGCCTGCACGCAAATGGCGGGGTGACCGAGTTGCCAGCTTCGCAGGTTACCGGCTTTGAGGCTGAAGAGCGGATGCCTGAGCCGGCCGCGTCCCTGAGCGAATCGAAGCCCGAACCGCAGCCCACGGCGCGGGAGATGATCACCGACGCGGCGAAGCGCAACGGTCTTCCACCCGAGTTGGTCCACAGCGTAGTCGCGGCCGAATCCGCATATCGTGCAAATGCCGTTTCGCGAAAAGGCGCCATCGGTCTGATGCAGTTGATGCCCGCCACGGCCCGTAATTACGGCGCTGACCCTGCCGATCCGAAACAGAACGTAGCCGCCGGAACCCAATACCTGCGCGAACTGCTGCTGAAATATGACGGCCACGTGACACGCGCTCTAGCCGCTTACAATGCGGGACCCGGCGCGGTCGACCGGTACCACGGCGTGCCGCCTTACAGCGAAACGCGCGCCTACGTCGCCCGCGTAATCCGCGAGTACCAAAAGGCGCAACCGTAAGAGCCACTGCTCTCCGCGCTAGAATGACAGTGGATGAAGGGCTCCTCAACGATCACGCCCACCGCCAAACGCCCTTTCACGACCATTAGCGGCGTACCGGTCGAACCGGTCTACGGTCCGGAAAACTTGTGCGGTTTCGAGCCGGCCCGTGATTTGGGCGAGCCCGGCCGGTTCCCGTACACGCGCGGCATTCACGAATCCATGTATCGCGGCCGGCTCTGGACCATGCGCCAGTTTTCCGGCTTCGCAACGCCGGAGGAGACGAATCGCCGGTATCATTACCTGCTCGAACAGGGGCAAACCGGGCTTTCGGTGGCTTTCGATCTGCCGACGCTGATGGGTTACGACTCGGACCACATGCTCGCGGAAGGCGAGGTAGGCAAGTGCGGCGCGTCGATCAGTTCGCTCGAGGATATGGAAATCCTGCTGCGCGGCATCCCGCTGGGTGATGTCACCATCTCGATGACCATCAACTCACCGGCCGCGGTGCTGTGGGCCATGTACCTGGCGGTCGCCGAGCAGCAGGGGGTCGAGTGGGAGCGGCTGTCGGGAACCATTCAGAACGATATTCTGAAGGAGTACATTGCACAGAAGGAGTACATCTATCCGCCGCGGCCGTCGATGCGTCTGGTTACCGACACAATCGAGTTCGCGACGCGGCGGGCGCCGCGTTTCAATCCGGTCTCGATCAGCGGCTATCACATTCGCGAGGCCGGTTCGACAGCGATTCAGGAGCTGGCGTTTACGCTGCGCGATGGCGTGGAATATGTGGATTGGGCGCTCGAACGCGGCTTGAGTGTTGACGAATTCGCCCCGCGCCTGAGCTTTTTCTTCAACGCCCACAGCGACTTCTTCGAAGAGATCGCCAAGTACCGGGCCGCGCGCAAGATCTGGGCCAATCTGATGCGAGAGCGGTTTGGCGCCAAAGACGAGCGCAGCATGAAACTGCGTTTTCACGCACAGACCGCGGGCTGCTCGCTCACCTGGCAGCAGCCCTACAACAACGTGGTGCGCACGGCTCTCCAGGCGTTGGCGGCCGTACTGGGGGGATGCCAATCCCTGCACACCAACTCACTCGACGAAGCCTATGCGCTGCCCGGCGAGCATGCCGTGACGATCGCGTTGCGCACGCAGCAGGTGATCGCGCATGAGTCGGGGGTCACGGCGGCGCCCGATCCGCTTGGTGGCTGTTACTTATTGGAGCGGATGACGCTCGATATGGAACAGGGCGCCCGCGATTACATCCGCCGCATCGACGAGATGGGGGGCATGATCTCGGCCATCGAGAGAAACTTTCCCCAGCGAGAAATCGCTAACGCCAGCTACGAGTACCAGAAAGCCGTCGAACGCCGGGACAAGGTGATTGTAGGGGTCAACGCATTTGTCTCGGATCGGGAGGAACCGATCGAAATTCTCCAGATTGACCATCACGCCCAGGACCACCAGTCGAAAAAACTGGCGGCTTTGCGTTCCAGGCGCGATAATGGTTTGGTGAGGTCGTCGCTCGACGCCCTCAGGCGGGCTGCCGAAGGAACCGGGAATACCATGCCGTTCGTTCTGGATGCGGTTCGCGCTTACGCCACGCTCGGCGAGATTTGTGACGCCCTGCGGGAGGTCTTCGGCTCGTACCAGGAAACGAGCCTCGTCTGATTCATGTCAGGGCCTATACGAGTGCTGGTGGCCAAGCCAGGTTTGGATGGCCACGATCGCGGCGCCAAAGTTATCGCCCGCGCTCTGCGCGACGCCGGAATGGAAGTTATCTATACCGGTCTGCGGCAGACGCCGGAGATGATCGTGGATGCCGCGCTCCAGGAAGATGTGCAGGTAATCGGCCTGTCCATTCTTTCCGGCGCGCATAACGCCATAGTGCCCCGCGTGATGGAGCTGCTGCGTGACAAAGAGATGACCGACGTAAAAGTGATTGTGGGCGGCATTATCCCGGATGAAGACGCTGCGGCGCTCAAGCGCCAGGGCGTCGCCGCGGTATTTCAGCCGGGAGCCTCGCTCGAAGAGATCGTCGGATTCGTCCGGGCGAGCGTGCCCGCTTGACCCGCTTTAACGCCGCAATGAGAAACCGAATGGAAGAAAAGTTCAAAATTGCCGTTTTTATCGACTTCGACAATATCGAGATCGGAGTCAAATCAACGCTTCAGCGGGAGTTCGATGTAGCCGCGGTGCTGGACGCGCTGAAGGAGCGCGGCGAAATCGTCACCAAGATTGCGTACGCCAACTGGGGAAGGCAGGACACGTTCACTCGTCAGCTTTCCGAGCATGCCGTGCAGATGGTGCAGCGGGATCCGTCGCCGCGCGGTGACAAGAACGGCGCCGATATTAATCTTGCGCTCGATGCGCTTGAAATGGCGTTTACGCACGACCACATCAATGCATTCGCGATCGTGAGCGGCGACAGCGATTTCATCGCCCTGGTGAACAAGCTGAAGCAGTATGACAAGCGCGTGTTTGTTTTAGGCGGCCGCGCGTTTACATCGACGATTCTGCAAAAAAACTGTCACGAGTTTATCAGCTACGAATCGCTTCTGGTGGAGGCGCCGAGGCAACGCAGCGCGGATCGCTCGCCACAGTCGCAGAATGCGCCGCAACAGCGCGGCGGGCAGCGCAGGCCGCCACCGCTTGAACTTTCGCTCGCCATGCCGCTCGTGGATAGGGCGCTCCAGGTGCTCGAAAGGCGCGAGGTTCGGCCACAACTGGGATTGCTCAAGTCCACTATGCTGCAGCTCGATTCCACGTTTAGCGAAAAAGCCTACGGCGCCGGTTCGTTCACGGATTTTGTCGAAAAGTTGCAGAAATCCGATCTCGTCGTTGTAACCGGCGGCGAGGGACGCTACATGATCAAGCGCAAGGGCGCAATGGGGGCTGAGCAGGCCGTTGCCACCAGGCCTGAAGCGGCGCTGCCGGTGCTGCGTGACGTTCTCGAAACGCACCGCCTCGAAGTGGACAATGGCGCGGCGGCTGACGAGCTGGCCGGGTGGGTACGGGAGGAGCATCCGGAATTCGACTGGAAACAATATGGCTACCAGGAGTTCGGTGAGCTGCTGAATTACGCTCAGGACAAATCCGTGGTTCGGATCGAGCCCCACGAGGAAAAAGGCCTGATGGTCTTCCTGGGGGCGGAATTTCATCCGCCGGCAGTCCCGGAGCGGGAGCCCGATGCGGTCAGCGACGAGCAGCCGACCGGAGAGCATCAGCCGGCCGTGCTGGTGGAAATCGCCGCGACGGCACCCAAACCTCGGCGAAGCCGGCGGAGGCCCGCGTCGGCCACCGGCGAGCATCCCGTGCGGCGGACATCCCGCGCGCCACGTGGGACTCGGCCTCCGCGGCGTACGGCAAAACCGCCGCAGTCTGACGTAGCGCCAGCCGAATAACGTCGCTTATTTAGGACGCGGCGCGCCGTAATTCCTTATAGTTCGGTTGATGGCAGGCCGGAAAGCCTGTAGAATTGCCTTTAGTCCAGCAGTAAATTCTTGTAACCGGACCTCTGTTTGCACATCGCCCTCTTACAGATCAATCCCACGGCCGGTGATCTAGCTGGAAACTCCTCGCTGATCATTTCAGCCGCTCGCGAAGCGCAGCACCGCGGCGCGGATCTCGCGGTCACTCCGGAGTTGGCGCTCATGGGGTATCTCCCGCGCGACTTGCTGATGAGCGGCGGATTCGTGAGGCGCAGCTGCGAAGCCATGCACCGTATGGCGGCGGAATTGAAGGACACGCTGCCATTGCTGGTGGGTGTCGCTACCCCCAATCCCGCAGAGATGGGCAGGCCGCTGTTCAACAGCGCCGTACTCCTCGAAAAAGGCCAGGTTGGCCGGGCGTTCCACAAGACGCTTTTGCCGACCTATGACGTTTTCGACGAAGACCGTTATTTTGAACCGGCAGCCGGGCCACAACTGCTCGATATGGGCGGCCACCGGCTGGGCATCAGCATCTGCGAAGACGTGTGGAACGACCGCGACTTCTGGCAGCGGCGGCGTTACCACCAGGACCCGGTCGCGGCGCTGGCGGACGCCGGTGCGGACGTTATCCTCAATCTTTCCGCGTCTCCCTTCACAGTGGGGAAGCAGTTGCTGCGCGAAAAAATGCTGGGGCACATGGCGCGCGGGCATGAGCTACCACTGCTGTACGTCAATCAGTTCGGCGGCAACGATGACCTGATATTCGACGGACGGAGTTGCGGATTCAACGCGAAAGGCGACCTCATCGCGCGCGGAAAGCCGTTCGCCGAGGACGTGGTGATGGTACATGTTGCCGCTTCCCAAGGGGTGATCTCGGAGGACGATTTCGAGCCGGAAGCGGAGATCTGGCATGCGCTGGTGATCGGCGTGCGCGACTATGCGCGGAAGACCGGTTTCTCGAAGGTTCTGCTCGGCCTTTCGGGTGGAGTGGATTCATCCTTGACCGCCGCGATCGCGGTGGATGCCGTGGGAAAGGACAACGTACTCGGCGTGCTGATGCCGTCGCCTTACTCGAGTACCGGGAGCGTGGACGATTCGGTCAAGCTTGCGGGCAACCTGGGAATTCGCAAGATTACGCTTCCAATCGCCGGCATCATGACGGCTTACGACGGTGCGCTCCGCGAGACTTTCGCCGGCCTCCCACGGGATGTCACAGAAGAAAACATTCAGTCCCGCGCGCGCGGAAATCTGCTGATGGCCCTTTCCAACAAATTCGGTTCGCTTTTGTTGACTACCGGCAATAAATCCGAGCTTTCGGTCGGATATTGTACGCTATACGGTGATATGTCGGGCGGGCTGGCGGTTATCGCCGATCTGCCGAAAATGATGGTGTATCGGGTTTCACGCTGGCGCAACCGGAGGAGCGGGGACATTCCGGAAGCTGTACTGACCAAGGCGCCCTCGGCCGAGTTGCGGCCCGACCAGACCGACCAGGACACATTGCCGCCATACGAAATTCTCGATGAGATTCTGGAGCGCCACGTCGAAAAATGTGAATCGGCCGAAGAGATCATCGCGGAAGGCTATGATGCGGCCACGGTTCAAAGGGTGCTGCGGATGGTTCGATCCGCAGAGTTCAAACGCAAGCAAGCGGCGCCGGGACTGAAAGTAACTTCGCGCGCCTTCGGCACGGGCTGGCGTATGCCGATCGCGCGAAAGGAATAAAGAAGCGATGAGATTGGCAATCGTCGGGTTAGGAAAGCTGGGAGCGCCGATGGCGGCGGTTTTTGCCGACAAGGGTCACACGGTGACGGGTGTCGACCTCAGCCCTGGTTTTGTCCACGCAATCAATCAAGGCCGGGCGCCGGTAAATGAGCCGGGGTTGAACGACCTGATCCGGAAGAATTCCGAGCGGCTGCGCGCAACCACTGATTACGGCGAGGCGATCGCCGGCAGCGATGTGACATTCATCATCGTGCCGACGCCTTCAGAAGCGGATGGGGCGTTCTCCTTGCGGCACGTTCTGGCGGCGGCCGAATCGGTAGGCGCCGCGCTGCGCAGCCAGTCCAAATATCACCTCGTAGTACTCTCGAGCACGGTTATGCCCGGGTCAACAGAAGGTGCGCTGATGCCGGCGCTCGAACGCGCTTCCGGAAAACGTTGCGGCGAAGATTTCGGGCTGTGCTACAACCCGGAATTCATCGCGCTGGGCAGCGTCATCCATGACATGCTCAATCCTGACCTGGTATTGATCGGCGAGTCTGACGCGCGGTCGGGAGAAATTGTGGAAGATCTGCACCGCGGCGTCTGTGAGAGCCGGCCCATGATCGCGCGCATGAACTTCGTGAATGCGGAGTTAACCAAGCTCTCGGTCAATACTTTCGTTACGACGAAGATCTCCTACGCGAATATGTTGGCGCAGGTTTGCGAGACGCTGCCGGGCGCCGATGTCGAGGTCGTGACGCGCGCTCTTGGATGTGATGGCCGCATCGGAGGAAAATACCTGAAGGGCGCGCTGGGTTACGGCGGGCCTTGTTTCCCCCGCGATAACATTGCATTCTCGACGCTGGCACGCCGTCACGGCGCTCCTGCCACGCTTGCCGAGGCCACCGATGCTCTGAACCGCCAGCAGGTTCCGCGCCTGGCTCAGTTGATTCTCGACTGCCTTCCGCCGGGCGGCATAGCCGGCATTGCAGGCCTGGCTTACAAACCGGATACGGATGTCATCGAGGAATCGCAAGGCCTGCTGCTGGCGAAATACTTGCTCGCGCGCGATGTGAAGGTAGCCGTATTCGATCCTAAGGCGATGGATAATGCGCGCTCGGTGTTAGTCGGGAAGGTCAGCTTTGAGCCGTCAATCGATCAGTGCGCCCGAACATCCGATGTGCTGGTGATAACCACGGCCTGGAACGAATTTCGAACTCTATCGCCGGAGACTCTGCGTTCGGTGAACAGGCGTAAGACGGTAATTGACTGCTGGCGAATGCTGCCGCGCGCGGATTTCGAAACAACGGCGGAATACGTTACGCTGGGTCTGGGCGTGGCGCGGCCGGAGGAATCTGCGTATGACGGCGCCGGAGCGCAGCGGGGAAATCTACACGTCCTGGCGCGGGGAGATTGAAGCATGAAAAAGGTGTTGGTGACCGGAGCGGGCGGCTTCATCGGTCATCACCTGGTAACACACCTGAAACGACAGGGCCATTGGGTTCGCGGCGTGGACATCAAACCGCCGGAATACTCCATGGGAACTGCCGATGAGTTCGAGCTGCTCGATCTGCGGCGTTGGGATAGCTGTCTGCAGGCAACCAGGGGCGTCGATGAAGTTTATGCGCTGGCTGCCGACATGGGCGGCATGGGATTCATCTCGTGTCATCACGCCCAGATCCTGTACAACAATTCCCTGATCAACCTGCATACGCTCGAAGCCGCGCGCGTCAACGGAGTGCGCCGGTATCTCTACACCTCATCGGCTTGCATCTATCCGGAATACAAACAGACCGATGCCAACGTGGTGCCGCTGAAGGAAGAAGATGCGTATCCCGCCCAGCCTCAGGATGCGTACGGCTGGGAAAAGCTGGTGACCGAACGCCTGTGCATGCATTACCGGGAGGACTTCGGCATCGAGACACGCATCGTCCGGTTCCACAATATCTTTGGACCGCTTGGCACGTGGGATGGCGGCCGTGAAAAAGCGCCGGCGGCTATGTGCCGAAAAGTGGCGCTGGCGAAACTGACGGGCAATCCGGCAATCGAGATTTGGGGCGACGGCGAGCAGACCCGCTCGTTTTGCTACATTGACGACTGCGTGAATGGAATTGACCGGCTGATGCAGTCGGATTTCCATGAGCCGATTAATCTGGGCCAGGACCGGATGGTAACGATCAACGAGCTGGCGGATATAGTGGGCGATATCGCCGGGGTACGGATCGTCAAGAAGCACGTGGACGGCCCGATGGGCGTACGGGGCCGCAACTCCGACAACACGCTGTTGCGGCGCGCGCTCGGATGGACGCCTGAAGTCACGCTCGAAGAAGGGCTGGCGCGGACTTATGGGTGGATCGAAGAGCAGGTAAGCAACCAGATTGTGCGAAATCAAGCTGAGGTGACGGCGTCAGGCGGAAGCTAGTTCGGAAGTGTCAGTTAAGGTAAGCCATGGCAGTCGGAGCGAAAATGGCGGTCACGCCGGCAAGCCCCGCCGGGCACAAAGTACCGAGGTACCAAGCTCTTGCTCTGACCGGATTCGCGTACGGCGTCCTTGTGTCCATTATGTGGGGGGCGCATAACCCGTACAGCGGTCTTCCATATGAAACCGCGTTTCCATACAACAGCGAGATCGCTTCAGTAGTGGAGGGCTTCCTGTATCGCGCCGATCCACTGCGCATTCATACCAACACTTTTTATCAGCTTTCATACCTGATGGGTGAAGCCCTGGGCATCGGCGGAAGTTATGTTCCTTTCCAGGTTATCTACGCTCTGCTATGGTGGGCTCGCGGATTTCTAGTCTTTTTGCTCATGTGGACGTTCCTTCCAGACTGTGTCCCGGTTTGCTTTGCCGGCGGCGCTTTGGTATTGGTCCACTCTTCCGATGGTGCGCTACAGTGGGTCGGGCAGTTAAATCAATTCGGATTCATCTTCTGGATGTTGCTTGCGTACTATCTCTTAGTTCAAGCGTTCGAGACAGCGGATTCAAACCTGGCGATCCTATTCACAATTGCAGCGTGCTTCTTTGAGTACATGTCGCTGTGGAGCTATGAGAGCCAGATCCTGATTCTGCTGGTATCCCCGCTCCTGCTGCTCCTGCATGGGAACGGGCGCAGTTGGCGCAAACTGGCAGGTTTGTCGGCCGCCTGGTACTGCATGCCCCTAATCTATATTGCGCTGACGGTCGAGAAGTATGCTCTATCGGACGGGCATACTTACCAGGAGTCGGTCCTGCGCACGAATTGGTCGCTAGGGTCCATCCTGGGCGACTGGTATTTCAACATTGCCGCGAGTCTCCAATTTTGGAAGTGGATGCGGGGTCCGTGGAAAGCGTCTGAGAACGAGGCTGCCCTGCTTTCGCTGGGAGCTGCCTTCGTTTTTGTTGCGGCTGGGCTCGTGATAATTCGTCTCGCGGGCGAGAACCGAAAGACGTGTTTCTTAGGTCTGAAGATACGCAACTGGTGGCTGCTTCTGGGGACCGGGTTTGCGCTGCTGGTCTTGAGTTTTCCCGTTTATCTGTTGTTGGCTTCTGCCCGGGGGCTTTGGCGCACGCAATTCCTATCCTCCATCGGAAGCGGGCTGGTGTTGACCGCGCTGGTGGGATTGGCCTCAAACGTTGCGGGGCGAAAGTTCAGGGTCGCCGCCTTTTTGACCCTGGGCGCAGTAATCGTTTATTTCGGAAGCTTGTCGGCTATCCAAAAGGGGGCGATCCACCGCTGGATATGGGAGCGGCACCGCTCTACGATTTTGCAGGTCCTGCGACTTGCGCCCAATGTAAAGGCAAATACTCTGGTTGTCCTGGTCGATGTGCCGAAAAACGATGATCCCTTCAACCATAATATGTGGTTTGATCTGGCCGTCCGTCTGGTGTACCCCGGCATTGGGACGTCGGGAGTTTACTATTACACGGATGGTACACCTAGCCCGGGTAATTACCTCACAGGTATTGGCGATCATTGGGAATGGCACGGATCTGGATACCCACTGGCTCTGCACGACACCCCTCTTACGAACACAATAGTTATCGATTACAATCCGTCCGGCGCTAGTGTGTTGCTGAAAAGCATGCCAGCTTTTTTGTGCCGGTCACAATGTGCCACACAATTATACAATCCGACTACAGTGATAATCGGCTCACTTTCACCACGCACCATCCGCCGGTACCGGACGCAATCGGGCTACTGATGTTTCGCACGAAATGCATCAGCTCTTAGCCGCAGACCGGTCCACACGAAGGTAGATTTTTATGGAATGTGTCGATAAACTTCAAGCCTTTCAAGATTCAGACGGAAGTGAGAACTCACTATCGCGCGACGCTCTTACTTTGCCGCAATGACCACGAGCGATGCCCCGAAAGGTATTTGACGCCTGCGCGCAACCCAACGCGCTTCGTGTGAGAGAGCCCAAGCCAACAGATCATTGATGACGGGAACAATCTTCAGGTCATAAGCCGCTAGCTTTTGCACGCTTGTCTTGTCCGAGGTGCTCAGCCTGGCGACCTTCCGCCCCATGAAGACAAGCCCGAAGATCGCTGCCATATATTCCGTTATGTACTCGGTACGATAGCCGACAGCTCGAAACTTGTCTTTCAAGTCCGTCAGCGTGTACCGCCGGCAATGGTGCGAGTATTCATCAAAGTAACTCCACATACTGGGATGGGCCGGGACAGTCACCAGCAGCTTACCACCTGGCTTTAACAGAGCATGTAGCTGGTGCAAAACCGTCAGGTCGTCGGGAAGGTGCTCCAGGACGTCAAACACACCGATCATGTCGAACGCGCTGGTGAAAGGCGCTGTGCGAACATCCGCCTGCAGCAGGCTGCATGACGAGCGCCGCCTTGCGTGGCGAAAACCCTCGGTGTGAACGTCCATGCCAATCACACAGCCCCTCGGGCAGGCCTTTTCCAACCCGCCAAGCACATACCCGGTGCCGCACCCCACTTCGAGTACCCGATAGCCCGGCGCCAAATCCGCCGTCATTTGTCGCGCCAGCGTTGAGATTACACGGGAGCGGGCTTTGAACCAGAAGTGTCTCTCTTCGATGGCGGCCAAAGAATCAAAGCAGGCCGGATCGTAGCTGCGGTGGGCCTCATCAGCCGCAGTGACCGTGTCAACCGCGAAATTCATGGATGGCCTCAATCACCTGCGCCTGTTCATCCTCGGTGAGCCGATTGTAGAAAGGCAATCGGATCAGGCTCTCACTGATTTGCTCGGTGACGGGACAGACGGCTTCGCGCGCCGCGCAGCGCCGGCCCATATCCGATAGATGCAGCGGTAAGTAATGAAAGACGCCCAGAATGCCGCGCTCCTTCAAATGGGCGATCAATCCATCGCGCGCCCTGGCCGACGGCATGACCATGTAGAACATGTGGTATGACTGGTCGCAATGTGCCGGGATCCATGGCAGACGCACGCTTTGCCGCTGTGCCCAGTTCGTCAGGTGATTGGAATACCGATTCCATATTTTCCGGCGCGCATCCTGAATGTCTTGCCGCGCCTCAAGCTGTGCATACAGAAACGCCGCCAGGATGTCCGAGGGCAGAAAACTCGAGCCAATATCCACCCACGAATACTTGTCCACTTGTCCGCGGAAAAATCGGCTGCGGTTCGTGCCTTTTTCACGCAGTATTTCCGCCCGCTCCACTAACTCTGGATCATTAATCAGAAGCGCGCCACCTTCGCCGCAGCTGATGTTCTTGGTTTCATGAAAGCTCAGCGTGGCCAGAGAGCCGAACGTACCCAGGTTTCTGCCCCGATATCTACCGAACAGCCCATGGGCGTTGTCCTCGATTACGAACAGGCCGCGGCGTTGTGCGATTTGAACAATGACATCCATTTCGCAACCGACTCCGGCATAGTGGACCGGCACGATGGCGCGAGTTCTTGGTCCGATCAACCGATCGAGCCGGCGTTCATCGAGATTGAGCGTGTCAGGCCGGATATCTGCGAACACCGGCCGCGCGCCGCGGAGCACGAACGCGTTTACGGTGGAAACGAATGTAAACGAGGGCACGATCACCTCGTCGCCCGGCTGTATGTCCAGCAGCAGCGCCGACATCTCGAGCGCATCCGTACACGACGTAGTAAGCAGAACTTTGCGAACGCCGAGGATATCCTCCAGAAGCTTCTGGCATTGCTTAGTGAACGGGCCGTCACCCGATACATGCCCGTTCTCAATCGCCTGCTGGATATAGGCGTATTCCTTGCCGCCGGCGAATGGGCGGTTGAAGGGGATGTACGCCGTGGCTGTGTGAAGCACCCCCACTACACGTACCCCTTCGGTCGGCCCGCGCACAGCCAATAGTGGTGGTAAATCGAATACTGTTGCTCGTGTTCGATTTCAAAATGCCGCTGGAATGCAGACCGCAAGTGGGCTAACTCGCGCGGATGGCTGCCCCGATCGTATTTCCACAACAGATTGCTGATAGTGGATGACGGCTGCCCGATAGCATCCAGAAAAATCAGCCGAACACGGCACACTCTGGCAAGCTCGTAAAAAGCGTTATCCAATTCAATATCGGTCAAGTGGTGCGATACGGCAATGCAGACCGCCATATCGACGCTCTTGTCCTTGAGCCCGATGCGGTTGGCCTCGCCCAGCAGAGCCAGCCCACGCGCGGGCTTGTTCTTGAATCCTGCGAGCTTCCGAGGGTCGTTATCGAGCCAGATGTAGGTGGCCGATTCCGGCGCTATGCGTGCACATTCGCCTGTGCCGGCACCCAAGTCAAGCAGTATCTTTCCCGCTGAATCGGCGAGCAAAGGTGCCAGCCGCTCGTAATTGCGGTCGCGCCCGGCGAGCTTTTGCACGCTGTCATAGACCCACGGGTTGGACACAATCTTGTGGACAACCTCGGTCAGCATGCATCACCCTCGTCGCGCTGCTCCCGGGGCCAGAAGTGATACCACAGTTGCACGCTTTTTGGGAGAAAGCCGCTGCGCTGATACAGCCGCTGGGCCGCGATATTGGATCCTTGCGTCACGACGGCTACTTCATGCACGCCTCGCTGCTGAAACCAGCACAACACATGCGCCAGCAATGTCCGGCCAAGCCCAAGTTTTCGCGCCGCAGGATCGACCCCCACCAGGCCGATCTGCCCGGTGCCGTTCGCATTCAAGTGGCAGGAAACATACCCCACCGCGCGAGAAGCGTGCTCCGCGACCAAAACCGCGTCCGCGTAGCCCTTACAGCTCTTTTCAATCCAGACTCGATACAGCTCATCGCAGAGATTGCACGAAAAGTGCCGGTCCTGGTAGAAACGCGAGGCTGTGTAGCTTGCGGCGGCGATTTCGCGAAGCAATGGAATGTCGTCAGGCACGGCTTCGCGGATCGAAGCACCGGGTGTCGGGCAGCATGAACCCACCATGCGCGTCGTGAGCGTCACGCGGATGTCCACTAATTGGAAGCCATGCTGCTCGGCGAGGCGTAAGGTGGGTGCATCCCCATCCGCCAGGAAATAGAGGCAATCGAGCGACTGTTTTTGGGAAGACTCCAGAATCCGGCGCATGCGTTCGGGATCCAAACGGTTGCCTCCGACACGGCCAATCCTAATGTTGAAAAAACGGGAGTCCCAATCCAGGTATTCACAGATTTCGGGAGCCACGCCCGTTGGACGCTCATCAACGCAGACTGGCGTCACGCGCGAGCCCGATTCTCGAGAGCAGCACCCGAGGGTGCAGGCGTTTGAGCGCCCGCAAACCCACGTACCGTATAAGCAGGGCGATCCAACAGTCGAAAATGCATTCTGGCAAGGTATTCGCCCATGATGCCCAAAGCAAAAAGCTGGGCACCTGAAAAGATGGCGATCACGGAGGCCAGAAATGCAAAGCCCGGAACAGCGGACCCGTAAACCAGGTAACGGCTGATGACAAATCCGAGTACGCCCAAACCGAAAAGTGTGAAAGCGAAACCGATCAGGCTGGCCAGTTGCAATGGTACCGCGCTGAATCCGGTCATCATGTTCAGCGCGTGGCGGATCAACTTTCGGAGCGTGTAATTAGATACGCCAGTGAGCCGCCGCTCATGACGCACGCGCACGGTGGTGAAGCGAGTCGTGGCCCAGCTCAGCAGTACATCGATCGAAACGAACGGGCCACGGTAGGTCTCAAATGCATCGCGCATCGCGGTGCGGAATGCTCGGAACGCGCTGACTTTGCGGGCAGTCTGGGCGCCCATGGCGCTTTGCAGCGCCATCTTCGTGATGCGGGATGCCACATTGCGCCACAATCCATGCTCTTCTCGATCAGGGGTGCCGTACACCACGTCATAGCCTTGGGCAAGCCTTTCGAGCATCACCTGGATTTCTTCAGGCGGATGCTGCAGGTCATCGTCGAGGGTGACAATCGTGCTGTATTGCGCTAGACGAATTCCGCAGAGCAGCGCATTGTGCTGCCCGAAGTTCCGCGTCAAATTAATGCCGGAGATCCAGCGGTACAGCGCAGCCAGTTCACAGATAACCTCCCAGCTCCGATCGCGGCTGGCGTCGTTTACCAGGATGAGCTCGTAGCTGTCGTTATGGGATTCAAGAACGCGCCCTATGCGGCGAGCCAGTTCCCTGAGGCACTGTTCGCTGTTGTATACGGGCACAACAACCGACACTGGCATATTGTATTTTTCACACGGAAGTGAGCGAAAATCACCGTTTACTTTGGATAGCGGCGAGCCGGCACGAGGAATACCGGGTGGGGCGTGCGGGCGTGACGCTCAAGTCTAGAGTAGAATGTATCGAACGTGTTCGTCGATAAACTTCAATTGTTTCAAGACATTCCGCTCGAAGCGGTGCAGCGGTACTGGAATTCCCGGCCCTGCAATATCCGCCATTCCGTCAAGCCCGTTGGCACCAGGGACTACTTCGACGAAGTGGAATTCCGTAAGTACTTTGTAGAGTCGCACATTCCCGGTTTTGCCGAATTTGAACGCTGGCACGGCAAGAAGGTGCTTGAAATCGGGTGCGGCATCGGGACAGATACGATCAATTTCGCCCGGCATGGCGCCTTTGTTACAGCAGTCGATCTTTCCGAGAAGTCTCTTGAAGTCGCACGTCAGCGGGCTGAAGTGTACGGATTTCAGAATCAGATCCGTTTTATTCGCGCAAATGCGGAGGAATTGAGCACGTTCGTGCCGCAAGACACCTATGACCTGGTGTACTCCTTCGGCGTCATTCATCACACGCCGCACCCGGAACGCGTGATCGAGCAAATCCGAAAGTTCGTGAAAGCGCACGGCACCGTCAAAATCATGGTGTACAACAGGTGGTCGTGGAAAGTTCTCTGGATCCTTGTTGTTTTCGGGAAGTGCCGCTTCTGGAAACTGAATCAACTCATCGCCGAGTACTCGGAAGCGCAGACCGGGTGCCCGGTGACTTACAGCTACAGCCGGCGGCAGGGACGCCGGTTGTTGGAGTCCCACGGCTTTCGAGTAACGAGGCTTTGCGTGGATCACATTTTTCGTTTCAAAATTAAGGACTATCAGCAATATCGCTATACGGTCGTCCCGTATTTTCGATGGCTGCCAGGATGGGCATTTCGCGCTCTGGAGCGCTGCTTGGGATGGCACCTCTGTCTTACAGCTCGACCCACTATTGAATGAACATTCCCACACCGTATGTTTCGGTGGTCGTCGCCGCTCGGAATGACGACCATGGTGGAAACCTGCTCGGCCGAATGCAGGCTTTTGTAAATGGATGGATCGGTCAGGTAAAGCGGCACGGCGTTGCCTCTGAGCTGATCATTGTGGAGTGGAACCCTCCTGTTGACCGGCAGCCCCTCGCCGAAGTTCTGAAGTGGCCAATGGACCTCGAGCCCGGCACGATTCGAATTGTCAGGGTGCCGAGTTCAATCCACCAGCGTTACCGCCATGCCGAAGCACTCGCTCTGTATCAGATGATCGCGAAAAATGTCGGCATCAGGCGGGCGCGCGGCCGGTTTGTGCTGGCCACGAACATCGACATCCTGTTTTCAGACGAGCTGATGAGCTGCCTTGCCGGCGAGAGGCTGGAACCGGGACGGATGTATCGCATCGACCGTCACGATGTAATGGGCGATGTTCCCATACACGCTTCCGTTGATGAGCAGTTGTCCTATTGCCGGACTCACCTCATTCGCATCAACGCCCGCGACGGGACTCACAAGCTTACGGCCGAAGGGTTACGCGCTCTCGAGACCGAAGACGTGGCAGCCGCCGACTCCGGGCTGAACTTTGGACCGGGTTGGTTTCCCGTGGAGAGAGGATCTCTGGGCGAAGTTTTTCGTTGGGCCGAGGGCAGTGCGGAACTGACAATCCGGTACCCGCCGGGTCCACCGGCTCTTTTGTTTGATGTGGAACCCGGGCCGGGCGTGTCATACGGACCTTTTCGTATACAACTGCTGGATGAATGCGATCGGGTCTTGACGGAGGGCATTATCTCCCAGCGTTCGACAATCGAGTTGTATTTTCCCCGATCGGAAAACGGCACGCGGCGGCTCCGACTCAATACTGTAGCCGGCGGCCAGCGGATTCCATACGATCCACGCGTTCTGAACTTTCGCATCTTTCGCTGTTCTTGGGGCGAGACACGCCATACGCGCACACCCCCCGGCACCACGTACCGGATGTTAGTAACACCGAAGCAGCACGGCCGATTTCTGTCTTTGCAAAAGACGATCCGGAAAGCGTTGCGCTTCTACGCGGACGCCAAAAGTATTCCAGTAGCCTGCCTCGCCGTGGTCCGTTATATTTTGCGTTCCAGGCTCTTGCCGAAGCTTGCCGAAGGCCAGGATATTTTTGAAGGCTCGAGCTGTATTCGACCGGGCCGCGGATGGTATCCCCTGGAGCGCTACTTCGGAGAAACTTTTCGGTGGGTCTCAAAAGACGCCGAACTCGTCATTCACTCGGCGAAAGCAGGTTTGCGGACACTTGTACTCGACATAGAATCGGGGCCCGGTGTCAAATACAAACCGTTCGAACTCTTAGTCTGTAACCGGGACAAAGAAGTCTTGGCGCGAGCTCAGGTCAAGCGCATGGAGCGCATTGAAGTACCGATTCCGGTTGTCGCGGGGCGGGATCAGGCGTTCGTTCTCACACTCGATGGTGGCGGTGCTCCGGCAGGGGATGATCCTCGCATTTTGAACTTTCGCGTATTTTCCTGCCGCTGGTCGATGCCAGAGGAGGTCGATATCTCCGATGAGCCGGAACTGACCACGGTAGAATCACACCCTGATATTGGCCCGATTCTACTGCACACCAACGGATGTGGCGACTTTACGTTAATGGCGCGTGAGCACTGGTTGGACCTGCGTGGGTACCCGGAATTCGACATGTTTTCCATGCACCTGGATTCGGTACTTTGTTGTGCCGCCCACCACGCCGGCTTCCGCGAGGAGATTCTGCGCGAGCCTCTCCGTATCTATCACATCGAGCACCTCACGGGCTCCGGATGGACTCCGGAAGGCCAGGACAAGTTGTTTGCGAGCGTCACCGCAAGAGGCATCCCGATTATCAACTACCACGAAGTGGTGCGGTGGGCGGCGCAGATGCGGCGTTTTAACCGTCCGATGATCTTTAACCTGGACAACTGGGGTCTGGCCGATGCGCAGCTCGAGGAATCCGTGATAGGAGGCCACGCACGCGTTCGTGCCGTGGGGTGACGCGATCAGGCTTTGACTGGCGACGCACCGGTTGGAGCGCTCCCCGAGTACGCCTTGATCACCTCGTCGGCCAAGCCGTCCATCATCACTTCACCATGGTCCAGCCACAACGCCCGTTCACAGAGCTGCCGTACCAACAAAATTGAATGCGATACGAAAAGCAGCGTTTTTCCGGCACGCTTCAGCTCGGAAATTTTTTCGAAACACTTGGCTTGAAAACCTTGATCGCCTACCGCCAGCACTTCATCCACGATTAGAACATTTGGATCGACGTGTGCTGCCACCGAGAACGCCAGCCGGACTACCATGCCTGAAGAATAGGTACGCAAGGGTTGGTTGATAAAGTCACCTATCCCCGAAAAATCGACGATGGTGTCGAACAGTCGCGCGGTTCTGCTGCGGCTCATTCCGAGGAGAGACGCGTTCAATTGCAGGTTCTCGGCGCCAGTGAGATCCGGGTGAAAACCCGAACCCAATTCTAGCAGGGCGGCCACACGGCCGTTCACGGTTACGCTACCTTCAGCCGGCTCGGCGAGTCCGGCTACCAGACTAAGTAGCGTACTCTTGCCGGCGCCGTTTCGCCCAATGACAGCCATGCTCTCCCCAGGCTCGAGTTGGAATGACACTGCCTTCAACGCCCAGAACCGTTTTGGGGGGGTTGCACGGAACAGATCCACCATATGGGCGCGCAACAGCTTCGGGCCGCCCAACGAGAAGGTTTTCGAGACACGGTCAAATGCGATCAAGGGCATGACTTAGAGATAGTCGTAAAACTTCCGTTTGAGTTTTCCAAAAACAACCAGCCCCAGAAGGAACATCACGACAGAGCTGGCAGTCAATTTCAGCAGCAGAGAGCCAGGCGGAGCCTGCGACTCGAGCAAAATGTTTCGCAGGGCCAGCACCAGCGCCGAGACAGGATTGAATTGATAAACCTCACGATACTGCTGGGGGATGATGGAGAAGGGATAAAAAATAGGCACCAGCCAGAACAGAATGGTATTGCAGGAATCCACTACGTACCGGACATCGCGTATGTAGACGTTGAGCGCGGAAAAGATCAGCGCCAGGCCGCAGACGAAGATTATTTCGAGAACCCACACCACCGGCAGCCAGACCCAATGACGGTTTATCGGCTGGCCGAACACAACCGCCAACGTAAGCAAGAGCCCGATTTGGATTAGCAGATGGAGACAATTGCCCAACACCGTCGCAATCGGAATGATCTCCCGAGGCACTGGAACTCGTTTGATTATCGAAGCGTTTTCAATCAGTGAACTGGTTCCCGTGCTCCAGGCCAGAGTGAAGAAATTAAAGGGCACAAGGCCGCAGAGAACGAACACGGGAAACATCGGCTGTGAATTATTCGGCATGATGCGAGTGAATACGAACGTGAGAGCGCCCATCACGACGATCGGGTTCAGTAAGGACCAGAACACGCCCAGCGACATGTTTCGATACCGCACCTTAAAATCCTTCTTGATGAAATTGTTAAGAAGGAAGGCGTAATCACCGGTCCAGCCAGTGCCGCGTGAGTGAAAGGCGGGCGTGTCGGGGGGGCCGTTGGTGGTGCGGAGCGGTAGATTCATGCCGGCAGTGGGATAGGGTTAACATGGCTAGTTTACAACGTTGCCCCTGTGTGCACGCAGTCTTGCACCCGGCCCCCGCCTGAGCCCGCCACACCACCGTGCGATTTTCTTTTGAAATTTTTAGGGCCGCTTACCGGGCGGCCCTGAGATTAAGGAGTAGAACCAATGCTGATGAGACTAATTTCGCCTGAAATTGAATTGGACGCAAGGCATCTTTTGGCTCCCAGGCGTTACTTCGCGGCAATCTTTTGATCCCCCGTCGCGACGTGCGCCGATTGCCCAGCGTAGAAGTCACGTCCCAGCCGCTCGATAGCGATTCTTACAAGCTGACTACGGGTGCGCGCGCCCAGTTTGGCAAATAACCGCTGGATCGTGCTCTTGACCGCGCTCTCCGAGGTTTCAAGGCCTGCCGCGATTTCCTTGTTGCTCCGTCCCTCGAAAATTCCCCTCAGTACCATGTGCTCGAGTTGCGTCAATACGTGCGCGACATCTGTGCCGTTCTCCGGAGCTTCATTTATTGACGGTTCGGTTTCAGTAATTACCGCAGTCAAACGGGACTCGCCGGAAAACTGATAAGTTGAGAAACAGACATTGGCAAGAAATGTTTCACCGTTTCTTCGCCTGCCCCCGCACTCCATTGTGGTGCGAAACACCGGGGCGCTCTGGTCCGACGGGACATGTGCCAGCGACGGGAGATAGTTTTCAATACTTTGACCGAGCAGAACACGCTGTTCCTCGCCGAACAGCCGGCTGGCAGCGCCATTGGCCTGCATCACGGTGCCGGTCTGGTCCAATGTCAAAATAGCGGCCGAGCTGGTTTCTATGAGCACACGCAATTGTTCCTCGGAGTCTCTGAGCAATCGATCGCGCGACCGGATCTCGATCAGCTGCTCTCGAACCTTCTGCCAGTTCGCGAGCACGCCCCGGACCAGCCATCCCGCAGCCGTGAAAGAACCCCATGCAAGAAACAAGCGGGAAAACATATACGTGCGATCGAAGGGCCCAAAAGCTTCCCGCAAAAAGGTACAGCCGGCGGCCAGCACTGCGATCTCCCACTGGCGCAGACAGCCTGCAGCAAGGAAAATGGGGAAAAAATAAAGAAAGCTAAACGACATTTCTGTCGTGACCTTCCAGTCAACGAGAGCAATAATGGCGATCATCACAGCAGTGATCAGCAGCATGCGCGAGCGCCGGTAAGACAGTACGGAGTCGGGGATCTGCATTCCTGTTCCAATGTTAAACGACGGTGAACTGGGTCACAAATCCCCGTCCGGGTGTGCCACGATGGAAATCATGTTCCGTATGCTGTGGGCGCTGGCCTGGTTGTGCTTCGTCGCGAGCGCACAGGATGTTCATCCCGTAACCGGCCGCCACATCGCGCCGGTAATGGGCGTGGGGGGTGCGGATTGGTTGGTTCGCTCAGAACGCGAGGCGGAGGAAGCTCCGGATGTAGCGCTGAATGCAATCGGAATTCCCCGCGGCGCGACGGTCGCCGACATCGGCGCAGGCGCGGGCTACATGACATGGCGCCTGGCCGAACGTGTCGGCGCATCTGGGAAGGTTTACGCCAACGACATTCAGGCGGAAATGCTCCAGATGCTGCGTACGAATATGGCTGCGCGGCGCCTCACAAATTTCGAGGCCGTTCTCGGGACTGACGAGGATCCCAAGCTTCCCGCAGGCCGCGTGGATCTAATACTTCTGGTGGATGTTTATCACGAATTCTCGCAGCCGCAGAAAATGCTGCGAAAGATCCGCGAGTCTCTCAAAGCCGATGGACGCCTGGTGCTCCTCGAATATCGTAAGGAAGATCCCGCCATACCGATCCGCCCGGAGCACAAAATGAGCGTTGCCGAAGTACGCGCGGAAGTGGAACCAGAGGGATTTCGTTTCGAAAAGAACTTGACGAATTTACCGCGCCAGCACATTCTAATCTTTCGCAAAAATTCGATGTAAATCATGTCCGGCAAGGGAACGCAATATCTTTCGGAGCACTCCGTCTATCGGGACCATGCAACTGACGCGCGCGTGCACCAGTTGACCCATCATCCCTCCATCAATCATCCGGCTTATTTTCTCCAGTCGTCTTTCACGCCGGACGGCCGCGCCATGATCTTCACGTCCTATCGCTCCGGTACCCCTCAGCTGTTCGAGATCAGTCCGTTTCCTGGAGGCGATATCCGCCAGTTGACCGATGGTCCCGCCATTCATCCGTTCTCGCCGGCGATCCATCCGGACGGCGGGCATATTTTCTTCGTGCGGGGCGGCGGGATCTGGCGCATGCACCGCCAAAGCATGGAAGAGCGCAGCGTCGTGGATTTCGCCGGCGCCCAACTGGGCGAGTGTTCGCTCGGAGCTGCCGGCGAGTGGATTACCGCGGCAATCAAGGTGGGATCGCAGCAGGGCCTAGTTGCTGGCCGCGCAAACGGGGCTGACTGGAAGTTGATCCCTTTTCCGCGCACCGTCATTCACCCGCAATTTCATCCGCTGGAGCCCGAATGGATTGAGTTCTCGGGTGATCCCGCGCCGAGGATGCACCGCGTGCGCCGGGACGGAACAGGACTCGAGTGCCTGTACGAGCACGGCAACGACGAGTTTGTGGTGCACGAAACCTTCCTTGGCAATACCGGAAACCTGGTGTTCACAGTGTGGCCGCGCGCGCTTCGCACAATGGACTGGACAACACGTGAGATGCACACCGTCGCCGAGTTCAACGCGTGGCATATCACGCCGAACAATGCCGGCACTTTAGTGCTGTGTGACACCAATCATCCCGATTTAGGATTGCACCTGATCGATGTAAGTACCGGCGGACAGCGAAGGATCTGCCTGTCGGAAGCCAGCAGTCAGGGCACGCAATGGAAAACATCTCGATACGCGCTGGCGCAGGATTTCGCGGCTGCGGCCGTCGCACATCGCGAAAGTGCGTTGAGCTGGATGGAGATGCCGACCGACTCGGTTTATGGGCCGCAGTGGACGCATCCACACCCGTCCTTCTCACACGATGAAAGGCTGGTGGCATTCGCCAGCGATTGCAGCGGCCACACTCAGGTATACGTGGCTGAGGTTCCGTAGTGTTGGTCGCGCCTGGAGTTTTTTCATAGCAACCAGGAGTTTCATCACGCCGATTTCCTGTGTGTGCTTTTTTGTACGCCGTTCAAACTCCATTTTCGTTATATTCAGTAACGGGACGGTAACGGGGTATTTGTGTCCTTAGTTCGCTTCACCGGCGTCCATTCGCATGTCTACTCTCGATACGATCCAACCAATTCCCAACCGCAAGACTCTGCTGGACCGCTTTCTGTCTCTCTTTACTGACATACAGCCGGGGGAGGGATTAGGCGCGGTTTTGCTCACCGTAAATGTTTTTATTTTGCTCGGGTCTTACTATTTGCTTAAGACTGTGCGAGAAGCGTTGATCCTGAGCGAAAGCGGCGCCGAGGTTAAGAGTTACTCCGCGGCCGGACAGGCATTGCTATTGCTGCTGATAGTCCCGGGTTACGGATTCGTCGCGTCCAAAGTGAGTAGAGTAAGCCTGATCACGTGGGTGACCCTGTTCTTCATCTCCCATCTGGTGATTTTCTATATTCTAGGTGTCGCAGGTTACCCGCTCGGTGTACCCTTCTTTCTCTGGGTCGGCATTTTTAACGTTTTGGTTGTGGCGCAATTCTGGGGATTTGCGAATGATCTTTACAATGAGCCGCAGGGTAAACGGCTATTTCCGATTGTGGGAGTAGGAGCCTCCCTTGGCGCTTGGGTGGGCTCGAAGCTGGCGTCGCGCATTTTTCAGGTGGTGGGACCATATGGATTGATGCTCCTCGCGGCCGGAGCCCTGCTGGCATGCATTCTACTCAGTTACGCCAGCAATCACAGGGAGCGTACTTCCGGCAACGATCAGCAGCGAAAAAATGCCCGCGAGCCGCTGGCCGCGACAGGCGGCTTCCGGCTCGTCCTTACACAGCGATATCTCCTGCTGATCGCCATTCTCACAGTCATTGCCAACATTACGAATACGACGGGCGAGTATCTGTTTGGCCGATTAGTCACCGAACATGCCAAGTATATGGTGGCCTCCGGGGCCGCCGGACAACTCGCTCTCAAAGATATTATCGCGACCACTTATGGTGATTTTTTCAGCTGGGTGAACCTGGTCGGTTTCTTATTGCAGTGTTTTCTAGTTTCCCGAATATTCAAATATTTTGGGGTCCGGGTTGCCCTGTTTATTCTGCCGTGCATCGCGCTGGGCAGTTACGGTCTGATCGCGGCTATCCCCCTTTTACACATCGTACGTATCGGCAAAATACTGGAAAATAGCACCGACTACTCGATTCAGAACACGACCCGTCACGCGCTTTTCTTGCCAACCAGCCGCGAAACGAAATACAAGGCGCAGGCGGCGATTGAAACATTTTTCTGGCGCCTCGGCGACGTCCTGCAGGCCGGTGTTGTGTTTGCTGGCACGTTGCTCGCATTCACCATACGCGGTTTTGCAATCGTAAATATCGTTCTGGTGATTGCGTGGCTCGGTATAGCCTGGTTGATTTACCGCGAACACAGGCGTCTGGTGCCGAATGAAAATGCAGAGCCAGTACGAAAAGTAGCCTAAGGAGGATTCAATGCACACAACAGCCAAACACTTTTTCGGTTGCATGTTGGCTGCGGTTACGGTCGTCGCATTTGCAGCCGGCGAGACCCAGCCTGTAAATCGTCAGGCGGAAGTTTTCAAGGAATTCAGCGATCGAGTCAAGAAGTACGTGGAGTTGCAGAAGAGTCTCGAAAAAACGCTTCCGCACTTGCCTGACAAAACCGACGCAGCGGCGATCAGCGCGCATGAAGTCGCCTTGGCGAACTTGATCCGCGCAGCGCGAGCCGATGCACGGCCCGGAGATATTTTCTTGCCGGACGTGCAGCCACTTTTTAAACGAATCATTCGCGCCAATTTCAAAGGCACAAGCGGTCGGGCCAGGATGAAAACAACCCGCGAAGGAAATCCTAAACTGGAGGGAAATCCGGCAGGCATTCAGGTCAAAGTGAATGCACTGTATCCGAGTAATCAACCGATGTCGACCATGCCGCCGGGACTCTTACTCAACCTTCCCCCACTACCCGAGGAAGTGACCTTCCGTTTTGTCGGGCGTGACTTGATTTTGCGCGATTCAAAAGCCGCGCTGATTGTAGACTTCATCCGGGAGGTGACCCCGTAATGCGGGCTTATCGACATTTTATTCTCCTTTTCATTGCCACGCTGTGTGCGTCGGCTGTTACACAGCAACTGCTGCTTCCAAACAAACCAGACTCCGTCCGATTCGCCGTTATCGGCGACAACGGAACCGGCGACAGCCGCCAGTACGACACAGCCGCGCGCCTGATTGAATGGCGATCGCTCTTTCCCTACACCTTTGTGCTTATGATGGGCGATAACATGTATGGTGGCGAGAAGCCTAAGGACTTTGCAAACAAGTTCGAGAGACCATACATGCCGTTGACTCAAGCAGGTGTTAAGTTTTACGCCAGCCTGGGAAACCATGATGACCCCGAGAATCAACGCGCCTACAAAGGGTACAACATGGGAGGGGAAAGGTTCTATACTTTCAAACCAAAAAACGGAGTGCGGTTTTTTGCATTGGACAGTAATTACATGGATAAGGCGCAGTTGGAATGGCTTGACAAGGAGTTGAGTGCCTCGGGAAGCGATTGGAAGATCTGCTATTTTCACCACCCGCTGTATTCCTCCGGTGCAACGCACGGTTCCGCAGTCGATTTGCGCGGATTGGTCGAGCCGCTCTTCATTAAGCACAAGGTAAACGTCGTCTTTTCCGGTCATGAACACTTTTACGAGCGAATCAAGCCGCAGAAAGGCATTTACTACTTCATTTCAGGATGCGCGGGCAAGTTGCGCAAAGGTGACATTCGCAAAACCGATTTGACGGCCAAAGGGTATGACAACGATAATTCGTTCATGCTCCTCGAGGTCGCCGGGGACCAGCTTTCATTTCAGACCATCACTCGTGCGGGTCAGACCATCGATTCCGGCGTAATCAACCGGCAAAACTCCAAGTAGATTGCCGGCCGCCGCAGGCTGGAGTTTCCGCACGGGTCCGCCTCATGAAACAATAGAGCGGTTCCCATGCATAGACGACAATTTGTCGAAACATTAGGCGCGGCAGCGGCGGGATTCCAAGCTAAACGTCCTGTTCGAGGCCTGACCCCGCGAAAAGCCCGGATGAAGGCCGGCACGCAGCACGATTCTTCTGACAGCGTGCTGCGCGTAATGGCCGCGTTCGGCGTAGAACACATCTGCAGCACACTGCCTTCCACGCGGTTTGATGAACATTGGTCCGTGGAAGGATTGAGCCAACTCAGGGAGCGCGTTGAGTCGCATGGCATTAAGCTCGACATGGTCCCGCTCCCCTTGAGTTCCAATTACATCACTCGCGTTGAAAACCCAAACATCATGCTTGGCAAGGTTCCGGAACGCGACCGGGAAATCGAGAACATTTGTCAGATGATCCGAAATGCGGCCAAGGCCGGTATACCCGCGTTGAAATATAACTTGAGTATCCTCGGTGTCGTCCGCACGGAGATCACGCGCGGCCGTGGCGGTGCCCGGTACAGCACTTTTGTTTACGACAAAGCTAGACAAGAGCCCGTACTTACAGAAGCCGGCTCCGTCACTGAGGCAGTAGCATGGGAGCGAATCACTTACTTTCTTAACCGCGTGGTGCCAGTTGCCGAGGAGTACAAAGTAAGGATTGCCTGCCATCCCCATGATCCTGGCATGCCGCGCGACAGGGGCTTCCGTGGTGTTCACCGGGTGCTCGGCAATGTAGACGGGTTGAAGCGGTTCATTGAAATTATGCCGAGCCAGTATCATGGACTCAATTTCTGCCAGGGAACTGTTTCCGAGATGTTGAATGATCCTGCCCGCGAGGTATACGATGTGATTCGTTACTTCGGCAATCGTGGCAAAATCTTCAACGTGCACTTTCGCAATATCAGGGGACGGTTCCTGGATTTTCAGGAAACTTTTCCGGATGACGGCGATATTGACATGATCCGGGCCATGCGCGTTTACAATGAGGTGGGCTATGACGGCATGATCATGCCCGATCACGTTCCCACCATCGATGGAGACGCCGGCGGTCATCAGGCGTTTGCATTTGCGTTTGGTTACATCCAGGCGTTGATCCAGCTTGTCCAGCAGGATGCGTAGATCACGCGGTTAGTAGCGCGAGCTCCGCGCAATGCCGCAGGTTCGTCTCGAGCTCGTCGATCGAGATCTGTGTTCCACCGGCTGTTTCCCGAAGCTGTGCCAATAGCTGGTTTTGGTCGCGCGTACCGTCCAGCAGGATCAGCAGGCGCCGTGTCGTCTGGTCTTCGAGATCGATCTTGCCATGGCGCAGGTTGGTCACGCTATGTCCCTGTCGGGCCTGAGCCCGGGCCAACGAGCTTGCCACCGGCCGTTGCGAAACGGTGCGCTTCAGTTTCGGCGGGTGGGTATACAATTCCAGAAGGCCCGCGGCGTAGAGTTTCCAGGCGAGATTGTACATCCAGCGTGAATCGTCCTCCAGAGCCGCAGCTTCGGCCGAAGTATCACGCCCGCTATCAGCACGCGCCACCTGGATTAGTGCGGAAATTGGCACGGAATCCGGCCATACGCGTCCCAGATGCATTAGTGCGGCTTTACCCAACGGGTGATTCGTCGTCATGTCCCCGCCGTCTGAGAATTCAAACTTCTCGGGAGCGCTCGATCGGATGTCAGGCTCGCGTGAAGAGGGGCGCACCTGGGTTGCAGCCGAAAATGACATGACCCGGTCAGGAGTCGGCGTGCGATCGAGCGCGACGTTTTCGTGGCATAGCAGAGTCTGACGGAATTTCCGCAACTTGACGAAATCCAGATACTGCTCCCTCAGCAGGAAGTCATCTCCAGTGAATCTGGACAGGCGTTCGGCCACGGGCTTCGGATAAACGCCACCTTGCATGCTGGCTAGGCGCGACTCACCGAGGCATTGCAATCCGCACCTCTTGACGCTTTCCACAAAATCGTAAAAATACAATCGAGCATTGTGCTCGGCCAGTTCGTCGTGATAAAGGTGTTGCGGCTTTCTCTCGAGGAATGACTTTATCTCGGCTCGCAGGGATATCCCGTAAGCATCGTCGGCCGGATGTCCATCAATCAAAAACTCAAGTAGCTCCTTGGCTTGCTTAATCTGCTCTTCCGCTTCCGATGTGTTTCGAACGTGAAAGCGCATCATTTCGCGAAGAGGGTCGCGCAAGTGGCCGCCAGGATAAGTGTTGTAACTAACGAACGCAATACCCTGCGCGGTTAGGTTCGACTTGCAAATTGCCAGTATCTTACCCCGGACCTCGCCGGGCACCCAGGAATACAGTCCATGCGCAATGATGTAATCGAACTCGCCCATCTCGCGGGCGACGTCCATGATATCCATGCGCTTGAGAGCGATGTTCGTTAGTCCCAGGGTGTCGATGAGAGTCTGTCCTTTGTCGATGGCGGATCCGGCCAGGTCGATTCCCACAAATTGGCTTCCCGGCAGGGAGAATGCCATGGGAATCAAATTCCCGCCATCGCCGCACGCCAACTCGAGGACCCGGCATCGGTCCACCGGAGCCGGAGTCATTCCGAACAACGTGCCGATCGTGGCCAGACGATCCGGATGAGTCTGAAAAAATGGATTCCCTGGATAAGGAACTGCGTCGTAAGCGGTGCGCATTACGCACCGGCTGGACCCAGCACTTTTCCCTGCCGCATCGCCAGATTAGCAAGGTGCGAGGCGTTGGCTGCTTCCACACCCGCTCGGACGTGGGCATTCGGAAGGGCACGGCTGCGAACGCAATCCAGCCAGTTCCGCAGGTTCGTGAGGGTTCCATCACCGGAACTCTTGACCACAATTTCCGGCTCCGGAAATCCGTCGACGCGTTGCGGGGCGCCCTCCGGATACACGCGAAACCCGTCGCGCGTGAGCTTCATGACACCCTCGCTTCCGCGAAAAACGATCCCTCCATCCTCGATCGAGCTGACCATGGTGCCGTTGTACACCGCCGTAAAATTCTGCGGGAACAGAATCGAAGCATTCACCGTGTCCGGGCATTGAAATTGGGGAATGGCGTGCTTCGAGCCGGAAGCTTGCACGCTCTTGATCACGGGGCTTTCCATGAACCATTGCACAACATCGATCCAGTGGGTCATCAGGTCGGTGAAAATGCCGCCGCCGAAATCCCAGAAGAACCGCCAGCGTCTAAATCGCAGGGGATCGAACGCCTGATCCGGTGCGCCGCCGAGAAACTTCTGCCAATCGAGCTTGGCGGGATCGATCTGGGAGTCAGGATCCTGCCACGTCGGGCGAATGTAGTTCTGATACCAATACATCTCCGCCAATGTAATCTGCCCGAGCTTGCCGCCCTGAACCAACTGCTTCGCGAGGATGTAATGCTCCCAGCTTCGCTGTTGCGTACCGGTTGCGACGACGCGCTTCGATTGCTCAACTCCTGCGATGAGCTTCTGGCCCTCGGAGATATCGTGAGTAACCGGTTTCTCGACGTAGACATCTTTGCCCGCGGCCACGGCGTCCAGCGTCATGCGGACATGCCAATGGTCCGGGGCGCCGATTACAACCGCGTCGATATCTTTGCGGTCAAGGATTTCGCGATAGTCGTTGACGGGTTGCGCACCCATCTTCTCGGCCGCGGCAATGCGGCGCGGTTCATATGCATCGGATGTCGCGATAAACTCCGTACCCGGCAGCGTCTTCAACAAGCGCGCAAGGTACATGCAGCGACCACCTGTTCCGATCAACCCGATACGGATCCGATCGTTTGCGCCCAAAGCGCGGCTGCTCGCAAGCAGCGTGCCCGCTGCCGTTGTTGTGACAAATTGTCTTCGGTTCACAGGAGTAAAGTATCACAATGCCGCTTGACCGGCGTGGACGGCCGCAGTGTGTAATTCGTTGCGCAACGAAAGGCCCGCGCAGCCCGTCGAAAACAGGAGAAGATAGTATTAAATGTTTGCACTCCTCATGATGACGGCTTTCATGGCCGCCGCGGGGACCAATGCTGTCGTCGTCAAACCCGTGGCGAATATGTACTCCCAGGCGACCGCCGATGCCGACGTCGTGTCCCAGGCCATCTATGCCAGCAATATCGCAATCATCGAGCGTCAGGGGGATTGGGCGAAGGTCCGGACCGCTGACGACTATACAGGCTGGATGTCGGTTGACTCATTGCGATCGAGTGACCGTGCCTATGCGTCAACCGGGCGCGTGGCACGCGTCGAGAGCTTGTTCTCCAACATCTATCGGGAGCCGGACGTTACCAAACACCAGCCCCTGATCACCATCCCGTTTGAAGCCAAGCTGGAGGTGATCGCCGAAGCGGACGCGGCGGGACGGTGGATCCAGGTTCGGCTGCCGGATGACCGCCCGGGCTGGCTGCAGCGTGGCGACATTTCATTCGAAGAGCCTCGCCTTTCAATCCCGGAAACCATCGGGCTGAGTCAACGGTTCCTCGGTTTGCCGTACTTCTGGGGCGGTGTCTCCACTTTTGGTTTCGATTGCTCAGGTTTTACGCAGATGCTGTGCCGCCGCCGGGGCATCGCCATTCCGCGTGATTCGGGCCCGCAGGCGCGATGGACCGGCGGCACATCGGTCGAGCGCGCGCATCTCGAGCCGGGCGATCTCCTATTCTTCGGCCAGTCGAAAATCACTCATACCGGGATGTACGTCGGGAACGGAAAATTCATCAGCGCGACGACGCATGAGCGCCCCATGGTTCAGCTCAGTGAGCTGGATGACCCATACTGGAGCAAACTATTCATTACCGCAAGGAGAGTCAAATGAGACGGAGAGATTGCTTCAAGGCGCTCGGCGCCGGGGCGGCATTGATGCCCTGGACGGCCTCTTCCGCAACCACTACCATCACGCCGAAGATCGTACGTCTCAAACTGCGCCACACCTGGACCACGGTGATGTCGTCAAGCGACTACCGTGATAACCTCCATTTGCAATATTCCAACGGTACGATTACCGGCCGGGGCGAAGGCGCTCCGATCGTTCGTTACCACGAAGATGCGGAATCCGCCCGGCACGCGGTCGAGTCTCTGCAAGATATGCTGGCGTCCGCCGATCCTCATCAATTTGCGAAAGTGATGGCCGAGGTGTTTCGTCGCATCGACGGACAATATGCGGCCAAGGCGGCCATCGACATCGCCTTGATGGACTGGATCGGTCAGAAGCTCGGCGTACCGCTCTACAGATACTTCGGCCTGGATGCCGCCGACGCCCCGCTAACTACCTTTTCCATCGGCATCGATAATCCGGAAGTCACCCGGCAGAAGGTTCGCGAGGCCGCGCAGTATCCGGTGCTCAAAATTAAAGTGGGCCTGGCGACTGATGAAGCGACGATTGACGCCGTCCGCAGCGTTACAAAAAAACCATTGCGCGTGGATGCCAACGAAGGATGGAAAGACAAGGAAGAGGCCGTGCGTAAGATCAATTGGCTCGAATCACAAGGCGCCGAGTTCATCGAGCAGCCGCTGCCGGCTCCGATGATCGAAGAGACGCGCTGGGTGCGCAGCCGCGTTCACATCCCGATCTTTGCCGATGAGGCATGTCTACACCCCGCCGACATTCCAAAGCTGGCGAATTCGTTCGACGGCGTTAATGTCAAGCTCATGAAATGCGGAGGCATCCTTGAGGCTTACCGCATGATTCAGATCGCAAAATCACTCAACATGAAGACCATGCTGGGATGTATGATCGAGAGCTCGATCGGAGTGACCGCCGCCGCACATCTGTCGCCGCTGGTAGACTACGCGGATCTGGACGGCAACCTGCTTATCGCCAACGATCCATACACCGGAGTGCTGGTGCGCGATGGTAAATTGATTCTGCCGGACCGGCCGGGCTTGGGTTTGAAACCGGCCACAGCCGCCTAGTAAGCTGTCTCGGCGATTTTGTCAATCGACCACGGCACCGCTGGCTGCGCGCGCGGCTCAGAAAGACGTCGTGAGCGCTGACTACTAAACAGAGCCGCGGTTGGGTCGATATCGGAATGACCGCGACAGCTTACTAGAATACCTTCAAGCGCAGAAACTTCTTAGGATTTTGCCGCAATTCCGCCAGCATTTTCTGGAGTCTTGAGGTGCTCCCGTGCAGGGAGTCATGCAAACTCGAGTTCGCCATCATCTGGCCCAGCCGGCCTTCGCCCGCGTTCAAGGCGTCTACCTGAGTATTCAAGTTTTCAAGCATCTTCGTGATACGAACATATGGTTCGTCATCCTTCAACAGCTTTCCTGCCCCCCCTTTGCCTGCGCTCCAGCCTTCGAGCATCCGATTCAGATCGGCGACGGACTTTCGTAACTGATCGTACTGGGCGGGGTCCTTGAGCAATTTCCCACCGGCTCCCTGCCCCGCGTCAAGAGTACTCAACGCATTATTCAATCGCTGAATTGGCGCGCGCAGTTCCTGATAATAATCCTCGCTGTAAATGATCCGGCCGATCTGCGTATCACGCGCCGTAGCCGCGCGTATCTGTTGTTCGAAGGCGGTCACTTTGGTCACCATCTTCTGATACACTTCGTCGTCTTTTACGAATTTGCCGAGCTCGCCCCGGCCTTCTTCGATGTCGCCGAGCAGGCTGTCCACGCGACTTATGATTTGGCGCGCCGCACGCATCAAGTCTTCTCCGTTGATTTCTCTTGGCGGCAGCATAGGCAGCTCGCCACCCGGCTGGAGGTGCCGCGGACTCTTGCCCTCGTTGATGTTCGCGAAGCGATCGCCTATCACGTTGTCCGCACTGACCGCCACCATGGAATCATCCGGAATCGCATTAAGATACTTCTGCATGATAGACATTTCGACGCGGACGACTTTCTGCGGATCTTTCAAACCGGACAATTGGACGGAGCGTACTTCGCCTATCCGAATGCCGTTGAATCGCACTGGAGATCCCTTGGCGAGTCCGGCCCCGTCGGTCAGATAGGTTCGAGCTTCGACACCGGGCTGGAGGAAATCCGACCCACCCAGGAGCAGATAAACTACCACGGCAAGAATCGCCAGGGAAGCGCCGATCATAACCGCCACCCGGATCTTTGCCCAGTTCACCTCGCTGGCTGAGGGCATGACCGCACCTGCGGCTCGCTGAGCGAATGCGCTCTACGAAGCCTTGGCCTTCCCGCCCATGCTTCGGCATGCGGCGTCAACGGATGGGTACAGCGGAAGCACATTGTCCAGACGCGTGATCTGAAAAAGGTGCAATACTTTTCCCGTCGCGCCCGCCACACAAAGCTCACCACCGCACCGGTTTAGAGTGCCGAAACAGTAGGCCACGATGCCAATTCCGGTGCTGTCCATGTGGTCCACTCTGGAGAGATCGAGAATCAGCCGCCGATGATTCTCGCGAAGCAGGTCCTGCACGATCGTTTCGATTCTCTGGCTCTCGCGTCCGAGCGCGATCTTGCCGACCATGGACAGCAGTGTAATGTCCGGATCGATGTGTTTCGTTTCAATCTGGAGCAGCATCGGCTCGCATACAGGATACACTAATTCCGCCGGATCAGCGATCACGGCACGGGCTGGAGGCGTTCCTCATGTTAGGATCATCTCAAGCAGCGCCGCGAGATCTCCCGCGCGGCTTCTTAGCCATCTGTGACCCGGAAAATTGCAATTCTCCGCCAGGAGTTCCGTCCCATGTTGCGCCTGGCCACTCCCCTGGTGGTCGCCGAGCTCGGCTGGATGGGCGAAGGCATCGTGGATACCATGATGGTGGGCCGCGTCAGCGCGGAAGCCATCGGAGCCGTGAGCCTTGGAACGGTGTTGTTTTACACCGTCAGTATCTTTGGAAGCGGCCTGATGCTCGGGCTCGACACTTTGATCTCGCAGGCATTCGGAGCGCGCAGGATTTCGGACTGCCACCGCTCTCTAGTGAACGCGCTCTACCTGATTATCCCTTTGGCGCCCGCGCTGATGCTGGTGTGCTGGGGCTCCATGCCCCTGCTGCGCTCGTTCGGCATTCACCCCGCCATATTGCGTGAAACCCTGCCGTTCTTGAATGCACTCAACTGGAGCACGCTCCCTCTCATGCTCTATTTTGCCTTTCGCCGGTACCTGCAGGCGATGAACCTGGTCAAGCCGATCATGTTCGCACTGGTGACGACGAACCTCATCAACATTGCGGGAAACTGGATCTTGATCTATGGCCACTTGGGCGCGCCGGCCATGGGCGCCGAGGGCTCGGGTTGGGCAACGTGCATATCGCGTGTCTACCTGGCCGGCTATCTCATTGCGTATGCCGCCCACCACGACAGGCGTCACGGAACGGGACTCCTCGAAGGCCCGCTCGGTCCGGATTTCGCCCGAATCCGGCGGATCGTCATCTTGGGTCTTCCGGCCGCAGCCCAACTGACGTTGGAAGTGGCCGTTTTCGCAGCCGCCACCGCCTTAGTCGCTACGCTCGATCCGCTCTCGCTCGCGGCTCACCAGATCGCTCTGAATACCGCCAGCCTGACATTCATGGTCCCCCTCGGCATCAGCTCCGCGGCCGCCGTGCGCGTGGGACAGGCACTTGGACGCAGGGACCCGGCTGCCGCTGCACGTTCCGGCTGGACCGCAATGGTGCTCGGTGTTGGTTTCATGTCGTGCGCGGCCGCTGTCATGCTCGCTGTACCCGAATATGTGGCACGCATTTACACCACTGATCCAGCCATCATCGGGATCGCGGTGTCGCTGCTCGCCGTAGCCGCGGCCTTTCAACTGTTCGACGGAATTCAGATTGTCGCCACGGGAGCTCTGCGTGGAGCCGGCGACACCCGCACGCCGATGATCTGCCACCTGCTGTGCTACTGGCTGCTCGGCGTTCCGCTCGGCTATATGCTGTGTTTCAAGCTGGGTTGGGGCGCAGTGGGATTGTGGATTGGGCTCTGCGTAGCGCTTATCGCCATCGGCTGCGTACTGCTGCTGGCGTGGCGCCGGAAGGTGCGCACCATGGCTGCTGTTGCCGCCGCTGTAGCCTAAAGCGGATTCACGGCCCGGTAAGCCGTGATGAATTGAGCGATCATTTCGTCCAGCGTTTCCACCACCGCCCGATCCATCGCCTTGGGCGAAACAGCCATCACCATCTGCGCTCCCCACGTTTCGGCCACGGTCTTCGTTGCTTTTTCGCGGTTTAAGATCACGACCTGATAGACGCCAAGATTGAGCAGCAGTGCTTGCGGCCCTCTACGCATGCGAGCCGAGGAAACATTCAGGCCTAGAAATTCCCCCACTTCATTGTCGATTTTGATGCCCGCGTTACGAAGCTTTTGTTCGATATCAGAGCGGAGGTTATCCCGATTCAGGCCCATGCGCTCCATATCGGCGTTTAGCGGATCCACCACAACGTTAACGGCCTTGAGCCCGCGCAACGTGGCGCGATCCATGGCCGAATCACCGGCACGGCAATTCGCGCTCACAATGCCGGTCAATACAATCAACAGGTACAATTTGCGAAGCTGCATAGCGGAATTCATCGGTGGAGAATATTATCTCGCGTTCTTGAGTGTGCTGGCATCGCTTGTTTCGCGAATCGTCACGATTTTGTTCGCCTCCATACCCTCGAGCACCTGATGGGCGCCGCTCGGCCAGTCGATTTCCAGGCGGTCTATGCGGGTAGCCATACCTAAGCCGAAATGCAGCCGCAAATCGTTTTGTGAAAGATAACTCCCTCCGCTGCGCACTTCGTCGATCTGCGTACGTCCGCCGGCTGTCAGCAGCACTCGCGCGCCGAT
>Ga0070696_100000157_pt1 | contig 37991 bp, 29 predicted proteins | sample KBSK1253metaG_FD_65474 | JGI IMG/M metagenome (GOLD analysis project Ga0070696, IMG submission 65474) | Corn, switchgrass and miscanthus rhizosphere microbial communities from Kellogg Biological Station, Michigan, USA - KBS K1-25-3 metaG | ecosystem: Host-associated > Plants > Roots >... | reverse complement strand
GCTCCCGCTGAACCCGGGTTGCCAGTATCCGGTTACGACCGTCGCGGGCTCGGGCGTCTATCGCTGCGACGTGGCCGTCGCGCTGCCGGACTACATCTCCGAGAACGACTGGTATGCCGGCAAGGATCAGCACAACCGCGTGACGTTCAACGGCATCTGGGAAGCGCCGTACGGCCTGCAGTTGAGCGGTCTCTATATCTTCGGCGACAACGGCTGGGAGACGGCCCAGGCGGGCGTCGATGTCCTCAACCAGGGCGCCGCGGGTCAGGTGTCGGCGCAGGGCCGGCTCCGCGCCAACGGCTCCGTCATCGAGCGCAACGGCATCGACCTGCCGTCGATCCACCGCGTGGACATGCGCCTGCAGAAGCGGATCTCGATCACGCAGAAGTTCAAGGTCGATGGGATCTTCGAGATCTTCAACGTGTTCAACCGGAAGAACTTCGATCCGACGCTGTTCACCCTGAACGAGCAGAACGCGCGCTACGGGCAGCCGAACGCCAGCACGACGACGGCCTACTCGCCGCGCATGCTGCAGTTCGGTTTCAGAACGCAGTTCTAGGATTCAGGACAATCTGGCGGGTCCAGAAGGACCCGCCCTACGAACGACGTAGGAAGAGAACGATAACGATGTAGGCCGGGTCCTTCTGGACCCGGCTTCTCTCGCCGGCGATAGAATGGCGGCGTCATGAAAATCATCAGCGCCGCCATTGCTTTCCTTTCAATCGTTTCTCTCGCGCACGCGCAAAGTTCGAAGAACGGCTTCGAGATTCGCCCGCTCTCGACACGCGCCGATCTGATCAGCGGCGGCGACGTGCTCGTCGAGGTCACCGTCCCGGCCACCGTTGCCGCGGGCAAGGTCGCGGTCGCCGTCAACGGCCGGGACGTGAGCGGCGAGTTCAAGCAGGCGTCGCGGGCGAACACGTTCGTCGGACTCGTCAAGGAGTTGCCGCTTGGCCGGAGCGAGATCGAGGCGGGCGTCAAGGGACAGAAGATCTCCGCCACGCTGCCGCTGACGAACCATCCCCTCAGCGGCCCCGTGATGGGCGGACCGCACCAGTCGCCGTTCGTCTGCGAGACGCAGGCGTTCGGCTTCGGCCAGCCGCTCGATGCCGACTGCAGCGTGGCGACGCGCGTCGAGTACTTCTACCGATCCACGGCCGCGCCGGCGGGACCCAACAACGTGGCCGTGCAGCCCGGCGCGGACGTCCCGCAGGCGCAGCAACAGCAGCCGAATCCGTTCAAGCCCTACAACCCGAGCGGCCCGAAGCCCGCCGACCTCGCGATGACGACCACGCTCGACGGCAAGACCGTGCCCTATATCGTCCGCCGCGAGATGGGGACGATCAATCGCGCGGTCTACGCCATCGCGTTCCTGCACGAGCCGGGCACGCCGCTGCCGACGCCGTGGGCGCAGGCGGCCTCCGCGTGGAACGGACGGCTGATCTACAGCTTCGGCCCCGGCTGCCAGGCCGGCTACCACCAGGGGCGCAACCTCGGCGGCCTCGCGGGCAACAGGAGTTTCATCGAGGAAACGCAGTTCGGCGACTACGGTATCGCGAAGGGCTACGCGCTGGCGTCCTCGTCGCTCAACTCGTTCGGCACCAACTGCGCCGACGTCATCTCCGTCGAGACGATGATGATGGTGAAGGAGCACTTCATCGAGGAGTTCGGCGCGCCGCGATGGACGATCGGCAGCGGACGCTCGGGCGGCTCGATGCAGCAGCACCTCATCGCGAACAATTACCCGGGGCTGCTCGACGGCCTGCTTCCGACGGCCGCCTTCGCGGACACCATCACCTTCATGAACCACCTGTTCGACTGCGAGCTGCTCGATCGCGCGTTCAAGTCCTCGTCTGTGACGTGGACCGACGAGCAGAAGGCGGCGGTCTCCGGCGAGGCGAACTGGCAGTACTGCACGAAGAACGGCACCGCGTATCCGCTCCTGCGCGTCAACAACTGCGACCGGATGGCGGTGCCCGCCGATCTCGTCTACGACCCGAGCACCAATCCCAAGGGGGCGCGCTGCACGTACCAGGACAACCTGGTGAACGTGTTCGGACGCGACCCGAAGACGGGCTTCGCGCGGCGGCCGTTCGACAACGTCGGCATCCAGTACGGCCTGAAGGCGCTCAATGAAGGGAAGATCTCATTCGAGCAGTTCGTCGATCTGAACACCAGGGTCGGTGGACACGACATCGACGGCAACCCCGTCGCGAGCCGCACCGTCGCGGACCCCGACGCGCTGCGCATCGCCTACCAGAGCGGCCGCGTCAACGACGCGAGCCGGGGAATGGCGGCGGTGCCGATGATCGACGTGCGGCCGTACACCGAGGGAACGGGCGACGTGCACGACACGGTCAACTCGCACATCACACGTGCGCGGCTCGTCGCGGCCAACGGCACGTCGGCGAACCAGGTGCTCCACACCTACGAGCCGGGCACTCCCATCCAGCGGGTCCAGCAGGCGAACCTGGACGAGATGGAGCAGTGGATGGCCAGCATCGCGAAGGACACGGCGCGGCGTAATCGCAATGAGAACGCCGCGCCGTGTCGAAAGGACGCTGTCACGCTTGGTGACACTAACGCGCTTCGGCCGTGTTTGCGCGTTAGTGTCACGGGGCCGGCAAAGACGCAGCTCGAGAAGGTGATCCGCAACAGGCCGGCGGGCGTGAGCGATGCCTGCTACACGAAAGACGGCCAGAAGATCACCGACATGCAGCGCTGCGCGCAGCTGTTTCCCGTGTACTCGAACCCGCGGCTCGCCGCGGGACTGCCGATCGGCGCCACCACGCTGAAGTGCGAGCTGAAGGGCGTGGACCGGAAGGATTACGCGCGGCCGCTGACCGACGCGCAGCTCGCGTCATTGAAGACGGCTTTCCCCGGCGGCGTCTGCGACTACAGCCGGAAGGGCGCGTCGGTGCGTGCGCCCGACACCTGGCTGTCGTACGGCGACGGCGATTGACCCGGACCCAGTGAACCCGGGTCATCGCGCGCGGACGTCCACGAGAATCTCGAGCAACGAGTCGATCTCGTCCTGGGAGGCGAGGTGGAAGCGCGCGTGCGAGTCCGCGGCGGCGCCGACGCGAATGGTGAGCAGCTTCTCCGGGTAGGTGGACGAGAACGCGTCCTCGTCCGTCGCGTCGTCGCCGACGTAGATGGCGCTGTCACAGGCAAACCAGCGGCACGCCTGCTGCAGCGCGACGCCCTTGTTACCGCCGCCGCGTGGCAGCAGGCTGACCGCCTCCGCGCCGCCGAGCGCCCGTGCGTCGGGCAGGTGCGCGACCACTCGATCGATGGCCTCAACCGCGCGCCGCTTGTCGCGCGCGTTGCGGTAGTGAATCGTCAGCGAATAGCGCTTGTCTTCGATGACGATGCCCGGGTCATCCGGGAGGAGGCGTTCGAGCTCGCGTGCCCATTCGCCCGCCGGCGTGGGCGAGACGATGCCGGGCGGCGGCGGCTCGAGCCCGTGATTGCCGAACAGGTACCACACGGGAACGCCCTCGAGCCGCTCCGAGAGGTCGTCGAGCGCGCGCCCGGAAATGATCACGCAGGGATAGAGCCGCGCGGCCTCGATGAGGAGCCGGCGTGTCGTCTCGCGCAGGCGCGGCTCGGCCGGCGTGGGCGCGATCGGCACCAGGGTCCCGTCGTAGTCGAACGCGAGCAGCACGTTGGCGTGCGCGAATCCCGCCAGCAGGGCGCGTTGTCGGCCGTCAAGAATCGTCTGCATGCTAGATCGAGGTGTCCTCCCACCCCCTGACCGCGTAGTGCAACGGTCGCGTCCACAGGCTCTCGAGCCCTTCCAGGATGTCCGACGCCCAGCCGAAGACGTTGCGGCCGGCGACGACGCGTCGAAGCGCCCGCATCCGCGCGCGCCGCTGGTCGGCGGGCATGTCGATGGCGCGCGCGAGCGCGTCGGCAAAGCCGTCGACGTCGTACGGATTGATGATGATGGCTTCCTGCAGCTCCTGCGCGGCGCCCGCCAGCTCGCTCAGCACGAGCACGCCGCCCTCGTCGTCGCGCGCAGCGACGAACTCCTTCGCGACCAGGTTCATGCCGTCGTGCAGCGAGCTGACGATGCAGAAGTCGGCGAGGCGGTAGAGCGCCACGAGGCTCTTGATGCCGAGCGGCGCCGTGCGGTACGCGACGAGCGGCGGCAACCCGGCGACGTGATGCCGCGCATTGACCTCCTGGATCCGCGCGGTGATCTCGGCCTCGATCTCGGCGTAGCCGTGCAGGTGCGATCGCGAGGGGACGCCAATCTGCACGAACGTGAGCCGCCCGCGCAGCTCCGGTCGGCGCGTGACGAGCGCGTCGAGCGCTGCCAGCCGCTCGGGGATGCCCTTGGTGTAGTCCAGCCTGTCCACGCCGATGCCGATGAGCGGGGCGTCGAGGCGCAGGTCGCGATGCAGCCGCTGCTGTTCGACGCGAAGCGCGTCCGCCGACCCGATGTCCTGGATGCGATCGTAATCGACGCCAATCGGCACGGAGATCACAGTCGTGGGCCGTTCGCGCACCCAGATCCGCGACGCCTCGAGATCGACCTCGGCGCCAAGCTGCTCTTCGGCGGCCTGCAGGAAGTTCCGGCGATCGCGCTCGAGCTGGAAGGCGAGCAGGTCGTTGGCGGCAAGCCCCTCGAGCAATTCCGTGCGCCAGGGGCAGATGCGCAGCCGGTCCGGGTGCGGCCACGGGATGTGCCAGAAGAGCGCGGTGCGCACCGCGCGACGCCGCGCGCGCAGCGCGGGGGCCACGAGCGCCAGGTGGTAATCCTGGAGGAACACCGGCGTCTCCGACGAGTCGAGCTCCTCGTCGATCGCCGCGGCGAACCGCTCGTTGACGTCACGGTAGGCCGCCCATTCCTCGGCGCGGAAGCGGGGACGGACGTCCACGACGTGGCACAGCGGCCAGAGCCCTTCGTTGGCGAAGCCGCCGTAGTAGGCCGAGAACGTCGGCTCTTCGAGCCACAGGCGGCGCAGCGCGTAGGACGGATGCTCGGGCGGCACCAGGACCTTGTCCGCGGCGTCCACGACGTACCGGTCGGCGGAGCCGGCGCCGTGCGCGATCCACGTGCCGCCGCGCTCGCGCATCAGCGCATCGAGCGCCACCGCGACGCCCCCCGTCGCGCTGGTCCATGTCACGCTGCCGTCTTCGCGCCGGACATGGAGATAGGGCTCGCGGTTCGACACGACCAGCAGCGGTCGTCGTGCCAGCGCCTCCTGCTCGCCGGCGCGCGCGAGCCCCCGGCGGAACAGCATGGGGCCGATGAGCTCGTGGATCGGGATGAGCGCGATGAGCAGCGTTTGCAGCTGCGTGCCCCACCCGGGGAACTCCGCGGCGACGACGGAGGCCAGGCCGACCGTGATGCCCGCCTGCGAGATGAGGCCGGTCCAGGCGTGCCGGCCGACGCGCGGATCGATGCCGGACGCATTCACGCCGGCGCGCACGCCGATGCGGATCAGGGCGGTCCGAAGCGCCGCCAGCGCGAGCGCGATGGGACCGAGCGCCACCAGCGCGTCGACGCGAAGCGACGAGCCAATGGCGACGAAGAAGATGATGAGGACCGGCGGCGCGCCGCGTTGAACGGCCGCTCGCAGCGCGTCGCCCTGGGAGACCGACAGGTTCTCGATGACGAGCCCCGCCGACACCGCGGCGAGCAGCGGCTCGAATTGCTGCGTCGTGCCGACCTGGGTCAGGAGCGCGCACATCGCGAGCAGCGCCAGCGTCACCTCGCGGCCGATGTAGCGAAGGTAGAGCGCGAACAGCGCGCCGACGAGCGCGCCGAACGCCACGGCGCCGCCGGTCTCCCACGCGAAGCGCACGAGGAGGTTCGGGCCTTCGACGTCCGGCCGCAGCAGGGCCCGGGCGACCTGCATCCCGCAGGAGAACAGCACGAGCAGCACCAGATCCGCCAGCACGACGACGGCGAGCACGAGCTCGCTCAGCCGCCCCCGCGCGCCGGTCTCGGTCGTCACCGCTGCCGTCATGGTCGGCGAGACGCTGGCCACCATGATCGTGAGCAGGCAGACGATCACCGCGCGCGTCATGCCGCTGCTCTCCGGCGCGACGGGGAGCCACGACCAAGCGAACCAGGCGGCGGTGCCGATGCCGATGCTGACCACGGCCAGTGTCACCGTCGTCAACCGCACGATCGCCGAGAGGCTCTTGCCAAGCCGCTCGAGGCTGATCGTCAGCCCGGCAATCAGCGCGATGAGTGTCGTGGCGAGGCCGGTGATGGCCTGCAGCTGCGACGCCATCGACGCGGTGATCACGTTGGCGAGATACGGGCCGACGAGGACGCCGAACAGCAGGTATCCCGTGAGCCGCGGCAGGTGCAGGCGCCGCAGCAGATCGCCGGCGACCCACGCGCCCAGCAGCGTGAACCCGACCGCGAGCGCGGTGCCGACCGACGCTGCGGCCCCGGCCTGTCCGAGGTGCCTGGCCCAGGCGACTGCCGCGACCGCGAGCAGGAGCGCCCCCGCCCGTGTCATGGCTCCTCCCCGCCGTCGGCCACGGCGGCCACGGCCGATGACGCAATCGTGCCGACGACCACCACGGTCAGCACGACGGCGAATTCGTCACCGAGCGCACGGACCACGTTGAGGGCGAACGCGACGCCGAATGCGCCCGGGGCGAGCAGCAGGCGTGCCGTCGGCGGCGTCGATGCGGGAAAGAGCCGGCGCGCGATCCAGGCGCCCGCCAGCTTGCCGGCGGCGCGCAGCACCGTGTACGCAATCGCCAGCGTCAGCGCGACGGGGGAGTAGTCGGCATGGGCTCCGGCCAGCACGAGCACCAGCGCGAGCAGCGAGTCGGCGGCGTAGGTGACGTCACGGCGAAGGTGTTCGCGTGTTGCCGCGCCGGCCAGACGCCAGCCCGCGCCGGCCACGACGCCGCAGAGCAGCGCGGACATCGACAGGTAGTCGGCGGCGCCGCCGAGCAGCAGCACGCAGGCAAACGTGCCGACCAGCCGTTCCTCGGTGGTGGAGGCGCGCACGACCATCAGCCAGCCGCACGCGGCGACGAGCGCCGCGACGCCCACGACCTGCGCGGCGAGTTCGAGAGCCGCATCGACGGACGCTTCGCGTTGCAGCGCCAGCAGGAGACCGCCCGCCACGATCGGCAGGAGGGCATCGTCTGCGGTGAACGGCCGCGCCACGTCCGATGTCTCGCCGCCATCCCACGCCAGCGCCGACGAGGTGGCGGCGGCGATGCCGAGCGCGACGACGGCGAGCTCCCATGGGGGAAGGTGGTCGGGGAAGGGCACTGCCGGTCGTGCGACGAAGAACGCGCCGGCAACGACGAGCCCGGTCACGGCGGCCTGGAGCGCGGCGGCGACCGGTGTCGAGCGGCGGGGGCCGCGGACGCGCATTGCGGCGACGATCCCGAACACGGCAAGGCCGACCGGCGCCGCCGGGTCGAGGAGCGAGAGGGCGGACGGCGTCAGGATGGCGAGCCCGTGCGGTCCGAGCGCGACTCCGCACAGGAGCAGCAGCACGGAGACGTTTTCGAGCCTGGGCGCGACGGCCGCCCCGATCGCCGCTCGCGCGATCCTCATCGCTCGATGGCCACCACGCGGTGCGTCTCTCCGCGCCGCAGCGCGACGAGCAGCAGGTCTCCGCGCGCGAGCGCCGCGAATGCCGATCGCACCTGGGCGGGCGTCGGCGCGTCGATGGCGCCAATCGCGGTGACGAGATCGCCGGCGGCGATGCCGGCGGCATCGGCCGCCGACCCGTGTTCGACAAGCGTCACCGCCGTGCCGAGGCGCGGGGCCGTCCGCATCGTCAGGCCGAGCGCGGCGGTGTTCGTCTCCGGAAGAGCCGGCATCGCCAGCCGCACCATCTGCTGCGTGCCGCCGCGCGTCACGACCAGATCGAGCGCGTCGCCCGCGGCCACGCGCGCCGCGCGCACGCGCCACTCCTCGGGCGCCGCGATGGTCACGCCGTCAACGGACTGGATCACGTCGCCCGCGCGGAGAACCGCGGCGGCGCTGCTTTCGGGATCGATCCATGTCACGACGACGCCCGCGTCGACGCGTGCGGCCTTCGAGAGCCGCGGCGTCAGTGCGTCCACCTCGATGCCGGGATCGACCGCCGTTTTCTGCGGCGCTTCGAGCAGCCGCTCGGCGGCCGCCAGCAGCGTCCGCGACGGGATGACGGCGAGTCCGCGCTCGTGCGATGCGACGACGCCGACGAGCTCGTTCTGCTCGGTGAACAGCACGGAACCGACGGACAGGCCAGCGTCGGCGGGCAGCGCCCAGACGGGATCGGTCCACTGGGGAACGCGCAACGGAGTCAGCGATCCGATGTAGGCGGGTCGCAGCGTGATGCCGCCGGGCGAGGCCGCGGAGACGAAGACGTATCTCGGCCGCTCCAGCTCGCGCGGTATCCAGAAGATGGGCAGCGTCGGCCGCGTCGTCATCTGGGTTGCGACGAGCGTCAGCCCGGAGGCGCGATCCTCGGCGACGATGCCGGGCGTGGCGGCGGCTGCGGTACGGACCGCCTTGGAGACCAGTGTCACCGCGAGGTCGTCGCGAATCCGGAGGCCGGGCACCAGCGGCGAAGCGCCCGACTGATCCGTGCCGTCGCGCGCAACCATGATGGCCACCAGCGAATCGGAGAGGCCGCCGCGGATTTCCTCGACGCGCGACGCCAGATCGGCAAACGACGGCGGCTCCGTCAGCTGACGGAGAATCGGCGGCACCGGGTTCACGATCGGCGGCCGGTCGGAAAACCTGAGCCGAGCGAGCGTCCACAGCGTCAGCACGGCGAGCAGCGCCGTCATCAGCAGGCGCCTCGTTTCGCGAGACACGCGCGGACGGGGCGCGGTGCTTTCCGTCGCGTCGAGAACGGTCGTAGTGTCTGGCAGCAAGACCACGCTCACGATATGCGCTGGGAGCGGGAGCCGGAATACAGCCTACACACCAAACGTCGGTTGAGCTTGTCGGGAGCGGAAAATACAGGCATCACGGGATGTCGCCGCGTCCATCCCGGCATGGGAGACTGGAGGACCGGCCGCGTGGTGCCGCGCCGGTTTGCCCTCGGATGTCTTCCGACCCGTTGCCGCCGGACGTCGCGACCTTCATCGGCGATCACTTTCGTTCGATCGACGAGATCGAAGTGCTCACCGCCATCATCGACGCGCCGGATCGGTGGTGGGACGCCAGGCTGGTCTACGGCGAGCTCGGCATCCCGGTGGCCTCCGCGCGGGCGTTGCTCGACCGCCTCGCCGCCCTCAACCTCCTCGACATCCGTTTCACCGACGAAGTGCGCTACCGGTTCAGGCCCGGCACCGGGGAGCTGGCACGCACCGCCGCGCGCCTGGTCGCGGCCTACCGCAGCAACCACGCAGCCGTCGTGCGCGCGTGCGCGGCCGCCCCGCGCGGCGTGCGTGATTTCGCGGACGCGTTCAGAATTCGCCGGAATGGGAACCGCTGAAGCGATCTACCTGCTGTGCGCCCTCACCAGCCTGGTGGCGGCGTGGATGCTGCTGCAGTACTTCCTGCGGCGCCGGACCCCGCTGCTGTTCTGGAGCTTCATCGGCTTCCTCGGCCTCGCGGTCAACAACGTGCTCGTCTTCTTCGATCTCGTCGTCTATACGTCGACGGACCTCTCGTTCCTGCGGGCGCTGACCGCGGCGATCGGGATGCTGGCGCTCGTCTACGGCTTGATCTGGGAGACGAGCCAGTGATTCGTCTCGTCGCCTTCCTGCAAGCGGTTTCCGCGACTGCCGCCTGGGTCAGCGCGACGATCTTCCTGCGCTACTGGCGTGAGAGCCGCGACTCGCTGTTCGCGCTGTTCGCGGTCGCGTTCGCGCTGCTCGGCCTCTCGTGGGCGCTGCTGTCGGTCATCAACCCGGTTGGCGACGCGAGCCCGTACATCTACGGTTTGCGGCTGGTGGCCTTCCTGCTGCTCATCGTCGCGATCATCCACAAGAACCGGGAAACGGCCCGGTAGACGGCCTTTTATCTGATGACGCCGCGCCGGACCGCGTAGAGCACGATCTCGGCGGCGCTGTGCACGTCGAGCTTCTCCATGATGCGCGCCCGGTGCGTTTCGACGGTGCTGGGGCTGATGAAGAGGATCGCCGCGATGTCCTTGTTCGTCTTCCCCTCGGCAATCAGCTGGAACACCTCGCGCTCGCGGTCCGACAGCGACTCGTAGCGATCGACCACGCCCGGCTCACCCGAGCGCTGCTTGACGTAGTCGTCGAGCATCAGCCGCGCGATGGCGGGGCTGAAGAACGACTTGCCCTCCGAAATCGCCGTCACCGCCTGCAGCAGGTCGACGTCCGCCGAGTCCTTCAGCAGGTAGCCGGCGGCGCCTGCCTGGAGGATCTGCGTCACGTAGGCTTCGTCCGCGTGCATGCTCAGCACCAGCACGCGCACGCCCGGCACGTGCTTGACGATCTGGCGCGTCGCCTCGACGCCGTTGAGCAGCGGCATCGCGACGTCGAGGATGGCGATGTCGGGCTTGAGCTGCTCCGCCTGGCGCACCGCCTCGCGGCCGTCGCCGGCTTCGGCGATGACCTTCCATTCGGGCCGCTCCTCGAGCACCTTGCGCAGCCCCTGGCGCACCACGGTGTGGTCATCGGCAAGCAGGATGCGAAGCGCCATCGTTACCCCGCGCGCCGCATGGTGTCGTCCCCGGCGGGCGACTCGGTCGCGGCGATGTCGAGCGGCAGCGTGACGGCGACGATCGTGCCGCCGCCATCCCGCTCGCGGATGGTGAAGGTGCCGCCGAGCGCCTGCGCGCGCTCGCGCATGCCGATGAGGCCGAGACCGCGGCCCGATGTCAGCCGCGTGGCGATCGGACCGATGCCGCGGCCGTTGTCCTCGATGACGAGCCGCAGCACCCCGCGCCCCGAGTTGAGCGACACCGTGCAGGCCGTGGCGCCGCTGTGCCGCGCCACGTTGCTCAGCGCCTCCTGCACGATGCGGTAGACCGCGACCTCGATTTCGGGCGCGAGCCGCGTTTCCAGCGTCTCGGCCAGCTGTGCCCGGATGCCAGTACGGTGCGCGAACGTGCGCAGGTAGGTGGTCAGCGTCGCGGGCAGGCCGAAATCGTCGAGCGCCGACGGGTGCAGCAGCTGCGACATGTCGCGCACGCTGCGCAGCGCGTTCTCGCTCAGATCGCGCGCTTCCTCGAGCGCCGTGCGCACGCGCGACTCGACCTCGGTGCGCAGCGCGATGCCGATGTCCATTTTCACCGCGGTGAGCGCCTGGCCCACCTCGTCGTGCAGCTCGCGCGCGAGCGAGCGCCGCTCCTGTTCCTGCACGTCGACCAGGCGCGCCGACAGCCGCTCGAGATCCTCGCGGTTGTCGCGCTCGATGCGCCGCTGCCGGTCGATCTCCCGCTGCAGTCCGCTGACGTGGCGCGACGCCATCACCGCCACCAGCAGCGCGACGACGAGCGTGACGGCGCCCATCGTCAGCAGCCGCGTGCGCACCTGCCGATAGAGGAGGCTGATCTCCACCTGGCGCCGATCGTTGGCGACGTTCTGCAGCGCCGACAGCTGGTCGAGGATCTGCAGCACCGTGTCGCGCTTCGGCACGACGCGGTTGCGCAGCAGCGCCGCGGCCTCGTCGGGCGCGGTGAACGCGAGGTCGCGCGAGGCCCAGTAGTCGGCGAGGCCGGCCTGCAGGCGTGCCCAGTGATCGCGATCGTCCGGCGACGACACTTCGGGCACGTAGCTGGCGAGCAGCTCGTCCACCTCGGTGCGCAGCCGCGTCAGTTCCGCGGCGTACGCGTCGCGGCGCGCGGCGGCGCCGTCAATCAGCGCGTCGCGGAGGTAGATGGATCCGAGCAGCACGTTGGTGCGCACTTTGGACAGCGTCTGCTCGCCGCGCACGTAGGAGTCGTGCACGGTGGTCACCTGGCGCTCGATCTGGACGAGACTGCGGACCAGCTGATAGCCCCACAACAGCCAGAGGCCGAAGACCACGGCAAAGCCGGCCAGCAGCGCCGCGCGCACGCTGCCGGCGCCGCGTGCGCCGGCGTCGGATGCCGCGGAAGCGGGCATCTGCCGATGGTAACGCATGGCCGATGATGCCCGTTCGGCGGCCGCTCTGCCATAGGGCGGCGCGCCGGCGCCGAATACTGTCCCGACCGGATGGCGAGAGGGGCGGACGCCGGGGTACCTTTCCTGAGTCTCGTCTCGCTCCTTCACAGTTGCCCGCGACGCTTGTCCCCGTCAGCGGGTGCTGAGTGCGCGCAGTCACATCCACACGGTCGCGTGATTGCGCGCACTTTTTTGGGTTCATAGGGTTCAATAGGTGCGAACCATTTGAGCCTTTTGAACCCCCTGAACCCAGTTCTCGCGCTCATCATCTTTGGCGCCGGCGCAGCCGCAGGGGGGCTCGGCGTGGCCCTCGGGCTCGGCGGCGGCATCTTCCTCGTTCCGTTTCTGACGCTCGCGCTCGGCTTCCCGCTCAAGTCGGCTGCGGCGATCAGCCTCTCCACGGTCATCGCAACCTCGTCGGCGGTCAGCGCGCGCCGCGCCGGCAATCAGCTGATCAACCTCCGCCTCGGGATGGTGCTCGAGGTCGCGACCACCGCCGGGAGCCTGCTCGGCGGCATCACCGCGCAATACGTCGCGGAGACGACGCTGCAGCGGCTCTTCGGCGTCGTCTCGATGCTCGTCGCGTTCGCGATGATCGGCCGCATCAACAGGCGCAACGTGATCGCCGATCCCACGGCCGATCCCGGACGGCTGGGCGGCCGCTTCTACGAGGAGGAAAGCGGCGGCGTCGTCACCTATCGCGTCAGGCGGCTGCCGCTCGCCCTCGTCGCGTCGTTCGTCGCGGGCAACGTGTCGTCGCTGCTCGGGATCGGCGGCGGCATCATCAAGGTGCCCGTCCTCAATGCGTGGTGCGGGATGCCGCTGCGCGCGGCGGCGGCCACCAGCGCCCTGATGATCGGCGTGACGGCGACCGGCGGCGCGGTCATCTACTACGGTCACGGCGACCTGCGCCCGCTGCTGGCGGCGCCGGCGGTGCTCGGCGTGCAGCTCGGCTCGTGGAGCGGCTCGCGCCTGGCCGAGAACACGTCGGTCAAATGGTTGAAGCTGCTGATGGCCGCGCTCCTCACCATCGTCGCGGTGCTGATGTTCCTGCGGAGCACGCGATGAATCGTCTCGAGCACGCCATCGGCGTGGTGCTGCGGGTCGGCACCGTCGCGAGCTCGTCGCTGTTGGCGGCGGGCCTCGTACTGGCGCTCGCCGGCTATCGCGACGCGGTCGCGCGCGCGCTGCTCGAGGTGGGACTCGTCATCCTGCTGGCCACGCCGGCAACTCGCGTCGTCGTCTCGGTGGTCGAGTACGTGCGCGAACGCGACTGGACGTTCGTCGTCCTCACGCTGGTCGTGCTGCTCGCGCTCGGCGCCAGCGTGGCGGCCGCGTATCTCTAGTCCGGCGCTGCCTCACGCCGGCGCGGCGAGCGACGTGACCTGTTCGACCGTGACCTCGACCGAGTACCTGCCCGACGTGCCCTGGCCGGCGATGCGCTGCACGAACGGGGCCGGCGCGGTGGGCGTGTGCAGCCGGGCCGATCCCTTGAACAGCACCTTGTCGCCCCCGCCGGCGAGCCGCTTCAACAGGTATCCCTGCACGTCCGCCGACGCGTCGCCGAGGCTGTTCTTGACGAGCCCGCCGAGTGGTCCTCCAATCGCCGGGACCGCCGCGCTCGCTTTCGACACGATGGCCTCGATCACCGGTCCCAGCTGATCCTTGATCTTGTCCCAGGCATCCTGCCGGTTCACGTCGAACACGGTCAGCTTGACCGAGTGGACGGCGGTCGCCTTGAACATCAGCATCAGGCCGTCCCACGCGTCCACCTTGTTCATGTCGAACGACGCGGCGCCTTCGGCTCTCACGTAATTCGGCTCGGCGGATTTGTCGAGCGCGCATTCCCAGAACGTGTCGAGTCCGGGGAGGACCACGTGATCGGTGGCGAACCCGCCGTCGGACGTGATGTAGCGGACCTCGCCGACGATGCGGAAGTTGGCCTTGTCGTTGGGGAGCGCGGCCGGGAAGTCGAAGCCGGTCAGTCGCAATTCGTAAATCGACACACCAGACATGCGCACCTCCTGACGTGTACTGACGAACCGTCGACCGTACGGGAACAGGTCCGCCTTCGACTAACCGTCACCCGTTCCGACGATGAGGCGTGGCAACCGGAAGACGCCCTGGACGCGCGTGTAGACGGCGCCGAAGAGACCCGCGCCGGCGAGCGCGCCGGCGAGCGCGGCAATCGCGTAGATCTTGCCTTCGCCGATGTTGACGAAGATCGGACCCGGGCACATGCCGCACATCGACCAGCCGATGCCGAACAGCACGCCGCCGGCGACGTTGCCGCGGTGCCGCGGCTTCAGCTCGATGGCGATGGGACGGCCGAGCGCGGTGCGCCCGTAGCGCTTGATCAGCCAGATGCCGGGCGCCGTGACCACGACCGCCGTGCCGATGATCCCGTACAGCTGAAAACTGGTGAACAGGAACATCGACTGGATGAAGTTGTAGTCCGCCGCGCCGCTGCGGCTCAGGATGAACCCGAAGATCGCGCCGAACGCGAAGTAGAGCGCGGCCATCAGAAGATCACGCGGTAGACCAGCTGCGTGGTGGCGATGCCGGCCGCCATGAAGCTGAGCGTCGACATCAGGCTCGGGAGCTCGAAGTTCGAGATGCCGAAGATGCCGTGGCCGCTGGTGCAGCCGCCGGCGAGCCGCGTGCCGAAGCCGATGAAGAGACCGCCGGCGAACATCCACGCCAGCTTGCCGGCCGGGCCGAAGCCGATCACCTGGTCGAACATCCCGAGGTCCCACGTCGGCGCGAAGCCGCCGCCCGCCGCGGCGGAGATGAATCCGCCGGCGACGAGACCGGCGATGAACGGCAGGCGCCACCTGCGCGCCGACCGGACGGCGTCACGCGCGAAGTAGGGGACCGGCAGCACGAAGCTGCACACGTCCTCGAGGCCCGTGGAGATGCCGAGGCGCCGGTTGGCGACGAAGAGGAGCGCCAGCGTGATGAACGCGATGCCCGCGCCTGCCACCGCCCAGTGGATCGGCGTCAGGCCGTGAAGAATCAGCGGCATTCGTTTCCCTGGGCCGCCTGAAGGCGGCCCCTACGTACCGATCGTAGGGGCCGGCTCTAGCCGGCCCGCCGGCCCTACTGCTTATGTTCCGCGACGTAATTGAGCGCGAACGTTTTCAGCGCGCCGTTGGTCAGGCCCAGCGCCGCGGCCTCGGTGCCGGCGCGCTCGGCATCCCATTTGTCCACCTGCATCCGCTTGATCATCCACATCGCCGCCGCGCGATTCGCGCTGGCGCAGTGGACAAACGCCGGCTGGTTCTTCGCCTCGGTGACGGCCTTCAGGAAGTTGTCCACCACCGCGGGATTGGGCATCGCGGTGTTGAACGGCAGGTGAATATAGGTAATGCCGGCCGCCTTCGCGGCAGCCGCTTCAGCATCGACATCCGCGCCGGCCTCGCTCGCCTCGCGCAGGTTGATAATCGACGCATAGCCCATCTGCTTGAGCCCGGCCACCGCCGCCGGCGTCGTCGCTCCCGCGCAGGCGATGGTGGTCTCCACCTTCGCGAAGTTGGTGACGCCAGGAAGCGTTTCTTTGGTGACGTTCTGGGCGCTGAGGGTCGCAACGCCGACTCCCAGGACCAGGGCGATGAGCAGCGCGTTTCGTTTCATCATGATGGGTGCTATGGTAGGTCAACCCTGATATGAGACGCCACAGGCGAACGGTGGGGCGGGCCGTCATAATCGTCGCCCTGGCAGCGGGCGCGTGCGCACGGCAGCCCGAGCCGCCCGCGGCGGTCCCGGCGACCCTCGTGCAGATGACCGGCCCGCTGGTTGCGGCGACCGTTTCGATGAAGGCCGCCTGGGTTGTCCCGCGGAATCCGCTGGACGACAAGACGCTCGACACGTCGCGATTGTCCGAGGAAATCCGCAAGGGTTTCCGCCTGTTCACCAACACGCCGGCCGAAACGCCGCGACTCGCCCCGGGCGGCATGGCGTGCACCAACTGCCACATGAACGCCGGCCAGCGCGAGCGATCGATGCCGCTCGTGAATATCGCCGGCGTCTTCCCCGAATACAACCGCCGCTCGGGGCGGCTGTTCAGCCTGGGCGATCGCGTCACCGACTGTTTCCTGCGCAGCGAGAACGCGACCGGAGGGCCGCTGACGGCCGAGGAGCTGCCGACGCCGACATCGTCCGAGGTGCTGGCCATCTCCGCCTATCTGACCTGGCTCTCGCGCGACGCGCCGATGTGGAAGAACCCGGCATGGCGGGGCCAGAACGCCATTCCGGCGGCGGCGCTCGTCCCCATCGAAAAGCTCGATGTGAAGAAGGGCGAAGCCATCTACACCGACCGCTGCGCGACCTGCCACGGGCCCGACGGGCAGGGCGTGCAGATTGGCGACAAGATCGCGGGCCCGCTCTGGGGGCCGCGGTCGTGGAACGACGGCGCCGGCGCCGCGCGCGTGTATACGCTGGCCGGCATGATCCGCTACTCGATGCCGTACCTCGATCCGGGCAACATCACGGACGAGGACGCGCAGCACGTCGCGGCGTTCATCGATTCGAAGCCGCGCCCCGCGTTTCCGTTCAAGGAGAGGGACTACCGCGTCGAGAAGCTTCCGCCCGACGCGGTGTACTACACCCGCCAGCAGACGAAGCTGTCTGCGGTCTCGAGCAGCGCGGACCTTGTCAGGTCCGCCAGCGCGCAAGGAGAGCAGCGATGAGAGAAGTATCCGACCGTCGATCGTTTTTCACCACGCTGGCGTCGGTGGCGGGTATCGCGGCGTTGCGCCCGGGCGCTGCCGCCGCACAGGCCGCCGCGCCGTCGGCGGGACCGTTCGACATGGCGTGGCTCGAGCAGGTGAAAGGGAAGCACAAGCAGCTCTACGACCTCGGCGCGTGGAACCTGGGGGAGGACGGCCGGCCGCTGCGCTTCTGCAAGAACTTCCTCGACACCTTCCGCGACGTCTACAAGCTGGAACATCCCGGCGTGAACACCGCCGTCGGCGTCTCGGGTCCGGCGATCGCGCTCAACATGACGGACCGCATATGGGAAAAGTACAAGCTCGGTGAGCGGTCGAAGATCATCGACCCGATGACGAAGCAGCCGTCGGTCCGTAACATCTTCTACGACGGCAGCGACATCAGCGTGAAAGCCATGCAGGCGCGCGGGACGATCTTCTGGCAGTGCAACGTCGCGCTCGGCAACGTCGCGCAGCAGCTCGCCGACCAGTTCAAGATGCCGTTCGCGGAGGTGCGGACGGATCTCGTCGCCGGCCTCAATCCCGGCGTGAAGCTGATGCCGTCGCACGTGATGTCGCTCGCCCTGGCGCAGGAAAAGGGCTTCACCTACATGCGGCCGTAACGGCAGGCGGGTCTGAAGACCCGCCTCTACGTTCGGCTCACCGGCGAGGATGTCGTAGAGGCGGACCTTCAGGTCCGCCTTGCTGATCTACTTAGCGGCCCCCATCCCGAGGACGAGCACCTTCATCGTGTTCGGCGTGATCTGCGCGCGCCCGTTCGGCCCGGCCGTCGTCATCGCCACCGGGACATAGACGTTGTGCGTCGCCGGATCGAGTGTCATCGTCCGGCCCGAGGGCGCCGTCTTCAGCGTCTGCACGACCGTGAACTTGCCCGGCGAGTCCTCGTGGGCGATCGTCAGCACGCCCGTGCGGCTCGACGCGAACGCGTAGCCGGTCGCCGGATCGAAGCCGTTGCCGTCGACGTCGGCCGCGATGGGGAAGCTGGTGACGACTTTCCCGGAGGCGCTGTCGACGACCGCCATCTTTTCGTCGCACGCGCTGAGGATCAGGTGGTTCTTCGGGTCGAAGGCCATGCCGGTCGGTCCTTCGCAATCCGCGATCGGCCACTCGGCGACCAGCGCGTGCTTCACGGTGTCGATGACGCCGATGGCGCCCTTGTCCTCGATGTTGACGAACATCCGGTTCGCGGCCGGGTCTTCGACCGCCTCCTCGAGCTCGCCGCTCAGCATGATCGTCGCCAGCGTCTTGCCGTCCTGCGCGCCGAAGACCGTCACCGATTTGCCCGTGTGATTGAACGTCCAGACCTCCTTGCGCGACGGCACGTAGCGGATGCTGTCGGGATTGGCGCCCGTCGCCACCCTGCCGAGCGGCTGGAACGTTTTCAGGTCCACGATCGTCGACGTATTCGCGCGGCCGTTGCTCGTGAAGCCGCGCCCGAGCTCGGGGGCGATCGCCATGCCGTGCACCCCTGGCAGATCGGGAATCTCGCCGACGATCTTGCCGGTCTGCGTGTCCGCGACGACGATCTTCGTCGCGTGCGAGACGTAGACCCGGTGCGCGGCGGAATCCACGATGAGATAGTCCCAGCCACCCTCGCCGCCAATCGGGATTTCCTTGACGGGGTGGTAGACGTCCGCCGCCTGCAACGCGACGCCGGCGGCGGCACACGCGACGAGCACCATCAATGTGCGCATAAAAAACCTCTCGATCATTTACGTCCTTTGATTGCGGCGTAGAGTCCCGGGACGGCCAGCAGCGTCACCGGCGTGGACAGGGCAAGGCCGCCAATCACCGCGAGCGCGAGCGGCTTCTGCAGCTCCGCGCCCGCCCCGAGGCCGAGCGCGAGCGGCAGCAGGCCGAACAGCGTGCAGAACGTGGTCATGAGGATCGGCCGCAGCCGGATGCGCCCGGCGTGGGCGATCGCGCTGTCGAACGGCTCGCCCTCGGCGTGCAGCTTCTCGGAGAAGTCGAGCAGCATGATGCCGTTCTTCACGACGAGCCCGACGAGCAGGATCAAGCCCATCGCCGACGAGATGTTCAGGTCCGTGCCGGTCAGCACGAGCAGCAGCAGCGCCCCGCCCACCGACAGCGGCGCCGCGAGCAGGATCAGGATTGCCGGCAGCCACGCGCGGAACTGGATGACGAGAATCGTGAACACGAGCATGACGGCCAGCGCGAACACCATCAGCAGCTCGCGAAATGACTGCTGCTGCGCAAGATACTGGCCGCCGATTTCGTAGGTGTAGCCGATCGGCAGCTTCACCTTGGCGAGATTCGTCTGGATCTCGGCGACGGCGCTCCCGAGGTCGCGCCCCTCGAGGCGGCCGCTGACGACGGCCATCGGCCGCAGGTTCTCCCGCCGCAGCTCGCCTTGCCCGTTCGCGCGATGCATCGTCGCGACTTCCGATACGGGAATCGGCTTGCCGTCCGCCGTCTTGATGAGCGTCTGCGGGACCTTGTTCGCATCGAACCGCACCGCGTCGGGCAGCCGCACCCGGACCGGTACGGTCCGGTCCGCGAGCCGAAGGTCCGTTGCCACCTCGCCGAGCCAGTTGCCCGCAAGCTGGTCCGAGACCTGCTGGACCGTCAATCCGTAGCGGCCGGCCGCGATGGGATCGATCGTCCACGTGATCTCGGGGTTCCCCGTCTGCACGCCGACGACGTCCACGACGCCATCGATCTTGTTCATCACCTCTTCTACCGGCTCGGCGAGCTCGGCGAGGCGATCGGGATCGTCGCCGAAGATCTTCACCTCGATTGGCTCCGGATCGCCCTGCAGGTCGCCGAGCATGTCCTGCAGCAGCTGCACGAACTCGACCTCGACGAGCGGCGTCGCTTCCGCCACCTTCTCGCGCAGGTCCGAGATGATTTCCTCCGCCGATCGCGACCGCTGCCCGCGTGGCTTCAGCCGGACGAGGATATCGCCGGTGTTCTGCGCCGTGGCGAAAAGCCCGAGCTCGGAGCCCGTGCGCCGCGAATACGACGCGACCTCTGGCGTGTCCCCCACGATCTTTTCGAGCTTCTTCACCTGCCGATCGGTCTCCGCGAGCGAGCTGCCTGCCGCCGTCAGGTAGTCGACCACGAAGCCGCCTTCGTCGGCCGCGGGAAAGAACCCCGTCCCCACGCTGTAGAACAGGACGACCGTCAACGCCGCGAGCAGCACGGCCACGACGATGGAGAGCAGCGGGCTGGCGATCATCCAGCCGAGCGTCCGCTCGTAGAACCGCTCGACGCGGCCGTGGCCCTCGCCGGCGGGGCGATGGTGCGACGTCGCCCAGCGCGCCATCAGCGGCACGATGCTGATCGACAGCGCGAGCGAGATCAGCACGGCGACAGAGAGGCTCATCGAGAGCGCGCGGAAGAACTGCCCGGGGACGCCGGACAGCAGGGCCAGCGGAGCAAAGACGACCACCGTCGTGAGGGTGGAGCTGACGAGCGGCGCCATCAGCTGCTGCACCGCGTCCACGACGCTGCTGCCGCCTTCCCCCGCCCGGCGATGAATGTTCTCTACCACCACGACCGCGTCGTCGATGACGAGGCCGATGGCGACGGCCAGACCCCCCATCGACATGAGGTTGATGGTGCCGCCGAACAGGTACATGAAGACGAACGTCGGGATGACGGCCAGCGGCAGCGAGACCGCCGCGATCATCGTCAGGCGCCAGTCGCGCAGGAACACGAGCAGGACGATGATCGCGAGGAAGCCGCCGATCAGGATGGCGTCGCGGACGCTGGCGATCGACTCGGCGACGAACTCGGCGAGGTCGTAGACGCGGCTGATCCTGATACCAGCGGGCAGCGTCTTGGCGAGATTCGCCAGCGCCTCCTCGACCCCCGCTTTCAGCTCGAGGATGTTGGCGCCGATCTGCTGCGAGATGGTCATCACCACCGCGTCGCGCCCGTTGCCGGTGACGAGCAGCGTGCGATCCGGCGCGCCTGGCGCGACGGTGCCGAGGTCGGAGACGCGGACGGTGGCGCCGTTCTTCACCAGGACCGGCGCCTGCGCGATGTCCTCGGGCCCCTTCCACAAGCCGGAGGCGAGCGCCAGGTGCTGCAGTCCCGCCTCCTGGAAGCGGCCGACGGGGAGAATCTGGTTCTGCGCGTTGAGCGCGTCGGACACGTCCACCACGGTCAGGCCGGCGGCGGTCAGCCTCGCCGGGTCGAGAATCACTTCGATCTCGCGCGTGTCGCTCGACTGGACCTCGATGATGCCCGACCCGGGCACGCGGGCGATTTCCGGTTTCACGACGAAGTTCGCGTAGTCGTACAAGTCCGCGGTCGGCAGCGAACCGGTGAGGCTCAGGATGAACACCGGAAACACTTCCGGCGTCAGGCGCTCGATCTGCAGCTCGGTACCCATCGGCAGATCGCCGTTGATTTCGGCGATCCGGTTCTGGACCATCTGCAGCGCGACGACCATGTCGGTCGACGGCGCGAAGTTCGCCGAGATCTCCGACGCGCCGCGGATGCTGCGCGAGCGCACGCGCCGGATGCCCGGCACGCCCATCACGACCTGTTCGATCGGCCGCGTCACGATGAGCGACATCGACTGCGGTGGCAGCGTGCCGGAATGCGCGATGATGGCGATGCGCGGGAATTGCAGCGGCGGGTAGATGCTGCTCGGCAGCGCGCGCGCCGCAAGGATGCCGCCCACAAACAACGCCACGGTGACGAGCGCCGCCGCCCGCGAATGCGTGAGGGCGATGCCGGCCGCGGTCATTTCTCGCCGCCCTCTTTCTTGTCGCCGCCGGCTTCCGGCTTCTCGTCCGCCGGCTTCTCCTCCGCATCCTCGTCCTCGCCCGTCTCGATGGTGATCTTCGCCTCGTCCGGCAGCCCCGCCTGGCCGTCGACGATGACCATCTCGCCGGCCTTGACGCCCGAGAGGATCTCGATGTTCGTGCCGTCGGTCAGGCCGGTTTGCACGGGGCGCCGCTGCGCCTTCTCGCCTGTCGCCACGAAGACCGCGGTCTCTTCGCCCTCACGCACGAGCGCCGGAGCGGGGATGAGCACGACGTTGGTGTGCTGCTCGGCATCGATGTCCACCTGGACGGGCGTACCGGCCGCAAGGTTCGCCTGGCCGGCGAAGGCGAGGCGCACCGGAATCGTGGCGGTCCCCGTTTCGACCTGCGCGGGACGCGAGACCACCTTGAGCGGTAGGTCGGGGAGGCCCGACTGCCCGCTTTTCAGCCAGCCGGACGCCCCGATGACGACACGAGGGGACTCGCTCAGCGGAATCGAGGCAACGACCTCGAGCCTGCGCGGGTCGATGACGCGAAGGACCGGGTCGCTGGCGGCGGCTTCGACGACGTCGCCAGGATTGTGGAAGCGCTTGGCGATGACGCCGTTGAAGGTCGCGCGGACGGTCGTGCGCGCCGCCGCGGTCACCGCGGCCGCCCGCGACGCCTCGGCTTGACCGACCGCCGCCTCGGCATCGGCGACCATGCGGTCCGCGTCCTCGACCTCCTTGCGCGCGGCAATCCCGCGCTCGAACAACTGGCGCTGGCGCACCTGGTTCGCCTTTTCGTTGGCCAGCGCCGCCTGGGCGCGCTGGACTTCCGCCGCCTGCCGCTGCACCTCGGCCTGCAGCGAGGGGATTTCGAACCGCACGAGGACATCGCCCCGGGCGACGCGGTCGCCTTCGGCCTTCGAGATCTCGGCGATGCGCCCCGCCTCGGGCGCGACGACGATCAGCTCTCCGTCCGCCGCCGGGGTGATGATGCCGGTTGCGTGCAGGACCCCGCGGATGGATCCGGTCTCGGCTGCCTCGACCTTCACCGGGACCGGTGCTTCGCTTTCCGTCTCCTCGACGGCCGGCTTCGCGCGGCAAGCCATCAGGGCGACGGCGAGGGCGAGGACAACTCGTTGGGCGTGGGCGGTCATGGGAGGGGAGCTCCTATGGCGCGCTCGAGATCGGAGAGCGCGGTCTGGAATTGATCGATGGCGTCGAGCGATCGGAGGCGGACGTCGCGCGTCGCCTGCAGCGCCTGGAGCAGCGCGGCAATGCCGGTCTGGCCCAGCTGATACGAATCCTGCGCGAGCTGCTCGACCGCCTGCGCCTGCGGGATGATCTGATCGCGGTAGCGGACGAAGAGCTCGCGCTGCGCCTGCGCCCGCTGCGAGGCCGCCGTCACGTCGCCCTGGATGCGCAGCAGCGTCGCCTGCCGCTGCAGGATCAGCTGCTCGAGCGTCGTCTGCTCGACGAGGACGCCGGCGCGATGCGACGTGAAGAGCGGGAGGGTAATGGCGGCGCCGGCGCGCCAGCCGTAGGTGAACTCCGGCTCCGCGCGATGCGTCAGGGTGAACGTCGGCGTGACGTCGGGGACGCGCAGCGACTCGGCCAGCGCCACGCGCGCCCGCTGCGCTTCGATCTGGCGGTCGAGCGAGAGCAGCTCGGTGCTGGCGGTCTGCGCCAGCATCAGCGCCGCCGGGGTGCCGGGCGGCGCGGTGTCGACGTCGGTCGAGAGTGCCGTCGTCGTGTCCAGTGGCTGGGCGAGCAGCGCGTTGAGCGCGGCGCGCGCCGCCGCCGCCGTGCCCTCGGCGGCCGTCGCTTCGTTCTCGGTCGCCGCGAGCGCCAGCTGCGCCTGCATCACCTCGAGGCGCGGCGCGCTGCCGGCGTCGAAGCGCGCCTGCGCTGTATCCCGCGCGCGTGTCGAGAGGTCCCGCTGCTCCCGCAGCAGCAGCAGGCGCGATTCGGCCAGGACCTGGGCGAAATAGGCGCGCCGCACGTCGTTGCGCACCTGCGTGATGACGGCCGCCAGCTCGGCGTCGCCGGCGCGAATGGTGGCTTCGGCCACGTCGATGCGCCGGGCGCGCTTGCCTCCGAGTTCCAGCGGCAGGGCAAAACCGTAGGCCTCCTTCGGCGTTTCCTTTTCGAGCTCGAACGACCCCTCGGGATTCAGCCGCTCGCGCGCGACGGCGAGGTTGGCGAGATTGATCGGCCCGCGAAGGCGCGCGGCGGCAATCGTCGCGTTGGCCGCCATCGCGCGCTCCATCGCCATCTGCAGCGTGAGATTGCCCACGCCGACCTGGGCGGCAGCAGGAACAGCGAGGAGCACCGGGAGGATGACAGCGGCAGGCGTGAAGCGGGAGGGTCTCAGAGTGATGAGCATGCGGAAGCGTTCATGAACGGACGATGACAGGCAATCTTAGATCTCAACGCGGTCAGCCGCTTTATGATGAGCCGCGTGCGGGTGCTTCTCGTAGAGGATGAGCCGCAGGCGGCGCTGGTGCTCGCCAAGGGACTGCGCGAGCAGGCCTACGCGGTCGACATCGCCGCCGACGGGGAAACGGCGCTCGTGCAGGTCGGGATGGCGGATTACGATGCCCTGATTCTCGACCTGATGCTGCCGCGCGTGGACGGCCTCGCCGTCTGCCGTTCGATCCGCGAGGGCGGCGGCCTGCTCCCGATCCTGATGCTCACCGCGCGCGACGCGGTGGAGGCCCGGATCGAGGGGCTCGACTGCGGCGCCGACGACTATCTCGTCAAGCCGTACGACTTCGGCGAGCTGCTGGCGCGGCTCCGCGCCGTGATTCGCCGCGGCCGCCAGCCGGTGCTGCCCGAATGCCTGGTCGCCGGGCCGCTCGAGATGGACACCCGCCGCCGCCAGGCGCGCGTGCGAGGCGCCAACGTCTCGCTGACCGCGAAAGAGTACGCGCTGCTCGAGTACCTGGCGCGCCGCGCCGGCGACGTCGTCAGCCGAAGCGACATCGCGGAACACGTGTGGGACGAGCGCTACGATCCGTTCTCGAACGTCGTCGACGTCTACATCCAGCGGCTGCGCCGCAAGCTCGAGGCCGCCGGCGAGCAGGCGCTGATTCGCACGCGCCGCGGAGAGGGCTATCAGTTGAGCGGTGATGCGGCATGAGGACGCTGTCGCTGCGGGCGCGGCTGACGCTCTGGTACGCCGTGACGCTCGTGGTCGTCGTCGTGATCTTCGGCGTCGACGTGCTCCTTGTCCAGCAGCGGTTCGGCGTCAGGCGCGTGGACCGCGAGCTCGACACCGTTCACGCGACCCTCGCCAACGTCCTGCGCGAGGAGATGGGGGAGCTCAACGACGCGACGCTGGCGGCGACGGAGGCGCGCGACGCCATGGCATCACTGGGCGACGCGATCGCCATTCTCGACAGCCGCGGCGAGCCGCTGGCCGCGGAGTTGAACGGGCTGCCGCTGGCCGAGCTGGTCCCGCGCGGCGGGGAGCCCGCCGTCAGAACGATCACGACGGCTTCCGGCGAATGGCGGGTGCACGCCGAACAGGAACGCCTCGGCGACACCACGGTCGCGCTCGTCATCGCGCGCCGCCTCACCGATATTGCGCGCGAGCAGGAGGAGGTCGGCGAGGCCATGCTCGTGGTCATCCCGCTGGCGCTGCTGCTGGCCGGCGTCGGTGGATGGTGGCTCGCCTCGGTGGGGCTTCGTCCCGTCCGCGACATGGCGCGGCGCGCGACCAGTATCCCGTTGACGGGGCTCGAAGACCTTGGTCCGCCGCCGCGGGACGAGGAGCTGGGCCAGCTGGCGCGCGCGTTCAACGGCCTGGTGGCGCGGCTGCGCGCGGCGCTGCAGACGCAGCGGCAGTTCATGGCGGATGCGTCGCACGAGCTGCGCACGCCGGTATCCGTCATCCGGACGGCGGCGGACGTGGCGCTCAGCAGGCCGCAGCGCGACGAAGCCGAATATCGCGAGGCGCTGGGCGTAACGGCGGCGCAGTCACGACGGCTGGGCCGGCTGGTCGAGGACATGCTGGTGCTCGCGCGCGCCGACGCCGGCGCCTACCCGCTGCAGCCCGTCGACCTGTACCTCGACGACGTGGTGGAAGACTGCCGCCGCGCCGTTGACGTCCTGGCGCGCGAGCGCGGGATCACGGTGACGTCCGCGGCGCCGGGCGACGTGCCTGTGCGCGGCGACGAAGAGCTGCTGCGGCGCCTGCTGGTGAACCTGCTGCAGAACGCGGTGCAGCATTCGCCGCGCGGAGGCGCGGTGTCGATCGCCGTGAGCCCCAACGGCTCGCGCGTCTACGTGCGCGTCAGCGACAGCGGCACCGGCATCCCGGAATCCGACCGCGCGCGCATCTTCGAACGCTTCGTGCAGCTCGATCCGTCGCGCCGGACCGAGGGCACGGGCCTGGGGCTGCCGATCGCGAAGTGGATCGCCGAGGCCCACCAGGGCTCGCTGGCGCTCGAATCCACGGGGCCGCGCGGCAGCACCTTCTGCGTCGTCCTTCCCGTCAACCGGTGAAGAGAACGTGCCGGCGCAGGCTTACCGCAGCCTGCGGAGGCGCGGCGGCGCGCGCGGCGACAACTCGATCACATACACATCGTCCGACGATCGCGGGATGGCGTCGGCGGCGCGCTCGGTCAGCTTCAACAGGCTGCGCAGGATGACGGTGTTGGTCCCGAAATGGCCGACGATCGCGATCTGTCCCGACGACCACCGCCCGCGAATCGTCGTCAGCGCGTTTTCGACGCGCGCCGTGAACTGCTCGCTGGTTTCGCCGTCGCCCAGCGCATCGCCCGGACGGCCGATGCGCGCCAGGTAATCCGGGTCGCTGTCGCGGACGCCTTCGAAGACGCCGAAGTTGCGCTCCCGAAGATCAGTCAGGGTGACGATCGGTCTGGCACCGGCAATGATGCGCGCCGTGTCGGCTGCGCGGGTGGACGGGCTCGTGTAGATAGCATCCAGGCGTTCCCGGCGAAGCCGTCGCGCCACACGAGCGGCCTGCCGCCGGCCTTCCGACGACAGCGGCGGGTCGCTCCATCCCTGCACGCGCCGCTCGACGTTCCATGTCGTCTGACCGTGACGAACGAGATAGATGCGAAGCGTGCCGTCGGCTGGAGCCTGCGTGGCCGCCACCGTGGTGGCGACGATGAGCCAGAGCACGCGCACGGCGCGAGTCTACAGAGCGCACCATGAACCGCCGGTGAACGAGCGGCTCGCGGTTCCGCTGCTGCGCCCGGCGTCGCGGGTGACCATGCAGCGAGGAGCCTAGTATCCCGCGTGCTTCTGATAATCTTGTGCCTCGATGGAGACCAAGCGCACCCCTCCGTTGCCCTTCTTGGCCGCGGCAATCGTGGCCGCCCTCGCTGTTTCAGCCGACGGTCAACCCGCGTCCGGCTGGATTAACGCCTACCGGGACACCGCGACGCGTTTGATCAAGGCGGCGACCGCCGACGACTTCGCGTGGCAGCGCCTCGCCGAGCTGACCGACACTTATGGCAATCGTCTCAGCGGGTCTGACAATCTTGGCCGCGCCATCGCCTGGGCGGCCGAGACGATGAAGAAGGACGGGCTCGAGAACGTCCGCACGGAAAAGGTGATGGTGCCGAAATGGACGCGCGGGCGCGAGAGCGCGGAGATCATCGACCCGCCGCGGCACGCGCTGTCGATCCTCGCCCTTGGCGGCAGCGTCGCGACCCCGCCCGGCGGGCTCGAGGCCGAGGTGCTGGTCGTCGAGAGCTTCAACGAGCTGCGGATGCGCGCCGCCGACGCCAGGGGCCGGATCGTGCTCTTCAACGAGGCGTTCACCAACTACGCCGACACCGTCAGCTACCGCACGGGCAGCGCGCGCGCGGCCGCTCAGGCCGGGGCCGTGGCCGTACTGGTGCGGTCGGTCGGACCGGTCGGGCTGCGGACGCCCCACACGGGAAGCGTCCAGTACCAGGCGGATCTGCCGCAGATTCCCGCGGCGGGCATTTCAGGGGAGGACGCCAACCGGATTGCGCGCATGACGGCCCGCGGCCGCAAGGTGCGCGTGCACCTCTCCCTCGAGGGGCACAGCGAAGGCGACGCCGAGTCGGCCAACGTCGTTGCCGAGATTCGCGGGCGCGAGCGGCCCGACGAGATCGTCGTGCTCGGCGGCCATCTCGATTCGTGGGACGTCGGGGCGGGCGCCTCCGACGACGGCGTCGGCTGCGTGATCACGTGGGAAGCGCTCCGGCTGATGAAGAAGCTCGGCATCCAGCCGCGGCGGACGGTCCGCCTCGTGCTGTGGACCAACGAGGAGAACGGCACGCGGGGCGCGGCCGCCTACGCGGAGCGGTACGCGTCGACGGCCACCAACCACGTGTTCGCGCTCGAGGCCGACTCCGGCGTGTTCGAGCCGGCGCGCTTCGGGTTTTCGGGCAGCCTCTCGGCGCGCAACATGATTCGCGACATCACGTCGCTGCTCTCGCCGCTCAACCTCGCCGAGACGATCTCCGGCGGCGGCGGCGCCGACATCGATCCCATCGCGCAGGCCGGCCGCGCGCCGACGATGGCCTACATGGGCGACCCGACGCGCTACTTCACCATCCATCACACGCCGGCGGACACGGTCGAGCGGATTGCGCCGGAGGAAGTCTCCAAGGGAGCGGCGGCGATCGCGGTGGTGATCTACGTCATCGCGGAGATGCCGGATCGGTTGCCCCGGTAACCACGCTTTTTCTAAAGGCCGTAGGGGCCGACCTTCAGGTCGGCCCTACCGGAGCTCGGTGAGCGTGACGTCGATGATGCGCGCGCGGCGGGGCGCGCTCTGCCACTGCACCAGGATGGGGCTCTGATAGGTGCCTTCGACGATGCCGACCGTGCCGTCCTCGCACTCCGACACCAGCAGGTTGACCGACCGCCGCATGCGGAAGAAGCGCTCCGCGGGAACCGCCAGCGTGCGCGCCAGCAGCTTCTCGACGAGCGAGCCGCGCAGCCGCAGCGTGTCGAGGCCGGTGTTCATCACGCGGACGAAGTCGTACTTCGCGTAGCCGAGCGTTTTGGACGGGACGGCGCGCGGGTTCTTCATCGCGTTGCGGTACTGCTGCGCGACGAAGCGCAGCGGGTTCCCCAGCACTTCCGCCAGGTCGTACTTCATCAGCAGCGTTTCGTACTCGTTGACGGTCAGCGCCGAGTGGCGCTCGGACGGGTCGAGGACGATGCGGAGCCGGCCCTTGCCGGCGCCGGTGCGGGTCACGAACTCCGACAGCGCCGGGTAGATCCCGAGCCGCGGGTCCTTGAGATTGACGGAGTCGATCGGATGCTCGGAGACCGGCACCTCGATGCGCGTCTTGCCGATGACGCGCTCGCTGCGGAAGCCGATGACGCGCGCCAGGCGGCGGCGCGGCCGCCCCTCGACGATGCCGTCGAGATCGACGAAGCAGACCGCCTCGCCGTCGCGGTTCGGGTGCGTGACGCACGGGCGCAGCCCGCTCGCCATGAACGCGAGGTGCGAGTCGGCGTTCTTGGGCTCGGACGCGCGCTGCACCGCGTCGAGATCGGAGCGGCGGTCCAGCTGATCGTGCTCGTAGCCGGCGCCCTCGGGGAAGAGCGTGCGGAACGCGTCGACGAAGGTGGAGACGTTCTGCTCGCGCAGCCGCGCCGAGATGCTGCGATCGAGGAAGCCGGCCGTCGTGTGCGACGACCAGTAGAGGCAGTGGGAATAGCCGGCCAGCGCTTCGTGCTCGGCGGCGAATCGCGACCTCAATTCCACCACGTCGAAGCGTGCCCTCGGAGCCACCTCGAGCGTGAGGTCCAGCGGTTTCGCCGTCATGCGATATAACAGCCTAACACGGTGTCCTGGCCGGTCATCATTATTCTCGTTGTCGCGGGCACCGTCGCGACGTTCTGGACGCTGCATCTCTACTGGCGCCTGCACGGCGTCTGGCGCATCCGCCGCGCCGGTCCCCGGCCGCTGCTCGCCACCCGCCACCGGATCTGGCGCGACATTCACACGGCAGAAGCCAACGACTTTCGCTACGGACCCGGCGGCGACGGGTACGTGCCTGTGCCGCCGTTCGAGTTCGTGGAAGAACTCGCGACGGGCTCGCATCCGTCCGTCGCGGTGCACGACGCGAAGAAGCGCCTGTGGCGCGTCAAGTGGGGGCACGAGGCGAAGCCGGAATCGTTCTGCGTCCGCTTCGCCGCCGCGTGCGGCTACTTCGCCGAGGTGACGCACTACGTCGCCAGCGGACGCATCGACGGCGTGACGACGCTGACGCGCGCGCGTCCGCTCATCGCGGAGGACGGCAGCTTCACCGACGGCCGGTTCGAGCTCGAGGATCGCTCGGTGCGGATGCTCTTCGAGGAGCACAGCTGGGCGTGGGACGACAACCCGTTTGTCGGCACCGCGCAGCTCGACGGCCTGAAGATCGTCGTCATGCTGCTGTCGAACTGGGACAGCAAGGATCGGCGCGACGTCTCGCGCGGCTCGAATACCGCCATCTTCGAGTACCCGGTCTCGCGGTTCGCAGCGGAAGCGCGCTACCTGATTACCGACTGGGGCGGGGCGATGGGGAAGTGGGGCACGACCATCGTCTCGCGCGACCGGTGGGACGTGGAGGCCTTCGAGGCGCAGACGCCGGGCTTCGTCGCGGCGGTGCACGACGGGGTCGTGGACTTCGGCTACCAGGGGCAGCGATCGGAGATCGGCCGCGGCATCCCCGTGTCGCACGTCGAGTGGTTCTACAGGAAAGCCCGGCGGATTACGGAACCGGCACTGCGGACCGGCTTGCTCGCCAGCGGCGCGACCGACGAGGAAGCGACGCGGTTTGCGCGCGCACTGATGACGAGAATCGAAGCGCTCGGACGAGTACGATGAAGAGAGGATGCACGCCGGCATGAGACGGCTCGCGCTCGTGGCAGGCGCTGTCCTGGTGGCGGCCGGCCTGTTCGTGCTCGTCGTGCACACCCCGCCGGTGCGGCGCGCCGTGCTGCGCTACGTGGTCGCCGAGGTGCAGCGGCGCTACGGCATCCGCATCGAGGCCGCCCGGCTCGACTACAACCTTTCGGCGCTCACGATCGGCCTCTCGCAGGTGCGCATGGCGGCCGAGCGGACGCCCGACCTTCCGTTCTTCCAGGCCGACTACGTCAGAGCGGCGCTCGCCCGCCGCGCGCTCACCGGCCTCGTCGCGTTCGACGAGATTGCGGTCACCAACGGCCACGTTCAGCTGGCCCGCGACCGCGACGGCCGCATGAACGTGCCGGATTCGTCGGACACGCCGGCCGGCGAACCGGCGCCGCTCGACATCGCGCACCTCCTGGCGCCGCGGTTCGCCATCGACATCAGCGACGCGCAGAACGACCTCGCGCTCGCGATTCCCGCGCTGACGCTGGACATCGGACGGAGCGACGGACGTCTGGCGCTCGCGGCGCCGGCCACGCTCACGGTCGGCAGGAACCAGACGCGCGTGACCGCGCTCGACGGCGGCGCGTCGTTCGACGGCCGCGCGCTGAAGCTGACGAAGGTCGCGCTGCGCTCGCCGGAAGCGGCGCTCGAGATCGACGGCGTCCTCTCGCTGCTCGTCAAGGACGCGGCGGTCGACGTGCGCGCCACCGGGACCGCGGACGTCGCCCGGCTCGCGCGCTGGGGCATCGAGGACGGCGAGGTGCCACGCGGCTCGCTCGCGCTGGACGTGCACGCGACAGGACCCTTTGCGGGGCCCGCTGCCGACATCCGGGTCATGTCGTCTCGCCTCGAATGGCAGCGGCTCGCGTTGACAGACGTGGCGGTGACGTCGCACGTGAACGCCGACGCGGCCAGCATCGGGGAAGCCGCGCTGACCATCGCGGGCGGCCGCGTGACGGCCAGCGGCCAGGTGCCGTTTGCCGATGCTGACGCCCATATCACGGCGTCCTGGCACGGCGTCGACGCAACCACCCTGACCGCCGCCGTGGCTGGTCCGGTGCAGATGGCGCCGACGGGAACGCTGTCCGGAGAGTTGAGCGCCGTCGGACCGCTGGCGGAGATCGCGAAATGGTCCGCCGACATCATGCTGCGCGCGGACGGTGGCGTCACGCGTCGCGGCCGCGTGGCGATTCCTGGCACGACGCACCTGCAGGTCGCCGACGGCCGGTGGCGCGTCGAGGCGAGGCATCGGGCGGGCAACACGGTGCCGTTCGTGCTCGTGGCGGGCGGCACGCTGAACTCGACGGCCGTCGCGAGCTCGACCCTAGACGGACGGCTCGACATCTCCGACACCAACATTCCGCCGCTGTTGCGTCTGGCGCGCACGCTCGGCGTCGCGGAGGTCGATGCGGACGTCGTGTCGGGCGGCATCGTGTCGGCGGCGGTGAAGCTGGGAGGCCGACTCGCGTCGCCCACGGTCGACGCCGACATTCACGGCCTCGATCTCGCGGGCATGCAGTTCAGCATCGGTGAGCTGCGCGCCAACGCATCGGGGGAGCTGACGACGCCGCGGCTGGCGTTCACGGCGGAAGCGCCCTCGGCGGTGGTCGCGGACGAACAGGTATCGAACCTCCGGCTCGCCGGCGGGCTCGACGGCAACGTCCTCACCGTCCAGTCGCTCTCGGCGTCGCAGGCGGTCAGGGGCGGCGAGCTCTCCGCATCGGGCGTGTACGACCTCCGCACCATGCACTACGACGCGATGCTGAATGTCGCCCGCTGGACGGTCGCGCCGACGGCCGATCGTCCCCTTTCGGCGCAGCTCGACGCGGCCTTCACGGGGGCGGGCTCGTTGAACGAACCGCACGGGATGGGCTCGCTTCGCGCGACGAACCTGTCGTGGGATGGCACCTCACCCGGCGATATCGAGGCGAACGTCCGGCTCGATGGCATGGCGGCCGACATCGACGCCCGCGCGCCCGACCTGAACACACGCGTGACCGCCCGCGTCGCCGTGCGGGCGCCGTATCAGACCAGCGCCGACCTGCGCGCCGACAACGTCGATCTCGGCAGGTTCATTCCTCCCTCCGCATCGCCGACCCCGCTGACCGGCCGCGTGACGCTCGCCGCGCACGCGGACGTTCCGCTCGAGCAGTGGCGCAACGGGGTGGCGCGGGTCGACGTGACCGCGCTCGACGCGGCGGCCGGCGATCTCCCGATTACGCTCGCGGAGCCCGCGCACCTTCGGCTCGAAGGCCAGCACGTGCACGTCGACAGGCTCGAGGTGAACGCCGGGATGACGCGCCTGTCGGCGTCAGGCGAGCTCGGGCTGATGGAGCGGGGCCCGGCCGGCGGGAATCAGGCCGGGATCCGGCCTGCCCCGAGCGCAGTCGAGGGGGATCCGGGATCCGGGATCCGAATCACCGCAACCGGCGACATTGGCGAGGCGGCACGCGCGGTCGCGGCGGCTGGCCTGGCGGATGTGCCCATTACCCAGGGGTCCGGGTCGCTCGCGCTGCGGGCGCGGGTCACGGGCTCGGTTGACAACCCGCTGCTTGCCGCTGACGTCGACGTGGGTCCAGGGTCCGTGACCATCAAGGACCTCTCGACCGCGACGGACCTGCGACTGCGCGCGCACCTGGAAAAGGACGTGGTTGACGTCCAGCAAGCCCACGCCGCGTACGAAGGCGCCGTCCTCGACGCAACCGGCTCGATTCCGCTCGCGGTGGTCAGCTCGACGCCGCCAACGCCGACAGCCGCGGCGGCGCCGGCGTCACTGCACGCGACCGTCAGGGGCATCACCCCGGCGGTTCTGCGCGGCATCCTCGACCCGGCGACGCTCGAAGATCTCTCCGGGACCGTTGACGCCGCGGTGAACGTCGAAACGCCGTCAACGGATCTGGCGCGCGCCACCGGCGATCTCACCCTGACGCGGCTCGACCTGCTGCTGGCCGGACTTCCCGTCACCCAGCGCGTCCCGACGCGCATCGTCCTGAAGGACGGCTTCGCGCGCGTCGAGTCGTGGAACTGGAGCGGGACGGGGGCGACGCTTGGCGTGTTCGGCCAGGTGCGCCTTGCCGACCGGCAGGCGGCGCTCCTCGCCAACGGTGACATCGATCTCCGGGTGCTGACGCCGTTCGTGCGGAGCGCCGGCCTGTCGACCGCCGGCCGGCTGACGCCGAAGCTGTCGATCACGGGCCCGCTCGACGCGCCGCGCATCGACGGCGACCTCGCGCTCGACGCCGGCGAAGTGAGGCTGGTCGATCCACGCATCATCGTGAACGGGCTGACGGCGCGGGCGGCGCTCACGCGCACGGACATGACGCTGCGGTCGCTGAACGGTTCGATCAACGGCGGCTCGCTCACTGGCAGCGGCAACGTCGCCTATGAACCGGAGTCGGGCCTCACCGCGCATCTCGCCGCCGACATCAGCGACATGGCGCTGGACTTCCCACCGGGGTTGCGCAGCGAGGTGGACGCGATGCTGCAGCTCGATGCCGCCGCGCCGCCCGATGCCGCGGCGCCGAGCGGGCGGCTGTCGGGCACCGTCACGGTGCTGCGCGGCGCGTACCGCGAGCCGCTGGCCGTCGTCGGCGGCCTGCTGGCGGCGCTGCGCGCGCGCCGGGTGGCGGCGACCGGCGCCGCCTCCGCGGAGAGCGACCAGTTCCTGCAACAGCTCGCGCTCGACATCCACGTGCAGACCGACGAAGACCTGATCGTCGACAACAACTACGCGCGGGCGCAGCTCGGCGGAGACCTCGACCTGATCGGAACCGCGGCGGCCCCCGCGTTATCGGGACGGGCGGTCCTGCGCGAGGACGGACAGCTTTTCGTCGGCCGCAACGTCTACACCATCTCGCACGACACGCCGAGCACCATCGACTTCGTCAGCCCGACCGCCATCGAGCCGGAGATGAACATCCACCTGACGACGCGCGTGGCCGGCCATGACATCGATGTGGCGTTGACCGGGCCGGCGGAATCGCCGCAGGTGGGCATGACGTCGGAGGACCTCGGGCAGGCCGACATCACGGCGCTGCTGCTGACGGGGCGTACGCTCGATCAACTGGGGACGGCCGACGCCTCGTTCATCGGGACGCAGGTAGTCGGGAACTTTTCGGGCGAGGTGCTCGGCTTCGCCGGCCGCGCGGTCGGCCTCGACACGCTGCGGCTTGGCGGCGTGGAGGATGCGACGCGCCTCGACCCCAACGCCGTGGCGACGGAAGTCGATCCGACCTCGCGCCTGACGTTCGGCAAGAGTCTCGGCCCCGACGTGGACGTGACCTTGTCGCAGAGCCTCCGCGACTCGACGGCGCAGACCTGGATCATCGAGTACCTGCCGGCGCGGCAGGTCGATCTCCGGCTCGTCTCGGACGACGACGACCTGCGGACGTACGGATTCCGCCACGACGTCTCCTTCGGAGGGGGCGGGCTGCCGGCAGCGGGCGCACGCCCGGCGACGGAACGCCGAGTCGAGCAGCGCGTCGGGGAGGTGACCGTGACCGGCCAGCTGGCCTTTCCCGAAGAACGGATTCGAGGGCTGCTGCGGGTACGGCCGCGCGATACCTTCGACTTCGCGCGCTGGCAGGACGACCGCGATCGGCTCGAGGACTTCTATCACCAGAACGGCCGTCTCGGCGCGCGGGTCAGCGCGAGCCGCGCGGTCAGCGGCGACGCGGTGAACCTGTCGTATGCGATCGACGCCGGTCCACAAACCGCCATCGAGGTCACCGGCCTCGACGTGGGGCGCGATGTGCTGCAGCGGCTCTCGGACGCCTGGGCGTCGTCGGTGCTCGACGAGCTGCTCGTGGACGAAGCGACGCAAATCATCAGGATCGAGCTCGCGCAGCGGGGATACGTGCGGCCGCAGGTGTCCGCCCGGGTCGTCCCGGAAGGCGATATGAAGACGCTGCGCATCGAGGTGCAGCCGGGCGACCGCAGCACCGAGACGCGCGTGCGCGTCACCTCGACCGACCAGGCCGTGCTGCCGGACCTCGAGGCGCGCGTTGCCGAGCAGAACCTCGCCGCCGACGTGCTGGGCAATCCCGGGGCGGTTACGCGCGACCTGACCGATTTCCTGCGCTCGCGCGGCTACCTGCGCGCGACCGTCCGGCCGGCGCCACCGCTGCTCGAGAACGGCGCGGCCGTGTTGCCGGTCGCCGTCGATCCCGGCCCGCAGTTCGTGCTCGCGACGATTGACTTCGAAGGGCGCCGCACCATCGCGGACGAGGATGTGGCGCGCACGATCGACTTCACGTCCGGCTCGCCGTACAACCCGGCGGCGATCGACACCGCCCGCGGCCGCATCGTCGCGCTCTACCGCAGCCGGGGGTTCTCGTCGGCGGCCGTCACGGCCAATGCCGCCATCCGAGACACGGAGCCGCGCGTCGATCTGACGTTCGAAATCGCGGAGGGGCTGCGGCAGACGATCGGCGACGTGGTCGTGTCCGGCAGCGGCGGTGTCGATCCCGATGTCGTCACCCGCGCCCTTCGCCTCGCCGTCGGCTCGACGCTCGACCCGGCCGAACTGCTCCGCGCGCGGCAGCGGGTGTTCGACACGGGCCTGTTCCGGCGCGTGGACGTCACCACGGAGACAATGAACCGCCTGAGCGAGGCGGATCCCGCGCAGCCGATGCGCATCCGCGTGGCGCTCGACGCGTGGCCGGCGCTGCGCCTGCGCTACGGCTTCGAGGTCGCCGAGCAGCGGCCGGAGTCGGACCCGACGGGGCGCACGCTGGCGCCCGGGCTGACGGCCGACATCACGCGGCGGACGCTCTTCGGCCGCGCGGTGAGCCTCACGGGCGTGCTGCAGTACGAGCGCCGGCAGAACACGGCGCGCGCGCTCCTGAACGCGCCCACGCTGATGGCGCTCCCCGTGCAATCCTCGCTCATGCTCGAGCGCGTCCACTTGGCGACCGAAGGGACTTCGTTCGTCAGCGACCGGAACGGCGTGGCATGGGAGCAGCGAGTCCGGACGGCCGATCACCTGACGTTGTCGTACTCGTACCGCTTCGACCGTGATCACACGTTCGACACCAGGCCCGACACAGGGTCGGGACTCGACTTCGACATCACCGTGAACGTCGCGCGCCTGATCGCGATCGCGGCGTGGGATACGCGCGATGATCCGCTCGACGCGACGCGCGGCGGGCTCTATTCGTCGAGCCTGCAGTGGGCGCCGGATGTCCTCGGCTCGCAGTTCCGGTTCATCAAGTATGTCGGCCAGGCTTACAGGTTCCAGAACGTGCGTGGCATTGTGCTTGCGTCCGCGGGACGACTCGGGCTCGTCGCTCCGCTCGGCGGGCAGGAGCTCATCTCGCCCGAGCGTTTCTTCGCCGGGGGCTCTCGCACCGTGCGCGGAGTGGACGAGAACAGCCTCGGGCCGCGTGACTTTCTGGGCGATCCGGCTGGTGGCGAGGCGATGCTGGTCTTGAATCAGGAGGTACGCGTGCCCGTCTACAAATGGCTTCGCGCCGTCGCGTTCATCGATGGAGGAAACATCTTCCGCCAGCCGAAAGACCTTCGGCTGAGCAGAATGACCGGCTCCAGCGGCGTTGGATTGAGGTTGTCGACGCCGTTTGCGCTGCTGCGCGCGGACTACGGGAGAGTCGTGTGGCTCGGGTCCGTGAAGGGGTCAGGACGATGGACGTTTGGAATAGGGCAGGCGTTTTGACTTGTGATCAGCGCGTCGTAGGGACGTCCCGGGAACTGTTGAAATGTGAGAGCGGCGGCTCCTCACTGCTCGGCCAAAACGAGTGGTCACAACGGCGAGGCCAAGGAAGCGACGGAGTCGCTACGAGACGAGGTCCTCGAATAGTCCTTCTTTTCCTCAAGCTCGATCCGCCTTGCGTCTCTGCGGCGCGTCGAGCTGTTCGGCGCTCTGACTTGAAAAGTGTTCACCGGGACGCTTGACGAGAATCGCACGGCGATCTGCGGACCGTGTACGCACACGACGGCGAAAGGCTCTTGATAGCCTCATTGCGGACTTGTTAATCGAGCGCGCTGCGGCGGCTAGAAATGTCACGACGAATGAGTATGTGAAAGAGGCGCAGGGTGTGGTCGATGGGGTTACGGACGCAGAGGTCATGGCATTTCTTCGGCAGGGGAGCGGTGATGTACCGCAGGCCGCAAAGGTCCAGTTGGGTCCTCTCGTGAAGGGCTTTCTGGAGGGACGAAAGCGCCTGTCGGCGCGGGAACAGTTAGCGGAGAAATTGCGTAATGGCGAGGATGGCGAAAATGTTGCGGTGAGTCTGCAACCGCCGCGATACGAGATTCCGGTTACATCGGAGGACCCTGCGTTGGGCACGGGCGCCGCACCGGTGACGCTTGTTGAATTTGCAGATTTTGAATGCCCCTTCTGCCGTCAGATGGCGCCTCGAATTGCTCAGCTGAAGTCGATGTTTGGTGATCGGTTGCGCATTGTATGGAAGGACTACCCTTTGGGGGACATTCATCCAAATGCGTATCGGGCGGCGCACGCGGCACGTTGTGCCTTGGGCCAAGGCGCATTTTGGAAGTACCACGACGCTCTGTTCGCGAGCGAAGAGCTGACCACCGAGGTGTTGATGAATGCAGCCGGAAAGGTTGGTTTGGATAAGGGGCGGTTCGCGAAATGTGTGGAGTCGAGGGGACC
>Ga0070696_100000156_pt1 | contig 38002 bp, 47 predicted proteins | sample KBSK1253metaG_FD_65474 | JGI IMG/M metagenome (GOLD analysis project Ga0070696, IMG submission 65474) | Corn, switchgrass and miscanthus rhizosphere microbial communities from Kellogg Biological Station, Michigan, USA - KBS K1-25-3 metaG | ecosystem: Host-associated > Plants > Roots >... | reverse complement strand
TCTGGCCGCCGACGTTGACGGCCGCGAGCCCGGTGGGCGCCACCACCACCATCTTGTCCTCCAGGAGGTCCCGCACGCACTTGAGCAGGGTGGACTTGCCGGTGCCGGCGCGGCCGGTGACGAACAGGTGGCCCTTGCCCTCGCGCAGGTGGTCGTAGGCGGCGCGGAACTCGTCCGTGGGCGCGATGCCGTTGGGCCAGCCTGCCTTGGGGGCGGATTGGGGCGGCGACTTCGAAGGCGGCGAGTTGGGCGCTGCCACAGGTCCTGCAGGCATGCGGGGTTCGCCTCTCGTGCTCACGATTCGAAGCGAGGGTAGCAGCAACCGGCGGGACGGTCACGCCAGGGCGTCGCGGGAACTGGGGTCAGACCCCTGGCCGAGGCGTATCAGTGCTGCTCCAACTGTAGTGGCCAGGGGTCTGGCCCCGCACGCGGATAAAGCCTTGCGCGTGCGCCCGATAGAGCGGAACTTGCGCCTGAGGGGAGTAGACGATGGCGTTTCTGGTTGCCTGCAGCTCGCGTGCCGACCGGTTCGCGGCCGAGATCCATGCGCTCGATCCGGGCCTGGACTTGCGTATCGCGCCGCACATCGGCCGGGCGGAGGACATTGACACCGCGCTGGTGTGGCAGCCGCCTGCTGGACTGCTGGCGACGCTGCCGGGCCTGAGGCTGATCGTCTCCGTAGGCGCCGGCGTCGATGCGCTGATGCAGGATCCGACGCTGCCCCGCGAGGTTCCGCTGGTGCGCTTCGTCGATCCGGACCTCACAGGACGCATGGCCGAGTACATCGCGCTCCACGTGCTCTACCACCACCGCCGGATGAGCGAGTTTCGCGAGCTGCAGGCGCGGGCGATCTGGAACTACCTGCCCGAGCCGGCGGCGCACGAGGTTCGCGTGGGCCTGATGGGCCTCGGCGTGCTCGGCCGCGCCGCGGCCAGCGTGCTCAAGCCGTTCGGCTACCGGTTGAGAGGCTGGAGCCGCACGCCCAGGCCGCTCGACGGGATGGCCTGCTTCAGCGGGGCGGCGGAGCTCGATGCGTTCCTGGAGGAGACCGATATCCTCGCCGTGCTGCTGCCGCTGACGCCCGAGACGCGCGGCATCCTGAGCCGCGGGCTGTTCGCCAGGCTGTCACGGACGGGCCGCAGCCCGTTCCTGCCCGGCCCGGTGCTGATCAACGCCGGCCGCGGCGGGCTGCAGATCGATGCCGATATCGTGGCGGCGCTGCAGGCGGGGGAGCTGTATGCGGCTTCGCTCGACGTGTTCGAGACCGAGCCGCTGCCCCCGGCGAGCCCGCTGTGGCGGCACCCGCGCGTCGTTGTCACCCCGCACAACGCCGCCGAGAGCGCGCCCCCGGCCATCGCGCGCTATGCGCTGCGCCAGATGCAGGCCCACAAGCGCGGCGATCCGTTGGAGAACCTGGTGGACCACAGCCGCGGGTATTGAAGCTTGGCACAGGCCGTTGACGGGGTCAGACCCCATCGCTTGAGCCAACCGGCGGCCCCTAGTCCGCCACCGCGTGGGCTGGGGCGGCGGGCAGCCCGCCCTTCTGCACGCGCACCAGGGCGATCAGGGGGAAGGCCAGCATGATCAGGACCATCATCAGCTTGAAGTTGTTGTTGTAGGCGATGATGGCGGCCTGCTGGCTCATGAGCTGCTCCATGAGCGCGAGGCCCGTGTCGGTCTTGAGGTCGAGCAGGGCGGCGGCGGGGTCGGCCAGCGCCTGGTTGAAGGGCGTGACACTCTCCGCCAGGCGGGCGTGCATGACGATGGTCTTGTTGGTGAGGCTGGCGATGACGATGGACACGCCGATCGAGCCGCCCAGGTTTCGGATCAAGGTCCACATGGCGGTGCCCTGGGTGCGCAGCTCCGGAGGCAGCCCGCCGAGCGCCAGCGTGTTGAGGGGCACGAAGATGGCGCCGAGGCCGATGCCCTGCAGGATGCTGGTCCAGACGATGGTGAAGGCGGGGGTCTCGGGCGAGAAGCCGATGGTGTAGTAGAGCGACACCACGCAGAAGGTGAGGCCCAGCCCCAACGGCAAACGCGCGTCGATGCGCGCGATCAGCCGGCCCGCCGCCACCATGCCAATCGCCATGCCGATGCCGCGGGTGCCGAGCAGCACCCCGACATCGATGATGGGATAGCCCATCACGCTCTGCAGGAACGGCGCCATTACCGCCATGGTGGCCACCAGCAGGATGCCCACGACGAACATGAAGGCGAGGCCGACCACGAAGTTGCGGTCACGGAAGATGGCGAACGGGATGAACGGTTTCGACGTCGTGAGCGTGTGGGCGAGGAAGAAATAGAAGCCCGCCGCCGATACCGCTGCGGTGGCGACGATCTCGCCGGAATCGAACCAGCCGACCTGCTCGCCGCGGTCGAGCATCAGCTGCAGGGCGCCGATGCCGACGCTCAGGGCGGCGAAGCCGAACCAGTCGAACGGCAGGCCGGCGTTGCCCCCGGTCTCGTCCATGAAGGCGATCAGTCCGAGAGCGGTGGCGACGCCGAAGGGCAGGTTGATGAAGAAGATCCAGCGCCAGGAGTAGTATTCCGTCAGCACGCCGCCGAGGATGGGCCCCATGATCGGACCGATCATGACGCCGAGGCCCCAGAGGGTCATGGCCCAGCCGCGCCGCTCGGGCGGGTAGATGTCCATCATCACCGTCTGCGACAGCGGTACCAGGGCGGCGCCGAACATGCCCTGCACCACCCTGCACAGCACGATCTCCTCGACGCTCTGGGCGATGCCGCACAGCATCGAGGCACCGGTGAAGCCCACCACGCAGGCGATGAAGAATTTCTTGATGCCGAAGCGGGCGGCGAGCCACCCGACCGGCGCCGTCATCACGGCTGCCGCCACCACGTAGGAGGTGAGCACCCAGCTCACCTGGTCGATGGTGGCGGAGAGGCTGCCCTGCATGTAGGGCAGCGAGACGTTGGCGATGGTGATGTCCAGCACCTGCATGATGGTGGCCATCATCACGCTGATCGTGATCAGAAGTCTCCGCCCCGGGGGCAGAGCGCCCGGCTGCGAGCGCGCCGCGGTGGTCATGGCCAACAGCCCGCTACTCGCGATCCGCCTCGGCCGCCGCGGTGCCACCCAGCAGGCTGGCCAGCCGGCCGCGCCGGCCGGTGTCGATCTCGACCACCGCGCTCATGCCGGAGCGCAGGCGGCGCAGATCCTGGCCGGCGGCGAACTCGATCCGCACGGGCACGCGCTGCACGATCTTGATCCAGTTGCCGGCGGCGTTCTGGGGCGGGAGGATGGCGAACTGCGCGCCCGTGCCGGGGCTGATGGCGCCCACCGTGCCCTGCCAGTGCCGGTCCGGGAACGCGTCGACCGAGATCGCAACCTGCTGGCCGGGGCGCACGTGGGTGAGGTCCGTCTCCTTGGGGTTGGCGTCGATCCACAGGCTGTCGCTGCTGACGATGCTGAACACGGCCATGCCGGCGGTGAGATAGCGGCCCATCTGGATGCTCGACACCTGCGTGGCCACGCCGGCGATGGGCGCGCGCAGCACCGTATTGGCGAGGTCGCGGCGGGCGCGGTCCAGCGCCACGGTGGCCTCGATGAACTGCGGGTACTGCTCGATGGCGAGGTCCGGGTTGCCCAGGAGCTGGATGCGCGCGGTGCGCTCCTGCTGCTCCAGCTGCTCCAGCTGGGCCTGGGCGGCCATCAGGGCCACCCGCGCCCTGTCGAGGTCGGACTGGGAGCTGATGCGGTCGCCAAGCAGCTTGGTCTTGCGGTCGAAGTCGGCCTGCGCGGCGGCGAGGTTCTGGCGCGAGAACTCCACCTGCTTGGCGAGACTCGCCAGGCTCGCCTTGAGGGCTGCGAAGTCGGTGCGGACGCGCTGCAGCCGGGCCTCGGCCTCCTGGGCGGCGAAACGGTAGGGCGCCTCGTCGATGGCGAACAGCTCGTCGCCGGGCCTCAAGAGCTGGCCCTCGGCCACGGCGATGCGGACCACCTTGCCGGACACCTCGGGCGTGACGAGCACCTTCTGGGCGCCGACGTAGGCGTTGTCGGTGGAGACGTAGCGCCCGCCGAGGAGGTAGTAGAGCAGGCCCACGGCCACCACGAATGCCGGAACGAGTACCAGCAGAGTGAGCCGCAGCGGCGGCTTGGAGACGCGCAACGACATTGGCAGGCGGGCCGAGACCCGCGCCAGCCTCCGTTCCAGCCAGGGCGATCTAGCCAGCATGTTGACTTTCCCCGTTTGCGGCGCGGCGAGCGGCGCTGTCCGCCTCGGCCGCGGCGCGGATGTTGTCCTTGACCCGCAACAGCTGCTCCAGCAGCCGCCTGATCTCCCCCTCCCCTAAGCCAGCCAGGACCTCGGCCGAAACGGCGCGGCCCAGCGGGACGAGGCGCTGCAGCGTGGCCCGGCCTCTGGGCGTGAGGTAGAGGCGGTTGGCGCGCCGGTCGCTGGGATGGGGGCGCCGCTCCACCAGCCTCTGCTCGCACAGCCGGTCGATGAGCCGGACCAGCGAGATGGGCTGGATCTCGAGGGCGTCGGCCATCTCGGCCTGGGTCATGCCCTCGCGTCGGTCGAGCCGGAGCAGCACTGCCCACTGCGCCCGCGTCATGCCGTGGCGGCGCGCACACTGGTCGACATAGGTGCGCAAGGCGCGCGCCACGTCGGCCAGCTGGAACAGCACCTCGCGGTGGGTGGGATCGGGAGACATGGGCGGACACCTTGCTTACCAGCTTATAATAAGCAAGCTTATGATTGTGCGCAGCCCATGGCTTGTGCAGGACTGCTTTGCAGCCCTTGCGGCGCTGCGAACGAGGCGAGGACGGACTCGATGACCTCACCTAGCCGCGGTATCATGCAGAAAGCTCACCTAGCCAATAAAATCAATGGCTTGCCGGGCAAACCGACAATGTGCCAAGGTCGTCGCGCCTGGCGCTGAACTGCACGCCGACGAAGCCAGCCATTGGGACGCGCTGCACACCAAGGACCAGACGAGCCGTATCGATCACCAGATCGGCTACAGCATCGACGGCGCCTGCACCAACCAGGCGGAGAGCTTTTTAGCTCGCATCCGCAGGATGATCGACGGCCAGCATCTTCACGTCTCTCCGCAGTAAACGCGAACCACGCGGCGCGGCTTGCGGACCATCGCCGCGAGAGCAACGGCGCGCTGGCGTGGCGGGCGCTTGGACTCGCCCTTAAGCATCCGGTGAGCAGGGCTGGGAAGGGGTACTGGCAGCAGACTAGCGCTACTGCGTCATGATGGCACGCACATCAAGATCGATATACTGATCTTGGCATCTTGCCAGATATGCCGGAATCACTATATTTCCGGGTACAATAGGAATGGTATGGCAAAATGAGAATAAGAACGCCGGCGGCACTAGGAGCCTCGCTGAGGCAGGGCAGGGAGAATGCGGGCCTCACGCAGGAGCAACTTGCCGTGCGGCTGGGAACAACACAAGCGCGCATCTCTCGGCTCGAACGAGGAGATGGCGCACTCAACGTGCGGACCCTCCTCCAGCTTATGGATGCCATCGGGGTCCAGATGGAAATCCGATCCGGCGAGACGGCCCATGACCCGACAATTGACCAAGATGAAGACGACGAAATCGACCTCGACGCCGTTGTCAATACAGGACTCAAGCCACCTCGACGTGCTTCTCAATGATAAGCATGTCGGCATAATCGAGAGAACGCCTGCCGGCAAATATCGTCTCATCTACAATTCTGAGTGGCATTCCAGTCCAAAAGCGATACCCATTTCATACTCGATGCCGACGACAAGGGAGAAGCACGACACCACAACAACAACGAACTTCATGTGGAACCTTTTGCCCGACAACCGGGCAGCGCTCGACCGCTGGGCGAACGAATACAAGGTCTCAGCCAATAACCCATATGCGCTGCTAGCTGCAGTTGGTGAAGACTGTCCAGGTGCCATCCAACTCATCCGACCCGACAGCGATATTGCTGGAAGAGAAGGAGTTGACTGGATCACAAACGGAGAATTGGTTGAGCGCGTCCAAATGCTCAAGACCGATCCGGGCGCCACTCGTAAAGCCCAGGACAAAGGGCGCGCAAGCCTTGCTGGCGCCCAAGCTAAGACAGCGTTGTACAAGACTAGCGACCGCTGGGGTGTTCCCAATGGTCGCACGCCGACTACTCACATTCTCAAGCCAGAGCCTTCCCATCTCCCAGGGTTTGCAGTCAACGAGCATTTCTCCCTGCTTCTCATGAGGAACGTTGGTCTGCCGACGCCCGATAGTGAAGTCATGATGCTTGGAGGTACTCCAGTCTTTGTGACCAGACGATACGACCGCTATACGGCTACAAGCGGCGGTGTACGCAGGATCCACCAGGAGGACATGTGTCAAGCGTTGGGTCTGCCACCCGGCAAGAAGTTTCAGGAGGATGGTGGCCCAGGTATCCCGGATATAATGGAGTTGCTTAAGCACTCCGCCGACCCGCTTGAGGATCGCAACCGCTTCATGCGAGCTCAGGCCATGAACTTTGTACTAGGCAATGGCGACGCCCACGCGAAAAATTTCTCCATCGTATATCGACAAGGTGGAGTATTCCGGTTGGCCCCATTCTACGATGTTGCGAGCATGCTCATCTATACAAAGGATGCTGCGAGGATGGAATTGGCTATGACTGTTGGCGGTCATCGCGGCATGATGGACGTGCTCCCTAAGCACTGGATGAAAGCTGCCAAGCTCGTTGGCTTCAACGAAGAACTCGCCGTTGCGCACGTCCGCGATCTCATCGCCCGCGTCCCTGGAATGGCTCTAGCTGTTCGGTATGATCTATCAAACCTGCAGTCCGGTCTACAAACCGTAGACCAGATCATTGATGCTATCTGGAAGCGAACGCTGGTACTGGCCCGCACCTACGGTTCGGAGCTTATGAGTCCTTCAGCGGGTGAGTGAGTAGCGCGCACAACCTCCCATTGCGTGAACTGCCCCGGCTGACGTGACACGGCCTGCTGCTGCAGGTTCCGCAGGCAAGCTCCCGTCCTCTTCGTCATGGTCTTGAGAAGCCGCACGTTGGCCGTGTCCAACCCGCGCTCAGCCATGACGCGCTGGCGATATCCTGCGTCGTGAGCGGCTTTTCTTAGGTGAGCTTGCTGCATTAGACCGCATAGGCGAAGGGGAGGACGCCTGAGAGCCGGCTTGCCGGCCGGATGCGGCGGCGGGCCTCACATTGACGTTACCCCAGGCTTTTCCCGCCGGCGCGGGTAGTCTCCCGCCGATGCGCCGGCTACATCCGCCGGCATACGGGTAGACCTCGGCGGCGGGGGACAAGGAGCACGCCATGCACGGCATCCATCATGTCACAGCCATCGCGGGGCGGCCGCAGCGCAATCTCGATTTCTACGCCCGCACCGTCGGCCTCCGGTTCGTGAAGCGAACGGTGAATTTCGACGACCCCGGCACCTACCACTTCTACTTCGGCGACGAGACGGGCAGCCCCGGAACCATCCTCACCTTCTTCCCCTGGGAGCACGCTGAGCCTGGGCGCGCCGGCGTCGGCCTGACCGAGGCCACCGGCTTGCGGGTGCCGGCCGGCTCGATCGGCTACTGGGCGCACCGGTTCGTCGAGAAGGGCGTGGCGTGCGAGGCGCGCACCGAGCGCTTCGGCGAGCCGGTGCTCGGCTTCACCGATCCCGACGGCATGAGGCTGGCACTGGTGGGCGTGGCGGGCGCCGAGGCGGAGCCGGCCTGGAGCAACGGCGAGATCCCCGCCGAGCACGCCGTGCGCGGCTTCCACGGCGTCACCCTGATGCTGGAGGCGGCGGCGCCGACGGGGGCCATACTGACCGAGGCGCTGGGGTTTGCAGAGGTGGGCCACGAGGGCTCCATCTCGCGCTACCGCGCCAATGCCGGCATCGGCGGGGTGGTGGACATCCACGAGGTGGGCGGCTTCCTGGCCGGCCGCATGGGGCGCGGGGCGGTGCATCACGTGGCCTTCCGCGCCGCCGACGACGCCGAGCAGGCCCGAATGGCGCGCAAGCTCACCGAGGGCCGGCTGGCACAGGTCACCGACCAGAAGGACCGGCAGTATTTCCGCTCGGTGTATTTTTTCGAGCCCGGCGGCATCCTGTTCGAGATCGCCACCGACGTGCCCGGCTTCGCCATCGACGAGCCGGTGGACCGGCTCGGCAGCACCCTCAAGCTGCCGCCCTTCCTGGAGCCGCGGCGCGAGCAGCTGGAAGCCGCGCTGGCGCCGCTGGAGATGCCGGGGTGACGGCATCGGCCGATATCCGCCTCCTCACGGCAGGCGCGCCGCTCGACCGCGCCAGGGGCGCCGTGGTCCTCCTGCACGGCCGCGGCGGGACGGCGCAGGACATCCTCTCGCTCGCCGACGCACTGGGGGCGCCCGACCTTGCCTGGCTGGCGCCGCAGGCGCCGGGCCATACGTGGTATCCGCTGTCGTTCCTGGCGCCCATCGCCCAGAACGAGCCCGCCCTGTCCGGCGCGCTGGCGACGGTTGGGGCCATGGTGGAGAGCGTCGGGCAGGCGGGTATCCCCGCCGAGCGCGTGGTGCTCATGGGGTTCTCGCAGGGCGGCTGCCTCGCCATGGAGTACGCCGCTCGCAACGCCCGCCGCTACGGCGGCATCGCGGGGCTGAGCGCCGCGCTGATCGGGCCGCCCGGCACGCCGCGGGACTACCCGGGCTCACTGGCGGGAGCGCCGGTATTCCTCGGCTGCAGCGACGTGGACGGCCACATCCCGCTGTGGCGGGTGCAGGAGTCCACCCGCGTGCTCGGCGCGCTCGGGGCCGAGGTGACCGAGCGCATCTATCCCCGCATGGGCCACACCATCAACGACGACGAGATTGCGCACGTACGGGGCATGCTGCAGGCCGTGGCCTGAGCGGCATCGGGTCGCGCCAGCGTCACCAGCCGTTCACGCGCGGCCATGTGGCGACGGTCTGCTCCCCGCGCACCACCGTGTAGGCCTCATAGGCCGCACAGGTGATGCAGGCGTGATTGGGCAGCACGCGCACCACGCTGCCCACCGGCAGGCGCTCGAACCAAGCCAGGTCGCGGATGGGTACGGTGCCGTGCTCCTGGTGCACGGTCGCCACCGCCAGGCCCGGCAGCGGCGTTGCCGTCGCCGGGTCGCAGACGAGCCCGTAGCCCGCCTCGGGCATGTAGCGCTGGGCACCCAGGTCCTTGGAGAGCGCCAGCGCCCCCGCGTCGAGAATGAGCGCCGGTGCCGCCTGGCTGTGGCTGATGACACTCGCCAGCACCGAGACGGCGATATCGTCGATGCCGCAGATGTGGCGCGAGGCCTGCGACAGGTCCCAGAACATGTAGATGCCGCAGCGGACCTCGGTGATGCCGGCGAAGCTCGGCGCGTGCAGCACGGTGGGGGTGGAGCCGACGCTGACGATCTCGCACGGCAGCCCGGCGCCGCGGATCGCCGTTGCGACGGCCGCCGCCGCACCGCATTCGGCGCGGGCGATCCCGGCCACCGCGGCCACGTCGTCCGTGCCGTAGGAATGGCCGGCGTGCGTCATGATTCCGCGCAGCCGCAGATGCGGCGAGGCATGGATCGTGCGCGCGAGCGACACGATCGCCGCCACATCGCCGGCAGGCAGCCCCGAGCGGTGCTCGCCGCAGTCCACCTCGATCACGAGCGACAGGCGGATACCCTGCGTCTGCGCGAAGCGCGCGGCCGCCGCGGCAACACCGGCGCTGTCGGTCGCGAGGATCAGATCGGCTCCCGTCTCGGCCATGATGCGTGCGGCGCGCGCGAGCTTGGTCGGGACGACCGGCGTGGCCAGCAGGAGGTCGCGATAGCCGGCGCGCGCGAAGTGGTCGGCCTCCTGCAGCGTGGAGACGGTAACCGCCATCGGCGCACCGGCGGCCGCGAGCCTGGCGACATCGATCGACTTCGCCGTCTTGAGGTGCGGGCGCAGCTGCGCGCCCTTGCTCCGGCAGTGCTCGCGCATGCGCTGCAGGTTGCGCTCCAACCGGTCGAGGTCGAGCAGGAGGCAGGGCGTTTCGAGCTCCGTCAGGTCGGTCATGCGGCTCCTCTCGCGTCCGGTCAGACAAGGTCGAGGAGAGGCTCCAGACTGTCGGCGGCGAAATCCGGCCGCGCGCTGTCCAGGGGCTGCAGCGCCATACGATTGTGCCAGAAGGCCGGCATGCCGACACCCATTGCGCCGGGCACGTCGGCCGCCGACCCCGCCACGAACAGCGTGCGCGCGGGCGGGGTGCCCAGCAACTCCAGCATGGCCCGATACGGCTCGGGCCTCGGCTTGTAGAAGCCCGCGCTCTCGGCCGTGACGACCGCGGCAAAGCGCCCGCCCGTGCGCGCGACGGCCGCCCCGCCCAGCGCGTCGGAGCAATTGGTGACGACGCCGAGCGGCACGCGGTCGGCGAGCGCGGTCAGCACCCGATGCGTCTCCGGCCACGGCGGCAGGTCGGCCCAGCGCGCAATGAGTGCATCGGCGCAGGCAGCGCCGAGGCCGGCTCTCGCGGCGGCCTCGAGCACGATGTTCTCGTACGGGCGATAGGGCCCGGCGCCGTAGGTCAGCTCCAGATAGGCGCGCCGCCACTTGAGGCCGGCCTCCGCCGACCCTGCCGCGCGGCCCCAGAGCGTCCAGGAATCGAGAAGCGCCGTCAGCAGATCGAACACGACGGCGTCATAGCGACGGTGGCCGGTCATCGCTGCGTCGCTCCCGTGGCACGCATGTTGGCGAAGCCGGAGCCGGCCTCCCTGCCCCTACGCCATATATTGCCCGCCGTTGGCGTCGAGGCAGGCGCCGGTGATGAAGCCGGCCTCCTCGCCGGCCAGGAACACCACGCAGCGCGCGACCTCCTCCGCCGTGCCGAGGCGGCCCACGGGAATCTGCGGCAGGATCTTGCCCTCCAGCACCTCCTTGGGCACCGCCATCACCATCTCGGTCGCGATGTAGCCGGGCGCGATGACGTTGCAGGTGATGCCCTTGGCTGCGCCTTCCTGCGCCACGGCCTTGCTGAAGCCCAGGAGGCCCGCCTTGGCCGCGGAGTAGTTGGCCTGGCCCACCTGCCCCTTGCGGCCGTTGATGGAGGAGATGCTGACGATGCGCCCATAGCTGCGGGCGCGCATGCTGTCGATCACCAGCCGGGTCATGTTGAAGACCGAGTCGAGGTTGGTGCGCATCACCGCGTCCCAGCTCTCCTTGGTCATCCGGTGCAGCATGCCGTCGCGGGTGATGCCGGCATTGTTGACGAGCACATCGACGGGACCCACCTCGCGGGTCACCGCGGCCACACCTTTCTCGCAGGCGGCGAAGTCCGACACGTCCCACTTGTAGATCGGAATGCCCGTCTCGCACTGAAACCGCCGGGCGGCGGCATCGTTGCCGCCATAATTGGCGGCCACGCGATAGCCGTACCTCTTGAGCGCGACCGAGATGGCGAGGCCGATGCCGCGCGTTCCTCCCGTCACAAGTGCAACTCTTGCCATTTGGCGCTTCCCCTTAGCCTCGCACTGCCGCAGGTTTGTTCTTATGCCGATAGAGTAAAAAAATACTTGGATTCACCCGTCATCCCGGCCGAAGCGATGCGAGCCATCGGCGAGCAGCTGCTTCGAGCCGGGACCTCAGGAGTTCCTCGCCTCACGAGGTCCCGGATAGCCTCGCCCTTCGGGTTCGGCTTCCGGGATGACGGGTGCCTCTCAATCCCGCTCCACGCACATGGCGACGCCCATGCCGCCGCCGATGCACAGCGTGGCGAGGCCTCGCTTGGCGTTGCGCCGCTGCATCTCGAACAGGAGGGTGTTGAGCACGCGGGCGCCGGAGGCGCCGATGGGGTGGCCGATGGCGATGGCGCCGCCGTTCACGTTCACCTTCTCGGTGTCCCAGCCGAGAGCCTTGTTGACGGCGCAGGCCTGGGCCGCGAAGGCCTCGTTGGCCTCGATCAGGTCCAGGTCCTTCACGCTCCAGCCGGCCAGCTCCAGGGCCTTCTTGGAGGCCGGGATCGGCCCCGTGCCCATGATCGAGGGATCTACTCCCGCGTGCGCCCACGAGACGATACGCGCGAGCGGCGTAATGCCCCGCTTCTCGGCCTCGGCCAGGGTCATCAGCACCACCGCGGCCGCGCCATCGTTAATGCCGCTGGCGTTGGCAGCGGTTACCGTGCCTTCCTTGTCGAAGGCCGGCTTGAGCTTGGCCACGCTGTCGTAAGTCACCCCGTCCTTGATGTACTCGTCGTCGGCGACCACCGTCTCGCCCTTGCGGGTCTTGATGACGACCGGGGCGATCTCGTCCTTGAACTTGCCAGCCTTGCGGGCAGCCTCCGCCTTGTTCTGGGAGGCCACGGCGAAGCGATCCTGCTCCTCGCGGCCGATCTGCCACTGGCGCGCCACGTTCTCGGCCGTGGTGCCCATGTGGTAGCCGTTGAAGGCATCCCACAGGCCGTCCTTGATCATGGTGTCGATGAACTTCACGTCGCCCATCTTGGTGCCGTCGCGCAAATGCGCGCAGTGAGGGGCCTGGCTCATGCTCTCCTGGCCGCCGGCCACCACCACCCGGGACGAGCCCAGCTGGATCTGCTGGGCGCCCAGCGCCACGGCCCTGAGCCCGGAGCCGCACAGCTGGTTCATGGCCCAGGCCGGCGCATCCACAGGGATGCCGGCCGCGATGGAGGCCTGACGGGCGGGATTCTGGCCGGCGCCGGCGGTGAGGATCTGGCCCATGATGACCTCCGAGACCTCGCCCGGCTCGACGCGGGCGCGCTCCAGGGCAGCCTTGATGGCGACTTTGCCAATGTCATGGGCGGGCAGGCTGGCCAGGGCGCCGTTGAAGGCCCCGACCGGGGTTCGGGCGGCGCCGGCGATCACGATCGAGGATGCGTCCTTCGTCATGGCATGGGCTCTCCAGGGTTCTGGCCGGGAATTCGGGGGTTTGGAACGCGTGGGCGTCTCTCTAGCGTATATTCGTTTATTTAAGGCGCCCCCCCGCGCTCTGACCAGCCCGGACACCGGGAATCGCACAGCAAGCCCGCGGCATCCCGCAACCCAGCCTTGCAAATCGCGCCAGGGATCGCGCCGCGAGGGGGAGGCCGCCCCTACATGTGGGGTTGCCACCTGGGGCCGCCACCGGATCGCCCAAGAATCGTGCTGGTCTCGCGGCCCGTGCCCATGCTAAATTGGCTAAGACGAAAGTTCTAATCTCGGCAGCGATGGCGCAATGCGCGTGCTCAGCAAGGCGGACCCACCTCCCTCCGGCAAGGACCCTGAAAGGGTCGAGCCTGTTGTCATCAAGAAGTACGCCAACCGTCGGCTCTACAACACCGACACCAGCACCTACGTCACCCTGGACGACTTGGCGGCGATGGTCAAATCGGGGCGCGACTTCGTGGTGTTCGACGCCAAGTCCGGTGACGACCTGACCCATTCCGTTCTCACCCAGATCATCGTCGACCAGGAGAGCCGGATGGGTGGGCAGACGCTGCTGCCCATTCCGTTCCTGCGCCAGCTGATCCGATTCTACGGCGATTCCATCGAGCGCATGGTGCCGAGCTACCTGCAGGCGAGCCTGGAGACGCTGGCCAAGGAGCAGGAGCGCTTCCGCAAGACCTTCGCCGGCGCGTTCACGCCCGCCGGCGCCTTCGAGGCCTATCAGGAGCAGGCGCGCAAGAACCTGGTCATGTTCGAGCAGGCCATGGCCATGTTCTCGCCGTTCGGCAAGCCCCCGGGTGCGCGCCCCGGCGAAGCGGAAGGCGCGAAGCCCGAGCCGGCGAAGCCGGAGGCGGAGGGGGCGAAGCCTGCACCCGCGGTCCCGGCCATGCGGTCCGACGAGCTGGACCAGCTCAAGTCGCAGTTCGCCGCCATGCAGGCCAAGCTCGACGAGATCTCACGCAAGGGCTGATCCCGGCCGCTCTGCACCGCGAAAATGCCGCGCAGCGGCATGGCGCTGCTGCGTGGTCGTGCGAACCGAACCGAAAGTGGCCCATCGCCGCCGACCGAGACGGCTGCGGGCGCTTCCCTGAGGCGGGCGGACGGATCGTGCCGTGGCCCGACCGAAGTCCCGGCGCAGGGCCCCATGCTTGACCACACCGGGCCGCATCGGCCATTAACCCCTTCCCTGCGGCGGCGGAACCCTTTCAGAGATGCAAGCCATGTCCTCCACCAAGGCGAGCGAACGCTACAATGCGCCCGTGCGCGAGACGCACTGGCAGAAGGTGTGGGAGGAGCGCGGCACCTTCCGGACCCCAGATGACTTTGGCAAGAAGAGCAAGAAGCCGAAGCGCTACCAGCTCGAGATGTTCCCCTATCCGTCGGGGCGCATCCACATGGGCCACGTGCGCAACTACACCCTGGGCGACGTGATGGCCCGCTACATGCGCGCCAAAGGGTACAACGTCCTGCACCCCATGGGCTGGGACGCCTTCGGTCTGCCGGCCGAGAACGCCGCCATCGAGCGCAAGGTCCACCCCGCCAAGTGGACCTACGAGAACATCGACACCATGCGCGCCCAGCTCCAGGCCATGGGGTTCTCGCTCGACTGGGGCCGCGAGTTTGCCACCTGCAACCCCGACTACTATGTCCACCAGCAGCGCCTGTTCCTGGATTTCCTGAAGAAGAAGCTGGCCTACCGCGGACCGGCCAAGGTCAACTGGGACCCCGTGGACCAGACGGTGCTGGCCAACGAGCAGGTGATCGACGGGCGCGGCTGGCGCTCAGGCGCTGTGGTCGAGCTGCGCGAGCTGACGCAGTGGTTCTTCAGGATCACGGCCTACGCCGACGAGCTGTTGCAGGCGCTCGACGGCTTCGACGGCAAATGGCCGGATTTCGTGCGCACCCAGCAGCGCAACTGGATCGGCAGATCCAGCGGGGCCAGCATGAAATTCACGCTGGAAGGCGCCAAGCTGCCAAAAAAGCTGGCTGTGCTGGAGATCTTCACCACCCGGCCTGACACCATCTTCGGCGCCTCGTTCATGGCGATCTCGCCGGAGCACCCGCTGAGCGCCCATCTGGCGGCCAAGAACGAGGCGCTGTCCGCCTTCATCGAGGAGTGCCGCAAGATCGGCACCAGCGAGGAGGCGCTGGCCAAGGCCGAGAAGAAGGGCTTCGACACGCGGCTAGTCGCGGTGCACCCGTTCAAGCCAGACGTGAAGCTGCCCGTCTACGTCGCCAACTTCATCGTCATGGGCTACGGCACCGGCGCCATCTTCGGCTGCCCGGCGCACGACCAGCGCGACCTCGACTTCGCCCGCAAGTACGGCCGCCCCGTCACACCGGTCGTGCTGCCGCCGGGGGCCGACCCCAAGACCTTCTCGATCGGGGGGGAGGCCTACGTCGGCGACGGCAGCATGATCAACTCCGAGTTCCTGGACGGCCTCGGCATCGAGGCCGCCAAGGACAAGATCGCGGATCTCCTGGAGGAGCGGGGCATCGGCTCACGCCAGGTCAATTACCGCCTCCGCGACTGGCTGATTTCGCGCCAGCGCTACTGGGGCTGCCCCATCCCGGTGATCCACTGCGAGAAGGATGGCATCGTCCCGGTGCCTTTGGACCAGCTGCCGGTGAGGCTGCCTGAGGACGTGAGTTTCGACAAACCAGGCAACCCGCTCGACCACCACCCCACCTGGAAGCACGTCAAATGCCCCAAGTGCGGGCAGCCGGCGGTGCGCGAGACCGACACGATGGACACCTTCGTGGACAGCTCCTGGTACCAGTTCCGCTTCACCGCCCCCAAGGCCAAGACGCCCACCGACAAGAAGGCCGTCCAACACTGGGTGCCGGTGGACCAGTACATCGGCGGCAAGGAGCACGCGGTGCTGCACCTGCTCTACGCCCGCTTCTTCACCCGCGGCATGAAGGCGACCAAGCACGTCGCCATCGACGAGCCGTTCGCCAGTGTGTTCACCCAGGGCATCGTGGTGCACGAGACCTACCGCAGCGAGAATGGCGACTGGCTGATGCCGTCCGAGGTCAGGATCGAGGGCGAGGGGGCCGAGCGCAAGGCCACGTCGCTTGCCACCAACCGCTCGGTGACGATCGGCCCGATCGAGAAGATGTCGAAGTCCAGGAAGAACGTGGTGGACCCCGACGACATCATCGCCCACTACGGCGCCGATACGGCCCGCTTGTTCATCGTCTCGGACAGCCCGCCGGACCGCGACATCATCTGGACCGAGGCGGGCGTGGCCGGCGCCGGCCGCCAGGTGCAGCGTATCTCGCGCCTGATCGACCAGGTGGTGGAGGCGGGCGGTCCTGCGAAGCTGGACGGGGCGCCGCCAGCGTTGGGGCCGGAGGCCCCCGCGCTTGGCGCGGAGGCCAATGAGCTGCGCAAGGCCGCCCACAAGGCGCTCAACGCCGTCAGCCAGGCGATCGAAAGCCTGCGCTACAACGTCGGTGTGGCCCAGATGTACGAGCTCACCCACGCTCTCGCGGCCGCCTTGGAAAAGTCGGGAGAAGGCCCCAAGGAAGGCCTTGCTTGGGCCATCCGCGACGCCGCGGAGTTGCTGGTGCAGATGATCGGCCCGTTCATGCCGCACCTGGCGGAGGATTGCTGGGCGCGGCTTGGATACAACACCCTGTTGGCCGATCAGCCCTGGCCCCAGGCCGACCCGGCGTTGCTCGTTGACGATCGGATTACGATTGCCGTACAGGTAAATGGCAAGAGGCGGGACGAGCTTGTCATCGCCCGGACCGCGACCAAGGCCGATATCGAAGCCGCGGCGCTCCAGCTGGAGAGCGTCACACGGGCTTTGCAGGGGAAATCGGTGGCGAGGGTCATCGTCGTACCGCAGAGGATCGTCAATGTCGTCGCCAGAGACGCCGCATGACATCGGCCCGGCTCGGGCCTCTGCGTCGCCGCTGCGGGCCCGGCTTGGCGTGGGCTTGGTTGTCCTCATGGGCGCGGCTCTGGCTGCCTGCGGCGATAGCGGCTTCCGGCCGCTTTATGCCCCGTCCGCCAGCGGCGTGGTGGCAAGCGAGCGCCTCAAGGAGGTGGATTTTGCGCCCATTCCCGGCCGGGTCGGGCAGCGCATCCGTAACGGCCTGATCTTCGACAGCACCGGCGGCGGCTATGCCGCCCCGCCGCAGTACCGCTTCGAGGTGGTGCTGCAGGAGAACGTCACCTCCACCCTCGTCAATATCAAGGGCGAGGTTGCCGGCGCGGTCTACCAGGTCCAGGCGTCGTTCCGGCTGATCGACTCCAAGGCCAAGAAGGTGGTGTTCCAGGGCGCCAGCCACGCCCGCGCGCCGTTCGAGCGCTTCGAGTCGGTCTACTCCAATGTGCGCGCCCGCGAGGACGCCGAGAACCGCGCCGCCCAGACCATCGCCAACGACCTCAAGACCCGCCTCGCGGCCTACCTGTCCCGCCCCGAGGCGAGCTGACAGTTTGGGGTCAGACCCGCAGGGTCTGACCCCATTCGTGCCGTTCCTTTCGTGCGTGGCTCAGTGCCTCATGCCAAGCGACAACACCCGCTTGAGCAGGCTCGACTGGCCGTGCCGCTTGCGCTTGCGGGCGACGGCCTCCTCGCTCACGCACCAGGCGATCTGCAGCACCCGGCGCTCGCCCTTGAACGGCAGGTGGCCGTGCCAGGAATGGTCCGAGCGCCGGAAAGCCAGAAAGTTGCCGAAGGTGGGCTTCACCTCGCGTGCGCCCGGCGCGTCGATGTCCTGGCCCGGCAGGATGCGCAGGCAGCCCGCCTCGGAGGCCCATTCGCCGTTCAGATAGACGAGCGCGGTGACGAGCTTGTCGGCGCCATCGGTGTGCGGCCGTCCGGCCGCGCTCTCCGACCACTTGCGCACCGTCACCAGCGTCGGCTTCGAGACCAGGTCGATGCCGAACTTGTCGCCCAGCACCTTGGCCATGTCCCGGCTTGTCACGTCGGCGACCAACTCGTCGAACGCCTCGCCGGCGGGGTATTCGTCCGGTGGGACGAAGCCCGTGATCGAGATGTCCGGGAAAGCGCGCTCCAGCTCGGCGCGGCGCGCCTGCGGCAGCACATCGGATGCGACGACATGCGGAAACGGCGTCGAGTCCAGCGGCGCCGCCGCAACGACATCATAGCGAAGCATGGTGTCACCTCGGGAGATGGATGCAGGACGAGCGACGCGCCGTCGCCCGAGCCCGGACGCGTGAGCGCAGGCCTGCCATCGCCGTGCGAGGCCTGCGCGCCGATGCCGGGCTCGACCACCGGCTTGAATAACGTGTCCGGACCATTGTCCAGGCACGCCATCCATCGCATGCGGGGCGTAGCCGACGATCGGTACGAATATCAATGCCTGCCCGAGGGGCACCGAGCGGAAACGGTGGAGATTGGCACTGCAGGATATTCGATATCGAATGTGGGAGCGTCACAGGCCTCAGAAAAAACAACGCTGGCGAAGCTACCCCCGCCCCTCTCGACCTGCGCCTGCAAGATCCGCGTTCTTGCCTGCGACGGGGCGTTCGGTACCAGCACCCAACGCGGCAAGGACCGGAGCACCTGGAAGGCCGCCAAGCGTGTTGGCGGGCCAAGCCTGTCCCGACCCGAGGGCGTGCATCGACCATCGCTGCCGCCGCAATGCACTGTGCCGGCATTTCGCGCGCGTCCAGGCCAAGCGCCTCCGGCCAGGCGGACCATCCGATGCCCACACCGGGCGCCGAGGCAATACGGCACGCGATCTGGGCCTATATCTGCTTGGGGCGTAGAGCGTGCGGCGGTGCGTCGGACGATGCGCTTGGAATGCTCCCCATGATCGAGGAGGCAGCCACAAACACCGCGTATACGCCCCAGATTCACCATCTCACGCTTACCATCCGCATTCGAAAGAGCCCGCACGGGATCACGGGGTCATAGCATATCCCACAGACGCACCGTCGATCGCTGTCGGGCCATGCGGCTCGGGCTCGGGGCGCTGGCGGCGGGGGCTGGTGTGGAGGCGGTGCGCTCGCCCATCCCCATATCGAGACGGCGCGGCTGTGGTACGGCGTGATCGGCGTCGATGTCTCGCACCACCAGGGCGATATCGACTGGCCCGTCCTGGCGCACACGGACGTTGCTTCGCCTATATCAAAGCCACCGAGGGCAGAGACTTCCGCGACCGGTGGCTGATCTGGCAGTACCACAACTGCGCGCGGCGCGCCGGCATCGAGGGTCCGGTGGACCTCAACGCCTTTCGCGGACCGCGGCGCGACCTTGAGGCGTTCGCGGCGGGAGAGGCGGTGAGATGGTGAGTGGTGAGCTTCGGCCCAGGCCACTCAGAGCATCGAGACGACCGGCAGGAAGGCAAGGCGAATGAGGCGCAATATGGGTGCGAGCGAGTCGAGAGAGGCGCAGCCCCAGCGGATGGAGCACGAAAGGCATCAACTCCTCTGGCCGGCGCGCACCATCTCACCGCTCGCCATCTCAGCAGATCCGTATGGCGAAGGAATTGGCGGGCGCCGCCCGCCGCGTGACAAACGAGGCGTGCGCCGGCCTTGGGATGCGGCCGCTGCCGCTGAAATCGAGCTTCAGACCGACTCCTTCAGCTCCTTGGCGGCGCGGAAGGCGACCTTCTTGCTGGCCTTGATCTTGATGGCCTCGCCGGTGGCCGGGTTACGGCCCATGCGCGCCGGGCGCTTGCGCACCTGCAGGATGCCCAGCCCGCCGATGCGGATGCGCACACCCTTCTTCAGGTGCTTGGTGATGGTGCCGACCATGTCCTCGAGCATGCCCATCACCTGCTTCTTGGGCAGGTCGTGGTTGCTCGACAGGGTGTCGGCAAGCTGCCGCAAGGTGACGGTCTCCACCTTCGCGGCTTTTGTCGTCGAGTTGGCAGCCATTGGCAGTCTCCCTCTGGGAACGATGAGTCAGCGCCTAGCATAGGTGGAACGCGCAAAACCAGCCCGTTTTTGCGGAAATATGCATGAAATCGGCCTGATTCAACCCTCGATCCGACCTGGGACGAGCCTTCGCGCGACCCTGAGGCGGGCTCTCGCGCACCACGCCTGGGCCTGGCGCGCCGATTCGGCTCGCGCGGCGGAAGCCCAAGAATCGCCGGCTCTAAGCCGCTTTCCTTGCAGCAGCCGCAGTTGGAGATCATGCAGGCGGCACGGCGGCAATAGGCAATCGGTTCGTTTACTGCGTATGATCGCCCGATTGCCGGTTGCAGATTGCCCAGGGATCGGACGGCAGGTCCGCCCCGCCGAGGGACGTGGGGTATTTTTCGAAGAGGGAGGACAGATACATGTTGTGGTCATCGGTGCCGCAGTTGCGGTGGCGCGTGGCGCAGCAGGTGCTCGTCACCTGGCTGGCGCTGGCCGCCATGGCGGCGATCTTCCTGCTGCAGCCGACCATCGTGCGCTATACGCACGATTTCCTGTTCGGCCAGGGCTTCGTGCAGAGCGACTACGACCAGCGCGTCTTCGCGCAATACTTCTCCTATGGCTGGTGGTCGCTGGCCGTCGCCTGGATCACGCTGGAAGTGGGCGGCTTCATGCTGATCTGGCGCTACCAGGCCAAGCCGGACGAGTATCCGGAGTTCCAGGCGCGCCTCAAGCGGCTGGCCGAGCAGGCCGGCGTGCGCACGCCGACGCTGATCGTGATGCGCGGCATGGGACGCGTTCTGAACGCCGCGGCGACGCAGAGCATCCTTTCCGGTCCCAAGGTGATTGTGGTCGGCGACATCATCGAGACCCTGACCGACGCGGAGCAGGAGTACGTCACCGCGCACGAGTTGAGCCACATCAGGCATCTCGACATCGTCGCGGGCGTGCTCATCGGCGCGGGCAACAGTGCCATCGCCATCCAGAAATGGGTGATCGTCACGACCATGGCCTACGATCTCGCCACGTACGGCTGGCGCGCGTTCGTCTATCTGGCGGCGACGTGGGCGGCGCTGTCGCTGACGCACGGGCTCTACAAGCTGCTGGCGGCGGCGCATTCCAGGTCGCGCGAATACCTGGCCGACGTGGGCGCTGTGCAGATCGTCGGCTGGGACGGCCGGGTGGCGCTGATCACGGGCCTCGCCCGCATCCACCATGCGCTGACCCGCTGGCGGCCGTTCCTGATCTTCCGCCGCACCGGCACGATATTCAGCTCGCACCCCGATATCGAGGACCGGGCGGAGGCGCTGGGGCTGAAGCCGCGCGTGCTGGCCGACGGCAACGTGCAGGTGGGCGAGGTGGTGATCGCCGCGTGAGCCTGGTGCCGGGTGCGCGGCCGCTGCCTGCGTGCGAGCGAACGGAAGCCGCCGTTCAGCGCTATCAGGCCCACTCCGGTGAATGCGGGCACGGCAGCGACTGCACGGCGGCCCGTCTCCCCGGCTCACTTGAGCTGGGTGACTTGCGCGGCCATGTCGGGCACCAGCAGCACGCGGTAGGCGGCGTTCTGGCAGTGCAGGGTCCAGACCGTCACGTTGGGCCTGGAGGCCCGCTGATCGCGTGTGGCCGCGACGGGATCGGTGCAGGCGTACCCCTGGGTGCGGATCTGCGCCGCGATGATGCCGGCGGGCGTGTCTGCCTGTTGCGCCCGGGCGGCGGGGGCGGACAGACAGGCGAGAGCAGCCGCTACCAGGCAACCCGTCGCGTGGATGCAGAGCCCGTTCGTGGGGCGCAGCATGGCCAGGCTCGTGGCACGATTCATGTTGCAAAAGTTGGCTGCAAGGGCATCGGGCGGCCATCGGGGTTTTCATGGTTTCCACCGGCGCAGAGTCGGGAGCCCGCAAAGGCTTTGACACGCGCCTGCCCGACAGCCAGTTTGACCGGCACCGAACGAGAGGATGGAGGATCGCTTGGCACGCTTCGACAGCATCCTGGGCACGGTGGGCAACACGCCGGTGGTCAAGATCAACCGGCTGGCCCCGCCGGGCGTGAACCTGTACGTCAAGGTCGAGGCGTTCAACCCGCTGGGCTCGGTGAAGGACCGCCTGGCGCTGGGCGTCATTGAGGCGGCCGAAAAGGCGGGCGAGCTGAAGCCCGGCCAGACCGTGATCGAGGCGACCAGCGGCAACACCGGCATCGGGCTCGCCATGGTGTGCGCGCAGCGGGGCTATCCCCTGGTCGTGACCATGGCCGAGCAGTTCAGCGTGGAGCGCCGCAAGCTGATGCGCTTCCTGGGCGCCAAGGTGGTGCTGACCCCGCAGGCGCAGCGCGGCCTCGGCATGGTGGTGAAGGCCGTCGAACTCGCCAAGACGCACGGCTGGTTCCTCACGCGCCAGTTCGAGAACGAGGCCAATCCGGATTTCCACTCTCGCACCACGGCGCGCGAGATTGTCGAGGACTTCAAGGGCGAGCGGCTCGACTACTGGGTGACCGGATACGGCACCGGCGGCACGCTCAAGGGCGTGGCGCGCGTGCTGGCCAAGGAGATGCCCGACACCAAGATCATCGTGTGCGAGCCCGAGGACGCGCAGCTCCTGGCGAGCGGCGTGGAGCAGGCGCGCAACGCGGACGGCTCGCCGTCGGCCGGCCATCCCGCCTTCAAGCCGCATCCCATGCAGGGCTGGACACCCGATTTCATCCCCAAGATCACGGACGATGCGGTGACCATGAAGCTGATCCACCGACTCGTGCCGGTGCCGGGCGCGGAGGCCATCCGCATGAGCCAGGAGTTGGCCACCAAGGAGGGGATCTTCGTCGGCATCTCCTCGGGCGCCACCTTCGCCGGGGCGCTCAGGATCGCCGCTGAAGCGCCCAAGGGCAGCACGATCTTGGCCATGCTCCCCGATACGGGCGAGCGCTATCTCTCGACGCCGCTGTTCGGCAACGTCCCAGCGGAGATGAACGAGGAGGAGGCGGCGATCTCCCGTTCCACGCCGTCGGCTCAGTTTCCGTAGGTGTCAGACCCTCCGGGTCTGAGACCGTTGCGCAAACGGTATTGAGAGCACTGGGCCCAACAACGAGGTTGGAACTACGGTGTCTGACCCGGAGGGTCAGACACCAGCGTCAGGCGCTGGCCTGCTGCTCCTTCGCCGCCTCGGCGCGCTCCTTGTCCTCCTTGCCCTTCACCGTCTCGTCGCGGTCGACGAGCTCGATGACGGCAACGGGTGCCGAGTCGCCGTGGCGGTAGCCGGCCTTGACGACCCGGGTGTAGCCGCCGGCGCGATCCTTGTAGCGGGGGGCCAGGACATCGAAGAGCTTCTTGACCATCGCCTCGTCGCGCATGCGGGAAGCGGCGAGGCGGCGCGAGTTGAGGTCACCGCGCTTGGCCAGCGTGATGTACTTGTCCATCACGCGCTTCAAGTCCTTGGCCTTGGCGAGCGTGGTGACGATCTGCTCGTGGCGGACGAGCGAGGCGGCCATGTTGGAGAACATGGCCTGGCGGTGTCCGGGATCGCGGCTGAAGCGCCGCCCCAGTCTGCGGTGTTGCACGATACGTACCCTTCCGTTATCGGCGGCGAGGTTCTGCGGCCTCGCGTTGGTTGCGGGGTCAGACCCTGCGGTCTCACCCCAAGGCAATAGGCAATGGGCAGTCGGCAATAGTAGGTAGGCGCGCCGGAGTAGGTCGAGACCGACTACTGCCTATTGCCTATTGCCTACTGCCTCACTCTCAATACTGGTCCTCGTACCGCTTGGCCAACTCCTCGATGTTCTCGGGCGGCCAGTTCGGCACCTCCATCTGCAGGTGCAGGCCCATGCTGGCCAGCACCTCCTTGATCTCGTTGAGCGACTTGCGCCCGAAGTTGGGCGTGCGCAGCATCTCCGCCTCGCTCTTCTGGATCAGGTCGCCGATGTAGACGATGTTGTCGTTCTTCAGGCAGTTGGCGGAGCGGACGGAGAGCTCCAGCTCGTCCACCTTCTTGAGCAGCGCGGCGTTGAACGGCAGCGGCGAGGTCTCGACCGTCTCGACCGCCTTGGTCGGCTCCTCGAAGTTGACGAACACGGCCAGCTGGTCCTGCAGGATGCGGGCGGCCAGCGCCACCGCGTCCTCGGCCGTCACCGAGCCGTCGGTCTCGACCGTCATGGTGAGCTTGTCGTAGTCGAGGATCTGGCCCTCGCGGGTGTTCTCGACCTTATAGGAGACCTTCTTGACCGGGCTGTAGAGACTGTCCACCGGGATCAGGCCGATGGGCGCATCGTCGGGGCGGTTGCGCTCCGAGGGCACGTAGCCCTTGCCCATGGCGGCCGTGAACTCCATGCGGATGGCCGCGCCCTGGTCGAGCGTGCAGATGACGTGGTCGGGGTTGAGAATCTCAACGTCCGAGCCGGCCTCGATGTCGCCGGCCTTCACCTGCCCCGGCCCCTCCTTCTTGAGGACCATGCGCTTGGTGCCTTCCGAGTGCACCCTGAGCGCGATCTCCTTGATGTTGAGGATGATGTTGGTCACATCCTCGCGCACGCCGGGGATCGAGGAGAACTCGTGCAGCACGCCGTCGATGTGCAGGCTGGTGATGGCGGCGCCCTGCAGGGAGGAGAGCAGCACGCGCCGCAGCGCATTGCCGAGCGTCATGCCGAAGCCGCGCTCCAGGGGCTCGGCGACAATCGTCGCGATCCTGTCCTTCTGACGGCCGGGCTCGACGCCAAGCTTGCTCGGCCGGATCAGGTCTTGCCAATTCTTGTGCAGTACGTTTGCCACGGTTGGCCTCATGTCTTGTGGCGAGGGGGCGTCGTCCGGACGATGCCGGCGCCGCTCCTCCGCTCTTGCTTGGAACCGAAGTCGCCGCGCCGCCCTTAGACCCGGCGGCGCTTGCGGGGACGGCAGCCGTTGTGGGGGATGGCCGTCACATCCCTGATCTGGGTAATCTGAAAGCCGACGCTTTGCAGGGCGCGGAGCGCCGACTCGCGACCCGACCCGGGGCCCATAACCTCGACCTCCAGCACCTTCATGCCGTGCTCCATGGCCTTCTTGCCCGCGTCCTCGGCGGCCATCTGCGCCGCGTAGGGGGTGGACTTGCGCGAGCCCTTGAAGCCCATCGAGCCCGACGACGACCAAGCAATGGTGTTGCCCTGGGCGTCGGTAATGGTGATCATGGTGTTGTTGAAGCTGGCGCTGACGTGCGCGATGCCCGAGGTGATGTTCTTGCGTTCGCGCCGGCGCGGTTTGGCGCGGCCGGCTTGCTGCTGCTCTTTGGCCATCTCAGCTCAACTCCACGGATTTGGATATCCGGCCGCCCGCCGGCGGCCGGCCATGCTCAGTCTCGCGCCAGCGGCACGGGCTCGCATCAGGCCTTCTTTTTCCCGGCGATCGGCCGCGCCTTGCCCTTGCGGGTGCGCGCGTTGGTGTGCGTCCGCTGTCCTCTGACCGGCAGCCCACGGCGGTGGCGCAGGCCGCGATAGCAGCCGAGATCCATCAGCCGCTTGATGTTCATCGCCACGTTGCGGCGCAGGTCGCCTTCCACGGCGTAGTCGCGGTCCACGGTCTCGCGGATCTGCAGCACCTCGCCGTCGGAGAGCTGGTTCACCCGGCGCTCGTCGGGGATGCCCACCTTGGTGCAGATGTCGCGGGCCACCTTCGGGCCGATGCCGTGAATGTACTGTAGTGCGATAACGACGCGCTTCTGGGTCGGTATATTGACGCCTGCGATGCGAGCCACACCCTATCTCCTAGCCATGGCGCTGAGGTCCCTGTCGCAAGCCGCCCGCCGACGCGGCCCGCAACGAATTCGAAATGCACGCGTCGATCGGCTCCGGCGCGGCTTTGCGCCAGACCCAACCGTGTTGCTGTGCCGAAAGTCAAGCGTTTTCTATACGACCGGACACTTCGCGTCAACCTGGGGGAAATCTTGGGATTTCGCGGCAACGCCCGACCCTCTGCCTCCTCATGCTTTGCCTTCGATGCCGTCCAGCACGCCGGCGATGGCCGCGGCCACCTCGTCGATCGGGGCCATGCCGTCCACCACGTGCAGATTGCCCTTGCAGTAGTAGTAGCCGAGCAGGGGTGAGGTATCGCGGTAGTACACCATCAGGCGCTCGCGCACCGTCTCGGCGCTGTCGTCCTTGCGTCTCTCGAACTCGGTGCCCTGGCAGACGTCGCACACCCCGTCGACCTTCGGGCGCTTGTAGAGATCGTGGTAGCTCGCCTTGCACGTGGCGCAGCTAAAGCGGCCCGAAATCCGCTCCACCAGCACCTTGTCGTCCACTTTCAGCTCGATGACGGCATCGAGCCTGGCCTTCTTCATCTTCAGCACGGCGTCCAGCGCCGAGGCCTGGGGCAGCGTGCGAGGGAAGCCGTCGAAGATCACGCCATTCTTGCAGTCGGGCTGCTCGATGCGCTCGGCGACAATGCCGATGACGATCTCGTCGGGCACCAGGCGGCCGCTCTCCATGATCGACTTCGTCTTGGTGCCAATCTCGGTGCCCGCAGCCACGGCCGCGCGCAGCATGTCGCCTGTCGCGAGTTGTACAAGGCCTCTGCGAGCTGCCAACTCCTTGGCCTGGGTTCCCTTGCCCGCCCCCGGCGGCCCCAGCAGGATGATGATCATATCCGCCTCGTCGCACCCCGCAGCTTCGCCTTCTTGATGAGGCCTTCGTACTGGTGCGCGAGCAGGTGGCTCTGAATCTGCGCCACCGTGTCCATGGTCACGCTGACGGCGATCAGCAGCGAGGTGCCCCCGAAGTAGAAGCTCACGTGCGCGGATGACTGCAGCATCTCGGGCAGGACGCACACGGCGGCCAGGTAGAGCGCGCCGACCACCGTGATGCGGGTGAGCACGTAATCGATGTACTCCGCGGTCTTGGCGCCCGGCCTGATGCCCGGCAGGAAGCCGCCGTACTTGCGCAGATTGTCGGCCGTCTCCTGCGGGTTGAGCACGATCGAGGTGTAGAAGAACGCGAAGAACACGATCAGCGCCACGTAGACGACGTACCACATGGGCTGACGTTGCCCGAGGGCCGCAAGAATGCCGCTCAGCCACTCGGGTCCGCCGTGAGAGAAGCCCGCCACGGCGCCGGGCAGCATCAGCAGCGAGGAGGCGAAGATCGGCGGGATCACGCCGGAGGCGTTGAGCTTGAGCGGCAGGTGCGAGGCATCGCCCTGGAACATGCGGTTGCCCATCTGCCGCTTGGGATACTGCACCAGCAGGCGGCGCTGCGCGCGCTCGATGAACACGATCGCCGCCACCACCCCGAGCATCACCAGGACGAGGACCAGAATGATGCCCCAGGACAGGACGCCCTGCCTTGCCAGCTCCAGCGTCTGCATGATGGCGGCCGGCAGGCCCGCCACGATTCCGGCCATGATGATCAGCGAGGTGCCGTTGCCCACTCCGCGTGCGGTGATCTGCTCGCCGAGCCACATCAGGAACATGGTGCCGCCCACCAGCGACGCCACCGTGGTGACGATGAAGAACGGACCGGGGCTCATCACGATCGCCCCCGACGCGCCGCCCTGGGACGCCTGCAGGCCGACGGCGATGCCGAACGCCTGGAATGCCGCCAGCACCACGGTGAGATAGCGGGTGTACTGGTTGATCTGCTTGCGACCCTGCTCGCCCTCCTTCTTGAGAGCCTCCAGGGAAGGCACCACGCTCTGCATCAGCTGCATGATGATGGATGCGGAAATGTAGGGCATGATATTGAGGGCAAAGATGGCCATGCGCTCGATGGCCCCGCCCGAGAACATGTTGATCATGCCCAGGATGCCGCCGGACTGGTGCTGGAAGGCGGCGGCGAAGGCGACCGGATTGATGCCGGGAATCGGAATGAAGGTGCCGAGCCGATAGACCAGGAGCGCAGCCAGGGTGAACCAGATGCGCTTCTTCAGCTCCTCGGCCTTGGCGAAGGCGCCGAAGTTGAGATTGGCGGCAAGTTGTTCGGCGGCCGAAGCCATTGGCAAACCTCCTTGGGCGCTGGGCTACGGCGGCGGCCCCGCGCCCTGTCGGCCCCGGCGGCCGTCTCCGGGCCGCTCATTTCAGACCCAAAATGGGCCAACCCAAACATGGGGCGCCGGCCGTGGGCGCGCAAGCGCCGTGTTGAAGCGGCCTGACACCCCTTTCCGGGGCATTTCCAGCCTCTTACTCCTCGCTCTTCGCGGCCTTCGGCTTGGCGAGCGCAGCCTTCTTCCTGGCGGTCTTGGCCCGCTTCTCCTCGTCGGCGGCCAGCACCTTCTTCTCGATCAGGGCCACCGAGCCGCCGGCCTTCTCCACGGCCTCGCGGGCCGAGGGCGTAGCATGGTTGACAGTGAGCTTCAGGGCCGCCTTCAGCTCCCCGCCGCCCAGCAGCCGAACGCCGTCCAGCGGCCGGCGCACCACGCCCGCGTTGACGAGCGCGGCCACATCCACAGGGGCCGCGGCGTCGAGGCGCCCAGCCTCCACCGCCGCCTGCAGGCGGGCCGGGCTCACCTCGTTCCATTCCTTGCGGTTGCGCTTGTTGAAGCCCCGCTTCGGCAGGCGCCGGTGCAGCGGCATCTGGCCGCCCTCGAAACCGCCGATGCGGACACCCGAGCGTGCAGTCTGGCCCTTGCCGCCGCGCCCGCCGGTCTTGCCGACGCCGGAGCCGATGCCGCGGCCGATGCGCACGCGGAGCTTGCGCGATCCTGGGTTGTCCTTCAGCTCATTCAGCCGCATGACGCATGCGCTCCTGGGCTTCGTGCCCTTGTTTCAGGTTTCAGGTATCAGGGGTCAGGTTTCAGGGATCTACGGCGATGTGCGCTGAAACCTAATCCCTGGAACCTGAAACCTGTCTTTAGGCCTTCTCGTCCACCACCCGCACGAGGTGGGCGACCCTGTCGATCATGCCGCGCACGGCCGGGGTATCCGGGAGCGTGCGCCGGCGACGCAGCTTGTTGAGGCCGAGCCCGATCAGCGTCTGCTCCTGCACCGCCGGCCGGCGGTTGGGGCTGGCGATCTGCTCCACTGTGATGGTCTTGCCGTTGCTCGCCTGTGCCATGGCGCTCACCCTGCGGTCGTCTCGGCGGCATCGGCCTCGGCGGCGCCGTCGCGCCGACGGGCGATGATCTCGCTCGGCTTCTTGCCGCGCCGGGCCGCCACCGCGCGCGGATTCTCCTGCAGCTTCAGCGCCTCGAACGTGGCCCGCACCATGTTGTAGGGGTTGGTGCTCCCCAGCGACTTGGCCACCACGTCCTGCACGCCCAGCATCTCGCACACGGCGCGCGTCGGACCACCGGCGATGACCCCGGTGCCCGGCGGGGCCGAGCGCAGCACCACCCGGCCGGCGCCGTGGTGGCCGACCGAATCGTGGTGCAGCGTGCGGCCCTCGCGCAGGGGCACGCGCACCAGGCTGCGGCGCGCCTCCTCGGTGGCCTTGCGGATCGCTTCCGGCACCTCGCGCGCTTTGCCGTGGCCGTAGCCGACGCGACCCTTCTGGTCGCCGACCACCACCAGCGCGGCAAAGCCGAAGCGCTTGCCGCCCTTGACCACCTTGGCCACGCGATTGATGTGCACGAGCTTGTCTTTGAACTCGCTGTCGCGCTCCTCGCGGTCGCGCGACCTGTCTCTTTGGGGACGAGCCACGTCTCTTGTTCCTTTGCTAGAACTTCAGTCCGCCTTCGCGCGCACCGTCGGCCAACGCCTTGACGCGGCCATGATACTTATAGGCCCCCCGGTCGAACACAACGTCGCTGACACCGGCTCCGGTCGCCCGCTGGGCCAGCAGCTTGCCGACCTCGGCCGCGGCGGCCTTGTCGGCGCCGGTCTTCAGCTTGCCCTTCATCTCCTTCTCGAGACTGGAGGCAGCCGCCACCGTGCGGCCCTGGGCGTCGTCGATCAGCTGGGCATAGATGTGCTTCGACGAGCGGTGCACCGACAGCCTCGGCTTGCCGCCCGCATTGTGCTTGAGATCGGCGCGGACGCGCCGCTTGCGCCGGTCGGTCTGGTTCAGCTTGCGCAGCATGGCGCGCCTCTCACTTCTTCTTGCCTTCCTTGCGGAAGATGTACTCGCCCCGGTAGCGCACGCCCTTGCCCTGGTAGGGCTCGGGCGGGCGCGATGAACGCAGCTCGGCGGCGAACTGCCCCACCTTCTGCTTGTCGATGCCTGACACGGTGACCAGCTCCTGCTTGGCGCCGGCCACCTTCACGTCGAGGCCGGCCGGCACCTTGTGGACCACGTCGTGGCTGTAGCCGACCTGCAGTTGGATGTCCTTGCCCTTCATGGCGGCGCGGAAGCCGACGCCGTGGATCTCCAGCGTCTGGGTGTAGCCCTTGGTGACACCCTCGATCAGGTTGACGATCTGGGTGCGCGCCATGCCCCACATGGCGCGCGCCTGCTTGGTGTCGTCGGTCGGGCTCACCTCGACGCCCGCAGCCGTCTTGGCGACCTTGATCAGATCGGGACAGGTGAAGGCCAGTTCGCCCTTCGGTCCCTTCGCCGTCACCTTCTGCCCGGCGACGGTGGCGGTCACATCCGCTGGAACCTCGACCGGTTTCTTGCCTATCCGCGACATGATCGATCCGTCTTCTAAAGGGGTCAGACCCCTTTCCTTCAACGCTGGTGTTCTTCTTCTACGATCGGCGAAAGGGGTCTGACCCCAGGCGCCAACTCAGAACACGCTGCAAAGCACCTCGCCGCCCACGTTCTCCTCGCGGGCGCGGGCATCCGACATCACGCCCTTGGGCGTGGAGAGAATGGCGACGCCGAGACCGTTGGCCACGGTCCGCAGGTCCCGCACCGCCGAGTACACGCGCCGGCCAGGCTTGGAGATGCGCTTGATCTCGCGGATCGCCGGCTGGCCGTTCGAGTACTTGAGCTCGATCTCCAGCTCCGACAGGCCGTTGTTGTGGTCGATGCGCGCGTAGCCGCGGATATATCCCTCCGAGATCAGTACGTCCAGCACGCGGGCGCGCAGGTTGGACGCCGGCGTCGATACCTTCGGGCGCCGGCGCATCTGCGCGTTGCGGATGCGGGTGAGCAAATCGCCGATCGGGTCGTTCATCGCTCGCCTCCCTTACCAGCTCGACTTGGTCATGCCGGGGATCAGCCCCTGGCTCGCCAGCTCGCGCAGCATGTTGCGGCACACCTTGAGCTTGCGGTAGTAGCCGCGCGCCCGGCCCGTAAGCTCGCACCTGTTGCGGATGCGCGACGGCGCCGAGTTGCGCGGCATCTCCGCCAGCTTGAGACGGGCGGCGAAACGCTCCTCGCTCGGATTCGTCAGGTCGTTGGCAAGGTCCTTCAGCCGCTTGCGCTTGGCAGCGTAGCGGGCCACCAGCTCCCTGCGGTGGTTGTTCTTGTTGACCGAGCTCTTCTTAGCCATGCAGTCCTCCTGTGCCCGGCGCCTCAGGCCTGGCGGAAGGGAAAATTGAAAGCGCGCAGCAGCGCACGCGCCTCGTCGTCGGACTGGGCCGTGGTGCACACGATCACGTCCATGCCGCGCACCTCGTCCACCTCGTCGTAGTTGATCTCGGGGAACACGATGTGCTCCTTGAGCCCCATGGCGAAGTTGCCGCGCCCGTCGAAGCTCTTGACACTGAGCCCCCGGAAATCCTTCACCCGCGGCAGCGCTATCGTCACCAGGCGGTCGATGAACTCGTACATGCGGTCGCCGCGCAGCGTCACCTTGCAGCCGATCGGCATGCCGTCGCGCAGCTTGTAGGTGGCGATCGACTTGCGCGCCCTCGTCACCACTGCGCGCTGGCCGGCGATCATGCTGAGATCCTTGGCCGCCGAATCCACCTTCTTGCGGTCGTTCACGGCCGCGCCCACGCCCATGTTGATGACGACCTTCTCGATCCGCGGGATCTGCATCGCGTTCCCGTAGCCGAACTCCGTCTTGAGCGCATCGCGCACCACGCTCTCGTAGATCGACTTCATGCGCGGCCTGTAGTCGGCCGGACGCGGCGACGGCGCGGCCTGCTTGTCGCCGCCCTTGGCCGCGCGACGGTCGTCCTTGCCGCGCGGCGCGCCCTTGCCCGCAGCTACGCCCTTGCCGCCCTTGGCCTGGGCAGCGCCGGCTGGCTTGCCGCCGCCGGCCGCCGCCTTGTCGGGCTTGCCGCCCTTGGCTTTCTTCTCTTCGTCCGCCATGGTTACGTCTTAGCCTCCGGAAAATGCTCGCCGGACCGCTTGGCCACCCGCACCTTGCGGCCGTCGGGCAGGATGGTGAAGCCGACCCGCGTCGGCTTGCCGTCCTTCGGGTCCTCCAACGCGAGGTTCGACAGGTGGATCGACGCCTCCTTGGAGACGATGCCACCCTCCTGCTGGGGCGTCTGGCGCTGGTGCCGCCGCACCACGTTGACGCCGCGCACCAGGGCCCGCCCCTCCTGGGGCATGACCTTGAACACCTCGCCCTTCTTGCCCCTGTCGCGGCCGCTGAGCACGACCACGCGGTCACCCTTCCTGATCTTCTGCATCTACAGCACCTCCGGGGCGAGGCTCACGATCTTCATGTGGTTGCGGGCGCGCAGCTCGCGCGTCACCGGCCCGAAGATGCGCGTGCCGATCGGCTCGCCCTGGGCGTTGATCAGCACCGCGGCGTTGCGGTCGAAGCGGATCAGCGAGCCGTCCGGGCGGCGCACGCCCTTGGCGGTGCGCACCACCACGGCCTTCATCACCTCGCCCTTCTTCACGCGCCCGCGCGGGATCGCCTCCTTCACCGTGACGACGATGGTGTCGCCGATGGTGGCATAGCGGCGCTTCGACCCGCCCAGCACCTTGATGCACTGGAGGCGCCGGGCGCCCGAGTTGTCGGCAACGTCGAGGTTGCTTTCCATCTGTATCATTGCCGGTTCCTCATCTGAGCGCGAATGGCGAATGGTGAGTGGCGAATGGAGCCCTCCACCATTCGCGATTGGCCATTCGCCATTCGCCTCACTTCACGCTTTCCTGTCGATCACGACCCAACGCTTGTTCTTGGAGATGGGCCGGCTCTCCTCGATCCACACGATGTCGCCGACCTTGTGGGTGTCGGCCTCGTCGTGGGCGTGAAACTTCTTGGACCGCCGCACCGTCTTCTTCAGCAGGGGATGCGTGTAGCGCCGCTCCACCTTGACCACCACGGTCTTGGCGTTCTTGTCGGAGACCACTACGCCCTGCATCACGCGCTTCGGCATGTTCTTACCCTCAAGCCTTCTTCTCGCCTGTGCGCCGCTGCGCCTGCACCGTCTTGATGCGGGCGATGTCGCGGCGCACCGCGCGCACGCGCGCGGTGTTCTCCAGCTGCCCGGTCGCCCGCTGGAAGCGCAGGTTGAACTGCTCCTTCTTGAGGCTGGCCAGCTGCTCGGAGAGCTGGTCGGGAGTCATCGCCCGAGCCTCTTGCGGTTTCATCTCTGCTCTACCCCTGAACCTGTCCTAGACCTGCCGCTGCACGATGCGCGTCTTGATCGGCAGCTTCGCCGCGCCCAGCTCCAGGGCCTCGCGCGCGGTCGCCTCCGACACGCCGTCCAGCTCGAACATGATGCGGCCGGGCTTGACGCGGGCCACCCACAACTCGGGCGAGCCCTTGCCGGAGCCCATGCGCACCTCGGCCGGCTTCTTCGTCACCGGCACGTCGGGGAACACGCGAATCCACACGCGCCCCGCGCGCTTCATGCCGCGCGTGATGGCGCGGCGCGCTGCCTCGATCTGGCGCGCGGTGACCCGCTCCGGCTCCATCGCCTTGAGGCCGAACGCACCGAAGTTGAGCGTCGTCCCGCCCTTGGCGTTGCCGTGGATGCGCCCCTTGTGCGCCTTGCGGTACTTGGTGCGTGATGGCTGCAGCATCGCCGTGTGTCCCTATCCCTTGGCCGCTTCCGGAGCGCGCTCGCGGTCGCCGCTCCAGCCGCCGTCACGGTCGCCTCGCTCGCGGCGCCGGCCGCCCCCGCCGCTCTCCTGCGCCTCGATGGACCGCCTCTCGGCCGCCATCGGATCGTGGTCCATGATCTCGCCCTTGAAGATCCACACCTTCACGCCGATGATGCCGTAGGCGGTCTTGGCGAGGCCGTAGCCGAAGTCGATATCGGCACGGAGCGTGTGCAGCGGCACGCGGCCCTCGCGGTACCACTCCATGCGCGCGATCTCCGCCCCGCCGAGCCGGCCCGAGCAGTTGATGCGGATGCCGAGGGCGCCGAGCCGCAGCGCCGACTGCACCGACCGCTTCATGGCGCGCCGGAAGGCGACGCGGCGCTCCAGCTGCTGGGCGATGGTCTCGGCCACCAGGGTGGCGTCGATCTCGGGCTTCCGCACCTCGACGATGTTGAGATGCACCTCCGAGGAGGTGAGCTTGGCGAGCTCGGCGCGCATCTTCTCGATGTCGGCGCCCTTCTTGCCGATCAGCACGCCGGGACGGGCGGTGTGGACCGTCACCCGGCACTTCTTGTGCGGGCGCTCGATGACTACCTTGGAGATGCCGCCGGCGCGGCGCTGCTTGAGGATATGCTCGCGGATCGCCATGTCCTCGTGCAGCAGCCTGCCGTACTCGCCGCGGCTGGCGTACCAGCGGCTGTCCCAGGTGCGGTTGATGCCGACGCGCAGCCCGATCGGGTTGACCTTGTGACCCATTACGCGGTCTCCTCCGCAGCGTCCTCGGCCTCAGCCGGTGCCCGAACTTCCTTCACGACCACCGTCAACTGCGAGAACGGCTTCTCGATGGGGCTCATCTTGCCGCGCCCGCGGGCGTGGAAGCGGCGCATGACCATGTTCTTGCCCACGTGCGCCTGCGCCACCACCAGGTCGTTCACGTCGAGCTGGTGGTTGTTCTCGGCGTTGGCCACCGCCGACATCACGCACTTCCTCACGTCCTTGGCGATGCGCTTGCGGGAGAACTCCAGGTCCGCCAGCGCCACGTCCACCTTCTTGCCGCGGATCATCTGCGCCACAAGGTTGAGCTTCTGCGGGGAGACCCTGAGGTTCCGCACCACAGCCTGCGCCTCGTTCTCGTCGAGCTTGCGCTCTCTCTTTGGCTTGCCCATCTCTTCCGCCTGCTCACGCCGCCTGCGCTGTCTTAAGTCCGCTCCCGACCTTGACGCGCGTCACCGGCCCTTCGTCGCCTTCTTGTCGCCGCTGTGGGAATGGAACGTCCGCGTCGGCGAGAACTCGCCGAACTTGTGGCCGATCATGTCCTCGGTGACGTTCACGGGCACATGCTTCTGCCCGTTGTAGACGCCGAAGGTGAGCCCCACGAACTGCGGCAGGATCGTCGAGCGCCGGCTCCAGATCTTGATCACCTCGCTGCGGCCGCCGGAGCGCACCTTCTCCGCCTTCTTGAGAAGGTAGCCATCGACGAACGGGCCTTTCCAAACCGAGCGTGACATCTTGGCCCTCTCTTACTTCGCCTTGCTGCGCGGACGGACGATGAACCGGTCCGTCGCCTTGTTCTTGCGCGTCTTGGCGCCTTTGGTGGGCTTGCCCCACGGGGTCGCCCAGTGCTTGCCGCCGTCGGTGCGGCCGCCGTTGGGGTGGTCGACCGGGTTCATGGCGATCGAGCGCACGGTGGGCCTGGTGCCCTTCCAGCGCGTGCGGCCGGCTTTGCCGGTCGACTCGTTCATGTGGTCGGCGTTGGACACCGGCCCGATCGTCGCCATGCATTCGGCGCGCACGCGCCGCGTCTCGCCCGAGTTCAAGCGCAGGATCGCCCAGCCGGCGTCGCGGCCGACGAGCTGGGCGTAGGTGCCGGCCGAGCGCGCGAGCTTGCCGCCGCCACCGGCCTTGAGCTCGATGCAGTGCACGATCGTGCCCACCGGCATCGAGCCGAGTTGCATGGCATTGCCATTCTTCACGTCGGTCTTGATGCCGGAGATCACGGTGTCGCCCACGCCCAGCCGCTGCGGCGCCAGGATGTAGGACAGCGTGCCGTCGGTGTACTTGATGAGCGCGATGAACGCGGTGCGGTTCGGGTCGTACTCCAGCCGCTCGACCTTCGCCGGCACATCGTGCTTGGTGCGCCTGAAGTCGATCTTCCGGTAGGTCTGCTTGTGGCCGCCGCCGATGTGGCGCGTGGTGATGCGGCCGAAGCTGTTGCGTCCGCCGGTCTTGGTCTTGCCTTCGGTGAGCATCTTGACGGGCGCGCCCTTATACAGGCCGCTGCGGTCCACCAGCACGAGCTGGCGCAGGCCGGGGCTGGTCGGGCGGAATGTTCTCAGTGCCATGGCTTTAGAGCCCTGTCGTCACGTCGATGGAGTGGCCCTCTTCGAGGGTCACGATGGCGCGCTTGGTGTCGCTCTGGCGCGCGAGGATGCGCCGGAACGCTTTGAGCTTGCCCTTGCGCACCTGCGTGTTCACGGCCCTGACCTTGACGCCGAACAGCTGCTCGACGGCCGCCTTGATCTCCGGCTTGCTCGCGTCCCTGGCCACCTTGAAGACCACCTGATTGTACTCCGACACCAGGGTCGACTTCTCGGTGATGGCCGGCGCGACGATCAGGTCGTGCGGGTCCTTCCTCTTTTTGGCCTTGCTCATTTGAAGCGCGCCTCCAGCGCTTCCAGCGCCGCCTTGGTCAACACCAGCCGCTTGCGGCGCAGGATGTCGTAGACGTTGATGCCGTGCACCGGCAGCACGTCGATGTTGGGGATGTTGCGTGCCGCCCTGGCGAAGCCCACCTCGATCTCGGCGCCATCGATGATCAGCGCGTTGGTGAGCTCCAGTTTCTCGAAAGCCTGCTTGAGCCCCTTGGTCTTGCCGTCGGCCGAGGCGGCCTTGTCGAGCACCAGCACCTCGCCGGCCTTGACCTTGGCGGAGAGCGCGTGCCTGAGCGCCAGCGCCCGCACCTTCTTGGGCAGATCGATGGCGTGGCTCCTCGGCTTCGGGCCGAATGCCTTGCCGCCACCGCGGAACTGGGGAACCGCCTTGTCGCCGTGACGGGCGCCGCCAGTGCCCTTCTGGCGGTACATCTTCTTGCCGGTGGTCGTCACCTCCGACCGGTCCTGCACATGATGCGTGCCGGCCATCCGCTTCAGCGTCTGATAGCGCACCATGCGGTGGATCAGGTCTGTGCGCGGCTCCAGGCCGAAGATGGCGTCGCTCAGCTCGATCTCGCCGGCACTGCCGGCGTCGAGCGTCTTGACCTCCGCTCTCATCGGTTCGACTCCCCTTCGCCGACGGCTGCGGCCTCGGCGCTCTCCGCCTTGCGGAACGCACCGGGCTTGGGCGCACCCTCGGGCAGCGCCTTCTTCACCGCGTCGCGCACCAGCACCCACTTGCCCTTGGTACCGGGCACGGCACCGCGCACCAGGATGAGCCCCCTGTCCTTGTCGGTCTCGACGACCTCCAGGTTCTGCGTCGTCACCCGCTCGGCGCCCATGTGGCCGGCCATCTTCTTGCCCTTGAACACCTTGCCGGGGTCCTGGCGCTGGCCGGTGGAGCCGTGGCTGCGGTGCACGACCGAGACACCGTGCGTGGCGCGCAGGCCGCTGAAGTTCCAGCGCTTCATGGCGCCCTGGAAGCCCTTGCCCTGGCTGGTGCCGGTGATGTCGACGAACTGGCCCTTCACGAAATGGTCGGCGGTGATCTCCGCGCCCACGTCGATCAGGTTGTCCGGGCTCACCCGGAACTCGGCCACCTTCCGCTTCGGCTCCACCTTGGCCTTCGCGAAATTCTCGCGCTCCGCCCGCGTCACCCGGTTCGGCTTGCGCGCGCCGGCCCCGAGCTGGACGGCGGTGTAGCCGTTCTTCTCCTCAGTGCGCTGCGACACGACCTGGACGTTGGCGAGCTTCAGCACCGTGACCGGGATGTGCTCGCCGGCCGCCGTGAAGACGCGGGTCATGCCCACTTTCTGCGCGATCACTCCGGAGCGCATGGTTCCGCGACCCCTTCCTTACAGCTTGATCTCGACGTCGACGCCGGCCGCCAGGTCGAGCTTCATGAGCGCATCGACCGTCTGCGGCGTAGGATCGACGATGTCGAGCAGGCGCTTATGCGTACGCATCTCGAACTGCTCGCGACTCTTCTTGTCGATGTGCGGCGAGCGGTTCACCGTGAAGCGCTCGATGCGCGTCGGCAGCGGGATCGGCCCGCGCACCTCGGCGCCCGTGCGCTTCGCCGTATTGACGATCTCGCGCGTGGACGCATCGAGCACGCGATGGTCGAACGCCTTGAGGCGGATTCTTATGTTTTGACTCTGCATGACACCCGCTGCCGATGGTCCAACCGCCTCGCGCTTAAACACACAAGGAGCGCCCGGTTTTGGCCGGGCGCTCCGAAGCCCTCTACTCGATGATGCTGGTGACGACGCCGGCACCGACGGTGCGGCCGCCCTCACGGATGGCGAAGCGAAGCTTCTCCTCCATCGCGATCGGCGTGATCAGCTCCACCGTCACCGC
>Ga0070696_100000155_pt1 | contig 38095 bp, 33 predicted proteins | sample KBSK1253metaG_FD_65474 | JGI IMG/M metagenome (GOLD analysis project Ga0070696, IMG submission 65474) | Corn, switchgrass and miscanthus rhizosphere microbial communities from Kellogg Biological Station, Michigan, USA - KBS K1-25-3 metaG | ecosystem: Host-associated > Plants > Roots >... | reverse complement strand
CTGGCCCTCGCCGCCGCCGAGCGTCGGCACGACGCCGCAACGCGGGCTGCCGCCGTGCCCTCCCAGCCGCCCGCGACGGAGCGCGCGGCCGAGGCTCTCGCCGCTGCCGAGGACAGTCTCGCCGACGCTCAGCGGGCCGCCGAGTCGGGGCGCCTGATCGAGGCCGCGCTTCGCCAGGAGGCCTTCGAGGCAGCGACGGCCGCCGCCGAGGCCGAGGAGGCCCGCCGGGAGGCCGCCGCGGCCGTCAAGGCGGTCGAGCGCAGCCTGGAGCCCATCTCCATCCTGGTGAGCCGCAGGGCAGGCCGCGTCTACATCCGCCAGGGTTGGGAGCCTGTCCACGAGGCCCCGGTGCGGTTCCTCGGCGACGGACCGCCGCTGGGCACTCACGTCTACCTCGCCACAGACACCGCTGCCGACGGTGCGGCGCTGCGCTGGCTCTCCGTCTCTCTGCCCTCCCCGGCGCCCCGCGCGGCCCGGCCGGGCGACCGCCGCGGTGGACCTGCGCAGCCTGCACCCGCGCCGGGCCTCCCCCAGGAAACCGCCGCCGGCGCGCTCGCGCGCTTCGAGCTGCCCGAGGCCACGCGCCGCTTCATCGCCGACCGCCTGTGGGTGGGCGCTACACTGATCGTCTCCGAGCACGGCACCAGCGGCGAGACCGGGCCCGGCACTGATTTCATCGTGCTGACACGCTGACCCGTCTGCCCGCCAGGCCCGTCTGCCCGCCAGGATTGTGGGCTCTTGGGGCCTCGCTTCGCTTGACCCTGCCCCGCTCTTGCCCATCTGCGGCGCTAGGACCGCGCGCCTGAGGCAGGCAACTGGGCGCCGGGCGGGCCGTTGACGGCTGCCGCCCGGCCCAAGGGTGGGGGCAATCCATGCGTAAGGTTATCCTGGGTCTTCTCGTGGCGCTGCTCGTCGGCGTCGGCGGATATTTCGGCGCCGTCCACTGGGCCGAGCGCACCGCCGCGCGCGAGGTGGACGCCCGGCTCGATCTCTGGCGCTCCGGTGGCGGCTCGGCCACGCGCGGCCCGGTGCGGTTCGATCTCTGGACGCGCACGCTCAAGGTGGCCGACGTGGCGATTACGTTGCCCTCCTCGTCCGACGCGCGGATTTCCATCGACGAGGTGATCGCCACCGGAGTGGAGCCGTCCGGACGAGCGCGCCGCCTCGACATCGTCGGCCTGCAGATCAGCCAGGTCTTGCCGGGCCTTGCCGGCGCGCGGATGCAGCAGAAGGCGCCGCGCGTCACGCTCACGGACTTCTCCGAGCGTCCGGTTGCGCCGACGAAAGGCGTCTCCTTAGCCGATGCCACGCGCCGCTGGTTGGAGCAGCTCAGCGCCATCGCCGCCTCCTCCATCGAGGCGCCCTCGCTCACCGTGACGGTCACCCCGGCGGAAGCGAGCAGTCGCCCCGCTCCTGCGCCTCAGACGGCCCTCGTCGGCACCGCCGAGTACACCTATTCCAACCTCGTCCTGCGCGAGGTCGCAAACGGCCGCATCGCCGAGGCGACCGTCGAGAAGATCGCGCTCCGCGCCGGCTCCGGGCGTACCGGCCCGGGCTTCACCGGCGAGATGGCCAATGCCTCGGTGCGCGACATCGATATCGGGCCGGTGCTCGCCTGGCTCGATCCGTCCCGCCCCAGAAGCGAAGGCTACCAGCGCGTGTACGGGCAGATCGCTGCCGGCCCCTACACGGTGCGGCTCGGCGACGGCACCGGCCTCGTCATCGACCGCATCGTCGCCGAGGAGCTCGGCCTGCACCCGGCCAGACTGTCGCTCGACGATCTTGACTTCCTCATGGAGGTGACGAGGCAAGGCAACGCGCCGCCCACGGCCGCGCAGCTCGTCATGCTGGTCGACAAGATGGCGGGTCTCTACGAAGGCATCGGCATCGGCCGGCTGGAGCTGCTGGGCCTGAAGGTGGACACCCCGCGTGAGGGCATCGCCATCGGCAGCATTGCCTTCAAGGGGCTCGAAAATGGACGGCTGGCCGAGCTCTCCATCGAGCAGCTGGAGGCCCAGAAGGCCCCGAAGGAGCCCGCCGGGATCGGGCGCAGGGTCATTGAGGGGCTCAACGGCCAGCCGGTCCCCGGCGAGACCGTCAAGGTCGGGCGCATGAGCGTCAGGGGGTTCGACATCGTCAAGCTGCTCCGCACCACCTCGACGCAGATCGCCTCGCTGGGCCAGCGGCCGGGCGGCCCCAGTCAGGTTCCGAGTCAGGCCCCGAGTCAGGCCATCAGTCCACCCATGAGTCCGGCCATGGCTCTGCTCGGCGCGATCGAGGGCGTCGAGTTCAAGGATTTCGCGGTTCCTGACCCGGCAACCGGCCGCACGGTGCATGTCGAGGCGTTCGACGCGGCGTGGGGGCAACTCGTCGGCGGTGTGCCCTCCGAGGCCCGTCTGTCCGCCAAGCTGTCCGGCCCCATCGGCCCGGCCGACCCCGATGCCTTCGTCAGGGCGCTCGCCGGACGCGGCATGGCCAGCCTGACGGTCAGCCTGGACCTTGGCGCCCGCTGGCACGAGGCCGAGCAGAAAGTGGCGCTGGCGCCGGCGGCCGTAGAGATCCGCGATGTGCTGGGGTTGTCGATCAAGGCGTCGGCCGGCAACGTCCCGCGCGAGATGCTCTCCACCGATTTCCTCAAGGCGTTGGCTGCCGCCCCGCTTGTGGAGGCCGGCCCGGTCGAGCTGACCCTGCGCGACCTCGGCCTGGTCGAGGTGGCCGCCGCGCAGCTGGGGCAGACCAAGGGCGGAGACGCCGAGGTTGGCCGCGCACTGCTGGTTGAGACCCTGGCGCAAAGGGCCGCGGAAGCCACGCAGACGGCTCCCGAGCTGCAGCCCGTGTTCGACGCCCTCGCCCGCTTTGTGCAGGGCAAAGGCGAGACGCTGACCATCGCGCTGAAACCCAAGGGCGGCAGCGTGGGCCTGCTGCAGCTCATCGAGGCCGCCAGACGCGATCCCCTCACCGCGCTGCTCTCCAACTTCACGGTGGAGGCGAGGACGGGAGGCTAAGTGTCCGCGCAACGGTCAGACCCTCTGGCCGGAGGGTCGGACACTTGTCGCTCCAAGACCCAGTGGGTCTTCCACCGTTCGACACCTCTAAGGATTGTGTGGCCGGAAAGATACGGTTATAAACCGCCCGCCCATGCGTCCGATCACAACGACATCGCAGCTCAGCGACCTCTGCAGTCGCCTCGCCGTCCACCCTTTCGTCGCCGTCGATACCGAGTTCATTCGCGAACAGACCTTTTGGCCGAGGCTCTGCGTCATCCAGGTCGCTGCGCCCGGCGAGGAGGCCATCGTCGACCCTCTCGCGCCCGGTATCGATCTCGCGCCCTTCTATGCACTGATGGCCGACGAACGCGTAGTCAAGGTGTTCCACGCCGCCCGCCAGGACCTGGAGATCGTCTGGATCCAGGCCCACCGAATCCCGCACCCGATCTTCGACACCCAGGTCGCCGCCATGGTGTGCGGCTTCGGCGAGTCGGTGAGCTACGTGAGCCTCGTCAAGCAGCTCACCGGCCATTCCCTCGACAAGACCTCGCGCTTCACCGACTGGGCGCGCCGCCCCCTGTCGGACAAGCAGCTGGCCTACGCGCTCGCCGACGTGACCCACCTGCGCGATGTCTACCGCCGCCTCAAGGGCGAGCTGGAGGCCACGGGCAGGGTGCGCTGGCTCGACGAGGAGATGGCCGAGCTCACAAGCCCGGAGACCTACGAGACCCGCCCCGAGGACGCTTGGCGTCGCCTCAAGATGCGGGTCAAGAACCGCAAGGGCCTGGCGGTGCTGATCGAGCTGGCGGCCTGGCGCGAGCGGCTGGCGCAGGCGCAGGATGTGCCGCGCAACCGCATCCTGCGCGACGAGGCTCTCTACGACGTCGCCAACAGCGCGCCGACCGAGGTTGGCCAGCTCGCCCACCTCAGGTCGCTCAGCGAGGGCTTCGCCCGCTCCCAGCGCGCCAAGGAGATCGTCGAGGCCGTCAACCGCGGCCTCAAACGCGATCCCAGGACCCTGCCGCCGTTGCGGGAGAGCACGGGTCTGCCGGCGGAGAAGCAGGCCACCGTCGAGCTGCTGCGGGTGCTGCTCAAGGCCTGCGCCGCCCGCCACAAGGTCGCGCCCCGTCTGATCGCCGATGCGGATCATCTCGAACGCCTTGCCGCCGAGCACGAGCCTGACATCCCCGCCCTCAAGGGCTGGCGCCACGAGCTGTTCGGCGCCGAGGCCTTGCGGCTGAAGCGCGGCGAGCTGGCGCTCGGCATCGACGGCGGCGAGGTCGCCCCCGTCCTCGTCGAGCCCCCGGCGAAGTGATGGTGTCAGACCCTCCGGGTCTGACACCTATGCCCGCCTCACCTCCTCCACCCACGTAACGAACTCGTCGGCCGTGAGCCGCTCAGGGCTGAACCCGTTCACCTTCTCGATCGGGTCGGGATACCCCAGGGACATGCCGCACACGATCATCTGCTCCGCGGGAATGCCGATCCGCTTCTGCAGCACGTCGTGGAAGTTGAGGAATGCGGCTTGCGGACAGGTCTCCAGGCCGAAGGGGCGCGCGGCGATCATGATGCTCTGCAGGAACATGCCGTAGTCGAGCCAGGAGCCCTGCTCCAGGTCGCGGTCGATGGAGAAGATGAGCCCCACCGGCGCGTCGAAGAACAGGAAGTTGCGCCGATGCTGGGCGTGCATCTTGTCCTTGTCGGCGCGGCCTATCCCCAACAGTCCGTAGAGCCCCCAGCCGCAGGCGCGCCGGCGCGCGAGATACGGCTCGCGCCATTTCTCGGGGTAGTAGTTGTACTCGCGCGGACCCACATTGCCGGCATCGTAGAGGGCGGCGATCTCGCGCGCGACCTCCTCCTTCACGGCGCCGTCGAGCACCCACACTTTCCACGGCTGGATGTTGGAGCCGGAGGGCGCGCGGCCGGCGGTCTCGAGAATGCGCGCGATCACCTCGCGCGGCACCGGCTTCGGCAGGAACGCACGGTTGCAGTGCCGGCCGACGATGGCCTCCTCGACGGTCATCATGCTGGGGTTCCCAAAAGGCAATGGCATCGCCAGGGGCGTCTCAGGTCCGCGCGACCATGACAGGCGCGCCTCCACCGGTCAAATGAGGGGCGGTCAAATGAGGGGTGGTCAAATGAGAGGGCGGTCAAATGCGAGGCAAGGCCCGGCGCACCTCGCGCAGGCCCTTCGGATTCACCGGGCATCGTGTCTGCCAGGCGGTCTTGGCTCCGCTGCCGACGACGAGGCGGCCGTCCGTGATGGTGGCGTCGCTGCCGTCGATCCTGCTGTTGGCGAGAGTCCTGATGCGGCCGTCGGCATCCTTGATCATGGTCCATTTGCGCACGCCGCCGAGCGCTCCGAAATCTGCCACCACCTCGATCAGTCCGCCCGGCCTGAGAGCGGCCGCCCGGATCTCGCGGGAATCGCGCGTGTTGCCGAAATTGCGCTCATGGAACGCCCGCCCGCCCGCGCGCGCGACATAGGACAGACGGTGGTTGGCCTGGCTCGGCGGCCGGCTGCAGTCCGTCGCCCAGGTGCCGAGGAGGCCCCATCTCGCGAGCGTCTCGGCCACGGTCTCGGCCCTTGCGCCGTCAGTGAAGAAGGCGACCAGCAGGATGGCAACAACGCCGGCTGGCGTCCGCGACGACATAGGCATTAAGCTCTCGGTCCTGGATCAATCCTTTGCGCACAACAGCGCCACAAATTCGGGACGGCAGCAACGGGAATCTCGCCGCCCGGCGGGGAGGAAAGAGACGTGAGCTTCGAGCGCCTGTTCCATCCGCGCGGCATCGCCATCATCGGCGCCTCGTCGGACTTGAGCCGCATCAGCGGCCAGCCGATCAAGGCACTGAAAGGCGCGGGCTACGCGGGCGGCATCTTTCCGGTCAATCCGAAGTATCCGGAGCTGCACGGCCTCAAGTGCTACCCCGATGCCGCCTCCATCGAGGGGCCCTGCGACCTCGCCATCGTCGCCGTGCCGGCCCCGGCCGTCGCCGCGGCGGTGCGCGACTGCGGCAAGGCCGGCATCCCGTTCGCGATCGTGTTGACAGCGGGCTTCCGCGAGACCGGCGCCGAGGGCCGCCGACTGGAGGCGGAGCTGAAGCAGGTGATCGCCGGGAGCGGCGTGCGCGTGGTCGGCCCCAACTGCCAGGGCGTCCTGTCGCTGCGCGAGCGCGTGTGGGCGGCCTTCGGCAGCGTCGTCGACGAGACCGATTTCCGCCCCGGCTCGGTGTCGTGCGCCTTCCAGTCGGGCGGCTTCGGCTACGGCATCGTCAACCTCGCCGAGGCGCAGGGCCTGGGCTTCCGCTACTGCGTCTCCTCGGGCAACGAGACCGATATCGACATGCCGGAGCTGCTCTCCGCCTTCCTGGACGACCCCGGCACCTCCATCGCCTTCGCCTACCTGGAAGGCACGCCGGATGCCCGCCGCCTGCTCGATGTCGGCCGCAAATCGCTGGCGAGAGGCAAGCCGGTGATGATCTGGAAGGCCGCAACCACCGACGCGGGCATCAAGGCTGCCGCCTCGCACACCGCCAACATGACGGGCAGCGCCGACCTCTACCGCGCCGCCCTGCGCCAGGCCGGCCTGATCGAGGTGGACGACGTGGAGCCCATCGTCGACATCGCTAAGGTATTCGCCCAGGGACGGCTGCCCCGCGGCAGCCGCGTGGGCGTGCTCTCGATCTCGGGCGGCTCCAGCGTGGTCTACGCCGATGCGGCGATTAAGGGCGGCCTCACGCTGCCGCCGTTCGCCGACGCGACGCTGGAGGCCTTGCGCAAGGTCGTGCCGGCGTTCGGCTCGGCCCAGAACCCGGCCGACGTGACGGCGGCGTTCTTCAACGACATGCGCGTGCTCACCTCGGCGCTGGAGGTGGTGCTCGCCGACCCCAACATCGACCAGCTCTCCATCCTGCTGGCGTCGGTCTCGGGCGGCGCGGCGCAGCGGGCCTGCGAGGCCATCGCCGCCGCGGCGGTGACCTCGGACAAGCCGGTGCACGTCGCCTGGTCCGGCCGTCACGCCAAGTCGGCCGCGGCGGTGGAGGCGCTCTTCGAGGCGCGCGTGCCGTTTCTCACGACGCCGGTGCGGCTCGCCCGTGCCGCAGCCGCGCTCGCCCGCTTCGCCGCCGACCGGCGCCGGCTGCTGCCGCGCCGGCCGCCCGAGGTGCGTACGCCGCCGGGCCTCGAGCTGCCGGCCGGCGCAGCCACGCTCAACGAGGCCGAGGGTAAGGCTGTGCTGCGCGCGTTCGGCATCGCCACGCCCAGGGAGGTGCTTGTCCCCGCGGGCGCCAACGCCGAGGCTGTCGCGCGAGAGCTCAATGCGCCATTCGCCGTGAAGATCGTCTCGCGCGACATCGCCCACAAGACGGAGGCCGGCGGCGTCCGCCTGGGCGTGACGCGCGACGATCTCGCCGAGGCGGCGCGCGCCGTGACGTCCAACGCCGCCAAGGCCCTGCCCGGCGCCACCATCGACGGGGTGCTGGTGTCCGAGATGGCTAAGGGCGTCGAGGCCCTGATCGGCATCGTCAACGACGCGAGCTTCGGGCCGGTGGTGGCGCTGGGCCTCGGCGGCGTGCTCACCGAGGTGCTGAAGGACGTGACCTACCGCATCGCCCCGTTCGATCTTGATACGGCCCGCGAGATGATCGCCGAGCTGCGCGGCGCGAAGCTGTTCGATGGCTACCGCGGCCAGCCCCCGGCCGACAAGGAGGCCCTGGCCCGCACCCTCGTCTCCGCCTCGCAGATGGCCGCCGCTCTTGCGCCGCGCCTCATGGAGGCGGATATCAATCCGCTGTTCGTGGGGCCGGACGGTGTGGTGGCCGCGGATGCGCTGGTGGTGCTGACGTAGCGGAGCCCCTCTCCCCGCTTGCGGGGAGAGGGAGACCTATGCCAGCACGTTGATCGGCTTGCCGGCGAGCCAAGCCTCGATGGCCTGCACCATGCCGCCGAAGAAGTCGCGGTAGGTCTCTTCCGTCACGTAGCCGAGGTGCGGCGTCAGCAGCGCGCGCGGCTCGGCGCGCAGCGGATGATCGCCCGGCAGCGGTTCCACGTCGTAGGTGTCGCCGCCGAAGCCGGCGATGCGCTTTTCCTTCAGCGCTGCCAGCAGCGCCGCCTCGTCGACGATGGGGCCGCGCGAGGTGTTGATGAGCAGCGCCGTCGGCTTCATCAGACCGAGCTCGCGCGCGCCCACCAGTCCGCGCGAGCGCGGCGACAGCACGAGGTGGATCGAGATCACATCCGAGCGGTGGAACAACTCGTCCTTCTCGACCCGCTCGGCGCCACGCTCCGCCGCCTGCTCGGCCGTGAGGTTCTGGCTCCAGGCGATCACCTTCATGCCCATGGCGGCGCCGATCCGGCCGACCTTGGCCCCCAGGTTGCCGAGGCCCAGGAGGCCGAGCGTGCGGCCCTCCAGGTCGATGCCCAGCGTGGTCTGCCAGCCGCCGCCCGGCCGCATGGCCTGGAATTCCTCGCGGAAATGGCGCGCCAACGCGATCATGAGACCCACCGTCAGCTCGGCCGTGGCCCGCCCCGCGCCGCCCGTGTTGCACACCGTCACGCCGTGGGCCTTGGCGGCCTCCAGGTCGATGGACGCGTTGCGCTTGCCGGTGGTGACCAGCAGCTTGAGCTTGGGCAGCTTCTCGAACAGCGCGCGCTGGAAAGGTGTGCGCTCGCGCATGACGCCGACGATCTCGAACTCGGCCAGCGCCCGAGCCACGGCCTCCACGTCCGGCAGGCGCTCATTGAACGCCACGATCCTGTGGTTCTTCTGCAGGCCTGACCAGTCGGCCATGCTGAGCGCCACGTTCTGGTAGTCGTCGAGGATGGCGATGGCGACCATCGATGCGCCTCCCACATTGGTTTGCCGTCATTCAGTTTGAATTGGCAGGCTCTGGCAAGCCAAAATTCTCCAGATCGGAGACCGATGAGAGCCGGGACACATGTTTCCCGCGCGCTTCCTCCACGGCCACGAGTCTGCGGATCTCCGGCATCCAGGTCTGGTCGACCTCCCAGATCGTCCGGAACAGCGCCTCGGTTCGCGGCATCTGCGCAATGCCGGCCGGCGGATTCTTGAGGTCGCCGGCCGCCCACTGGAGCTGCCGCTCGGCCGCCAGCCAGAAATGCATCCACAGCGGCAAGTCTATAAGGACTATGTCGGTGGAACGGGAGAGTCGCTGCGGAATGGACTGCAGCCGTCCCAGACCGTCGATGATCCATCGCTCCGCGGCAATCAGGCGGGCATGCTCGGCATCGTACCTCTCCACCGGAGCCGGTCGCCAATCCGGCAGCCACAACAGGGTATCGATTTCCACGCAGGGATAGGCCAATCGCGCGGCGAGGCGGCGGGCGATGGTGGACTTGCCCCCTCCGCTGTTGCCAATGACGGACACCCGCTGCATGACCCGGCTTTGCCTATCGCCACGGTGCCATTTCGATCAGGGTACGATGGAACTGCTTGTCCCGCCGCGGCCAGCGCTATCAGCCGATGAGTCCGATCCCCTTGGCCATCATCGCAGCCATCAGCAGAATGACGACAATCGCCGTCAGCTCGATGTGGACGATCATGCCGACCGACCTGAGCTTCTCGGGCGCCACAGCGGGGACCTGCCCAGCCTTGACGGAGGATCGCCAGCGCAGGAACTCGCGCGTCGGGATGATGGAGAGGAAGCCGATAATGATGAACAGCGACAGCTTGGTGATGAAGGTCCAGGTGTGGAAATAATAGAGGGCGCCCTTCTCGAAGTGGAACACGCGCGCGAGGCCGACCAGCAGGAGCACGCCCGCTGAGATGCCGAGGATCATGTCGGCCCGCAGGATCTTGCGCGCGCTCTCGACCGTCAGGGTGCTCCGCAACAGCACGAGCTCCACCACCAGCGCCGCGAACAGCGTGAACGCCGAGACGTGATGCAGGAACGCGAAGAAGACTGCCATGACGCTCTCCCCCTTGACTTGAGAATAGAGCTTGGCTTCTTACCAGATGCCTTCACAGAGGCGCTAGGCGGGCCGTACGATTGTGGCGGCAGGGCTGCAAAGGCGTTACAATTGGAAAGGAGCAGCACCCGTGTCACATTCCGCAGCCGGTGGAGCGGCCGTGCATCCGAAACGCGAGGACTACGAGTACGAGCTGGACGAGGTCCTGGGCGCCATGGTGGGCATCCGGGCGCTGGTGCCGCCCGACGCCTTCACCGCCGACATCCTCGGCACCGAGCGGGTGGGCCACGGCGCGCTGATCCGCAAGGACGGCCTTGTGCTCACCGTCGGCTATCTGATCACCGAGGCGGAGACCATCTGGCTGAGCCTGAGCGGTGGGCGCACGGTGCCCGGCCACGTGCTGGGCTACGACCAGGAGACGGGCTTCGGCCTGGTGCAGGCGCTGGCGCACCTGGACGAGCCCACGCTTCCGCTCGGCCAGTCGAGCGAGGTGGAGGTGGGAATGCCGGTGGTGGTGGCCGGCTCCGGAGGCCGCAGCCGCTCGGTGGTGGCGAACGTCATCGCCAAGCAGGAGTACGCCGGCTACTGGGAGTATCTGCTGGAGGAGGCGATCTATACGGCGCCGGCGCATCCGTTCTGGGGCGGCACCGCGCTGATCGGGCCGAGCGGCGAGCTCTTGGGCATCGGCTCCCTGCAGATCCAGGCGGTGAGCGCCGATCCGGAGCGGCCGCTGCCGCTCCGCTCGCGCCAGAGCGACGACGCCAACATGATCGTGCCCATCGATCTGCTGAAGCCGATCCTGAACGATCTCGCCACCATCGGCCGGCCCAACCGGCCGGCGCGGCCGTGGCTCGGCCTCTACGCCACCGAGATCGGCAGCAGCGTCGCCCTGCTCGGCGCGGCCGACCGCGGGCCGGCGGAGCTGGCCGGCCTGCGCGAGGGCGATATCGTGCTGGCTGTGGCCGGCGGCGCCGTGCCGAGCCTGGCGGAGCTTTTCCGCCGCGTCTGGGCGCTGGGCGAGGCCGGCGTGGCGGTGCCGCTCACCATCAACCGCGAGGGTCGCACCTTTGAGGTGACGGTGCGCTCCACCGACCGCCGCAGCCTGCTCAAGGGGCCGGTGCTGCATTAGTGGTGTCAGCCCCGCTGGGTCTGACACCGGAGCTCCAATCCCGTTCGTGCCACGGTGTCAGACCCGAAGGGCCTGACATCTCTCTTCATGGCCACTTCACGACGGGCGGCATGGAGGAGAGGATGGACTCCACGTTGCCGCCGGTCTTGAGGCCGAACACGGTGCCGCGGTCGTAGAGAAGGTTGAACTCGACGTAGCGACCGCGGCGCACCAGTTGCTCCTCGCGCTCAGCTTCGCTCCAGGGTTTGGCGAAATTGCGCCGTACCAGCTCGGGATACACCGCCAGGAAGGACCGGCCCACGTCCTGGGTGAAGGCGAAGGCAGCGTTCCATCCGCCGTCAGTGTCAGCCGGCGCCAGGTAGTCGTAGAAGATGCCGCCGACGCCGCGCGTCTCCTTGCGGTGGGGCAGATAGAAGTATTCCTCGCACCACTTCTTGTAGCGGGCGTAGTCGGCCACCTTGTGCGGAGCGCAGGCCTTCTCCATCGCCGCGTGGAAGCTTGTCGTATCCGGGTCATCCTGGGTGCGGCGGGCGTTCAGCATGGGCGTGAGATCGCCGCCGCCGCCGAGCCACCATTTGCTGGTGACGACGAAGCGCGTGTTCATGTGCGCCGTAGGCACATGCGGGCTCTGCGGGTGCACGATGAGCGACACGCCCGAGGCCCAGAAGCGCGGGTCCTCATCGGCACCAGGGATCTGCTTGCGGAACTCCGGCGCGAACTCGCCGTAGACGGTAGAGGTGTGGACGCCGGCCTTCTCGAACACCCGGCCGCCTCGGATCAGGCTGGCCACGCCGCCTCCCCCATCCGCGTCGCCGCCTTCGGCCTGCCCGGGCCGGTTCCACAGCGTGCGCTCGAACCGGCCCGGCGTCATCTGCCCAAGCTGGGCTTGGGCCGGCAGGGCCGTCTCCAGGGCCTCGATCGCCGCGCACAAGTCGTCGCGCAGGGTCTCGAACCAGCGCCGGGCCTGCGCTTTGTGATCTTCGAGAGAATTTCCTACGGCCATTTCGTGTCCTCGGACAAATCGGCGTTATCGCGCTGCACATCGCGGAACGGAGGCTGGCGCGTCGCAACCTGCCGTGGTATGAGCCCGCGCGCAAATTGAAATGTCCCGCGGGGGGTCCACATGATCGTAATCAACGCTTCCAGAGACCGCTGACGGCGCCCGCGCTTCTTTACGCGCCAGGCCGCAGATCGGTTCTCCGGATCTTATGGGGACCTGCGGCGCGCGCCTTTTCCAGCCTTTCTCCTGCTGTCGCTGCCGGTCCTCGGGGTCAGGCCTCGTAGAGGGGCTGGACCCGTCGCCTCCAGCCTTGAGTGCAGAAACGAAACATTCACGCGGGGGGCCGACCTCCGCCCAAGGATTCCGCCATGTTCCGCTGGTTCGAAAGCCGCATTGCCACCTTCCCGGACGCGCAGCCGGCGCGCCCGCCCGAAACGCTGCTTGCCTTCTACGACCACTTCGTGCGGCCGATCTGGCCGGCATTCGCCCTGCTCCTGGTGGCCGGCCTCCTGGGGTCGCTCATCGAGGTGGCGCTGCTGGCGTTCGTCGGCAGCCTGGTCGACATGATGAAGGGCGCCCAGACGCCGTCGCAGTTCTTCGCCGATCACGGCACCATTCTGCTGACGATGGCGTTGATCGCCCTCATCGCGCGGCCCGTTGTCTCCACCGCGCACGAGCTCATCAAGAACCAGATCATCGCCGCACCGGTCTCCACCCGCATCCGCTGGCTTACGCACCGCTACGTGCTGCGCCAGAGCCTGGGCTTCTTCCAGAACGACTTCGCGGGCCGGGTGGCCAACAAGATCATCCAGACCGGGCCGGCCTTGCGCGACTCGGTGGTGCAGGTGATCGATGCCATCTGGTACGCGGTCGTGCAGTGGATAGGCGCTGCCGTGGTGTTCGCCGCCGCCGACTGGCGCCTGCTGATCCCGCTGGTCGCCTGGCTCGCGCTCTACATCGTGGCTCTGGCCGTGTTCGTGCCGCGCATCAAGGAGCGATCCACGGCGGCGTCGGAGGCGCGCTCCATGCTGGTTGGGCGCATCGTCGACAGCTACACCAACATCCTCACAGTCAAGCTCTTCGCCCACGCCGAGCGCGAGGACGACTACGCGCGCGCGGCGCTGCAGGAGCAGATCGAGAAGTGGCAGGCCTCGCTGCGCCTCGTCACCGTCATGGACCTGGTGCTCTACTCCCTCAACGGCATCCTCATGGTGTCGGCGAGCGGCGTGGCCATCTGGCTGTGGGCGCAGGATCTCGTCACCATCGGCGCCATCGCCGCGGTCATGAGCCTGGTGCTGCGCATCATCGGCATGTCGGGCTGGATCCTGTGGGTCGTGGCCGGCATCTTCGAGAACGTGGGCACGGTGCAGGAGGGCCTGGAGACCATCTCCCGGCCCAACCAGGTGGTGGACAAGGCCGACAGCAAGCCGCTCAAGGTGACGAAGGGCGACATCCGCTTCGACCACGTCGACTTCCACTACGGCCAGCCTGTCGGGGCCGGCACGGCGCGGCCGGGCGGGGTGATCCACGACCTCAACCTGCACATCAGGGCGGGCGAGAAGGTGGGCCTGGTCGGCCGCTCCGGCGCGGGCAAGTCCACGCTCGTCAACCTGCTGCTGCGCTTCTACGACCTGGAGTCGGGCCGCATCCTGATCGACGGGCAGGACATCGCCGCCGTCACCCAGGACTCGTTGCGGGCGCAGATCGGCATGGTGACGCAGGACACCTCGCTGCTGCACCGCTCGGTGCGCGACAACATCCTCTACGGCCGTCCCGATGCGGGCGAGACAGCGGCGATGGCGGCTGCGAAGAGGGCCCAGGCCCACGACTTCATCCAGGGCCTCTCGGACCTGCGCGAGCGCAGAGCCTACGACGCGCACGTGGGCGAGCGCGGCGTGAAGCTCTCCGGCGGCCAGCGCCAGCGCATCGCGATTGCGCGCGTTCTGCTGAAGAACGCGCCGATCCTGGTGCTGGACGAGGCCACCAGCGCGCTCGACTCGGAGGCCGAGGCGGCGATCCAGGAGCAGCTCTATAACCTGATGGCCGGCAAGACGGTGATCGCCATCGCCCACCGCCTGTCGACGATCGCCGCCATGGACCGCCTGGTGATCCTCGACCACGGCCGTGTCGTCGAAGAGGGCACCCACGCGTCGCTGCTGCAGAAGGGCGGCGTGTATGCCGACCTGTGGGCCCGCCAGTCGGGCGGGTTCCTGGCGGAGGCAGTGGCGGCGGCGGAGTAGACCATTTGCCGGCTGGGGTGGCGGTGCTTCCCAGTCGGCTTCTCTCGCCCATGTCCCGTCACAAGAGGTCGATGAACTCGTCGACCGTGAGACCCGCCTGGTCGATGATGCTGCGCAGCGTACCTTGGGGGATATCCTTGCCGCGATGATCAGAGACGATGGCCCGGCGAGCCGGATCGGCGGGATGTTGAAAGACGCGGTGACTGCCCTTCGACCGAACCTGCACCAGGCCGGCACGTTCGAGAGCGCGCATGACCTGGGCCGCCCTGAGCGAGGGCAGCCGCCGCGTCATGCTGCAGGAACCAGAACCGTCACCTCCCGCACCGGGATGGGCTGCGTATCGGGGATGTCCTCGCCCAGGCTCGCGCGATGCTCGATGGCCAACTCGATGGCTTCCTTGGCCATATCGAGCGCTTCGCGCTCATCGTCGCCGTAGCTTACGATCTCGGGGAACAGGGGGACAAGCACCGTAAACCCGCCCTCGGGCTCGGGCCTCAAGACTACGCTGTAGGTTCGGGTCTCGCTCATGGAGGTCTGCTCCTCATGCTTGGCTGCCATCGTACCGCTATGGTGTGCGCTGTCAATTTGGGCAAGCTCGCACGCACGGCGGTTCCATGGGTCAACCCCGGTCTTCGCCGGCGCGCGGAACCTGACCCCCGCAGCCCGTCTGCCGCAGCGCCTCCCCCAGCGCCATGGCGGCGGCGACTGCCACGTTGAGGGAGCGCAGGCCGGGGCGGATGGGGATGCGCAGGCGGGCGTCGGCGGCTTGGTGGACGGTCTCCGGCACCCCGGCGCTCTCGCGGCCGACGAGCAGGATGTCTGTGGCCTGGAAGGCGAAGCTGGTATAGGGGGGCTCGGCGCGGGTGGTCAGCAGGACGAGGCGGGAGCCGGAGCGCTGCCGCGCCGCCTCGAAATCGGCAAAGCTCGCGTGGCGCACAATCTCGACGTGCGCCAGGTAGTCGAGTCCGGCGCGCCGCAACGCCCGGTCGGTCATGTCGAAGCCGGTGGGGGCGATGACGTCGACGCCAACCCCAAGGCAGGCCGCCAGGCGCAGCATGGTGCCGGTGTTCTGGGCGATGTCGGGTTGGTACAAGGCGAGCCGCATGGGCTGCATTCTAGCCGGCCCGGGGCGGGTTGGGGGCGGGTTGGGGGCGGGTTACGGGTCAGACCCCTCGCCTCCACCGTTGGGAGTTCCAATACCGCGATGATGCGAGGGGTCTGACCCCTTCGCGATGCGCCAAATTGCCCTCGCCAAACCCCGCCAAACGGCCTTGTGAAAGGGCCTGAGGAGTGCCAAACATCGCGCGTCAATCCGTCCTGTTGGGTGGCCGGGCCCCGTCATCGATTATGCCACGGACAATCGCGCGGGAGTGTCGGCAAGGGCCGCAATCCGCGTGGACCGTCCGCTGACAATCGAGGCTCGTGCAGGCTGCCCGGTTGCCGGAAGGGCGCCGCGGGGCGCCCGGCCCAAGGCCCGGACAGAGTAGGCTAAAGGGAGGCAGACTTGGCGTCGCATACCGCGGATGATCCCAATCGGCGCGACTTCATCGTCATTGCCGCACAGGCCTTCGCCGTCGTGGGCGCCGCCGCCGCCCTGTGGCCCTTCATCCATCAGATGAACCCCGACGCCTCCACCCAGGCGCTGGCCTCCACCGAGGTGGACCTCTCCCCGGTCAAGCAGGGTCAGGCCATCACCGTCCTGTGGCGCGGCAAGCCGGTCTTCATCCGCAATCGCACGCCCGACGAGATCAAGGCGGCGAAGGATGTGAGGCTGGCGGACCTGAAGGACCCCGTCGCCCGCAACGACGCCCTGCCCGACAGCGCCAGGGCCACCGACGAGAACCGCACCAAGGCCGGCAAGGAGAACTGGCTGGTCATGGTCGGCATCTGCACCCACCTGGGCTGCATCCCCAAGGGGCAGTCGATGGGCGACGCCAGGGGCGACTACGGCGGCTGGTTCTGCCCCTGCCACGGCTCGCACTACGACACCGCGGGGCGCATCCGCCAGGGTCCGGCGCCGCGCAACCTCGAGGTGCCGCCCTACGAGTTCCAGTCCGACACCCAGATCAAGATCGGCTGAGGAGCCTCACATGGCCAGCCACGAATCGACCTTCAGGCCGGCCAGCCGCGCCGGCAAGTGGCTCGACGAGAGACTGCCGCTGCCGCGCCTGATGCACGGCCAGTTCGTCGATTTCCCGACGCCGCGCAACATCAACTACCTGTGGACCACGGGCGGGCTCCTCACGTTCTTCCTGGGTGTGCAGATCGCCACCGGCATCGTGCTCGCCATGCACTACATCCCGAGCGCCGGCGACGCCTTCAGCAGCGTCGAGGCCATCCGCCGCGACGTGAACTACGGCTGGCTGCTGCGCAACATCCATATGGTGGGCGCCTCGTTCTTCTTCCTGGCCGCCTACATCCACATCGGGCGCGGGCTCTACTACGGTTCCTACAAGGCGCCGCGCGAGGTGCTGTGGATCCTCGGCGTCGTCCTCTTCCTCCTGATGATGGCGACCGCCTTCATGGGCTACTCGCTGCCCTGGGGGCAGATGAGCTTCTGGGCCGTCACCGTCATCACCAACCTGTTCTCCTCCGTCGACGCGGTCGTCCCGGGGCTCGGCACCCGCATCGTGCAGTGGCTGTGGGGCGGCTTCTCGGTGTCGGGCACCACGCTCACCCGCTTCTATGCCCTCCATTACCTGCTGCCGTTCGCGATTGCCGGCGTGGTGGGCCTGCACATCTGGGCGCTGCACGTGGTGGGCCAGAACAACCCGACGGGCCTCGACATCAAGCAGCCGTCCGATTCCGTGCCGATGGCGCCCTACGCCATCATGAAGGATATCTTCGCGCTGTCCGTGTTTGTGCTGCTGTTCGCCTGGTTCGTGTTCTACCTGCCCGACTATCTCGGCCATTCCGACAACTACATCGAGGCGAACCCGCTCTCGACCCCGCCGCACATCGTGCCGGAGTGGTATTTCCTGCCCTACTACGCCATCCTGCGCGCGATCCCCGACAAGCTGCTGGGCGTGATCGCGATGTTCTCGTCGATCCTGCTGCTCGTGTTCATCCCCTGGCTCGACACCTCGCGGGTGCGTTCCGCCAAGTACCGGCCGATCTACAAGTGGTTCTTCTGGTTCTTCATCATCTCGGTGGTCGCGCTCGGCTACCTGGGCTCGAAGCCGCCTGAGCCGCCCTATGTCGGCTGGGCCCGGTTCTTCACGGCCTACTACTTCCTGCACCTTCTGGTGATCCTGCCCATCGTGGGCGTGATCGAGAAGTCGAGGCCGCTGCCGCGCTCCATCACCGAAGCGGTGCTGGGCAAGGAGCCGGCAGCCCAGGGCGCCAGCGCGGGAGGTGGCAAGTGATCGGTCTTAGAACCAAGGCAGCCGTGGCGGTGCTGGCGGCAACCCTGGGCGCGGGCGCTGCGGCCTGGGCGGCCGACGGAGAGGCAGCGCACATCGAGCGCCAGCATTGGACCTTCTCGGGCATGCTCGGCCATTTCAACGCGGCCCAGCTGCAGCGCGGGTTCAGGGTCTATACGGAGATCTGCTCCCGCTGCCACAGCGTCAAGCGCCTGTCGTTCCGCAACCTGGTGCAGCCCGGCGGCCCGGCGTTCCCGGAGGCCGGTGTGAGGTCGCTGGCGGCCGACAACTACAAGGTGGACGCCGAGCCCAACGACCAGGGCAAGGTCTTGAAGCGCCCGGCCGTCCTCGCCGACCACATCCCGGGGCCCTACAGGAACGATCAGGAGGCGCGCGCGTCCCAGCCCGGCGGCGCGCTGCCGCCCGACCTGTCGCTGATCACCAAGGCACGCTCCATCGAGTCGCACGCGCCTTTCTACATGGTGCCGCTCAGCATGCTGCGCGACATCCTCTCGGGCTACCAGGAGGGTGGGGCGGACTACGTCTACGCCTACCTGACGGGGTTCAAGGAGCCGTCCAAGGACGTGAAGGTGCCGGACGGCATGAACTACAACGAGGTCTTCCCGGCGCCGCACTTCACCGCCATGCCCAACCCGTTCGCGGGCGGCAACGACGCCGTCAAGTACGACGATGGCACGCCGCAGACGGTCGACAACTACGCCCGCGACGTGACGGCGTTCCTGGCCTGGTCGGGCGACCCCGCCCTGGCGGAGCGCAAGCGCCTGGGCCTCTTGGTGGTGGTGTACCTCCTTATCACCGCCATCCTGCTCTACTTCGCCAAGCGTCGCGTCTGGTCGAAGATGCATTGAGGCGGGTATGAACCTCGTTGGGTCAAGCGAAGAGCAGACCCAACACTGTAGAGCCTGAACAGGTGTTGGGTACTCGGCTTCGCCTCGACCCAACCTATGGCGCATCGCGCTCTTGCTCCTCAGATCAGCGCCAGCAGTCGCGCGGGGCCGCCGGTGGCGCCTCGGATCTTGGGCGCGCCCACCACCAGGGTGGCGCCGCGCGGTGGCACGCGGTCAAGATTGGCGACGCACTCGAGGCCCCAGCGGCCCGAGGGCAGCCAGGCATAGTGCGTCTTGAAGTCCTTGGAGGCGCCGTAGTCCAGCGACAGCGTATCGACGGCCATGCCGCGCACGCGCCGCTCCTTCATCAGCCAGTCGGTGGCCTCGGGATGGAAGCCGGGGAAATGCAGCCCGCCCTGGGCGTCCTTGCCGATAAAGCGGTCGCTGCCGAGGCGCTTGGCCCAGCCGGAATTCATGGCCACGCAACTGCCGCGCGGCAGGCGGCCATAGCGCCGCTCCCAGGCGCGCAGGTCGGCCGGCGTGAGCTGGTAGTCGGGGTTGCTCGCCGCCTTCCGCGATACGTCGACGACCGCCAGCGGCACCACCAGCTGCCTGACGGGCAGCGTGTCAGGTCCGTCGCCCTTCTCGGCGAAGTGGATCGGCGCGTCCATGTGGGTGCCGGAGTGCTCCAGCACGGTCCACTCGAACATGTTGAAGCCGTCCGCCTTGAGCGATTTGAGCCGCTTGAGCGTGACGCCCGGCGTGCCGAAGAACGTCGGGAACTCGGGCGAGTGGGTGTGGGTGAGGTCCATCACACGGGAAAAGCGCGGGAAGGCGTGCGCCTCGGCCTCGCCCGGCGCCCACGCTGCCGCGGTGGCCGTGGCCGCCACCGCCCCGGCCGCCTTGAAGAAGCCCCTGCGCGACAGCTTGGATCTGACGTACTCCACGCATCCCGGTGCGCACATGACCGCCTCCTCGAAGTTCCGACCCACGCCTAGCCTGGTCGCTCATGCTAGTGCAGGATCGCGCGGCGCACCATCGGCGTGCTGACAGGCACGCCCCCATCGGGGGCGCACCGGCACCGCCCGCTCAGAACCTGTATCGGAGCCCGAGCGAGACAATGTCCGCCGCGCTATCGGAGTCGCCGCGCAGAAGGACGGCACCCGGAGGCGTGCTGGACCTGCAATGCGTGCTCCCACCGTTGGCGGCTGCGCTGGCCATGCAGAACGACGCGTCTTCGAAGAAGATGTGGGCGTAGGCGAGATCCAGGATGATCTGCTCGGAATACTGGTACGAGGCGCCGGCGCTCAAGAAGACGCGGTTGCTGTCAGGCACCAGGATGTCGCGCGTACGGTCGGTGATGGGCGAGGTCTCGTAAGCGACGCCGGCGCGCAAGGTGATGCCGGGCGTGTAGGCATACTCGGCGCCGAGCGAATAGAACCACCCGTCGCGATAGTTGAGGTTCAGAACCTCGCACACGCGGGTCGGGCCGCAGCCCGAGCCGGTCGCGGCCACGTCTCCGAGCCGGCTCCAATTCGTCCACTCCACCGTACCGAGGACGGTCCACTTGGGCGCGACGGCCTGCCGGAAGCTGAGCGTTACCTGCTCGGGGAGGGTGAGGTCCGCCTCGGCATGGGTCGACACCGCGGGTCCACTGGTGACGCTTGCATCGCGCCTGAACCAGCCGCCCACGTCGATCCCCACCGCCGAGCGGTAGCCGAGGCCGACGGACGTGCCGGGCAGCGGCTGCCACAGCACGCCGGCCGTGCCGCCCCAGCCAACGTCCTCCGCCTCGTACTCGCGGGAGCCGGAGAGCGGGAGCGGGCCCAGCGGCAACGGGAACGCCCCGTGTGTGAGGCGCAGATGAAAGTACTCCACCTGCACGCCGGCGCCGACCGTGAGCGTAGGCGTGACCTTGTAAGCGATGGTGGGGTTGAGGTTGGCCGTGAACACCTTGGAGGTAACGGCGATGGGCGAGCCGGCCCAGCCCCTGTCGTCCGGCTTGGTGAGCAGCCCGAACGGGGAGTTCAGCGCCAGGCCGATGAACAGACTGCTGGAAAGCTGGCAGGTGAGATACGAGGCGGGAACCAGCGGGTCGCTGCCGATATCCGTTGACTGGGGTGAGAGAGGAGGCGCTGTGATGCCGGGTGCTACAGGAACGCCGCTGCCAAACAGCCCGCCGTCTGCCCTCTCGTCGCTGCGCCCGAGGATCAGGCTGTAGCTGGAGGCCGTGCTGCAACCGGGCCCGGCGGCCGCCGCCGCCGGGTTCCAGAACATGGAGCTGATGTCGCCACCCGCCGCGGAGCCGGCAAAGGCGGTGCCGAGGTACGTGGTCGACTGCTCGTGCACGGCGAAGCCGCCGGCCTGGGCGGTTTCGGCGAAGGTGCCGAGCCAGAGCAGAGCGGCAGCGCCGAGAAGGGCGGAGCAGATTCCTTTGGGTGCTGTCATGCCGATGTCGTAGGGGCAGGCCCCTTCGCCTCCAGGGGTGAGGTTCAAGAACGGTGCGCTCACGCGAGGAGGCCCCTACGCCTCCGGCCGAATCGCAGCTGCCGTCAGTTTAAGCAAGATCGGCACGCGGTCTGTCTTTTGCCGGCAACATTCAGGGACAGAATGGCCGTCAATGGGTGAAACGGTGGTTTGATTTCAGAGGGTCTTTATTATGAATGTGTCATATGTTCTATTATATTAATCTATATCGCTATTCGATAAATACAATGTAAACCCGGATCGGAGCGCCGCGTCTCTCGGGACGCGCGCCGCTCCGTCCGGATGCGGGTCGGAGACGAGCGCCAGCCTATCGCGCCGGGCTCAGCGTCATAGTGACGACGGTTTTGTTCTCCACGTCCTGGGCCTTGACCACCGCCGTGCGGTCCATGCGGCGGACCACGCCGTCGGCGAGGGCGACCTTGTAGGTGGCGCGGTCGAGGTGCTCCGGCTTGATCTGCGCCATGGCCTCGTCCAGCTTGCTGACGTCTGCCCCCTCCGGCATGAAGCGCATGACGAAGTCGCGCGTCGCCTTGCTGAGGTCCTCGGGCAGCACCGTCAGCCGCCACTCGATGGTGGCGAGCCCCTTCGCCTTGTCGACCGCGGCGACCTTGTAGGACCCCTTGGCGCGCATCTTCGCGCCTGTCAGCGGATTGGTGACCACGTCGTCGTAGCTGCGCTCCTCGCCGAGCGGGACGTTCGTCAGCCCCTGGACCATGCTCAAGCGCACGACAGGCTCCAGGAACAGATCGACGCCGGTCTCCTGGGTGGCCGAGTCGAACTGGGAGCGCATGCCATCCAGGAACTGCTTGAGCTGCGGTGCCGTGCCGAGCTCGGGCTTGCCCTGGGCCACCAGGTCTACCGCCTTGAGGGCCACCGCCTTCAGCCGGTCCAGGTCGAGGACGCGCGTGGGCGTGCCGCCATCGTCGGTCTCGTAGGCGTAGGATTGCCCCTTCATCGACTGGATCAGCGGCTTCATCAGCTCGGCGAGCGGAGCGTTGCCGCCGATATTGCCGTCGCGCAGCGTGTAGCTGACGCGGTAGCCCTTCTCCAGCTTCTCGACGATGCGATACTCGCCGCGCTCGCGCAGCGTCATGGATTCCACGACGCGGCCGGCCTTGACCTTGGTCTCGCGCGTCTCGGCGGTGCCGATCCAGCGGCTGCCGACCGCCGGCCGATAGGGCAGATCGACCATCGCCGCGGCGGCGGCCTTGTCGATCGAGGCGGTGGTGATGGAGCTGGAGGCCGGCCCCTGCCGTTCGGTCCGCGCCGGGCGGGCCTTGGCGGCGCTCACCTTGACGGGCGGCTTGCGGACGGCCGGGCCGCTGTCCTCGGCAAGGAGCCAGCCGTCGGTGCTCGCGCAGGCCGCCAGCAGCGCGGCGGCGAGGCCCATGGCAATGGCGCTGAAGCCGAGCCGCACTGCGCGCGGCACACGTTGAGCCTGTCGTCTCATTGGGACGCACCCCCATCGGTCGATGCTGCGGATGGTTCCAGGCCCGCGCTCTCCTGGCGTGTGGACGTCGGCCACGGCCCCCACCCGAATCGGCCCACGCATCGTCAGTGTAGCCCGCGGCTGGGGTGGCCGGAGAGGGCTGGCGTCGATATCGTGGGGATATCCTGTCCTCGGCGCCGGGCGTGCGGATTGCAGCCGCCTTTCAAGGCAATCGCGAAGCCATCTCAGTGCGTCGGGTCAGTGGGGATTGGCGGCGTCGTGCTGATCGGCACTCCTTTGTCGGATGCTGGGCATCAACCCGCCGACGCTGCTCACCGACGGCGCCATCCAGGCTCCCGACATGCCGCGGCCCAGCGCCCGCGCAGCGGTGCACCCGAGCTGCCCGGCCAGCCCGGCGCAGGCCAGCCGAGCGGCGAGATGTCGAGGTTCGTGCGCCGTGTGCTGGCCGGCAGCGATACGTTCAATGGCAAACAGCTTTGATCACGCGGAGGTGCTGGGGTCCCACGCCCAGCGGCTCGAGCTGCGGAAGCTGCTCGCGCTTCGACTGGGTCCCGCCGGAACGGCTTGTACCCGTCGACCCCGGCAGCCATTCACCCCTTCGTCAGTAGCTTGCCCTGCAGCTGCAGGATGCAGCCCTCGATGTTGTGCAGGGTCTCGTCCAGCTGGCGGATCTCGCGCTCGATGTCGGCGAGGCTGCGCCTACCGCCGCGCGCGGCGGTTGTGGCGTGGTCGAACAGGCCGCCGATCAGGCCGCCGAGGCCATCGATCATCGCCCTCGACAGGCTGGGCGACCGCTCCGCCCCGCGCCGACCGCCGCGCTGCTTGGGACGCAGCGCGCGCTGCTGGCGCACCAGGGCGGCGCGCAGGAACTTCAACTCGCGCTTCTTGTGTCGCAGCTCCTTCACTGCGGCTTTTGCCTCCGTTGCAGACGTCACTGACACTGCAACCGAGGTGCCGTCGATCCTGGTATAGCGCATGGGCGCCAGCTGCATGGGGCCTTCCGCTCCTTGGGCGTCGGGAGAGCTCCCAAGGTAATCCGGCGCGCTGGCGATAGTCCAGGCGCGTGAATGCGTCAGGCGGCCGACGACCATGGCAGGGAGACCGTCGCAATACGGATATTGCACGAGATAATTGTGTGCGTCATGTTAATACGTTGTATGCGCCGGATCAGAAAATTGCTTGTAACAATTGGAAAAAAGCGGCCCAAATCTCGCCACACGGGTTGTGAAGACAGAGGGCCAAGTCGTGATTCGCCCGAGCGCGCAATTGCACGGGTGGAGCTGACGAGGGAAATGCACAGGTAACGGAGAAGCAAGAGGTCCCGGCGGCATCGGGTGTGTGTCGTCGGCCGGGACTGCGCCCTGCTTCGACCATGGCCGCTGCGGAAGAATTTCGCCCGCTCGGTCCTTGCCGGACCTGTGCGCCGTACGATTGGGGTATAAGTCATGAGACGTCTTCCTGCGGTGGCCATCGGTGTAGCCGCGCTGTGCGCACTTGCAACAGCCGCGGAGGCGAGGGCGGAGCGCATGCGGCTTGGCGCCCACGACGGCTATCGGCCGTATTCCGAGGGCGACTGGGAGTCCGCTGCGCCGCGGCCTCCGCGCCGCTCTGCGCGCGCCGGCAAGCGTCGCACCGCCGCCGACAGGCCGGGCCGCCGTCAGACCGTGCGCAATGCGCGCAGCAGTCGCCCCAATCGGATGGTGCGGGCAACGGCGATGGGCCCGATGACGATGACCGCGCGCGGCTTCATCGACTTCGCCCGCGGTGGCGTGTCGCGTTCCTGCCTCACGCCCTCCGCGCGCACCCTGCTGGAGCGCATCGAGGCCCAGTTCGGACACGTTGGGATCATATCCACCTGCCGTCCCGGCGCGGTGATCGCAGGCAGCGGCCGGCCGTCCCGCCATGCGAGCGGCAACGCCATCGATTTCAATGCGCCGGGCGGGCGCAAGTCGGAGGTGGTGCGCTGGCTTATCGCCAACCACCGGGCAGGCGGCGTGATGACCTATTCCGACATGAACCACATCCACGTCGACATCGGCCACCACTTCGTCGCGCTCGGCGCTGCCTCCGGCGGCGGCCGGCGCTGGCGCTGAGCACTCTCCAGAGGCGCATTCCGGGCGCTGACGGGATGGCGCGGGAATTGCGGTCAGACCCCTTGCCCCAGCGGCGGAATGGGGCCTCCAGGCCCGAGCGCGAGGGGCAGCTCAATCGGAAGAGCGCCGGCCTTTCTGAGCCGGGGCTGCAGGTTCGAGCCTTGCCGTCCCCTGGCCGAGCGCCACCAACGCCTGCCAGCAACGCCTGCCAGCAACGCCTGCCAGCAACGCCTGGATGCCGGCCGCCGGGACGTGTAGGCTGGGCCGAAGCCAACTGCAGAGTCCCCTCCAGCGGCCCAATCAGCACCGAGCATGAGCGACATCCTCAAATCCATCGCCACCTACAAGCTGCAGGAGATCGCCGAGGCCAAAATCGGGCGGCCGCTCGCGGCAGTCGAGGCGGCGGCGCGGGCGGCGCCGCCGGTGCGGGCGTTTGCGGACGCGCTGGAGGCGAGGATCAAGGCCCGCGGCTTCGCGATCATCGCCGAGGTCAAGAAGGCGAGCCCGTCGAAGGGGCTGATCCGGGCCGACTTCGAGCCGGCGGCGCTGGCCGAGGCGTATGCGGCCGGCGGCGCGGCCTGCCTGTCGGTGCTCACAGACGGCCCCTCGTTCCAGGGCGCGCCAGAGTATCTCACCAGGGCGCGCGCGGCGGCCGGGCTGCCGGCGCTGCGCAAGGATTTCATGCTCGACCCGTACCAGGTGCCGGAGTCGCGCGCGCTGGGGGCGGACTGCATCCTGATCATCATGGCCGCGGTGGACGATGCGATGGCTGCCGCGCTCGCCCGCGCGGCCAGGGCCTGGGGCATGGATGCCATCGCCGAGGTGCACGACGAGGCGGAGCTCGACCGGGCGCTGATGCTCGATTGCCGCCTGGTCGGCATCAACAACCGCGATCTCAGGACCTTCCAAACCACGCTCGAGACCACCGAGCGGCTGGCCCCGCTGGTGCCGCGCGACCGCATGGTCATCGCCGAGAGCGGCATCGCTGCGCATGCGGACCTCGAGCGGCTGGCCGGGGCCGGCGTGCGCGCCTTCCTGGTGGGCGAGAGCCTGATGCGTCAGCCCGACGTGACGGCGGCGACGCGGACTTTGCTGGGGACGGCGTGATGATGAAAACCGCGAGGCAAGCGCTGACGGGATTCCCTCCCCCCTTGTGGGGAGGGGCTAGGGTGGGGGGGAATCCCCAAGACCGGACATCGGGGTTCCCCCCACCCCTGGCCCCTCCCCACAAGGGGGAGGGGAACCTGCGCGGTATACGCACCGAGGCCGCAGCATGACCCGACTGTCCCACTTCGACGACAAGGGGAAGGCGCGCATGGTGGACGTGACCGACAAGGCGGTCACGCAGCGCACCGCGCGCGCGGAGGGGTTCATTGCCATGGCGCCCGAGACGCTGGAGCTGATCGAGAAGGGCGAGGCCAAGAAGGGCGACGTGCTGGCCGTGGCCCGCATCGCCGGCATCATGGCGGCGAAGAAGACGCACGAGCTGATCCCGCTGTGCCATCCGCTCAGCCTTACCAAGGTGGCGATGGAATTCGAGCCGAATGACGAGCCTGCCGGCATCCGGGTGGCCGCCGAGGTGAAGGTGGCGGGCCCGACGGGCGTCGAGATGGAGGCGCTGACGGCGGTGTCGGTGGCGTGCCTCACCATCTACGACATGCTGAAGGCAGCTGACAAAGCCATGGTGATCGAGGGCGTGCGCCTGATCGAGAAGACCGGCGGGCGGTCCGGCCTATACCGGGCCGACGCAGGCATGCGGCGCTGATCCCCCCGGGAGGAGCCCAAGAGGAGCCCATGGCCCTGCTGTCGGTCGAGGACGCCCTGGCCCGCGTGCTTGACGCGGTGGAGCCGACCGAGGTCGAGCCTGTGGCCGTCGAGCGTGCCCGCGGCCGCGTGCTGGCCGAGCCGCTTAAGGCACTGCTGACACAGCCGCCGTTCACCGCGGCTGGCATGGACGGCTACGCGGTGCGTGCGGCCGACGTCGCGGCGCTGCCGGCGACGCTCAACGTCATCGGCACAGCCGCGGCCGGTCACCCGTTCTCCGGCAGGATCACGCCGGGTGAGGCCGTGCGCATCTTCACGGGCGCGCCGGTGCCTGAAGGCGCCGATGCCATCGTCATCCAGGAGAACGCCGACGGCGATGGCCGCCGGGTGGTGGTGCGCGAAGGCGTCGTGGAGCCCGAGTCCATCCGCCCGCGGGGCATGGACTTCCACGAGGGCGAGACGCTGTTGGAGGGCGGGCGGCGCCTAGGCCCGCGCGAGCTGTGCCTGGGGGCAGGCATGGGCCACGGCACGCTGCCCGTGCATCGGCGCCCGCGCGTGGCCGTCCTCTCTACGGGCGACGAGCTGGTGCCGCCCGGCGCCCGGCCGGGGGCCGGACAGGTCGTCGCCTCCAACCACCTGGCCGTCGCGGGCCTGGCGGAGGCGGCAGGCGCAGAGGTGAGCCTCCTCGGCATCGCCCGCGACACGCGGGAGGACCTCGCCCGGCATGTCGGCGAGGCTGCGGGCGCCGATGTGCTGGTGACCATCGGCGGTGCCTCCGTAGGCGAGCACGACCTGGTGGCCCCAGTGCTCAAGGCGGGCGGGCTGGCACTCTCGTTCTGGAAGATCGCCATGCGTCCCGGCAAGCCTCTGATGTTCGGGCGCCTCGACGGTTCGCGCGTGCTCGGGTTGCCGGGCAATCCGGCGGCGTCGTTCGTATGCGCCCGCCTGTTCCTGGTGCCGCTGATCTGGCGCCTGCTGGGCCGGCCGGTAGAGGCGAGCCTCGCCACCGTCGAGGCGCGGCTGGGCGCGGCTGTGGAGGCCAACGGGCTGCGCCAGCACTACATGCGCGCGGTGTCCAAGCCGGGGGCGGACGGTCTCCTCCAGGTCGCCCCGCTCCCCTTCCAGCACAGCTCGTTGATGACGCCGCTCGCGCAGGCGGACTGTCTTCTGATCCGGCCTCCCCACGCGCCGCGGGCGGCGGCCGGTACCGCGGTCTCGATCCTGCCGATCGAGGCGTAGCGCTTGGCGGATGGCGGTCGGCGCGGGGGCTTCTTCTCAGGGCAGCAATTCAACAGCCTTGAGGATGCTGGTCGAGGAGGCCGCGCGGATGTTGCGGGCGTCGGCCCTGGCATCCTCGCGCCGATAGTTGATCAAGATCTTCCCTGCCATCCCCTGGCCGGTCCCCCCGTGCGCCGGAGAGGGCAAGCTATCGGCAGGCGCCGGAGCCGGCAACCGCATTGCACCGCACACCGCGCGAGCACGCCGCTGTGGTGACGCGAGCTCCGGCGATGCGGCCATTTTGGCTCAAGCGCGCCGTTTACGCGCTTGCGGAACATCCAACGAACATCTATGGTGTTCGCGGTTTGTACGGCGTGGCGTGTCGAGTCGCGCAATCCCGTGCGCCTCAGGAGGTTCCCATGCTCACGACCAAGCAGAAAGAGCTGCTTGTCTTCATCCACGCGCGCCTGCAGGAGACGGGTGTGCCGCCCTCCTTCGAGGAGATGAAAGAGGCGCTCGACCTGCAGTCCAAGTCGGGCGTGCACCGGCTGATCATGGCGCTGGAGGAGCGGGGCTTCATCCGCCGCCTGCCGCACCGCGCCCGCGCCATCGAGGTGATCAAGCTGCCCGACGCCATGGCCGAGGGCGGGTCGGCGCGGTCGGGCTTCAGCCCCAGCGTGATCGAGGGCAGCGGGCGGCGGCCGTCGCGCCAGCTGGTGCCGGCGCCGGAGGTGCTCTCGGGCGCCTCGGCCAGCGTGCCCCTGATGGGCCGCATCGCCGCCGGCGTGCCGATCAGCGCGATCCAGAACCACACGCAGGACATCCCGGTCCCTCCGGACCTGCTGGGCTCCGGGGAGCATTTCGCCCTGGAGGTGCGGGGCGATTCCATGATCGAGGCCGGCATCAACGAGGGCGACATCGTCATTGTGCGCCGCTGCGACACGGCCGAGAACGGCGATATCGTGGTGGCCCTGGTGGACAAGGAGGAGGCGACGCTCAAGCGCCTGCGCAAGAAGGGCGCCTCGATCGCGCTCGAGGCGGCCAACCCCAACTACGAGACGCGCATCTTCGGCCCCGACCAGGTGGACATCCAGGGCCGGCTGGTGGGGCTGATCCGCAAGTTCTGACGGGCGCTCTCCCTGGGCACCGGCGGGGCCGACGCTGCCGGCTGGGGGTGGCTACCTGCGGGTCGGCAGCGTGGCCAGCCATCGCCTGAGGAGCCGGAGACGGCCGCCGAGCCGCATGGCGCGCCGCAGCTGCCTGCTTGAGAGAATCGTCCAGAGAGCGCGCCGGCCGCGGCCGATGCGGACGAGGAGGCCCTTGAGATCGCCGTCGGCCATAAGGGCTGCCAGGAGGTCGGACTCCCTAAGCTTCACGGCGAATTGGTAGTTGCCTTCCTCGGCGATGTGGCTCGGCTCCTTGCCGAGAGGGCCGTCGCCGTGGACTGTGCGCTTGGCGAGCCCGTTGCCGGCGTGGATCCTGTAGCAGCCGAGTGTCTCGCCGATCCAGATGGTGCCGCCGACAGCATGGGCGAAACGCGCCAGGTAGTGGTCGGCGCAGGTGCGCAGCCCCTCGCATCGCAACGGCCGGACGGCCTCGACCGCCGACCGGCGGAAGACCATGCCCGAGGTCGAGGACCACACCCATGCCTCGTACTGGCGATTGATGAACAGGGGCACCTGCAACTCCTGCAGGTCGAAGTCGATCTCCTTGCCGTGGTGCGGGAGGCGGGCGGGCCGGATCGGGAAGCTCCGGTCGCCCTTCCGGCGCAGCGGGCTGCGGACCGACATGGGCGGGGCCGCCCCGGCGATCAGCGTGCCCCCAGCGTCGATGACGGCCATGTTGGAGGTCGATATGGCCGCGTTGACCTGGGCGTTGAGGTGATGCGCCATGTGGCGCTCGACGTACTCGGGGAGCCATACATCGTCGGCGTCGAGCCAGGCCACGAACGGGGCGGTGGTGGCATCGAGACCGCTCAGCATGGCCGCCATCTGGCCGCGGTTCTCCGGGTGCCGGATGAGCTGGAAGCTGGGCGCACCCTGGGCGGCCAGGAGGGAGGCGATCACCTCGCCGGAGCCGTCGGCGGAGCAGTCGTCGACGACGATGCATTCCAAACAGGGGTAGGTTTGGGCGGCCACGGAGGCAATGGCGGCCTCGACATAGGCGCCCTGGTTGAAGTTGCAGACGATAGCGGCCACGGGTGGCAGCCGGGCAGCCGCGCCTGTACGACCTGTGCCTCGATCCGACGCGTCGAAGGTTTCCGGAAGCATCGGCGCCTTCTCTTGTGCGCGGCGGCCGGAGCCCAACGCCCTCTCACCGCGTCCCGAATCATCCCAGCCGCCGCCGAAGGTGCCTGCCTATGGCGAGCTGGCCGCTGCCCCTCCGTTCGTCGCGGCGTAGGCCGTCAGGCCGAAGCCGTAGACGGCAACGAGCAGCAGGGCGGCACCGGCCCAGGGGCCGGCCGGGAAGCCCGAGAGGAGGACGCAGGCCGCAGCCAGAGCCCAGACGGAAGCCGCCGCGATCGTCACCCGTCGCAGCCGCAGCGTGCGCAGCGGGTGCACCCACTTGAGGGGCACGAAGGTGAGCGCCACGCCGGCAAGCACGACCGCGCCGGTCGCGGCGGGCGGCAGGGCGAAGGCGAAGACATAGAACGCCACCAGGTTCCAGATGGCCGGAAAGCCCACGAAGCTGTGGTCGGGGGCCTTGCTTTCCGTGTCGCAGAAATGGAACAGCGAGGACAGCAGGATCAGGCCGGCCATCGCCAGGCCCCCTGCGCCGCGCAGGAAGCCGGCCTGCAGGAGGGCCAAGGTGGGCACGAACACGTAGGTGACGTAGTCGACGATGAGGTCGAGCCGGTCGCCCGAGAAGCGGGGCAGCCAGTCTTGCACCCTGGCCCTGCGGGCGAGCGTGCCGTCGATGCCGTCGATGGCCATGGCCAGGCCCAGCCAAGCGAACGCAACCTCCCAGGCGCCGGAGTAGACGGCGCGTGTGGCGAGAAGCGCACACACCGCCCCGAACGCCGTGAAGATATGAACGAGAGCCGCAGCCCACATCGCGTGAGACCCAAGCCGGACGCCACGCTCCGGCAATGAAAAAGGAGCGCCGTGGCGCTCCTTACCAGGGGGAGGTCTTCAATGGCCAGTGGTCAGATGCAACAAGCGACCAACTGCGTCCGTCGAACTCCAGGCGATCCTGACCACTGATCTCTGCGCCTTGTCCCTGTCAGAAGCGATGCTTGATGGTGCCGCGCAGCTGCACGTCGTCGGGGTTGGTCTTGTCCTCGACCGTGCCCTTCTGCTCGTTGGCGCCGTAGAGCAGCTCCAGGCCGAAATCCAGCTTCGGGAGCACGCCCACCTTGCCAAGACCAGGGATGCGGACCTCGGTGCCGGGCGTCAGCTGGATCTCAGGCGGCGTGAGGGTCAGGCCCTTGCCGGCGTCCTCGGGTGCCTTGGGGAACTCCTTCGGCAGCTCCAGCACGGGCGCAGCCTTCGCCCCCGGCTCGCGGGCGCCGACCGTCGTCTCCTCGAACGCCAGTGCGCCTTGGCTCCCCAGAGGGCCCATCAGAGCAAGCACTGCCGCTGCTACTATGTATCTCATCGGTCTCATCGCACAGGCCCCGCAGGCTGCTGCTAAGCGACTCTTACCTACACAGCTCCTACATCGTCCTAGGTACACCGGAAGGCAAGCCGGCTTCCACATCCGTCTGGGCACCTCGGGCAATTCCGCAGCAGAGTGTGCCCCAAAGGCCATGTCACTAAAACAGCACAAGGCGTCCAGCCATTTACGGCGCCCTCCGCCGATGCCTGGATCGCAGGCAGCGAATCACGCTAGCCGCTGTCCGTCATCCTGTAACCGGTATCGCGCATCTCATGTGTCGCGTGGGCGCAAGACCAAGTTCCACGAAGTCGGACCAACGGAGGCGCCCATATGGCTTTGGAAACCGGCAGGTTTTCTGCAAAATATGCACTTTCGCTCGCTGCGACGCTGATGGCAGGCGGCATGGCACTTCCCGCCGCGGCTGCGGACCTCGGCGGCAACTGCTGTGCGGACCTTGAGGAGCGCGTAGCCGAGCTTGAGGCCACCACGGCCCGCAAGGGCAACCGCAAGGTGTCGCTCACGGTGTCCGGCCAGGTCCAGACGGCCCTCATGGCCTGGGACAACGGCGACCGCAGCGACGTGTATGTCGTCGATGTGCCCACCGTCGGCGGCACGTTCTTCCAGTTCAACGGCGACGCCAAGATCAATCCCAGCCTGTCGGCCGGCTTCCTGGTCCAGGTCGGCTTCGACCGGGGCTCCCGTTCCCACCAGGTCAACGAGGTTGACGATGACGGCGGGCAGCCGGGCGATACGTCGGTCGTCGTGACCCTCGCCAACTGGTATCTCGACCACAAGGAGCTGGGTCGCATCACGGTGGGCCGCGCCAACACCGCCACGGCCGGTATCACCGGCATCGATCTCGGCGGCGCCGGCGTGATCGCCAACGTCAACGTCGGCTACTGGAACCGCAGTTTCACCGCCATCGGAGCGGGCAATGTCAACTGGGGCGATCTCCTCGGCGGTGGTACGATCAACGGTTCGACGCTGAGCCGCGGCAACGTCATCAACTACACCGCGCCGACCATCGGCGGGTTCTCGGCCTCGGCCGCCTGGGGCGAGAACGACGTGTGGGATGTGGCCCTGCGCTATGCGGGCGAGCATGCCGGCTTCCGCATCGCTGGCGGTATCGGCTACAGCAGCAACGCTGGCGGCTTGGGAGAGGTCAGCAGCCTGAGGGACCCGGTGCTCGGTCAGGAGCCGACCATGGTGAAGGGCTCGGCCAGCATCCTGCACGTGGCCACCGGCCTCTATCTGTCTGGCTCCTACATCCGGCAGGACAACGATCTGGCCGGTCGTGACGATACCACGCTGTGGTACCTCAACGGCGGTATCGCGAAGAACTGGACGGGCCTCGGCAACACCGTGCTCTATGGCGAGTACGCCCGGGTCGAGGACGGCGTGCAGTCCACTACCAACACCGTCGCGGGTGGTTCCAGGAACGCCAACGGCGTAGACGCCAGCTCTGAGGCCACCGTGTGGGGCCTGGGCATCGTGCAGCACATCGATGCGGCCGCCATGGAGGTGTTCCTATCCTACCGCCACTACGACGGTTCAGTCTCTCGGTTCTCGTACACCACCGGAAGTGTGGAGAAAGACGACCTTAAGACGTTCACGGGCGGTGGCGACTCGGAGATGGACGTTGTGATGGGCGGCGCCCGCATCCGGTTCTGATCGCGCGGAGCTCACACAAGCAGTGTCGGGCCCCACAGAGGGGCCTGACACGAATTGGCGGTTGGGTGTATTCGATATCGGACCGAAAAGGGGCCCGGCACTCCCTAGAACTGGATGCGGGCGCCCGCCTGGATGTACCAGATGTCCTCCAGGCCACCGGTAATCTGGGCAGGGGAGCCGGCAACATTGGCCGAGGCACCCATGCTCACGTCCGCGGTGTACTGGCGATAGGCCAGGTAGAGGTCCAAGGCTGCCGCATCGACCTTCTGCACGACGCCAACGCCCCACCACGTCATCTCGCTGTCGACGACCACGCCGCGCGCGCCGAGTGGCCCAAGGCCTGAGAGGATCAATCCTCCCGTGGTGCCCGGGGCCGCTGCCACCAGACCCGTGATGCCATCGTTCACCCGGCCGTACTCGCCGTAAAAGGTGGTGGCGCCGATCCCGAGCCAGTTCTTCTCGATGCCGGCATCGACCCACCACAGGGTGGTGTTGGGACGGTTGCGTGCCGGATCGAGGTCGAAGATCTCGTGGGCGTTGCTGCCGTGATACTCGTACTGCAGCCAGGAGCCGCTCACGAACAGACCGGTGGCGACGTGCATCAGGCTGGCCGACGAGAGCCACTGCCGCCTGTGGGTATCGTCGAGCTTCCGATCGGGCGGCCCGACGACGAGGATGTCGGGCTCGCGGTCGTCGTACCAGCGGTAGCCGAGGCCTGCAGCCACCCGGAAGCCGTACCATTCGCCGGCGTAGCGGCCTGCAACGTCCCAGAAGTCGTCCTCGCCGAAGGTGCCGCCGAACGTGAAGCCGTGCCACGTGGGCGTGGTGTACATCACGCCGTCCCTGCGGCTCAGAGCATGGATGCCGCAGTCGGTTGAGTAGGGGCCGGCTGCGCCGGTGAATACCAGGACGCCGTTGACGATTGTCGCACCGGAGCCCGGACCACCGCACATCTGCCCCCAGGAGGTGGCAGCAAGCTGGCCGATGCCGTTGCGCAGGAGGAAGCCGCCGCCCCACAGGAAGGGCTGGCTGTTGGCGACGACGCCGGTGTTGCTGAGGTCGATCACGCCGATGCCGGCGGTGGCGCTGGCCAAGCGGCCGACTGTCAGACGGCCCCAGTGTTCGCTGTTGACGTACCAGTTGGCCTGATTGAAATCGAGCACCGAATCGCCCGCACCGCCGATGCCGTCGCCGAAGGCTGCGCCGCCCAGTATGCCGCCCGTTCCGCTGAAGCCGTCGTCGTCGATCTGGCTCACCTGGTGTGAGCGTGCACCCAGCGTCATGCTGAACTCGGTGTAGAAGCCCACCGTCACATCCGTATTGAGCTTGGCCGTGCCGGTCAGTCGGAAGCGCGAGTTGGCGATGGCGTTGTCGACCGAATAGAGGTCTTCCGTGAAACCGTCGTTCCAGTAGAGCAGCGACCGGTTGACTTGGCCGCTCAAGGTCAGCGACACGCGGCGGTTGCCCTTGCGGACAGTGGTGGCTTCCAGCTCGGCGACGCGCTCCTCCAGGTCGGCGCAGCAGTTGCCCCCGAGATCGGCGGCCTTGGCCGAGCCCACGTTCAGCAGGAGACCCGCCAGCGCGAGGATGGCGCCATGGCCCGCCGTTTTCATCGTACCCCTGTTCATCCTTTCTCTCTCTCCACTTGAAATTGTTGCCGTGCTGCCTGGGGGAGAGTCGGGCTCGCCCCCGATAACGCCCCCCGTGCCCGGATCGCGGCCCCGCGGGCCCGGCGCGACGGCCGTGAACCGGACGCGAAAAACGCGCGGACGCATCAATCACTGAGGCTGGACTTGCGACGCCGAGACTTGCGACGCTGGGACTGCGGACGCCCGACTTGCGACGCTACGGACGCTCACGCGCGCTGTGCGGCCTGGGGTCCAGTCCGCGGTGCCGGCCAGGGCTTTGTCTCCGGCCGGCCCTCGCCTGCACGCCTTGCCTGGGCGAAGGAGGGCGAGTTTTGTGAAGCGACTCGAATGCCTGTTTGGCAAGCAATACTAATGTACGAAGTCTCCGCAAATTAGGGAAGATAAGCTATTTGCATTAAGTGCCGTTTGTTGCGCTACCGACACAAAGCCCCATTGGCGATCTAATATTTTGATCTTTCATGGTAATTCTCGATTTCGATCCGATCGCCGAGGCCCATTTATAATAATGGCATCTGAAATAACAAGTGCGATATATTATATATAATAAGCAAAATGAATCTCGGACGTCCGATATATGTTATCTGGTCGATGGCGGCTCGCTCGGATGTGCTGCCAGTGGCAAAGCGGCAAGGCCGTCCCTCCGCCGGCGCGGCCGAGAGAGGCTTCGCGCTCCGCTCTCGGCGTAGTCGATGCGGCCCCGTGAGTCGTCGAGCGGATCGTCGTTCATGGCATCGTGTTCGTTCCGGCCTTCCGCCCTCAGAGCAGCTCCGCCAGCATGCGCGCGGCTCGCTCGGCGCCGTCGGCCTCCACAGGCCGCGGTCTTCGCGGCGCCCCGAGCTCCGCCAGCATTGTCTCGGCGATGATATCGGGCGTTGCGGTGGCGAACTCCAGCCGTCGCCCCGCACGATAGCGGTCGAGGCGGTGGGCCACGTGGTAGTTCTGCTCGAAATGGTTCCTGAGCGGAAAATAGAGGAACGGCGTGCCCGCCGCCGTCAGCTCCATGCAGGTGGTGAGGCCGCCCTGCACCAGGGCCAGATCGCACGCCGCCAGGTGCCTGTCGAGGTTCGGCACGAAGGCCCTCACCTCCACGCCGTCCGGCGCATCGAGCGACCTTGGATCGATGCGCGGCCCCGCCACCACGACCATGCGAAGCTCCGGCAGCCGGCCGCGCACGACCGGATAGCTCTGCAGGATGCGCCGGATCAGATGCGTGCCGACGCCGGAGCCGCCGGCGGTGACGATGCACACCCGCTCGCCCGGCCGATAGCCCAGGCTCTCGCGCAGGTCGGCGCGGCTGCCGAAGCTCGCCGGATGCTCGCCGATGATGTAGCCGGCGAACTCGAAGTGCCTCGGCACCCAGTCGCGCATGGCCGGCAGGTCCTTGCCGAACGACAGCGGCACGATGTCCTCGGGGGTGCCGACGAAGATGGCGCGGTCGCGCACCTCAGGGTGCCGCTCGATGTGGCCGATCATCTCGGCGTTGTAGTCGCCGGTGAGAAAGGCCTCGTCATCGCCCCCCGACGGCATCGGCACGTAGCCGACGAAATCCGTGAGCCACGCCAGCCTCGCCCGCTTCAGCTCGGGATGCTCGTGCCAGTAGTGGTCGATGTCCCAGGCCTCGTCGGCGACGACGAGGTCGTAGCCGCCCTCGTCGACGGCATCCTGGAAGATCATGAAGTTGGCAATCAGCACCTCGTCCATGCGGCGGATGGCCTGGAAGCAGTTGAGCTCGTGCGCCCCCGATTCCAGCTCGATGTGCCGGGACTCGCTGGCGAGCCGCCCGCTCAGGGGATGGATGCGCTCGCCGTGGGCCGCCAGGAGCCGGGTCACCGGGTCCTGCGCCAGCCAGTCGACCTGCAGGTCCGGGTGCATCCTCCGCAGCTCGCGCACGATGGCGATGTCGCGTCGGCCATGCCCCAAGCCGATGGGCGAGGAGAGGTAGAGCGCCTGTCTGGGACGGCCGGCGCGCGCCGGCTTCGGCCGTCTCCTGCCCGGAGCCGGAATGCCGAGCCTGCGGTCGAGAAAATCGTTGATCAGGTCGTTGCACTTCGCCGGGACGCGGCCGAGCGGATTGTGCCCGCCGCCCGCAATGGTCGCCAGCTCCGCGCCGGTGATCTCGGCGACGGCCTGCGCCCGCGCGTAGGGCTGGATCTGGTCGTTGTCGCCGTGGATCAGCAGCAGAGGACTGCGGATCCTGCGGTACATGGCCTCGCCGACATCGTACGCGGGCGGCAGCAGGCGCGCTTCCACGGTGCTGACGAGCACGGGGCCGCTGGTCTCGCCGGCCCATTCCAGGCCGTCCTCGATCTGCTTGGTGGAGTGCGGCTCGCTGCAGATGTGGCGGATGAAGTGGTCGGCGAAGCCGGGATAGCTGGCGAGCCAGTAGTCGCGGTTGTACTTGTCCCAGCCTTCGTAGGTTTCGCGTCTGGCCGAGAAATGCCGCGGCGTCGTGTACGGATAGCCGGGACCGACCGTTGCCACGGTGCCGACCAGGATCGCCGCCTTGACGCGCGCGGGGTGGTAGGCCGCCAGCACCGTGGCGTGCAGGCCGCCGAGCGACAGGCCGACCAGGATGGCCTCCCTCGTGCCCGTCGCGTCCATGACGGCCACGCCATCGCCCACCTGGTCGTCGAGCGAGTAGGCTGCGGGCTCTATCGGCCTGTCCGACTTGCCGTTGCCGCGGGGGTCGAAGGCGATGCAGCGGAAGCGCTCGCTGAAGTAGGCCAGCTGGCCCTTGTAGACGCGCGAGTGCACGATGCACCAGGGCGGCAGGAACACCATCGTCTGCGGGCCGTCGCCGTAGACCTCGTAGTGGATCTTGACGCCGTCGCGCTCTACGAAACCCTCCCCGTCAGGCAGCTTCGCCCGCATGGCGCTAACTCCTCGATGACTGAGCTTCCGCGCTGCGAATGAGATCGCCGCAGCGCCGCAGCGCCTGGCGCACCGGCGCGCCCTCCTTCTCCGCACCGATCAAGTAGAGGCTCTCCGCTCCGATGAACGCATTGCTCACCAGCGCCGCGATGTCCTCGGCTGAGAACGGGCGCAGGGCGCCCAGCTCCCGCTCGGCCTTGCGCGCAAGAGCTGCGATCAGCTCGAACCAGCCGATCAGGCCGGCCCGCACCACTTTGGCCACCTCGGCGTCGGCAAACCCAACCGCGATCAGCTCCTGCAGCACCCGCACATAGCCGGAAGCGATATCCTCATCGAGGTAGTCGCAGGCAAGATCCCACTGCTCGGAGAGCTTCAGGGCCGGATTGGAGAACATGGCGTTCTGGCGGCCGAGCAGCTGGGCGTTCAGATACTCGAACAGCGCCAGCACCATCCCCCGCTTGGAGCCGAAATGATAGTGGATCTGGCTGAGCGGCACGCCCGCCGCCGCCGCCACATCGCGGGTGGAGAGCCCGGCGTAGCCCTTCTGGCGCAGCACCGTCTTGGCCGCCTCCAGCAGCGTGGTGCCCGTCTCCGCCCTTGCCGATGTGCGCGCCATGCCGGGCCTCCTGGCTCGTGGCTTCCGTCCGTTCAGAGGAGACGGCCCTCGCGCCGGCGTTGCTCCAGCGCCTTGAAGAGCGGGATGAGCATCGGCACCTCCTCGCGATAGCGCCGATACTGCTCCCCGAACAGCGCCATCAGATCGCGTTCCTCAAGGAAGATCCCGATCAGGATGTAGCC
>Ga0070696_100000153_pt1 | contig 38514 bp, 39 predicted proteins | sample KBSK1253metaG_FD_65474 | JGI IMG/M metagenome (GOLD analysis project Ga0070696, IMG submission 65474) | Corn, switchgrass and miscanthus rhizosphere microbial communities from Kellogg Biological Station, Michigan, USA - KBS K1-25-3 metaG | ecosystem: Host-associated > Plants > Roots >... | reverse complement strand
ACGCACCTGTTCATCTCGTCGGGCACGGGCAACGCCCCGTTCGTGGCGATGATGCGGCAGCTCCTGCTCGACCTCGCGCCGCGGAAGACCGTGTTCCTGAACGGGGTCTCGTACGAGCACGACCTCGGCTACCGGCACCTGCTCGAGGGCTGGCAGGCGTCCGGCGGCTATCCCGTGACCTTCATTCCCACCGTCTCGCGGCCGACCGCCCAGGAGAACGCCGGCTGGACAGGCCGGACAGGCCGCGTGGAGTCGATCGTGGCGCCCGTCCTCGACGAGCTCGGCCTCACGCCCGAGAACGCGATCGCCTACATCTGCGGCAACCCGGACATGATCATCTCGGCCGAGGAGACGCTCCTCTCGCGCGGCTTCCCGGAGGCACAGGTCAAGAAGGAGCTGTACTGGCCGAAGGGCAAGGAGCCCACCGGCGGCGGCACATCGACCGACGAATAGGCCCTAGGCGGTCCGGCCGAGGATCTCCAGCAGCATCCGGTTGAACTTCGGCTCGTCGGCGTCCATCGCGAACTGGACGTTCGCGGGCTTGTCACCGCGGAACCGGAAGTCGCAGACGGTCCGCCCGAGCGAGAGCTCCGCGTGGATCTCGACGTCGACCGGGATGTGCTCCGTCGTGAGGATCGATGGGTCGATGATCGCGCAGACCGCGAGCGCGTCGTGGACCGGCGCGGCCAGCGCTCCCTCCCGGCGGGGCATCGGCTGGGTGGCGTCGTAGCCGTCGATCCGCTGCAGGACGAAGCGTGCCGCGGCCTCTCCCGCGGGCGTCCCGAGCGCCCGGAGACGCGCGGCATCCTCGGTGGAGACGAGCGCTCGATGGGTGGCGTCCAGCGGGACCATCCGGATCGGGCGGCCGCAGTTGACGACGATCCGGGCCGCCTCGGGATCGAGCCAGATGTTGAACTCCGCGGACGGCGTGATGTTCCCGTGGTCGTGCGCCCCGCCCATGATCACGATCTCCGGGATCGCGTCGAGGATGCGCGGCTCCTTCTGGATCGCCATGGCGACGTTCGTCAGCGGCCCGACCGGGCAGAGCACGATGTCGCCGTTTGAGGCGAGGTACGTCTCGATCAGCCAGTCGACCGCGTGCCCGGGCTGCAGGGTCGCGCCATGCGTCACCGCCGGCAGGTCGAGCAGGTCGCCGTGGATCCGGGTGGCCATGCCGCGCTTGACGTCGGTGCGAACCAGGGGCCGATCCACGCCTCGATAGACCGGGGTCTCCGGCATCCCGATCCAGTCGAAGACACGGAGCGTGTTCTCCGTCGTGTAGTCGAGCGTGGTATTGCCGTTGACCGTCGTCGCGCCGACGAGCTCGAGATCGGGCGACAGCGCGGCCGTCATCAGGGCGACGGCATCGTCCGTGCCGGTGTCGACGTCGAGGATCACCTTCGTTGGCATCGCGTGCAGTCTGCCGGATCGACCTTGTTCCGGCGCGCTCAGGGCGCTCGTCCGGCTCGGCAAGCGCTAGGGCATACCCCGCCGCGTCTGCGGCTCAGCTGGCGGCTTGCGCCGGCATCCCCATCTCGCGCGACAGCTGCGCCTTGCGCTGGGACATTCGCTCGCCGAGGGCCTCGAGCTCGTCCTCGTCCAAGACCTGGCGGGTCTTCTTGAACATGTCGCCCTCTTCCTCCTCGATGTGGTGCTCGATGTTCTCCTTCATCACCGTCGCCTTCGCGCCCCAGGTCTCGTCGGCAACGTCGAGGTCCTCGAGCTCGCCCATCAGCAGGTCGACGACGTGGTGCTCCTCGTAACCCTCGAGCGTGATGTCGTGGGTCTTCGCCTTGTCCAGGAGCGCCGGGTAGAAGATCTCCTCCTCGATCGACTCGTGGACGGTCAGCTCGCCCTTGATCGTGGCGAAGAGCTCGGTGCGGGTCTTCACGCCCCGTTCGGTCGTCGACTCGAGGTCGGCGAGCAGCTTCTTGACCTTGTCGTGGTCGTGCTTGAGCAGGGTGATCGCGTCCATGGGGATCCTCCGGCGAGATGCGTCTTGGCCTGGGCGGGAACGGGCGGCGATCGGCGACCGCGGTGTGGTCGGGCAGATCCAGCACCGCAGCCACCGCCGACGTTCCACGCTACCGGCGGCACCCTCGCACGCCCGACCCCGAGCTGTGCTCTCGGCTTGCAGGCACCTGCCACTGCCGCGCGTCGATCGCGAGATCTCAGGCCGGTGGGCGGCCCCGAGCTGCGGCAATCCCGGCGAGGACGCGCTCGGGCGTCGCCGGGAGTGTGGTGATCCGGGCGCCGGTCGCGTCGCGGATCGCGCCGAGGATCGCGGGCGCGGTCGGCACGAGGGCCGGCTCGCCCACCCCCTTGGCGCCGTAGGGACCCGTGGGCTCCGGGTCCTCGACCAGGTGGCACGTGATCGGCGGGATGTCGCCGACGGTCGGGATGAGGTAGTCGTGGAGGTTCTCGGTGCGGCCCGGGACGTAGGCCTCCATGAGGGCGAAGCCGAGCCCCTGTGCGATGCCACCGTGGATCTGGCCCTCGACCTGGGTCGGGTTGATCGCCCGGCCGACGTCGTGCGCCGCGCTTACACCGAGGACGGTCACGGTCCCGAGCTCGGTGTCGACCTCGACGGTCGCGACCTGCGCCCCGAACGCGTACGTCTCGTAGGGAATTCCCTGCCCATCCGCGTCGAGTGCGGTCGTGTGTGGGTCGTACGTGCCGGTTCCCAGCAGGACGTCGTCGACGCGCAAGCGCGGCAGCTCGCCGAGGTCGATGCCGCTCACCGCTCGACTGTCCTCGGTGAACCGCGCCTGCCCGTCGCCCAGCTCAAGCACGGCGCCCGCGCCCACCTCGGCGAGCGCGAGCAGCTGGCGGCGGAGGTCCTCGCCCGCGAGGCGCGCGGCGTTCCCGGACACGAAGGTCTGCCGGCTCGCTGACGACTTGCCCGCGTCCCGCGTGCGGTCCGTGTCGCCGCTCACGAGCCGGACCGTCGTGGCAGGCACGCCGAGCGCGTCGGCAGCGATCTGGACCATGACCGTGGATGCGCCCTGGCCGATGTCGACGGCGCCGCAATAGAGGGTCACCGAGCCAGCGGCGTCGATGCCCATCTCGATCGTCGACGGGTTCGCCAGCGCGGTGTTGCCGATGCCGTACCACATGGCCCCGATGCCGACGCCGCGGCGGCGAGATTCGCCGCTCCGCGCCGTCAGCGCGTTCCAGTCGCTCGCCGCCCCGCGCTCGCGATCCCACTCCGGCCGGAGCGCCTCGAGGCACGCCCGCAGCCCGGCGCTCGCCGCCAGTCGCTGCCCGGACGGGGTCGCGTCGCCGGCGCGGAGCGCGTTCCGGTGGCGGATCACAAACCGATCGAGCCCGAGCTGCTCGGCCAGGTCGTCCATCAGGGTCTCGTGGGCGATCGCCGCCTGGGGCACGCCGAAGCCACGGAACGCACCGGCGATCGGGTTGTTGGTGTGGATGGCCCGAGTGGTCGCGAGAACGGCCGGAACCCGATACGGGCCCATCGCGTGGACCGGCACGCGGTTCGCGACGGTCTTGCCCCACGAGCCATAGGCACCGGTGTCGAAATCGCCGTCGAAATGGAGCGCGCGGAGCGTGCCATCCCCTGCGGCAGCCGCGGTGGCCCGAATCCGCGCCGGATGGCGCTTCGGGCTCGCGGCCATGGACTCGGGCCGCGTCCAGACGGCCCGGACCGGCCGGTTGGTCAGCCACGCCGCCGTCGCGATCAGCGGATGCACGCCGAGGTCGAGCTTGCCGCCGAAGCCGCCGCCACAGGCGGTTGGGACGATGCGCACCTGGTCCGGGAGGATGCCGAGCAACAGCGCGACCTCGTCCCGATCCATGTACGGCGCCTGCGTGCTGACCACGACCTCGATGCGGTCGCCGACGCGCCGTGCGTAGCCGGCCTCGGGCTCGATGTAGGCATGCTCGACCCAGGTCGTCTCGATCTCGACCTCCGCACTCGTGGCGCCTTCCTCGCCGAACGCGACTTCGACGTCCCCGGTCGCGAGGCGCCCGCGGATGAGCACGTTGTCGTCCGCGTGGTCGTGCAGGCGCGGCGCTCCGGCCTGCACGGCGGCGCGCATGTCCGTCAGCGGCTCGAGCGGCTCCCACGCGATGGGCACCTCCGAGTCGGCGATGCGCTCGAGGACGGCCTCCTCGCCGACGAGCGCGGCGACCGCCTCGCCGCGGTGACGGACGAAGCCGTCCGCCAGCGCGGGCTGGTCCTTGCCGGTCTCGTAGATCCCGTACCGGTTCTGGCCGGGGATGTCGGCCGCGGTGAGCACCCGCACGAGGCCGGGATGGCGCTCGTGGAGTGCGGCGAGGTCGCCGATCGTGAACCGCGCGCTGGCGTGCGGCGACCGAATCGCCCGAACCGTGAGCATCTGGGCGTCGCCCTCGACCGGGCGGGCGTCCGCGCCGTACTCGGCCGTGCCGGCAACGCGCGCGACCCCGTCGACCTTGGGCATGCGAGCACCCACCGCGTCGCCGGCGGCGGGAGCGCGATCCGCGGCGGCCCTGTGGTCGCCGTTGGACGCGGCGTGGACGGCGTCGACGATCTTGCGGTAGCCGGTGCAGCGGCACAGAACGCCACCGAGGCCATCAAGCACCTCTGCGTCGCTGGGCGCGGGGTGATGCGCCAGCGTGTCGTCGGCGGCCATGAGCATGCCCGGCGTGCAGATGCCGCACTGCGCCGCGCCCGCGTCGAGGAATGCCCGCTGCAGCGCGCCGAGGTCGCCAAACTCGAGTGGCGACTCGCCGTCGCCGTTCACGGCAAGGCCTTCGACGGTCCGCACGTCGGCACCGCCGGCCTGTGCGGCCGGCACCAGGCACGCGCATACCTGCCGGCCGTCGAGCCGGATCGTGCACGCGCCACAGTCGCCGGCGTCGCAGCCGACCTTCGTCCCGTGGAGCCCGAGGTCGTCGCGCAGCACCGCCGAGAGCCGGCGCATCGGATCGACGTCGAGGCGGACCGCGCGCCCGTTGACGCGGAGCTCGATTGGCACCGTCACGGCGCGACCCCCGAGGCGAGCTCCTCCAGCGCACGGCGCGCGAGGACCAGCGCAGCGTCGCGGCGATAGCCCGCCGAGCCACGCACGTCGTCGATCGGCGACAGCGGCGCGAGATGCTCTGCAAGAACCAGCTCCCCGATGCCCGCCCGCAGCGTGTCGCCCGCGAGCGCGTCCTCGAGGCCCGGGAGCCGCCGCGCGACCGGTGCGCAGGCCCCCACCGCGATCCGCACCGACGTCATGCGGTCGGCCGCGTCGCGCACGACCACCGCCGCGACCATGACGATCGAGATCACGAGGTACGCCCGGCTGCCCAGCTTCACGAAGGCGGAGCTCGCCGTGCCGCCGGCGACGCCCGACAGCGGATCGGGAACGAAGATGCCGGTCACCAGCTCGTCGGGCTCCCGGCGCGTCGTGCGGTTGCCGGTCACGAACTCGCCGATCGGCAGCCGCCGCGTGCCGCGCGCGGACGCGAGCTCGACGACGGCATCCAATGCCAGCAGGTTGGGCGTCCCGTCCGCGGCCGGCGAGGCGTTGCAGACGTTGCCGACGACCGTGCCCCGGTTCTGGATCTGCAGCCCGCCCACGGCGCGGGCGGCGCGCTTGAGGCCGTCGAACGCGGGCGGGAGTGCCGAGTCCACCAGCTCCGTCCAGGTCACGCCGGCCGGGATCCACCAGCCCCCGTCGGCCTGCCGGATCGCGCGCATTGCATCGAGCCCCGAGACGTCGAGCACGTCCTCGTCGACGACCCGGCCGACTCGAGCGGGATAGTGGTCCGTCGCTCCCGCGACGATGACCGGGGGCCGCCCGCCTCGGGCTCCGGCGTCGAGCGCGTCGAGGGCGTCTGCGAGGTCGGTGGGTCGCGCGTAGGTGCCCATCGCGGCGAGCTAGGCCGTGACGAGCGGCAGCACGCGCTCGGCGAGGACCTCGACCTTTGCCGGATCCCAGTCGAGCGGATTCAGGATGAGATGGTCGACGCCGCCGAGCGCCTCGACCTTGCCTCGGATCCGCTCCGCGACCGCCTCCGCCTCGCCGAGCAGGTAGAACTCCTGCCAGTAGTCGAGGTCCATGCCGCTGTAGACCGAGAAATACTGCGCGGCGGACTCCGGGCGCTCGCCGGGCGCCAGGACATGGATGAAGTTCGAATAGACCTTCTTGAGGTCGTCCGGATCGCGCCCGAGCTCGACCATGTAGCCCCGGATCTGCTGCCAGTCCTGCGTCACCATCTCGGCCGTCGCCGAGCTGTGCGGCACCCACGTCGTGGCGTACTTGGCGATGCGGCGGAGGACCGGCTCGATCGACGGGACGTCCTGGCCGTAGATCTTCGCGGACGGCTGCGTCCCGCCGCCGATCCAGATGGGCGGATGGGGCTTTTGGGCCGGCTTCGGCTCGATCGTCAGGTCGTGGAACTGGTAGTGCCGGCCCTCGTACGTGATGTGATCCCCGGACCAAAGCGCGGTGATCGCCTCGAGCATCTCGGTGGTGCGCCGGCCGCGCTCCCGGTGTGGGATGCGCAGCGCCTCGAACTCGGCCTCGTTCCAGCCGACGCCGACGCCCAGGATGGAGCGTCCGCCCGACAGGACGTCGAAGGTCGCCCACTCCTTCGCGAGCGCCACGGGATCGCGGAAGGGGAGGACCAGCACGAGTGTCCCCAGGCGCATCGTGCGAGTCACGGCGGCGAGCGCAGAGAGCAGCGAGATCGGCTCGAGCCAGGCCACCCGGTACGCCGGCGGCGCGATCAGCAGGTGATCGATCAGCATCCCGGTGTCGAAGCCGAGATCCTCGGCACGACGGAGATACATGCCCATGTGCGCGAGGCTCGCGGTCCGCTCGCCGAGCGCGAAGGTCGGCAGGCGCAGCCCGAAGTGCATCTCGCCCCGTCAGTGGCCGGCGGCGGCCGGGCCGCCCCCGCCGGCGATCTCCGCCGCTCGCGCCGCGGGCGGCGTGTTGCGGCTCCGGCCGATCTTCACCTCACCATCGATGAGCACCATCGACACGCCCGGCAGGTCGCCGAGCGCCAGCGCCTCGAGCGCCGTCGAGGCGGATGATCCAGTCGGCGCATCGACGAGCGCGATGTCCGCGGCACGACCCGGGGCGATGACGCCGACGTCGAGCTTGTGAACGCGTGCCGTGTTGCCGGTCGCGAAGGCCACGGCCAGCCCGGGATCGACGCCGCCGAGCGACGCCAGGTGGGCGAGCACGCGGAGGATGCCGAGCGGCACGACCCCCGTTCCCGACGGCGCGTCGTTGCCGATGATCACCCGATCCAGGCCGTTCGCCGACTGCGCGGCGCGCAGCGCGTGCAGCGCGGCCCGCCCGTTGCCGCAGTGGACGATCTCGATCGCCATGTCCGTGTTCACGACTCGTTCGATGTCCGCGTCGGACATCGCCGTCGTGCCGCCATTGACGTGGCCGACGATGTGCGGCCGCGCCTCGAGGACGGCGTCCGCAGCGATCGGGTTCGAGCCCGCGATCGACGGCCCGCCGGTATGGAACGTCACGATCATGCCGTGCCGCTTCGCCCAGGCGACCATCGGCGCCGCCTGTTCGCCGGTCTTCACCGTCCCGAGCCCGATCTCGCCGACGAGCGAGACGCCCGCCGCGGCCATCTCGGCAAAGTCCTGCTCCTCGAGGCCGAGCTCGAGGATGGGTGCCCCGGCCCGGACCTTCACGCCCGCCGGGCGGAGGTTCCCGTAGGCCTTCGCAGCGACGATCGCGAGGGCCTTCAGCCCGACGATGTCCTTCGGCCGCCCGGGCACGTGGACCTCGCCGGCCGACATGACGGTCGTGACGCCCCCGTGCAGGCCCGACTCGATGAAGTTGAGCGTCTGCTGCCGCGGGGTGAAGTCGCCGAGGACCGGGTGCGCATGGGAGTCGATCAGGCCCGGGAACGCGGTGGTGCCCCTGGCATCGATCGTCTGGTCGAGCGGGCCACCGGAACCCGCGTCGCCGTCAAGCCCGTTCCCGACCGCGGCGATCCGACCGTCCTCGATGAGGATCGAATCGGCGTCGGCAAGTGGCGCGGCGATGTCGCCGGTGGCGATCGCGCCGAGGTTGGTGATGAGCGTCCGCATGCCGCAGGGCTCCCGTCGCGCGCCCGGTCTAGTGGAGCCCGTCCTCGCCGACCGCGTCCTCGGCCTTCAGCCCGCCAACGCGAGCGTGGGGCCGGCCGCCGTCGGTGACCGCGAGCGCGAGCAGCAGCTCGTCCGCGGCCGGCGCGTCGGGCACGCGGATCTCGACCGCATCGAAGTGCGAGCGAACCAGCATCGCCTTGATGTGGTGGACCGGGATGTCGAGCGTCGCGCCCATCGCGGCGCGCTTCTTGACCGAGGGCAGGATCGAGACGCCGCCGACGCCCTCACGGGTGGGGGCGCCGAACTTCGGGTGGAGGCACGCGGCGATCTGCTCGAGCTCGCCCGCCTCGCCGACGATTCCGCCCTTGCCGTAGGCCTCGACCGGGGTCCCGAGGGCTGCCTTGGCCCGCGCTGTCAGCTCGCGGCCGAGGAACTCGCCGAAGTCGATCAGCTCGGTGAGGTCGTCGCCGTTCTTGCCGGCGTACGGGTTCCTGACGACGACGGCGACCGCCGCGCGGCGCAGCGGCTTCGCGAGGGGCTTTCCGCCCTCCTCGTGGATCTCCTCGACGAACGTCACCCACTTCCGGATTGTCACGGCCACGCCGACCACCTCCTCCAGTCGGGCGAGTCTATGCCGACGATGCGGGCCGGGCGTGGGCGTCGGCCAGGTGCGCCGCGAGCATGTCCTCGCCCCAGTCGTTGTCGAGCTCGCGCCACACCGCGTGGATGTGGTTGGCGCCGTTCTGGGTGTTGTCGTACTCGACGACGAAGGTCGGCCCGCGGAGCGCGTAGTAGTGGCCGCGGCCCGGCGTGTCGGGACCGGCCCAGGCGAAGGTCACGTCGCCGAGACCCGCGTCGACGATCTGCGCCCAGATGTCGTCGGCGACCTCCGCTCGCATCCGATCCACGTAGTGGCGGAGCAGCCGCTCCAGCGCGGCCCGGCTGGCACCCCCGAGGTCGGCATGCCGGACTCCGGTCGGAACGCCGCGGACGTCGGCGTGCCGGGCGGTCCCGGTCAGGATGTCCGCTGGCGCGACGCCATCGAGCACGGCGGCCGCGCGCTCGGCCGAGGTCAGCTCCGCCAGGACTGCCCGAGCCAACGCTTCCTCGCCGGGCAGCGTGGCGGTGCCCGCGCCGGGGCCGCTCGGGATCACCGCCGGGTTCGCCCCCAGGAAGGACGGCGTCGCGCCCATCACCTGGTCGCCCAGCACCGTTACGTGGACCGCGACGTGGTGGCCGCCGACGCGCCACGACCACGGCGTCGCCGAGCCCGGCGCGCCGAACACGGCGAACCAGTACAGCTCCGGATCGCGGCGGAGCCAGCCCGAGCGACCGCCGGCCTGCTCGAGCCGCCCAAGGACCGACTCCAGGGCGATGATCGCCTGGACCTCGGCGGCGGACCTGGAGCTCAGCGCCGAGGCGACCATCGCGCTCGATGCCGCTCGCTGCCCCGGGCGCATGTCCCGCAGCGCGAGTCCCTTCCTCTCGCCGGGCGTGTACGCCCAGACGAACCGCTCTGCCGTCTCGAACGGGAAGGTGGCCTGTGCACGCTGGGCGTCGTCCAGGCCGTCCAGCCAGGCTCGGACCGCCGTGGTGATCTCCTGGGCCGGTCGCATCACAGACGCTGGCTTCCCTCAGCCGCGTGCGGCGGTCATCCGCTCGAGGATCATGCGCTTGACGTTGTCGATCGGGACGCGCTCCTGGGTCATCGAGTCGCGGTCGCGAATGGTCGCGGCGCCGTCCTCGAGCGACTCGACGTCGACCGTCACGCACCATGGCGTGCCGATCTCGTCCTGGCGCCGGTACAGCTTGCCGATCGCGGCGGTGTCGTCGTACACCGCCATCACGTCCCTGGCGAGGTCGTCGCGCAGCCGATGGCAGATCTCGACGATCTCCGGCCGCTTCTTGAGCAGCGGGAGCACTGCGACCTTGTACGGCGCCAGGTCCGGGTGAAGCCCGAGCACGACGCGGATCTCGCCGCGGACCTCCTCCTCGCGGTAGGCATCGATCAGGAAGGTGAACGCCGCCCGATCCGGCCCCCCCGCCGTCTCGACGATGAACGGGATGAAGTGCTGCTCTGTCGCCGGGTCGAAGTACTCGAGGTTCTGGCCGGACTCGGCCTGGTGGCGCGAGAGGTCGAAGTCACCCCGGTTGTGGATGCCCTCGAGCTCCTTCCAGCCGAACGGGAAGCGGTACTCGACGTCGACCGCCTTCTTCGCGTAGTGCGCGAGCTCGTCGGCTGCGTGCTCGCGGAAGCGAAGGCGCGACTCCGTCACGCCGAAGCGCGTGTACCAGCTCCAGCGGCGCGGGAGCCACTCCTCGAAGGCCGCCGCGGCGTCGTCGGGCTTGACGAAGTACTGCATCTCCATCTGCTCGAACTCGCGCATCCGGAACACGAAGTTGCCGGGGCTGATCTCGTTCCGGAAGCTCTTGCCGACCTGGGCGATCCCGAACGGGAGCTTCTTGCGGCTCGACTGCTGGACGTTCTTGAAGTTGACGTAGCTGCCCTGGGCCGTCTCGGGCCGCAGGTACACGACCGCGGCGTCGTCCTCGACGGGACCCATGAACGTCTTGAACATGAGGTTGAACCGGCGCGGCGCGCTCAGCGGGCCGCCGTCGACCGGGCACTTCAGCCCGAGCCGCTCGACGATACCCGGGTCGCGGAGATCGGTCGCCGACAGGTTCTCGGCGCCCGGCAGCTCGTCCAGCCGGAAGCGGCGGTGGTCGGTCTGGCACTCGACGAGCGGGTCGCTGAACGAGCCGACGTGCCCCGAGGTGACCCACACCTGCGGCGCCATCAGGATCCCCGCGTCGAGCCCAACGATGTCGTCGCGCTCCTGGACCATCGCCCGCCACCAGGCGCGCTTCACGTTGTTCTTCAGCTCGACGCCGAGCGGCCCGTAGTCCCAGACGGCATTGATCCCGCCGTAGATCTCACTCGACGGGTAGACGAAGCCACGCCGCTTTGCGAGCGAGACGATGGTGTCGAGCTCGGACACGGCAGGCGCGACGTCATCCGGGGTCTGGGCCGGGGGATTCGGCAAGGGAGGGCTCCTCTCGGGCGGCCGGCCGTGGAATGGACGGACGCTGGGCTTGGGGGCCGATCCTACCAGCGCGGACGCAACCTTTCGCGCTGGCGAGCGTCTCACCGGCGATGGACCTCCGTGCCCCGAACACCACGCGCTGGATGCTCGCCTTCCTCGTCGTCGCGGCGGCGATGGTGGTTTCGGGATTGCTGCTCCTGGCCCTCGGTCCGAAGCTCGTCTGACCCGGCGCCTCAGCGGCCGCGGAGGTCGAGCTGCAGGATGACCTCGTTCTCGACGAGGACACCGGTCGGAACGAAGCCGTACCGCTCGTAGAACGGCTGCGGCGAGCCCTGACCCTGGCCGGCGCTGACGAACAGCAGGTCCGCGCCCGGCCGATCCCGGAGGTACTCGACCACCGCGTCGATCGCCGCCGTGCCGTAGCCCTGCCGCTGGTAGCGCCGATCGATCAGCAACCGCCACAGGAAGTACGGTCCGACGAGCATTGGATCGGCCGCCAGGCGGTTCGCCGGGATGTTGTCGCTGATCATCACGAACCCGACGACGTCATCGCCGTCGTTGACCGTCCAGAAGCGTGGCTCGGCGTGCGCATACGCGATGGCGTCCTCGAAGGACTCGCCGACGCTGGCAACGAAGCGGTCCTGGCCGGGATTCAGCTCGAGAGCCAGCGCCGCGGCGCGCTGGTCGTCCGTGACGATGTCACGGAGCTCGATCCGGGCCACGCTACGGAACGCCCGCGAGCGAGGATCGCTCGGCCTCGTGGCGAACCTCGTCGAGGAAGGCGAGCGAGCGCGGCTTGCGATCGAGCGAGAACGCGAGGAACTCGCGCATCGCGATCTCGACCTCGCGCTCGGTCTCGGGGCGGGCGCGCAGCGCGGCCAGGGCCTCCACATCCAGGCGCTGGTACGCCTTGAGCAACTTGAGCGCCTCCAGCGGCAAGCCCGCGCGCTCGAACGGCGGCCCGGGGCAGCGCTCACACAGCACGCCGCCGAGCGGTGGCATCCAGCGGTAGCGCTCGTCGGACTCGAGCAGCCGCCCGCACTCGACGCAGCGGTCGACCTCCGGCCGGACGCCGAGCTCGTCGGCGAGGTGCATCTCGAACCAGCGCGCCACCCGCCCCGCCGCCATCCCGGCGTCGAGGATCTCGTACGCCCGCTTCAGCAGCACGTACACAGACTCGGAGGCGTGGCGCTCCTCGAGCGTGCCGTCCGCAAGCTCGGCGAGGTACGAGGCCGTCCCGAACGAGACCAGGTTGTCGCGCATCCGGAGCCAGGCATGGACCACCGATACCTGGGTGATCACGTCGAACGTCCGGCCGTGGGCGAGCGCGAGGCGCAGCTCGGCGAACGGCTCGACGCTCCCGCCGATTCGCGACGTCGGCCTGCGGATGCCCTTGGCGATCGCCTTGATCTTGCCCCCGCTCGGGGTCATGAGCGTCAGGATCCGGTCCGCCTCGCCGTAGTCGAAGCGCGAGAGGACGATGGCCTCGGTGACGTAGCGGCGGGGCGCGGGCACCAAGCCACGGTACACCGGGATCCAGCGTTCCGATGTGATCGTCGGCGGCGTCTCCCCGCACAACCGGCTACTTTTCCCGCGCACGTTTGCCCGCAGCAGACTACACTCCGGCCGATGGCACTCTCGACCAGCCCCGACATCGCACAGCTCATTGCGGACACGGAGGCGGAGATCCTCCGCCTCGTCCAGGGCGCGGACCCGGCGACCGCGGGCGTGTACGAGATGTGCCGCTACCACCTCGGCCTCGACGGCTCCGGTTCATCGGGCAAGCGGATCCGCCCGCTCCTCGGCCTCCTCGCCTACTCCTCGATCACGGGCGACCACCGGCGCGCGCTGCCCGGCGCGGCCGCCGTAGAGCTGGGCCACAACTTCAGCCTGGTCCACGACGATATCGAGGATGACGACCGGGAGCGCCGCCATCGACCGACCCTGTGGGCCGTGCATGGCGTCCCCCAGGCGATCAACACCGGCGACATGCTGTTCAGCCTCAGCCGGATCGCGCTGCATCGGCTGACCGACCTCGGCTTCCCCGACCGGACGGTGCTCCGGCTCATGCGGCTGTACGACGAGACGTGCGTCGCGCTGTGCGAGGGGCAGTACCTCGACATCTGGATGGCCGAGCACGACGACGGCCTCTCGGTGGAGCTGTACTTCGACATGATCGGGCGCAAGACGGCGGCCCTGATCTCCGCGTCGATCGAGGCGGGCGCGATCCTCGCGACAGACGACGAGCAGGTGATCGACCGCTATCGCGCCTTCGGCTGGGACCTCGGCATCGCGTTCCAGCTCAACGACGACCTCCTCGGCATCTGGGGCCCCGAGCTCACGACCGGCAAGGAGGCGTCCGACGTGCCGCGCAAGAAGAAGACCCTGCCGGTGATTTACGCCTTCGAGCAGGCCGAGCGCACGGATCGGGAGCGGCTGGTCGGGCTGTACGCGAACGGCCGGCTGAACGGGGACCAGACTGCCGAGGTGATCGAGATCCTCGAGCGCACCGGCGCCCGCGAGTACACCCGCCAGCGCGCCCAGGAACATCGCGACCGTGCCCTCGCCGCGCTTGCCGGCGCCGGCACCATCGAGCGCGCGCCGCGCGAGCGGCTCGAGGAGATCATCCGCTCGGCCATCAGCGCCTGAGCGCAAATCAGCGCCGAGCCGACTAGCGCCGGGCTTTCGCTCCGGCGGCCTTTCGGGCGGGGCGCTCCGGCCGGCTCGCGACCTCATGGCCGTCGTCCGGGGGCGGCTCGGCCTCCTTGAGCTGGCGGGTGACCAGGACCTTGCCGACCCGGCGACCGTCGGTGGTTTCGACTGTCAGGCGCAGCCCGTCGACGTCGACGGAGTCGCCGGGCGAGGGCACGCCGCCGATGCGGTGGTACACGAGCCCGCCGACCGTGTCGTACTCGTCCTCGTCCTCGAGCTGGAGGTCGAGATCGAAGAGCTCGAGGATCGCATCGACGTCCGCGCGCCCATCGACCCGTGCCTCGTGGTCGGACAGCCGCACGACCATTGGCTCCTCGACGTCGTACTCGTCCTGGATCTCGCCCACGATCTCCTCGAGGAGATCCTCGATCGTGACGAGGCCGGCGGTGCCGCCGTACTCGTCGAGGACGACGGCGATGTGGACCTTCCGGCGCTGGAACTCGTGGAGCAGGTCGTCGACCGTCATGGACTCCGGGACGAGGACCGGCGGTCGGAGGAGCTTGCGCAGCGGCGGCCGCGGGCCCGCGTCCTGCTTCAGGTATGGCAGCAGGTCCTTGGCGTAGAGGATCCCGACGATCTCGTCGACGGTGTCGTGGTAGACGGGGATTCGCGAGTGGCCCACCTCTACGACGAGGTCGATGGCCTCCTCCAGCGTCGCGTCCGCCGGCACGGACGCGATCGCAACGCGCGGGACCATGACCTCGTGAACGCGGCGCTCGCCGAGCTCGATGACCGCGTTGATCATCTGCTCTTCCTCGGCCTCGAGGACGCCCTGTTCGCCTCCGCGCTCCACGATCAGGCGGAGCTCCTCGGCGCTGATCGCGGCCTCCTGGTTCATCTCGACGCCCATCGAGCGCGCAACCCAGCGGGTGATCCCATTCAGCACGCCGACGACCGGTCCCAGCAGGCGGGCGAGGACGTCGATCGGTCGCGAGAGGATCAGCGCAAACCGCTCTGGCGCGCCGAGGGCGATCGCCTTCGGGATGAGCTCCGCGAACACGATCGTGAACAGGGCCAGGATGATCGTGACGACGATCAGCGAGGCGCTCTGGGCCTGTGTCGCCGCGACCCCGAAGCTGGCGAGGAGGCTCGCCAGCCGGTCGACCAGGCTGACGGCGGCGAACGCCGAGGCGAAAAACCCGATCAGCGTCAGGCCCAGCTGGGAGACGGCGAGGAACCGGCCCGGATCGTCGATGAGCTTGCGGACGCGGCGTGCGCCCGGGCTGCCCTCCTCGACGAGCTGGTCGATGCGGCTCCGGCGCACCGAGACCAGCGCGATCTCGGCGGCGACGAAGAAGCCCTCGAGGAAGGTCAGGAAGACCAGGAACAGGATCTCGCCGAACGGGGACGGCATGACGGTCAGGCCTTCCCCGGGTCCGATGGATCCGGCCGCGCACGCGGCTCGCGCATCCGCGCCGGAACGCCGACGGCGAGCTTGCCCGGCGGCACGTCGCGGGTGACCACCGCGCCCGCGCCGGTCTTCGCGCCCTCGCCGACCTCGACTGGTGCGACGAGCATCGTGTCGACGCCGAGGAAGGCGTTGCGCCCGACGCGCGTCGTGTTCTTGACGTGGCCGTCCCAGTTCGCGGTGATCGTGCCGGCGCCGACGTTCGTGCCCTCGCCGATCTCGGCGTCGCCGAGGTAGCTCATGTGGTGCTGCTTGACCCGCGCGCCGAGCCGGCTGTTCTTGATCTCGGCGAAGTTGCCGACCTCCACGCCGGGACCGACCTGCGAGCCGGCGCGCAGGTGGCTGTACGGACCGATCCGGGCGTCGTCCTCGACGATCGAGCCCTCGACGACGCTCCGGCTGACGAGGCAATCGCGCCCGATCGCCGAGTCGACGATGGTCGTGTCCGGGCCGATGACGCTCCCCTCCCCGATCATCGTGGCGCCGCGCAGGATCACCCCGGGATCGAGGATGACGTCGGTGGCGATCTTCACGCCCCAGTCGACGTACACCGTCGACGGGTCGCGCATCGTGACCCCGGCCCGCATGTGACGCTCGTTGATCCGGACCCGGAGCGCCCACTCGGCCTGGGCGAGCTGGTTGCGGTCGTTCACGCCGTCGAGCGAGCCGTCGTCGTCGAACCCGACGGCACTCACGATCCGGCCGTCCTCGCGGGCGAGCTGGATGAGCTCGGTCAGGTACAGCTCGCCGTTCGAGGCCGACGGCGTGAGCGTGCTGATCCGGCGGCGGAGCCAGCCCGCGTCGAAGGCGTACATGCCGGCGTTGACCTCGTTGGTCTCCAGCTCCTCGTCGGAGGCATCGCGCGCCTCGACGATGCGCTCGACCGAGCCGAACTCGCTCCGGACGACGCGCCCGAGCTCGGCGGGATCGGCGGCGAAGACGGATGCGAGTGCGATCGCCGCGTCGTCGAGCCGGCGCTGCTCGACCACCGCGACCAGCTGGTCGCTCTCCACGAGCGGCACGTCCCCGGACAGGACGAGGACCTCCTTGACCGAGCGAGGGAGCTGCTCCAGCGCGGCGCGAACCGCATCGCCCGTGCCCCGCGGGACGTCCTGCAGCGCGAGCTTGCCGCGGCGACCGACGACATCGCGGATCGCCTCGGTCATCGGCGAGTACACGACGACCGGCGGGACGGCCCCGCCGTCCGTGCCGTCGAGCTCGACGAGCGCCTCGTCCCAGGCATCGAGGACGTAGGCGAGCATGGGGCGGCCGCACAGGGGATGCAGGATCTTGGGCGTCCGCGAGCGCATGCGGGTGCCGAGCCCCGCCGCCAGGACAACCGCCGCCGTCCGGCTGGACGGCTCGGTACGTGACGCGGTCACCCGGGCATTCTCGGGGGGTCGGTCGAGACCGTCAAACCTCGCTAGCCGCGATCCCGCACCGCGATGGCCTCGATCTCGACGCGCGCGCCGCGCGGCAGCGCCGCAACCTGGAAGGTCGAGCGCGCCGGTGGCGGATCGGGCCAGAAGGGCGCGTACACGGCGTTGAACCTCTGGAAGTCGTTGATGTCGGCGAGGAAGCAGGTCGTCTTGACCACGTCGGCGAGGGTGCATCCGGCGGCATCGAGGACCGCCTCGAGGTTGCGGATCACCCGCTCCGCCTCGGCCTCGACTCCGCCGCTCACGATCTCACCGGTCGCGGGGTCGAGCCCGACCTGGCCGGAGCAGAAGACGAGGTCGTCGGTGACGATCGCCTGGCTGTACGGGCCGACGGCGCCCGGCGCCGCGGTCGTGCTGACGGCTCGACGGCTCATTCGCTGGTCCTCCCCTGTCCCTCGATCGTCGTCGCGGCGACGAATGGAGCGCCCGCCCCCGGGCTGTCCAGGTTGCCGGCCGCATGCTCGCCGCGAACTCGACGAGCCGCCTCCTCCGCCGCGTCGAAGGAAGGATAGAGCGCCCACAGCGTGGGACCGGAGCCGGTCAGGCCGATCGGGGCGCCCAGCAGCCTTGCGAGCCCGCGACGGAGAGCGCGCAGGCCCGGCACCAGGACGTCGGCGGCGTTGGCCAGGTCATTCGCCACGGCCAGCACGCCGGCGCGGCGGACAAGGTCGTCGGCCGACATGCGCGGATAGCCGGGGCTGAGCTCCGTGACCAGGTGTTCCGACGTCAGGCGCGTGGAGCCACGGTTCGCCGGGGCGGCCGAAGGGTCCGCGTCGAAGGCCTGGAACGCCGCCTCCGTCGAAACCTCGACGGCGGGCGTCACGAGGAGAATCCCCGGCGGCGCGCCGACGATCGCTCGAAGCGGGTCGACCCGCTCGCCGCGTCCCTCGACGAGCGCCGGTCCGCCCGCGAAGAAGAACGGGACGTCGGAGCCCACCTCGGCGCCGGCTCGACCCTTGTCGCCCGGCGACGCCGCAGCGCCCCATGCTGCGACCGCCCCGTCGATTGCCGCGGCGGCATCGCTGCTGCCACCGGCCAGGCCGGCGGCGACCGGGATGCGTTTCTCGAGGCGGGCTGCGAGCGGGAACGTGTCCGCGCCACGGCCGACGAGGCGGCGCGCCGCGGCGATGCCGGCGAGCACGGAACGGTAGCCGGCGGGGTCGAGCTGGGTCCGCCCGTCGGCGCCGCCGACGACGTGCAGGCTGTCCTCGCGCCCGGCCGCGCGGGCCAGGCTGAGCCGGTCCGCCAGGCCGAGCGGGACCATGACCGTGTGCAGCGCGTGGAAGCCGTCGCGCTGCTTCTCGATGACCGCGAGCGTGAGGTTCACCTTCGCGGGCGCGAGGCGGACGACCGGCGCGAGCTCGGCGGCGGTCACGCGACGGCATCCAGGAGGCGGAGCCAGTCCTCGACGGACAGCGTCTGCGGCCGCCGGTCGCCGGCGATGCCCGCGGCCGCGAGCGCCTGATCGATCCGGGCCTGGCCGACCAGCGGCCCGCTCGCGCCGTCCTCGCCCGCGTGGAGCTGCCGCGCAAGCACGTTGCGCAGCATCTTGCGGCGCTCGCGGAAGCCCGCGTGCAGGAGGCCCCAGAGCGCGGGCTCGCGCACCGCCGGGAGGGCGACGCGATCACGCGGCTGGAGCCGGACCACAGCCGACGCGACCTTCGGCGCGGGCTCGAATGCCTCCGGCGGGACCCGCAGCGCGATTTCCACGGTGGCGTGGTACTGCACGAACACGGACAGGTAGCTCATCCGCCCCGGCGCGGCAGCGATCCGGTCCGCGACCTCCGCCTGGAGCATGAGCACCAGGCGCTCCGGCGCCGGGTGGCCGCCGAGCAGGCGATGCAGGATCGGGCTCGTCACGTGATACGGCAGGTTCGCGACGACGCGGAACGGGCTCGTGACGACGGTCGCGAGGTCCTGGTCGAGCGCGTCACCCTCGATCAGCCGAAGCCGGCCAGCTTCGAGCTCCTCGGCGAATTTCCCTCGCAGGTAGGTCGCGAGCCCGCGGTCGAGCTCGATCGCGGTGACCTCGGCTCCGGCCGCGAGCAGGCCGCCGGTGAGGATGCCGAGCCCCGGCCCGATCTCGAGGACGCGCGTTCCGGATCCCGCCTCGGCGAGGTCCAGGATCGCCTGCAGCACATCGGGGTCGGCGAGGAAGTTCTGGGATCTCGCATGGCTGGCCCGGAGCCCCTCCCGACGGAGCGTGCGACGGACCTCGAGCGGGTCCAGGCGCGCGGCGGCGCGAGCGGTCATCGCACGGTCAGCGGGCGAGCGGGAGCGAGGGCGTCGCCTCGAGATCGAGGCCCGCTCGTTCCCCGGCGGCGAAGCGGCGTGCGCCCGCGGCGCCGATCATCGCGCCGTTGTCCGTGCACAGGCCCGGCCGTGGCACGATCAGCGTCACGCCCAGCGCCTCCGCCTCGCCCGCCAGGCGTTCCCGCAGGGCCGAGTTGGCGGCGACCCCGCCGCCGAGCACGATCGAGCGGGCGCCGATCGACCGGGCCGCCCGCGTCGTCTTCGCCACGAGCACGTCGACGACCGCGTCCTGGAAGCCCCAGGCGAGCTCGGCCACGACGGCGTGCGGCAGCGTCTCCTCGGGCTCGCGCATCCCGGCATCGGCACGCGCGACGTCCACGGTCCGCCGCGCCGCCGTCTTCAGGCCAGAGAACGAGAAGTCGTACGACTCGCCGAGCCAGGCCCGGGGAAACCTCGCGTCGTGGCGGCTCGCCGACTCGGCCGCCTTCTGGATGGACGGGCCGCCCGGGTATGGGAGATCGAGGAGCCGGCCGACCTTGTCGAACGCCTCGCCCGCGGCGTCGTCGACCGTCTGGCCGAGGAGGCGGTATGTGAGGTGATCGGTCATCTCGACGAGGAACGTGTGGCCACCCGAGACGACGAGGGCGACCAGCGGGAACTCGGGTTCCTGCCCGTCGGCCTGGCCCGGGTCGCGGAGCCACGCGGCGTACACGTGGCCCTCGAGGTGATTCACGCCGACGAGGGGCTTCTCGTGGACCCAGGCCAGCGTCTTGGCGACGTTGATCCCGACGAGCAGCGAGCCGGCGAGGCCCGGCCCGCGTGTGACCGCCACGGCGCCGACGTCGGCCCACGACGCGCCCGCGTCCCGCCACGCCTCGTCGAGCACAGGCAGGATCCAGCGCAGATGGGCGCGGGCCGCGACCTCGGGCACGATCCCGCCCGTGGCGGCGTGCAGCGCCACCTGGCTCGCGACGACGTTCGAGTGGATGCGGCTCCCGGCCTCGACCAGGGCGATGCCGGTCTCGTCGCAGGACGACTCGACCGCGAGGACGAGCGGAGCGCCGACTGCGGTGCTCATCCGCGGTACAGGTCCGGCGGCGCCTCGTCGGGCACGGCGTCGGGGTCGATGGGGCGAGCCTCGAGCGCGTCCCGCAGGCGCGCGAGACGCTCGCGCATGGCCGGCGCGCCGAGGGCGTCGGTAGTCATGATCAGGGCGTCCTCGCCATTGTCGGAGTAATAGCGCGGGCGGATGCCGACCGGCCGGAAGCCGTATTTCTCGTACAGCCGGCGGGCGGGCATGTTCGAGAGGCGGACCTCGAGCGTGGCCTCCCGAGCGCGGCGCTCGACCGCGCGATCAAGGAGCCCCAGGAGCATCCACTCGCCGACGCCACGGCGGCGCCAGCGCGGGTCGACGGCGAACGTCGTGATGTGCGCCTCGTCGACCATCACCCACAGCCCGCCGAAGCCGACGATCTCGTCGCCCGCGCGAGCGACCACGTAGCTCGCGAGCCGGTTGGTCAGCAGCTCGTTGCGGTACGCGTCGTCGGGCCAGGGCACCGAGAAGCTCGATCGCTCGATGGCGTGCACGGCACGGAGGTCGTCGACCGTCATCGGTTCGACGCGGATCCTCACCGGGGGTCGCGCGACCACGCCACCCCTCCTTCCGGCTCCGTGTCTGGCGCCCCGCGCGGCGCCACCGCGTAGGCGGGGACGAGGCGCTCGGGATCATCTGCCTCGCCGGCCGCGAGCCGTGCCGCTCCGATGCGCAGCAGGCTCTCCGGCAGCGCCGCCACGGCCGCCCGCCCACGTACGAGCGCCGGAGCCGGCGCCCGGCCGTCGAGATCGACGGCCACGTCATCGCCGAGCTCGGCATCGACGCCGTGGACCACCTCCGGCGCCTCGTCGCGCGCGATCCGAAGGCGGTCCCGCGGCCCGGATGGCAGCCATAGGCGCCTTCCGTCGACCCCGGCGAGGAGCGCCTCCGACGTCGGGACGCCGACGACCGGCACGCCGAGCTCGTGGGCGAGCGTCTTGGCGGTCGCGAGACCCACCCGCAGGCCGGTGAACGCGCCTGGCCCCGTGCCGACGATCACCCCGGCGAGGTCCCGGAGCTGCAGTCCCCCGCCGGCGAGGAGCCGCTGGACCGCCGGGAGCAGCTCCTGCGAGTGCCGGTAGCGGCCCTCGAACGCGTCCGCCGCGAGGACCGAGCCATCGGGCCGGCCCGCAGCAACGACGATCGTGTTCGTGGCCGTGTCGAGGACGAGGAGCCAGCCCGTTTGGTCGGTCATGGCCGTACCCCAGCAGCGCGCGCCGCGGCGAGGTAGCGTCCATCGAGCGCCCCGTGGCCCTCGAGCCGGAGGGTGCGCGGCTCGTCGGCGCCGCCATCGATGCGCACGTCGACCCGATCGTCCGGGAGCGCGTCGCCCAGCCGGTCTGGCCACTCGATCAGCACCACCCCGGTCGACTGGCGGTCGTCGAGGAGGCCGCCTTCGACGACCTCTCGCGCGCTCCCGAGCCGGTACAGGTCGATGTGGAACAGCGGGAGACGGCCCGCGTACTCGCCCATGAGCACGAAGCTCGGCGAGCTGATCGTGTCGCGCACGCCGAGGCCAGCCCCGAAACCCTTGGCGAAGACAGTCTTGCCCGCGCCGAGCTCGCCCCACAGGCAGATGACGTCGCCGGGCTCGGCCACGCCGGCGAGGCTCGCCGCGAACGCGCGCGTCGCCTCCGGGCTCGTGCTCACCAGCTGCACCATGTGTTCGACGGCGGGCGCCGCCCGCCCGTCAGGCAAAGCGCTCGAGGTCGCCGAGGGGGATCGCCACGGGCGGCCGCCCACCGAAGCGCACGAACGCGGCCTCGAGCGTGACGCCGGCGGGGAACCGGCGGGGACCGGCGAGGCCCGCCCAGGCGCCCTCCGCACCGGCGAGCGGCCCGGAGCGGACGCGGACGAGGTCCGGTGGGGCCGTCGGCAGCAGGACGCTCGGGTCGTCGATGACCAGCGCCGGCGGGTCGCCGACGATCGCGACCATGCCTCCTTCGATCGCCTCGAACAGGGCCATCAGGGGCGAGGCGATGGGTCGGCGAGACGCGCCGTCCAGGACCAGGATGCCGAACGGCGGGAGTCCGTGGACCGCGGCCCGCCCGCGCCGCTCCGAGGCAAGGAAGTCGCGTTGCTCCTTGATCCCCAACGCCGCGACGACGACGCCCCGGATGCCCACCGCGCGGGCGCGCGTCAGCGCCTCTGCGTCCATGCGGGCGCCGGCGACGATGATCGACCCGGCCATGCCCACGTCGACGTGCTGGGCACGCAGCTCGCCGTCCGGACCCGTGGCGAGCTGGAGCTTGCCCCACGAGGGCCCCGCAAGTGCTGTCCGGCCCACGATCGCGTTCGCGGTCGAGCGGATGGTCACGCCTGCGCCCGGTCGCACCTCGTGGACGACGCCGGCGACCGGCGATTCCAGCGGTTCGGCGCGATCGCCGCTCGCGACCCGCCACCGGCCACCGCTCCGGAACAGCAGCTCGCCGTCGAGATTCTCGCCGTCGCGAGTCCGGCTGCCGAGGGGCGCCGCGCGGTCGCCGGGGACGGGCTGATGCCCCTCGGCGCTCTGTGCGGCGATGACCAGGGTCCGTGGCTCGCGGAAGTGCTCGAGGATCGGCTGGCCGCGGCCGACCGCCTCGCCCTCCTTGACGAGGGCGCGGTCGCCAGGATGGAGCCGGAAGAACGCGTCGATGGGCGAGAGCAGCAACCGCCGACGGGCGACCAGCGTGAGGCCCGGCGCTTCCGCGACGGCGGCGCGGGTCACGGTCATCGTTCGTCCCCGGGCCAGGCGAGCTCGCCCCAGGCAGCCAACGCCGCTCGGCGCCGGTCGCGACGCTCCGGGAGCCGCAGCGGGACGTCGCGCATGTCGACGGCGAGGCCGGCCACGCCGCCCGATACCTGCACGGCGACTTTTCGCGCCCGGTGCCCGACCCGGACCGCGTCGCGGAACTCGAGGGTCGCCATGGCCCGGTCGCCGGGCGCGAGGTCGATGAATGCGACCTCGCCGCTCACCAGCTCGTGGCGTCCGTGGACGTCGCCCTCGAGGGTGATCCGGCCGATGCGGGTCGCGGTGCGGCGGCCCGTGGGCACGTTCCCGACGACGACGAGGCTGCCGATCGGGGCGAGCAGGTCGTCGGCGAGGTCGGTGAGCAGGCCGCGCCGCTCGTCCGGGTCGTCGATCGTGCCGATCGGGCCCAGGACACGGGCGTGATCGAAGGCGAGCTGGGTGGTGCCCGGCCGGCGCACGGTATCGGCAATCGCGAGGGCGACCGCGCGCGCCGGGGCGACGGCGAATGCACCGCCGGAGACGATGGTCACGTCCGGGCTCGGCATCGCCGCGATGTCGAGGCTGTGCGCCTCGAGGCGGTCCAGGGCCGCCCGGGTCGCTGCGAGCCGGAGACGCGCCCCCTCGCCCGACACGTCCGCCCAGGGCGCCTCGCGCAGGTCCAGCAGCCGGTCGCCCATCCGGTGCCGATCGAGGCTGCCGGTGGTCCAGGCAAGGACCGCGTCCACGCCCGCATCGTCGACCTCGCGGGGCACGAGGGCGGCTTGGGCGGTGCGCACCGCGATCGCCGCGGGTCCCTGCTCGGCGACGCCCGGCGAAGCCATCGCTCGGAGGCCGCCGTCGAGCCCGATGTCGATGAGCTCGATGGTCCGGTCCAGCGTGTCGGCCAGCGACAGGAGCGCCCGGACGGCCGTGTGCCGCGAGTCGGTCGACGGGAGCAGCCCCTCGAGGATCTCGCGCAGCGGCTCGTCCGGCCCGCTCCTCGTGCCCAGTGGCGGCCCCTCGATGATCCGATCCTGGCTGCCGTCGAACGGGCGGCCCGCTCCTTCGGCCCAGGCCGGGCGAGCCGCCACGGGACCGGCGAGGACGACGCGCAGCTCCGGGCGACGCCGGGTCGCCGCGCCGACGAGGCCGGCGAGGTCGTCGAGCCAGCCACGCTCATCGGGCCCGGGCGGGTCACCCGCCCCGACGAGGACCGCGGAGACCTCGGGCCGCAGCGCGAGGTCGGTCATCTCGCGCGGGTCGTGACTCTCCGGCGACGCCGTTCGGACGCGCCACGGCGTGCGAGCCGCCACGCTCTCGAGCAGGCCCACGGCACGGCGCGACGCGCCCAGCACAGCGAGCGTCTGCGGCGGCGGCGTGATCGCCTCGAGTCGCGGGAGATCGCGGACCATCTCGGCCGAGACGGACAGGTCGACGGCCAGGCGCGGGTCGGTGGAGATCAGCCGCGCGGCGAGGGTCGCCGCGAGCTCGTCGATCGGGGCGCCGGCGGGCGCGGCGAGCGAGCCGAGGAGGCGCCAGCGCTTCCACGGCTTGCCGAGGAGTGCGACCGAGGTGGTGGCGGACCCGGCGTCGATCGCCAGGAGGGCCCGGGGAACGCTCGTCACCGGCGCAATGCTACCGGCCGTCGGCCTTCCGCCGCCGCCATGCGTGCGTTGCTGCCTCCGCGTGCTCGTTCACGCACGTTGGAGTGCGCTCGCTCGCGTGGTCGGCAGCGCCTTCGCCTGCCACCGGCGTCTGGCCGCCGGGATTCACTGCGTCAGGCGTCCCAGCCCGTCTCCTCGGACAGGTCCTCCAGCCGTTCGATGAGCTGCTCGATGCCGTCGTCGTCGGCCAGCAGCGCGGACGCGCTGGGCAGCTCCCCGCCGAACAGCCCGCGCAGCACGGGATCGAAGAACAGCATCGCGTTCGCGCCGAGCGGCCGGTAGGGGCGCGAGGCCTGGAGGAAGTGCACCGCGGACGTCGTGAGACCGCGCAGCTGGATCTCGCGCGCGACCTGCTCGACCAGCTCGTCGCGCTGCTCGTCGCCGAGGCCTTGGAGCTCGCTCGCCTCGCTCACGCCCGGGTCGACCTCCTGTCGGCGGCAGTTGCCTCGTCCGTGTTCGCGAACGCGTCGCCGCTCAGGGTCCGCATCTCCCGCGGAACGGAGGCCGCATGGTACACCCGGGGCAGGCGCCCGGCGAGGTTGGTGACGACCTCCCAGGAGTTCGTCCCACGTGCCTTCGCGACGTCTGCCGCCGTGATTTGCTGCCCGCCCTGCGCCCCGATGAGCACGAACTCGTCGTGCACGGTCACAGGCTCGCCGGGCACGTCGGTGACATCGGCCATGACCGAGTCCATGGCCACGTTGCCGACCAGCGGGACGCGCTGCCCGCGGACCAGGGCGTGGGCGCGATTCGAGAGGGCGCGGGACCAGCCGTCGCCGTAGCCCAGCGGCAGCGTGGCGATCCGGCTCGGGCGCGTCGTCGTGAACGTGGGGCCGTAGCTGATGCCCCAGCCGGCGGGCAGATCCGCGACGCGGACGGGTCGGGCGCGAAGCTCGAGGATCGGTTGCAGCCCTCGTGCGGCCGCTTTGATGCCGCGCTCGCCCGAGCCGGGCGACTCCGAAGCGCCGAGCAGCTCGTCGGGGATGAGGCCGTACGTCGTGAGCCCGGGACGTACGCCGCCGGCGCTGACGTCCTCCCCCAGCACGAGGCTGCCGGATGCGGAGACGTGGCGACGCCAGAGCTGGAGGCCGTCGCCCTCCAGATCCGCCATGATCGAGGCGAATGCCGCAGTCTGGGCATGCGACCGCGCCTCGTCCTCCGGAGCCTGCAGGTGGGTCCAGGCGCCGACCAACCGGGCTCCGGGCGCCTCCCCGAGGTCGCGCGCGGCCCGCAACGCGTCCGGGCGGCCGAAGCCGCCTCGACCGAGCCCCGTCTCGAGCTCGAGGTGGACGTCGAGCGGTGGCCCGTCGGTGTCCTCGCGAAGCGCTGCGAGGAGCTCGTCCAGCAGCTGTCGATCGCCGACGGTGACGGCAACCGCGGCGCGTCGCGCTTCCGGGGCGAGCGCGGCGGGGATCGGGAACAGGACGAGGACCGGGATCGAGATGCCGGCCGCGCGCAGGGCCATCGACTCGTCGAAGGTGGCGACACACAGGCCATCGACCCCGGCGGCCGCAAGCGCCCGCGCGACCGGCACCATCCCGTGGCCGTACGCGTTGCCTTTGACGACGGGATGGACCTCGACGCCCGGTCCGGCCAGGGCGCGGAGGACAGCCACGTTGCCCGCGAGCGCATCCAGGTCGACCTCGATCCAGGCCGTCCGCGGCAGTGGCGGGAGGCCGGCCGAGGCGAGGCGATCCTCGATGGGCGGCTCGTTCAGGCTGCGGACCCGCTCACGCCGACGAGCCGTCGCCGTCGCGGACGGTGAACCCGACGCGCTTGCCCGGCTTGCCGCGCTCGGCCACGCCCGCAAGGCGCTTGCGAACGAGCGGGATCGAGTCGGGCAGGTCCGACGCGAGGACCCCGGCGTCGCCGAGGCGGTCGCGAGCGATGTCGCCGGCCGTGCCATGCAGGAACACGCCGAGCCGTGCAGCTGGTCCGGGCGCCATGCCCTGTGCGAGCAGGCCGCCGATGACGCCCGACAGCACGTCGCCCGTCCCGCCGGAAGCGAGCGCCGGGTTCTCGAAGGGCGCCACCGTCACCGTGCCGTCGGGCTCAGCGATCACCGTCTTCGCGCCCTTGAGCACGACGACCTGGCCCCAGGCCTGCGCCGCCGCGAGGGCCGCCTTGCGCCGCGCCTCATCGTCTCCGGAGAGGTCGCCGTCCGCGTCCGCCTCGACGCCGGCGCCCGCGCGGAGTCGCTGGAACTCGCCGGAGTGGGGCGTGAGGACGCACGGCCGGAGCGAGCCGGTCCACCACTCGCCGAGCGTCGCCATCGATCGCAGCGCCTCGGCGTCGAGCACCATCGGCGCGGGCGCGTGGTCCTGCTCGGGCGCCTGCAGCAGGATGCGCACGAGCTCGGTCGTGGCGAGGCCCGGCCGCAGACCCGGGCCGAGCACGATCGCGTCGTGATCGTGGTCCAGGATCCGCGCGATGGCCGGCTCGGGGTCGACCTCCTCGACGTCATCCTCGGGCAGGGCCATGGTGGTCGCCTCGACGACCTTCGCGGCAAACAGCGGCTGGAGGGACTCGGGCACGGCGAGCGTCACCAGGCCGGCGCCGGCGCGGCCGGCAGCCCGGCAGACGAGGAGCGCTGCGCCCGCGTAGTCGAGCGAGCCCGCGATGGCCAGCACCTTGCCGAACGTGCCCTTGTGACCCCGCGCCGGTCGCTCCGGCAGCAGCGCCGCAGCCGCCTTGTCGTCCATCGTCGGCACGGCGGGCTCGGCGGTTGCGCTCGCCGTGGTCGCGGCCTCGTGCTGCCGGAAGCCGAGCGGCCGCCTGTCAGCCATCGCCGTCGTCCCTCGCGGCCGCTGCGGCGAGGTCGCGGAGCCGTTCCATCCGGGCGAGGATGCGCCGTTCGCGATCGTCGAGCCGTTCCTCGATGTCCGGCGGGAACAGGAACCGGCCGCCGGTGGTGCGGATTCCGAACGCGATCGCGACCGCGTACTCGGCTTCGTGGCTGATCGAGACCGCGATGCGGTCCATCCCGAGCTGCTCGGCGCGACGAGCGGCGCGGCCGTGCAGGCGGACCGCGGGCTGGCCCGTCGGGAGCCGTTGGATCTCGATCTCGGTCCAGCCGACGCCGCGCACCCCGAGGCCGAGCACCTTGCTCACGGCCTCCTTGGCGGCCCAGCGGCCGGCGAAGTTCTCGGGTCGGTCGCGGACGTAGCGGTCCTCGGCCTCGGTGAGCACGCGGCGCGAGAAACGCCGGCCGAACTTGGCCAGGGTCCCCTTGATCCGCGCGACCTGGATGATGTCGATCCCGAGCTCGGTCGTGCCCGGCGGTGGCGCGATCCCCGGGTTGCCGGCAGGCTCGGTCATCCCCGGTGCGCCCTACTCGACCGTGACCGACTTCGCGAGGTTGCGCGGCTGGTCGACGTCCGTGCCCCGGGCCAGCGCCACGTGATACGCGAAGAGCTGCAGCGGGATGATCGCCAGGACGGGGCTCAGGAGCTCGTGCGTATCCGGGACCCAGGCCACGTCGTCGGCGATGCGCCCGATGCCCTTGTCGCCCTCCGTCGCGACCGCGATGACCTTGGCGTCGCGGGCGCGGCCCTCCATCACGTTGCTGATCAGCTTCTCGTAGGTCGACGACCGCGTCGCGACGGCGACGAGCGGACACTCGGCGTCGAGGAGCGAGATGGGGCCGTGCTTGAGCTCGCCGGCCGGGTAGCCCTCCGCGTGGACGTAGCTGATCTCCTTGAGCTTGAGGGCCCCCTCGAGCGCGGCGGGGTACGTCGCGCCCCGGCCGACGTACATGAAGCCGCGTGAGTTGACGTACCGCCGCGCGAGATCGTTCGCGTGTGGTGCGTTCAGCTCGAGCGCCCGCGCCGCGCCCGCCGGAAGCCCATTGAGGCCCTCGACGAGCTCGGCCTCGGCCTCGTCGCTGAGGCTGCCCCGTAGCTTGGCGATGCCCGCCGCTAGGACGACCAGCGTGGTCACCTGGGTCACGAACGTCTTGCTTGCCGCCACGGCCATCTCGGGGCCGGCCTGGAGGAACAGGACCGCGTCGGCCTCACGCGTGATTGCCGACCCGAGCGTATTGGTGACGGCGATGATCGGGCAGCCCCGCTCCCGCGCGAGCCGCGTCGGAGCGATCGTGTCGGCCGTCTCGCCGGACTGGGTGACCGCGATCACGAGCGTCTTGTCGTCGAGCGGTGGCGGGTCGTACCGGAACTCCGAGCCGACGGTCACCCGGGCCGGGAGGTCGGTGAACGCCTGGATCGCCGCCGCGCCGATCATCGCGGCGTACGAGGCGGTGCCGCAGGCGACGAGCTCGACGCGCGTCGCCGTCCGCACCGCGTTCCAGACGGGCTCGAGCTCCGGCACCTGGATCTTCCCGGCGCGCATGATCCGGCCCGTCAGCGACTGGCGCAGCGCCTCGGGCTGTTCGTGGATCTCCTTGAGCATGAATGTGTCGTAGCCGCCCTTCTCGGCGGCCTCGATCGTCCACTCGATCGTCTCGACGACGCGTTCCACTGGGCGGCCCGCGACATCGGTCACGACGACGTTCCCCGGCCGCAGGTCGGCGACGTCGCCATCCTCGAGGAAGATGACGCGGCGCGTGTCGCCCAAGATGGCCGCGACGTCGGAGGCGAGGAACGACTCGTCCTCACCGATGCCCACGACCAGCGGCACGTCCTTGCGCGCACCGATGAGCCGGTCGTTCTCCTCCCGGTGCATGATGGCGAGGGCGTAGGCGCCCTCGAGCTTGCGCAGCGCCGCCCGAGAGGCGTCGGCGATGTCGCCGTCGTAGGCCTCCTCGATGAGGTGGGCGATGGCCTCCGTGTCGGTCTCGGACACGAGTGTGTGGCCGCGCGCCTGCAGGCCGTCGCGGAGCTCCTGGAAGTTCTCGATGATCCCGTTGTGGATCACCGTGATCCGCCCGGTGCAGTCGACCTGCGGATGGGCGTTGACGTCGTTCGGCCGGCCGTGGGTCGCCCAGCGGGTGTGCGCCAGTCCGACGGCGGCATGGGGCGTGCGCTCGGCGATCGCGGTGCGCAGGTTGCTCAGCTTGCCGGCGCGCTTCTCCACGAAGAGGTCGCCCTGGTCGTCGACGAGGGCGATCCCGGCCGAGTCATAGCCCCGGTATTCGAGGCGGCGCAGGCCCTCCATGAGGATCGGCCCCGCTTCTCGGGGTCCCGTGTAGCCGACGATCCCACACATAAGCGGGTCAGTGTAGGCGCTGTTCCGCGAGGGTCGACAGGGCGTCGGCCAGCTCGCGAACCAGCTCGCGGTCCTCGCCTTCGACCATCACGCGCAGTGCAGGCTCGGTTCCGGACGGCCTGACCAGCACGCGTCCACCGCTGCCAAGGCGGCGCTCGGCGTCGGCGATGGCGCGCAGCAGCGCGGGATCGCCCTCCCACTGCTCCTTGTGTCGTACCTTCACCGCGCGCTGCTCCTGTGGCAGCAGGGTGATGCTCTCGACGAGGTCGGCAAGCGATCGCCGCGCCGCGGTCGTCACGCGCAGCACCTCCAACGCGGTGACGATGCCGTCGCCCGAGGTCGTGTGCTCGCGGACGATGACATGGCCGCTCTTCTCGCCGCCCAGGCCTGCCCCGGAGACCTGCATCCCCTCGAGGATGTACTTGTCGCCAACCGGCGTCCGAACCACCGTACCACCCGCCGCCTCGACCGCGTGTTGCAGCCCGCCGTTCGAGAGGACCGACACCACGAGCGTCCCGACGGCCGGATCGTCCGGCGATGCCCCGCCGCGTGCCAGCCGCTCCAGCGCAAGGACGCCGAGGATGCGGTCCCCGTCGACGACCCGCCCGGAGCCGTCCACCGCCACCAGCCGGTCAGCGTCGCCGTCGACGGCGAACCCGAGATCCGCCCCGGACTCGAGCACGCGTCGCGCCAGCGCCGCGGGATCGGTCGCCCCGGCATGGAGGTTGATGTTCTGGCCGTCGGGATCCGCGTTGATCACCTCGACGTTCGCGCCCGTGGCGGCGAGGATGCGCCCGCCGACCTCCGACGCCGAGCCGTTCGCGCAATCGAGCACGATCCGGAGGCCGGAGGCGTCGACCCGGCGCGCCAGCTGCTCGCGATGCGCGACGTACCGCTCGATCAGGTCGTGCGCGTCGACCACGATGCCAAGGCGCTCCGGCGGCGCCCCCGCGAGCTCGTCCGCGCGCCAGATGAGCTGCTCGAGCTCGTCCTCGACCGCGTCATCGAGCTTCAGCCCATCGGCGTCGAGCACCTTGAGGCCGTTGTCCTCGGCAGGGTTGTGCGAGGCGGAGACCATGATCCCGGCGGTGAAGTCGCCCTCCGCGGCGAGGAAGGCGAGCGCCGGCGTGGGCACGATGCCGACCGAGTGGACGGACACGCCCATGCTCGTGGCGCCCGCCGCGATGGCGGTCACGAACATGTCGCCCGAGCGTCGGGTGTCGCGGCCGACGACGATCGAGCCGCCCTCGCCGACGAGGCGATGGGCCGTGGCGCGGCCGAGGGCGAACGCGGTCGACGGCTTGAGGTCGACGTTGGCGACACCGCGGATGCCGTCGGTGCCGAACAGGCGTGGCACGGCTGATCAGTCCCTCGCGTGCTGGACGTTCTGGTTGAGCGGAGGCTCGATGTTCGAGCCCCTACGACGGCGCCGGGGACGGCGTCGGGGTGGAGACGGTCACCTTGATCGGATTGGGGCTCGCGCCGATCAGCGTCAGGCCGGTGGTGAGGTTCGTCGTGGCGGTGACGTCGTGCGTGCCCGGGTCGAGGCCGCGCACGTCCAGGCTCAGGACGATGTTCGTCCCGGACAGGCGATCGAGCTCGGCGATCGAGCCGCCGATGGTCACCAGCACGCGGTCTGTCGACAGCGCGTACTCGAGATCCGGATCCGCGCCGACGACGACCAGCCCCGCCTCGAACGTCCTCGTCGCCGTGATCGGTCGCAGCTTCACGGTGATCTTGACCGTGCTCACGTCGAGCGCCTGGACCCCCGCCGGCAGGTCGAAGCCGACGTCCTGGCTGACCTCCGAGGACGCCCCCGAGATCGAGATCGGCTGCGTGTCGGCACGGTCGAGCGAGGCCAGATCGTTGGCGTCGCCCTGGACGGAGATGACCGGCGGATCGACCTCGACCGAGGCGACCTCGAAGCCCGCCGCGGGCGTGCCGACGACGTTCGGCGTGACCGGGACGGCCTTTGACCGGCGGTCCGTGAACACCTGCACCTGCACCCGGACGCTCGGCGGATCGATCTCGACGCGCGAATCCACGCCGAGCTCGGTGCCCTTGTCGTCGATGGCAACGAGGCCCACCAGCTGGTCGACGTCGATCCCGGTTGCGTCGATCGTGACCGGCGCCTGCGCCTCGGTCACGGTGTCCACGATCGACTTGGGGCCGCTCACGGTCACCGTCTCCGTGTCGATGACGGGGTCGCCGACGTCGAGCCCCGATGGGATCGCGCCGAGCTCGACCTTGACAGGAACGACCTTCGTGCCCAGCTCGTCGATCGTGACGGTGATCCGCTTCGGCTGGAAGTCCAGCACCTGGACGCGGTTGTCCGTGGCCTCGACGCTGACGTCGAGGGTGATCGGCTGGCCGGTGGGCACCACCCCGGCGAGGTCGACGGTTGCCCGGAAGCTCGAGCTGTCGATGCGCAGGCCGAGGTTGGGCGGCGCGACGTAGCGGATGCCACTGACGGCCCCGAGGTTCGTGGGCACGATCGCATTCGGCGGCGGGTTGACGATCCGGATCTGGACCGTGCCGGGGAACGCATCCGTGTTCTGCGAGACCACGAGCCCGCCGTAGAGCAGCGTCGCCAGCGCCACGGCCCCGAGCTTGAGCGGCCAGTTGTGGGTGATGACCCGGAGCGCGCGGGTCATCGGCTCCGGCCGCGGGTCCCGGCCGGCTCGCGCTCCTGTCGTGGGACGCCGTTCGTGGCTGTGGTGTTCGTCGGCGAGGTGCCGTCGGCGGCCGATTTGGCCGCGTCGGTCACGGCGCCGTCGCCGGCCTCCGCATCCGCGGTCGCCGCCTCGGCCAGGGCCGTCTCGACCGCCAGGTCGTCGTCGGACCCCGCCTCGGGTGGGTCGGCGACGAACGGCTCATCGGGCGGGATCGGTTCCGCGGCGCCGCGATCGCGCCGGCTGGCGCGCACGGCCCGGCCGATGTCGGCGAGCCGCGGCGCCCGTGCGCCCGGCACGGTCGCCCGCAGGCGCGCGCGCTCCGACGAGGGCTCCAGCAGCTGGCGAAGTGATCGAACCATCTGCGACTCGTTGAGGTTGCGCACGATGCGGGCCCGCTGAACGAGGCTGACCTGGCTGTTCTCCTCGGAGACGACGACGACGATCGCGTCGGTCTGCTCGGTGGTGCCGAGCGCGGCTCGGTGCCGCGTCCCGAAGCGCTCGGAGTGGATCGTCGTCTCGCCGAGGGGCAGGAGGGCGCCCGCCGCGAGGATCCTGGTGCCGCGAACGATCACCGCACCGTCGTGGAGCGGCGAGCGCGGCGAGAAGATCGTTCGGAGCAGGTCCGCGGAGAGGTCGCCGTGGATCATCACGCCCGTCTCGGCGATCTGCTCCAGGCCGGTCTCACGCTCGATCACGATCAGCGCGCCATGGCCCTCCGCGGAGAGCACGGCGGCGGCGCGGGCCACCTCGGTGGCGACGACCTCCGCGGCCCGGTCCTCGGCGGACAGCAGCCAGCCGAACGACCCAACCCGCCCGATGCGGTCCAGGGCGCGCCGGAGCTCGGGCTGGAACACGACGACGAGGGCGAACAGCCCGACGACGGCGCCGGTCTCGAGGATCTGGGTCAGGAGCCGCAGATTGAGGACGCGCGCGGCGAAGTAGACCGCGAACAGGACCGACACGCCGATCACGAGGCGGACGGCGCTGGTGCCGCGGATCAGGCTGAACAGCCAGTAGATCAGCAGCGCCGTGATCCCGATGTCGAGGATCGCGGTCGGCTGGACCTGATCCAGGACCGACTGGATGATCTGCGGCATCGCGCCGAGTTTACCGCGCGGGTTCGGCCGAACGGCCGATTCCGACGGCTCCCAGGACTCCTAGCGCCGACTCGCCGAGGCCACCGGCTCGTCCCGGAGGCGCTCCGACGCGAGCCCGTGGACGTCCGCCTCGGCCTGGGTGTCGCCGGTCAGCGAGGTCAGCCGGACCAGCAGATCGATCTTCTCGCGCGCCAGGGGCGTCCAGCCCCGATCCAGCTGCAGGTTCGCGATGGCCAGGTGGACGTGAGGATCGCCAGGCGCGATCGCGAGGAGCTGGAAGCACGCATCGAGGGCCGCGTCGAGCCGCCCGGCCGCCCGATGGACGGCGACGGCGATCAGCATCTTCTCGCTCGCCGCCGCGAGGTCACCGGCGTCATACAGCTCGGCCGCCTCCGCCATCAGCTCCTCGGGGTCGGGCGGCGGGCCGACGATCGGCGGTGGCGGCGGTGAGGGCAGGTCGATGGCCGGCCAGCTCCCCTGGCCCGGGTGGTGCCCTGCCGCGACCGCACGGAGCCCCGCGAGGTCGTCCTCGACCGGCCAGGCGCCCGTCGCCTTGCCATTCGCGGTCGGGTGGGCCGTTTCTGGCGCGTGGCCCGGTTCGCGCGCGGCGGCTTCCGGTGCGGGCGGTTCCGGCGCAGGCGCTTCGGGGGCCGGCCGTTCGACCACCTCTCCGGCCGCAACCCGGGTGAGGCGGTCCGCAAGTGCCGCCCGGGTCGGAGTCGACTCCTGCTCGTCGGCGAGCCGGGCGGCTTCGGCCGCCTCGTCCGCGCGACCCGCCACGTCGAGCACGAATGCGAGCCGCTCGTAGTCGCCGGCGGCGCCGGAGCGCATGCCGCGCTCGGCGCGAGCCGTGGCGCGGGCGCGGAGCGTCGCTTCGTCGTCGGGGGCGAGTCGGAGCGCCGTGTCGAAGGCCTCGGCGGCCTCGGGCCAGCGATCCAGCCGGTGGAGCAGCGTGCCCTGGCTCGCCAGGGCGGGCGTGCGCTCGGGGACCAGTCGCGCCGCCTCGCGATAGGCCTCGAGGGCATCCTCGAGGTCGCCCGCGAGCGTGGACAGGTGGCCGCGCCGCAGCGCTTCCCGGTACTGCTCGAAGAGTGGGCCGCTCACGACGGCGAGCCTAGCGCGGGGATCCCGGCAGCGGCCACCGCCGGGGGTACTAGGTCTGCTAGCGCTTGGTGTACTGCGGCGCCTTGCGGGCGCGCTTGAGGCCGTACTTCTTTCGCTCTTTCATGCGCGGGTCACGGGTGAGCAGTCCCGCCTGGCGCAGCTGGAGCCGGTGCGCCTCGGGATCGAGCTCGAGCAGGGCCCGGGCGATGCCGTGCCGCACGGCGCCCGCCTGGCCGCTCACGCCGCCGCCCTCGACCTTGATCATCGCGTTGTACCGTCCGTCGGTGTTGGTGACGCGGAACGGCAGGCGGATGTCCGCCTCGTCGATCGCGGCCCCGAAATGCTCGACCAGCGAGCGGCCGTTGATCACGATCTCGCCCTCGCCGGGCAGGAGCCGTACGCGCGCGACGGCAGTCTTGCGACGACCGGTGCCGGTGTTATAGGCCTGGGTGGTCATGTGCTCCTCCGTCAGGCGAGCGGCTCAGGCCGCTGGGCCTGATGGGGGTGATCCGAGCCGGCGTAGATCTTGAGCTTGCGCAGCTGCTGGGTGCCGAGCCGCGTGTGCGGGAGCATGCCCTTGATCGCCCGGCGGACGACCTCCTCCGGCCGCCGCTCGAGCAGCTTGCCGAGGGATTCCTCCTTGAGGCCCTGGGGATGGCCGCTGTGCCGGACGTATGTCTTCGTCTCGAGCTTCGCCGCGCTCACCGAGATCTTGCGGGCGTTGAGCACGATCACGTGATCGCCGCCGTCGAGGTTCGGGGACCAGGTCGGCTTGTGCTTGCCCTCGAGGACGCGAGCGACACGCGTGGCCAGGCGACCGAGCGTCTCGCCCGTCGCGTCCACGACGAACCAGCTGCGCTCGATGTCGCCCTGTCGCGCTGTGTAGGTCTTGTCGTTCATCAGTCCTCGTGTCTCGATTCGTGTCGTCCCAGTTCACCTTGCCGCCGGCCCAGCACGACCCGGCGGAGGCAGAGCCCCCGGGCCGGCGCCGCCGCGCCGCGCAGCGCCGGTCGCCCTGCGGTGAGCAGCCCCGGCACGGCCGAGGGAGCCAGCCGCCCCTTGCCCACCGCGAGCAGCGTCGCGACGATGCGTCGGACCATGCCGCGCAGGAAGGCGTCGGCTCGCACGTCGATCGTGACCGTCGACCCGTCGCGCCGGACCCGGATCCGATGCACGGTCCGGATCGGCTGCGGATCGGCCCCGCCGAAGGCGCTGAAGTCGTGGCGGCCCTCGAAGGCCGTCGCGGCTCGCACCATCGCGGCGACGTCCAGCTCCTGCCGCACCCAGAGCGCGGTGCGCTCGCGGAGCGGGCTGCGCGGGCCATTCCAGATGGAATACCGGTACTCCCGGTAACGAGCCGCGTAGCGGGGGTGGAACCCGGCGGGTGCCCGTCGAACGTCGCGAACTGCGACATCCGGCGCGAGCGTCCCGTTGAGCGCGTCGGTGAGGGCCTCGACCGAGAGGCTGCCCGGATAGGTGAACGCGATCACCTGGCCCGTGGCATGCACCCCGGCGTCGGTCCGTCCCGCGCCCACGACCGGCTCTCGTTCCCCGCCGCTCAGGCGGGACAGCGCGGCCTCGAGCTCTCCCTGGACGGTCCGGGCGTTCCGTTGCGATTGGAACCCCGCGAACTCCGTGCCGTCGTATTCAACCGTGGCCCGGAACCGTCGAGCGGCTCCCCCACGTCGTGCCCTCTCGGGCATCGCTTAGACCAGCTCGAGCTGGACGATCTCTGCGTTGTCGCCCGCCCGCGGCCCGATCTTGACGATACGGGTGTAGCCGGACGTGCGATCGGCGTACTTCGGAGCGATCTCGTCGAACAGCTTGGTCACGACGAGCGGCTCGTTGGGGAACTCGGAGACGACGGCGCGTCGGGCCGACAGGTCACCCCGCTTGGCGAGGGTGATCGCCTTCTCGATGCGGCCCTGGACCTCCTTGGCCTTCGCCTCGGTGGTCCGGATACGCTCGTAGCGCAGCACGGAGACCGTGAGGTTCCGGTACAGCGCGAGGCGGGGCCCCATCTTCCGGCCGAGCTTGCGGCCGTCGACGCGGTGGGACGACATTGGTCAGGCTTCCTCGTCCTCGAAGGAGGCGTCGTCCTCAGTCTCCTCGTCGCCGAACTCCGACGGCTCGGTCTCGGGGAGGATGAAGCCGCGCATCCGGAGCCGCTCCTTCATCTCGTCGAGCGACTTCTTGCCGAAGTTGCGCATCCGGAGCAAGTCCTCGTCCTTGAGCTGGAGGAGCTGCCCGACCTTGACGATGTTGTTGCGCTTGAGCGAGTTGTAGGCACGCATCGGGAGGTCGAGCTCCTCGATGGGCATGTCGAGCATGTTCGGCGGCAGCTGCGGGATCCCGGGGACGCCGCGATCGGCGGCCATCTGGGCCTGGCCGATCGTGACGAACGGGCGGAACTGCTCGATCAGGATGGACGCGGCGCGGCTGAGCGCCTCCTCCGGCCCGATCGTGCCGTCGGTCTCGATCTCGATCGTGAGCTTGTCGAAGTTGGTGACCTGGCCGACGCGGGTGCTCTCGACCCAGTAGTTGACCTTGCGCACGGGCGTGAAGATCGCGTCGACCGCGATCACGCCGATCGGCAGGGCCTCGGTGCGCTCGACGCCGAGGTAGCCGACGCCGCGCTCGACGGTCATGTCCATGTCGATGGTCACGTCGTCCGAGTCGAGGGTCATCAGCACGAGATCGCGGTTCACGATCTCGACGTCGGCGGACTCCAGGACGTCGGCCGCGAGGACCGGGCCGGCGCCGCTCTTGGTGAGCCGGAGCTGGACGGGATGCGTGGCGAAGCTCTTCATGCGCAGCTTCTTGGTGTTCAGCACGATCTGGGTGACGTCTTCCTTGACGCCGGGGATCGTGGAGAACTCCTGGTACACGTCGCGGATCTGGAGCGACGTGACGGCGGCGCCCTCGAGCGAGGACAGGAGCACGCGACGGAGCGCATTGCCGAGCGTCACGCCATAGCCGGCCTGGAGCGGGCCGACCTCGTACTTCGCGTATGTGCCGACTTCTTCGACGGGCTCGATCTGGGGGGTTTCGAGTTCGATCATGAGCGGGGCTACCTCGAGTAGAACTCGACCACGAGCTGCTCGGACAGGTCGAGCGGCATCTGGTCACGGCGGGGCAGGCTGGCGACGGAGCCGGCGAGCTTTGCGGCATCGAGGCTCAGCCACTCCGGGGCCTGGTGGGACTTGAGCGTTTCCTTCACGGTCTTGAACACCTCGCGTCCGCGCTTGCTCTCGCGCACCTCCACGCGATCGCCGGGCTTCATCGAGTACGAGGGCACGTTCGTGGCGGTGCCGTTGACCGCGAAGTGGCCGTGGGCCACGAGCTGGCGCGCCTGCGCGCGTGAGCTCGCGAAGCCGAGCCGGAAGACGACGTTGTCGAGCCGGGTCTCGAGGCGCTGGAGGAGGGCCTCGCCGGTGACGCCGGTCGTGCTCTCGGCCTCACGGTAGTAGTTCCGGAACTGCCGCTCCAGCACGCCGTAGACGCGGCGCACCTTCTGCTTCTCGCGCAGCTGGATGCCGAACTCCCCCATCTTGCGGCGGCGGACGCCGTGCTGGCCGGGCGGGGTCGGGCGGCGCTCGAACGAGCACTTCTTGGTGTAGCAGCGCGTGCCCTTGAGGAAGAGCTTGGCGCCCTCCCGGCGGCAGAGGCGGCAGACGGATCCGGTGTAGCGGGCCATCGGCTCAGACCCTGCGCCGCTTGGGCGGGCGGCAGCCGTTGTGCGGGACGGGCGTGACGTCGGTGATGGCGGTGACCTCCAGCCCGGCGGACTGCAGCGAGCGGATGGCCTGCTCGCGCCCGGCGCCCGGGCCCTTCACGAACACCTCGACCTGGCGCATGCCGTGCTCCATCGCCTTGCGTGCGGCGATCTCCGCCGACAGCGCCGCCGCGTACGGCGTGCTCTTGCGCGAGCCCTTGAAGCCGGCGACCCCGGCAGAGCCCCAGCTGACCACGGCGCCGGCCAGGTCGGTGATCGTGATGATCGTGTTGTTGAACGACGCCTGGATGCGGGCGTGGCCCACGGGCACGTTCTTCTTCTCGCGGCGGCGCTGCTTGACCGCCTTCTTGCGTTCAG
>Ga0070696_100000152_pt1 | contig 38688 bp, 39 predicted proteins | sample KBSK1253metaG_FD_65474 | JGI IMG/M metagenome (GOLD analysis project Ga0070696, IMG submission 65474) | Corn, switchgrass and miscanthus rhizosphere microbial communities from Kellogg Biological Station, Michigan, USA - KBS K1-25-3 metaG | ecosystem: Host-associated > Plants > Roots >... | reverse complement strand
CGATATTCGAGGTCTGGGACTCCCCCCCACCCTGTCCCTCCCCCACAAGGGGGGAGGGGACGCTGTGGCGCACTCCGCTATTCCCCAACAGCTGCGGCCAGCGGCGGTAGACCAGATCGCGCGCCTTCCAGAACATGCCCTCCGGCGCAGCCAGGATCAGAACGACGATGGCAAGGCCGTAGATGACGTTCTGGATGCCGGGAACGATGTGCCCGAGCTCCGCATGCAGCATTTCGGCGGTGGGGATGAGGATGGCCGCGCCGATCACCGGTCCCCACACGGTGCCGACGCCGCCGAACAGCGTCACCGTGAGCGCCTGGGCGGAGACCAGCATGCCGAACACCGACACCGGCGTGACGACCAGCAGCACCACGGCATAAAAGGCGCCGACCGCGCTCGCCATCGCCCCGCTCAGCGTGATGGCGCACAGCTTCCACTTGAGGGTGTCGATGCCGGCCGCCTCGGCCGCCGCCTCATTCTGCTTGACGGCGATGAGGGCCATGCCGAAGCGCGACTGCTCCACCGCACGGGTGAGGACGACGAACGCCGCCAGCAGCGCCAGCGCCAGCAGCGTGTAGATCCGCTGGTCGGCGAACTGCATGAAGGCGGCCGGCGTCTCGCGCTTCATCGGCAGCGTCACCTCCTGGTAGCCGAGCCACTCGAACACGTAGAGCAGCGCCAGGGGGTAGGCGAGCATGGCGAGCGCGAAATAGACACCGCGCAGGCGGAACGTTGGCAAGCCGATCAAGAGGCCCGCGACCGCGCCCAGCGCTGCCGCGATCGGGACCAGCACCCACGGCGACCAATCGAGATGGATGGCGCCCAGCGCCGTGGTGTAGGCGCCGATGCCGAAGAACGCCGCGTGCCCGAACGAGACGAGGCCGGTATAGCCCGAGAGCACGTTCCAGGAGAGGCCGAAGCAGGCCCACACCAGCACCAGGGTCATCATAAGCTGGTAGTAGGAGTTGCTGACCGTCAGCGCGATGGCCGCGTAGACCGCGGCGAACACGAGGAATGGCGCGAGGGAGCGCAGGGCCCGCATCTCAGGTCCGCTCCGCCGAGCGGCCGAAGAAGCCCTGCGGCATCAGGAAGATGATGAGCAGGAACACCACGAAGATGGCCGTGTTCTGCAGCTGCGTCGGCAGCATCAGGGTGGAGAGCTGCTGCACCAGCCCGATGGTCATGCCGCCCCAGAACGGCCCGATGATACTGCCCAGCCCGCCCAGCACCACGCCCGCATACATGATGATGACGTAGTCGAGCCCCACGAACGGATTGAACGGGTAGTTGGTGGCGAGCAGCCCACCGGCAATGGCGGTGATGCCGCAACCGAGTGCGAAGGCGATACGGTGGGCCTGGTCGACATCGATCCCCATGTACGTGGCCGCCTCGGGATTATCGGCTGCCGCCCGCAGGGACTTGCCGAGCCGTGACCGCCCGATCATCAAAGCCAGCACCACGATGGTGCCGATGGAGATGAGCGCGGCCAGCGCGCGGGCCTTGTTGACGAACACGGAGACCAGGTCGCCCCACAGCGGGCCCAGCTCCCAGGCGCTCACCGACAATGGCGTGCGCACCGACACGAGGATGGAGCCGAAGGCGATCAGGCCCGCGCTCTGGATGATGAGCGAGATGCCAAGCGTCAGGATCAGCTGGGCGAAGTGGCCATCGCCCTCCACCTGCGCCCGCGTGCCGCTGACGCGCCCGACCAGCAGCTTGTGGATGACGTACCCCGCGCAGAACAGCACCGGGCCTGCCAGCACCGCCGCGATGTAGGGGCCCAGCATCGAGCCGAAGACCGCCCGCACCCCAAACGCCGCGAAGAAGAAATAGGCGGCGTACATGCCGAGCATCATGATGTCGCCCTGGGCGAAGTTGATCACCCGCATCACACCGAAGATCAGGGCGAGCCCCACGCACATCAGGCCGTAGATGGCACCCACCAGGAGGCCGGCCGCCGCAGCCTGCAGGAAGTTCTCCGCCATCTGCGCGGTCATGGACGGCTCCTCGGAGCGCTCCACTCCGCGGCACTCCCGCTGCATCGCACCAAGAGTGCCGTGGCGCAGCATGCGGATGGCACGCCCAAGCCCAGCCTGTCCACCATGGCGCCCTCATCCTCCCGCCTCGACTGGTGCCGCGAGGCTTATCCTTGGTTCATTGCAGCTTTCACGATAGCGCACCGCACGTCCGGTATCGACAGCCCCGTAAATCGGCACCGGCGCTGCCGCAGAGGCTCGAAGCAAGTGGGACGCCTCCCGCACGCGGATGGCGTGCGGCCCAACCGCGACCCAACCTCCGGCCGCGCAATCTTCTCACGTTGCCGTGAACACACGCCTCAAGGCTGCCCTTCATTATTCTTAGAGTGGTTCGAGACGGCTATGCTGCGTGCCCAATCCAACATCGCACGCAAATGCGAGACAGTGCCGAGAGGAGGACACCATGGCACGCCTGACCATCAACGGACAAACGCACGAGGTCGACGTCGCGCCCGACACCCCGCTGTTGTGGGCGATCCGCGAGAACGTCGGCTTGACCGGCACCAAGTACGGCTGCGGCATCGCCCAGTGCGGCGCCTGCACCGTGCACATCGACGGCGAGGCGGTGCGCTCCTGCTCGCTCCCCGTCAGCGCCGCCGAGGGCAAGCAGATCGTCACCATCGAGGGGCTCGCCGCGGGCAGCACGCTGCACAAGGTGCAGAAGGCCTGGATCGACCATGACGTGCCCCAGTGCGGCTACTGCCAGGCCGGGATGATCATGGCGGTGGCGGCGCTCCTGAAGGACAAGCCCAAGCCCACCGACGCCGACATCAACGACACCATCACCAACATCTGCCGCTGCGGCACCTTCCAACAGGTGCGCGCGGCCATCCACGCCGCCGCCAACGCCTGACGAGAGGACGCCCCATGACTCATATGCCACAGCTCAGCCGGCGCTCCTTCGTGGTCGGCGCCACCGCAGCGGCCGGAGGCGGCCTCGCGCTCGGCCTCAACATCCCCTTTGGAGGATCGAAAGCCGCCCTCGCCCAAGCCCAGGCCGCTACCCCCGAGGTCAATGCCTGGGTCGTTATCAAGCCCGACGACACCGTGGTGATCCGCGTGGTGCGCTCCGAGATGGGCCAGGGCACCATCACCGGCCTGTGCCAGCTGGTCGCCGAGGAGCTGGAGTGCGACTGGTCGAAGGTGACCTACGAGTATCCGACGCCCGGCGAGAGCGTGAAGCGCAACCAGGTGTGGGGCTCGTTCTCCACCGGCGGCAGCCGCGGCATCCGCACCTCGCACGAGTACGTCCGCAAGGGCGGCGCCGCCGCGCGCATGATGCTGGTGCAAGCCGCCGCCAACCGGTGGAACGTGCCGGCGAGCGAGTGCACGGCGGAGAACAGCCTCATCACCCACAAGCCATCCGGCCGCAAGCTCAGGTTCGGCGAGGTGGCCGAGGCAGCCTCCAAGCTGCAGCCGCCGGCCGACGTGCCCCTCAAAGACCCTAAGAGCTGGAAGATCGCCGGCAAGCCGTTAAAGCGGCTCGACACCGTCGACAAGGTGACGGGCAAGCAGGTCTACGGGTTCGACCTCAAGCTGCCGGGCATGCTCAACGCCGCGATCATGGAATGCCCGGTGTTCGGCGGCAAGGTGAAGAGCTTCGACGCCGACAAGGTCAAGGGCATGAAGGGCGTGCGCCACGTCCTGCAGGTCGGCGACACCGCCGTGGCGGTGGTGGCCGATACCTGGTGGCAGGCCAAGACGGCGCTCGATGCGCTCCCCATCGTGTGGGACGAGGGCACCAACGCCAACGTCTCCAGCGCCTCCATCGCCAAGATGCTGGAGGAGGGCCTCAGCGCCGAGCAGGGCTTCGTCGGCAACCAGGCGGGCGACGCCAAGGCGGCGCTGGCGGGCGCGGCCAAGAAGGTGGAGGCGGTCTACGCCTACCCGTTCCAGAACCACGCCACCATGGAGCCCATGAACTGCACGGCGCGCTACACGCCCGACCGCTGCGAGGTGTGGGCGCCGACGCAGGACGGCCAAGGCACGTTCGCCACGGTGCTGGCGGCGTCCGGCCTGCCGGCCGACAAGTGCGAGGTCTACAAGATCAACCTCGGCGGCGGCTACGGCCGGCGCAGCGGCCTGCACCAGGACTGGGCGCGCCAGGCGGTATCGATCGCCAAGCAGGTGCCCGGCGTGCCGATCAAGCTGCTCTGGTCGCGTGAGGAGGACATGCGCCAGGGCCGCTACCACCCGGTCATGCAGTGCAAGCTGACGGGCGGTTTCGACGCCAACAACAACCTCGTCGCGCTGCACATGCGGCTGTCCGGGCAGTCGATCGCCGCCGCGGTGCTGCCGCAGGTGGTTGAGAAGGACCAGGGCCGCGACGCGCTGGTGTTCCAGGGCGTGTCGGGGCCGAACCTGCTCGGGGGCGAGTATTCCCTTGGGTACACCGTCCCCAACCTGCTGGTCGACCACGCCATGCGCAACACGCATGTGCCGCCGGGGGTGTGGCGCGGCGTGAACATCAACCAGAACTGCATCTTCATGGAGTGCTTCATGGACGAGCTCGCCCAGGCCGTCGGCCAGGACGAGCTGGAGTTCCGGCGCAAGCTGATGGCCAACCACCCGAAGAGCCTCGCGGTGCTCAACGCGGCGGCGGAGCGGATCGGCTGGGGCAAGCCGGCGCCGCAGGGGGTCCATCGCGGCCTCGCCCACCTGAAGGCGTTCAACGCCTATGTGGCGGCAGCGGCAGAGGTCTCCGTGGAAGGCAACCGCATCAAGATCCACCGCATCGTTGCGGCCACCGATCCGATCCATGCCGTCAACCCGGCACAGATCGAGCGGCAGGTGGCGGGCTCGTTCGTCTACGGCTTGTCGGCCGTGTTCTACGGCGAGTGCACGGTGGACAAAGGGCGTATCGTCGAGGGCAACTTCGACACCTACGACTCGATGCGGATCGCGCAGATGCCGCCGGTGGAAACCATCATCATGCCGAGCGGCGGCAACGACCCATGGGGCGGCATCGGCGAGCCCACCATCTGCGTGGCGGCGCCGGCGGTGCTCAACGCCTACGCCAAGGCCACCGGCCAGCGCATCCGCTCCATCCCGCTGAAGAACCAGCGCATCAGGATGGCGTGAGGCGAGCAGCGGCGGCGGCCCGGTGGGATTTGGGCCGCCGCCCTCTTTGCGGCCGAGGTGCTCGGTTGAGGCGATGTTTCCACGTCGCGGCGCGCACCGTGCTTCTTCTGACCGTCGCTTCGGCGGCGGCGCTGCCCGCCGCGGTGGCGGAGGAAGGGCTGCGGCCGTTCGCCGTGGTCGGCGATGCGATCCCGCAGCCGCTGACGGGTGCGAAGGGCGATGCGGCACGGGGGCGGGCGATCGTGGCGAGCCGGCAGGTTGGGCTCTGCCTGCTGTGCCACTCGGGGCCCATTCCCGAGGAGCGGCTGCAGGGCACCATGGCGCCCGATCTCAGGGGCGCGGGCAGCCGCTGGTCGGAAGGCCAGCTGCGGCTCAGGATCGTGGATGCGGCGCGGCTCAACCCGGATACCATCATGCCACCCTACTATCGCCTCGACGGCCTCAACCGCGTGGCGCCCCCGTTCCGGGGCAAGCCGGTGCTGAGCGCCGAGCAGATCGAGGACGTGGTGGCGTTCCTGACAACGCTGCGGGACTAGACAGGGAGGCGAGGCGATGACCTGCGACGGCAAATCCGAGAGCGCCGCGACGCGGCGCGATGTGCTCAAGATCGCAGGCGCCCTGGCGCTGGGCGGCGGCGCCTCCCCGGCGCTCGTCACCCCGGCGGAAGCCACCCCGGCCGAGATGCAGGCAGCGGTGGCGAGCATCGTCGGCGAGGCCCGCATCAACGACGGGAAGGTCAAGGTTGACATCCCGCCCCTGGTCGAGAACGGCAACACGGTGCCGTGCGCGGTGGCGGTGAATAGCCCGATGACGGCGGCCGACCACGTGAAGGCCATCCACGTTTTCACCGAGAAGAACCCGCAGCCCTACGTGATCAGCGTGGCGCTGGGGCCGCGCGCCGGTTTGGCCAGCATCTCCACCCGCATCCGGCTGCGCGACAGCCAGACGGTGCTGGCGGTAGCCGAGATGTCGGATGGCACGTTCTGGTCGGGGCGCGCCGCCGTCATCGTCACGGTCAGCGCCTGCCTGGAGGATGTTCTCTGATGGCCCGCGCCCTCATCAACGCTCCGGCCAAGGCGGCGCGTGGAGCCGTAATCGAGATCAAGACGCTCGTCTCCCACATCATGGAAACGGGCTTCCGCTATACCCAGACGGGCGAGCCGGTGCCGCGCGACATCGTCACGGACTTCACCGCCACCTACAACGGCGAGGAGGTGTTCCGGGCCCGGCTCTATCCGGCCATTGCCGCCAACCCGTATCTCACGTTCCACACGGTGGCGACCGAGACCGGCACCATCGACCTGAAATGGACCGGCGACAACGGCTTCGAGACGACGGAGCGCATCAGGATCACGGTGGAATGACGCGCAGTCGAAAGGTGTCAGACCCTCTGGGTCTGACACCATCCCACAATCGGTCTTGGAGCTACGGTGTCAGCCGCTCACCGGCTGCGCCGACCCTTGATGACGAAACGGATCTCGCCACAGCGTTCCCTCCCCCCTTGTGGGGGAGGGACAGGGTGGGGGGGAGTCCCAGACCTCGAATATCGGGATTCCCCCCACCCCTAGCCCCTGCCCACAAGGGGGAGGGGAATCCGCGCAGCGGCCTGCATGTCGCGCCGGGCCAAACTCCGCCGTCCCAGTTGGTCTGTTTCGTCTTAGACCCTCTGGGTCTGACACCTTCACGCAACCGGTGCTGGAGCTGCGGTGTCAGACCCGGAGGGTCTGACACCGGCGTGACCGCATGCCGCGCGCCGGTGCGCTGACCGCCGCCATCGTCCTCGCGGTTGCGCAGGGCGCCGCTGGCGACATCCCGCTCAACGAGCGGCGCTCCACCTACGAGGACATGAGCGCCGAGACCAGGGCCATGCAGGATGGGGACACCGACAACCCCGGCATGCTGTGGGTTCTCGACGGCGAGGTCCTGTGGCGGGCCAAGGCGGGCAAGGCCGCCATCGCCTGCGCCGGCTGCCACGGCGAGGCGGAACCGGGCATGAAGGGCGTTGCGGCCAGATATCCGGCCTTCGAGCCCGGACGGGGCGCGGCCATCGACCTCGCGGGACGTATCAACATCTGCCGCACCGAGCGGCAGCAAGCGCCCGAGCTGAAGCGGGAGAGCAGGGAGCTGCTGGCCCTCACGGCGCTCGTCGCGCGCCAGTCGCGCGGGATGCCCATCGTCAGCGACGACGAGCGGCTGAGGCCTGCCATCGAGGCCGGACGCGCCATCTTCACCGCCCGCCAGGGCCAGCTCGACCTCGCCTGCGCCCAGTGCCACGACGACAACCGCGGCAACAGGCTCGCCGGCATCACCCTGCCGCAGGGGCACCCTACCGGCTACCCGCTCTACCGGCTGGAATGGCAGACGCTGGGCTCGCTGCAGCGCCGCCTGCGCAACTGCCTGATCGGCATGCGCGCTGAGCCCTACGCCTACGGCGCGCCGGAGTACATCGCGCTCGAAGCCTACCTGATGTGGCGCGCCCGCGGGATGTCGATGGAGAGCCCCGCGGTGCGGCCGTGACGCGGGCAGCCGGCTCAACCCATTGCGTCCTTGCTGCCGCCGGCAGGCCCCGCGCCGCCTCGCTGCGCCAGTGCGCGCATGACATCCTCATCGCTCAGCTGGTGGAAGTCGCGGTAGTAGAGGCCGATGGCCACGAACGGCTCGGGCATCCGCAGGCACACCACGTCGTCCACCTCGGACCGGAGCGCCGCAATCGTATCGGCCGGCGCCACCGGCACCGCCAGCAGTAGCGCGCGCGGGCGCCGGCGCCGCAAGCCGACAAGGGCCGCGCGCACGCTCGCGCCCGTGGCGATGCCGTCGTCCACCAGGATCAGCGTACGGCCTTCGAGGGGCACCCGCTCGCGGCCCTGCAGATAGGCCCGTCGGCGGCGCTCGATCTCGGCCAGCTCCCGCTTCGCCAGACGCTCCACGTCGGCGCGGGTGAGGTCGGCCGCCGCCATCACGTCGTCGTTGGTGACGATCTCCGCATCCCCGCCGTCCACCACGGCGGCGGCCGCCAGCTCCCGCTGGTGGGGCACGCCGATCTTGCGCACCAGCACCACGTCGAGCGGCGCCCTGAGGCGGCGCGCGATCTCGGCCGCGACCGGCACGCCGCCGCGCGGCAGTGCCAGCACCACAGGGTCGGCGAGGTTCTTGCGCGCCAACGCGCGGGCCAGCATGCGCCCGGCCTCGCTGCGGTCGGCGAATGTCGATGATGGCATGGTTGACCACCCTGGAGTGGCTCCGGCGCCAGGGTCCGGCCAAGCCTGCGGCGCTGTCAAGTGCCCGATTCCCGAGCCCGTGGCAGGCACCATGCGGGAACGATCCACGCGCCAGCGCCTTGTCTTATGTCAAGCCCGGATGCGCCCGGGACGCTCGCAAGCGACCGCAATGCAACCGCCCCGGCCATCCCTAGAACGGAGGTGGGTCATGAAGGTCAAGGAAGCGATGCACAACGGCGTCGAGTGGGCGGCGCCGCAGACGCCGATTCCAGAAATCGCCAGGAGGATGCGGGACCTCGACATCGGCGCGATTCCCGTCGGCGAGAACGACCGCCTGATCGGCATGGTGACCGACCGCGACATTGCCTGCCGCGCCGTGGCGAACGGCGCGGATCTCGGCACCCTCACCGCCCGAGACGTGATGAGCAAGGGCATCTTCTACTGCCGGGACTCCGAGGAGCTGGAGGATGCGCTGCGGATCATGGAGCAGAAGCAGGTGCGCCGGCTGCCCGTCATCAACGATCAGAAGCGCATGGTGGGCATCCTGAGCCTCGGCGACATCGCCGATGCGACCCCGCACGAGCTGTCCGGAGAGGTAGTCGCCGCCGTCTCCGCGCATCACGCGTAGACGGCGGTATCGAGCCCGCTTAGGGGCCGCGCACCTCGAGGACGGCGGCCGCGATGCGCAGCACGTCCTCGTAGCTCCTCTGTGCGCGCTTGGCTTGCCGCTCGAGCGCGAGCAGCTCCTCCCGCGCCTTGTCCTTCAATTGGCCAAAGCGCGGCGATGCCACGAGTTCCGCGGCAGCGGGCGCGCCCTCGCGCATGGCGAGAATGCCGCTGACGACATGCGCCTCGTTCCGGCAGCGCTCCGCCCCTTTTCGGCTGCGTTCCACGCAGGCTGTCACCTCGGCGGTCGACTTGGCGCGGATGTGCTCGAACGCCGTCGGATGCTCCTGCCGCTGGTTGGTCTCGTCGGCTTGCAGCATGCCAAGGGTCTCCTTGTCCGCGATCACGTCGTTGCACAATCCGACGCATTCGTCGCAGACGTAGACCCCCGGTCCGGCGACGAGTGCTCGCACCTCGTACTGGCTCTTGCCGCAGAACGAGCAATGCAAGGTTGCCTTCTGCGGTGCCGGATGCTGCGCCTCGGCGGCCGCAAGCGGCGGCGCATCGGACGCGCGCGATTGGATGGTGTCGATCTTGGCCGCCAGGATGTTCCAGCTGTCGAAGCCGAACGCCTTCGCAATCAGCTCCAGGCACTCGCTGTGGCTGGTTTCAACACCCTTGGCCTGCAAGGCAGTGCGCAGGGCGTACGCCATCGTCTTTGCATCGCGGAAGTCGCGCATGGGGACACCTCTCTATCGGCGAACGGAGAGATCGGTGCCTGCTTTGCCGACCCGTCTGCCAATTGCGAGGGTGCGGAGAGAGATTGATACGTTCACCATCCCCGAGGGGCGCAGGCGGCGGGTGTATCGACCCTGGCCTTCATCTTGGCGCCCGTCTCGATCCAGTGTCAATCGACAAGAGCTGGCGCCGAGATAGCATGGCAGCCGCGGCCGGCGCGGGGCGCGGAGCATGCAGGGCACGGAAACCGGTGCGACGGACCCGGCTAGCCCCTCACCCGCTTCGATGCGGCCTCCACCCACACACCCTGGTCCACGTCGCGCAGCATTGCCTCCAGGGCCGCAAGCTCAGCCACAACGTCGCGCAGCATGCCGACCTGTGTCTCGTTCAGGCGGGATGCAGCGGTGGGCGGAGACGGCGGCGGGGCCGGAGCCGGAGCAGAGGGAGAAGGAGGCACCACCTTCCGCGCGCGGCCCGACGAGCGGCGGGGTGGGAGTTGCTCGCGGCCCATGCGCTTCACGTCCTCGATGCCACCCTCGCGCAGGATCTTCTGCACACCCCGGACGGAATAGCCCTCGGACTGCAGGAGGCGCCGAATGCCGCGCAGCAGCTCCATCTCGGCCGGCCGGTAGTAGCGCCGGCCGCCGCCGCGCTTCATCGGCTTGAGCTGGGGAAACTTGGTTTCCCAGAACCGCAACACGTGCTTCTTGACGCCCAACTCCTCCGAGACCTCGCTGATGTTGCGAAACGCCTCCATCGCCTTTCGCAAGGCACGCCCCCCGCTGGTTCGCAATTTGCGTCGCTATTCCGCAGCCCGGCGTCGTCCGAGCCCGTTGTTGATGCGCTCTTTCATGATGTTGCTGGGCCGGAACACCAGTACGCGCCGCGGCGTTATTGGTACCTCCTGGCCGGTCTTCGGATTGCGGCCCACCCGCTCGCCCTTCTCGCGGATGTTGAACGATCCGAACGAGGACAGCTTGACCGGCTCTCCCTCAGCCAATCGCTCCGACAGCACCTTGATGACCAGCTCGACCAGCTCTTGAGACTCGTTGCGCGGCAGCCCGACTTTCTGGACGACCGTCTCAGCAAGGTCCGCGCGCGTGAGCGTCTTGCCACTCATAGCCTACCGCCCCTCCCCTTATGGCATGTCACAAATGTTAACTGCGGGCACTCGGAGGGTCAACAACCAACTGGCTGAAATTGCACAATTAAACCGCCCGTGAACGATTTCGGGCCACAGGGCTACCAGCGTGCCAGCACCGCACCCCAGGTGAAGCCGCCGCCCATCGCCTCCATGAGGAGCATGCTGCCCTCCCTGATCCGATGCTCCTCGAACGCCTGATTGAGGGCCAGCGGCACGGACGCGGCCGAGGTATTGCCGTGCTTGGCGAGCGTCATCACCACCTTGTGCGGGGGGATGCCGAGCTTCTTGGCGATGCCGTCGAGGATGCGCTTGTTGGCCTGGTGCGGCACGAACAGATCGATCTCCTCCGGCGCATAGCCCGAGGCCACCAGCGTCTCCTCGATGACGCCGGAGATTTTCTGCACCGCGTGGCGGAACACCTCGCGGCCATTCATGCGCAGGTGGCCCGTGGTCTTGGTGGAGCCGGGACCGCCATCGACGTAGAGCAGGTCCTCGTAGCGGCCGTCCGAACGGATGCGTGTGGCGAGAATGCCGCGGTCCTCGCGGCTCCCCACCTGGGTCTGGGCCTCCAGCACCAGGGCGCCGGCACCGTCGCCGAACAGCACGCAGGTGCCGCGGTCCTCCCAGTCGAGGATGCGCGAGAAGGTCTCGGCGCCGACGACCAGGACGCGGCGCGACTGGCCGCTCTTGACGAAGTTGTCGGCAACCGTCAGGGCGTAGATAAAGCCCGAGCAGACAGCCTGGACGTCGAAAGCCGCGCCCTTGGTGATGCCGAGGCAGGACTGGATCCGCACCGCGGTGGCCGGGAACGTGCGGTCCGGCGTGGCGGTGGCGCAAATGACAAGGTCGATGTCGACGGGGTCGATGCCGGCGCGCACCAGCGCCTGGCGCGAGGCGCCGATGCCGAGGTCGGACGTCAGCTCGTCGGGCTCCGCGACGTGGCGCTGCTCAATGCCGGTGCGCTCCTTGATCCACTCGTCGGTCGTGTCGACAAGCCGAGCCATGTCGTCGTTCGTAATGACGCGCTTGGGAAGATACGCGCCCACGCCGCGGATCACGGATCGAATGACTGCCACCTTACACCTCGTCCCGGCCGGCTCGTCAGCCTAGGCCTGTCATGCCTGTTTCTCTTCCGGTGCCTTGCCCTCGGAAATCTTGCCGTGCAGCGCATCCAGATCGGCAGCCAGGTGGGCCACCAGATCGCTTTCCGCCATGTCGTAGCCCACGCCGATGGCGCTGGCGAAGGCGAAAGCGTCCATCCCCCCGTGACTCTTAATCACAATGCCATTGAGGCCCAAAAACGGCCCGCCGTTGAAGCGGCGCGGGTCCATGCGGTCGCGCAGGGCGCGCAGGCCGCCCTGGGCGAGAACGGCGCCCAGCTTCGCCGCCAGCGAGCCGGTGAGCGCCTCCCTCACGTAGGCCGCCATCTGCTTGGCCGTGCCCTCCGCGGTCTTGAGGGCGATATTGCCGGCGTAGCCCTCCACCACCACGACATCGACGATGCCCTGGCCGATCTGGTCGCCCTCCACGAAGCCGCGATAGTCGATGGGCAGGTCCGTCTCCTTGAGCCAGGCATGCGCCTGCCGCACCTCCTCGATGCCCTTGATCTCCTCGACGCCGATGTTGAGGAGCCCCACGCGGGGACGCTCCAGGTGGAACAGCGCGCGGGCCATCGCCGCGCCCATCAGGGCGAAGTCGGCCAGCTGGCGGGCGGTGGCACCGATGTTCGCGCCGAGGTCGAGGACGATGCAGTTCTCCTTCACCGTCGGCCACTGCCCGGCGATCACCGGCCGCTCGATGCCCGGCATGGTCTTGAGGATCAGCTTCGACAGCGCCATGAGCGCGCCGGTGTTGCCGGCGGAGACGGCGCAGTCCGCCTCGCCCTTCTGCACGGCCTCCAGGGCGAGCCACATGCTGGAGCCGCGGCCGCGCCGCAGCGCCTGGCTCGGCTTGTCGTCCATGCCGATGGCGGTGTCGGTGTGCACGATGCGCGACCGCCCGGCGAGCGCGGGGTGCTCCGCCAGCAGCGGCTCGATGCGGGCACGGTCGCCGACCAGCAGGAAGCTCACATCGGGGTGGCGCTGCAGGGCGAGGGCGGCGCCGGGAACGACGACCTCGGGCCCTCGATCTCCGCCCATGGCGTCGAGCGATATCGTCCGCGGCCCTGCCATGGCGATTTGGTCCTGCGTGACTTTCAGCTGCGGGCCGCGCCCAGAACGATCACCCAGGCCCCCGCCCGGACCTCAGCTCCGCAGTGCCCCCCGGAAAGGCCCGACCTTAGCCGGTGCCGGCCGCTAGACAACCTGTTTTGGAATGTTTTGCAAGTCATCGACGGCCTGGACTCAGCTCTTGTCCTTCATTCTTGCCAGGGCCGCGAAGGGGCTTTCGGGGCGCTCGTCGGCCGCGTCCGGCGGGGCCTCGAAGGTCACGCCCGGCTTCCTCGGGAACAGGTCGATGGCGCCGGCCAGGGCCTGGAAGACCACCCGGCCCACCTCGATCCGCCCCGCGACGATGGGCTCCAGCTCTGCCTCGTCGTCGATGTCCACGACGCCGCCACCGGGCTCGGGCAGCTCGGTCTCGGGCCAGTAGTCGACCTTGAAGTCGGCCGCCACGTTGTTGAGGAGAGGCTCCAGCGTCACCACGCAGCTCTGCTCAACCTGAGCCTGCAGCGAGCCGATAAGCTGGACATGGCCGCCGCCGCGCGGGGTAAGGGCGTAGCGGGCCACCAGGCTCCGGCAGCCGAGCAGCTCCAGGCTGCGGGCAACCGCCTCCAGCTCCTCCGGCGAGGCCGAGCGCTCGAGCGCCAAGCCCGACTCGGGGATATCCTGAACCGCATGCTCCCAGCCAAGCTCGTCGAGCATGATTCCCCTCCGTCATCCCCCGATCGGCTGCGCTTCGTGAGCCGCGCCGTCAATTTGCGGCCCGTCAATTTGCGGCCAAGCGATGCGTCCTGCAAGCACCTCCGCGCCGGGCAGCAGATCGAGGCGATGGCTGACCTGCCTTATGTAGGTGCAAAACCGGCCGGCCTCCAAGCCCGCGCCTGCGCCTACGGCCTCAAGCCTGGCGTGGAGCGCAGCGGTGAGCGGACCGTCGTCGGACGCGGCGAGCGCGGCGCCGTAGCTGACGTGGCGCTCGTGCAAGGCGCCCACGGCGCGCTTGACGTGACGCGGCACGGCCAGGTCTCCCACGGTCATCTCGCGCAGATTGTCGTCCAGATCTACGGCGAACGCCTCGGTCAGGGCCTGGGCCAGACGCTGGCCGGCCTGCCCCTCTCGCCCGAGCCGATGCAGCACCATCACCAGATGCAGCACTATCATCTCGAAGCGCCCTTCGGCTGTATCGGGCACGCCCCAGTGCGCATAGAAACCGCGCGAGCGCGCCTGCGTCACAATCGAGCCATAAAGGGAGCGTGCTTTCTCGTGCCGGTCCCGCCACAACCTCAACCGCGTCAGCATGAGTGCATCCTGGCGTATGGGGCGGGAGCTTTGGTGTGACGGATCAGGGGTCGGGACCTCGGGGTTGGAGATAGGCGGAGATCGCGGCCGCGCGCTGCGTCCTGGCGCCGCAGCGATGCTGAGGGAAGTCTGAATGATGCGCTCGCCGCTCGACATGGGCAAGTCAATCGAGGAGACGCCGGCCGGGTGCCGGCCCAAGTCCGCCTGGCAGGGGAGATGGGCGGTGGGCGCCGCCGTAGCAATCGTGGTTCTGGTCGCAGCCTGCTCGGAGACGGTCACCAAGCATGGCCACCAGTTCCAGGAGAACGACCTCAAGGCGGTCACCTCGGGCATGAGCCAGGAGCAGGTCAAGACCACGCTCGGCACGCCCACAACCACGGCCACCGTAGGATCGGGCAGCGCCTACTACTACATCTCGAGCACACAGGGACAGTCGTCGTTCTTCAAGCCGGTGGAGAAGGACCGCAAGGTGCTCGCGGTCTATTTCAACCAGCTGGGCTCGGTCGACCGCGTCGCCCACTACGGCATCAAGGACGGCAAGGTGTTCGACTACGCCAGCCAGAAGACGCCGACGCCATCACGGGACGAGGGACTGCTAAAGGCGCTGTTCCGCAACCTGGGCGCCAAGCAATTCGGCGGCGACTGAGCGTCTGAGCCCGCTTCGCCTTACGCCTAAGTCACCCGCGCTGGCCTCATCGGCAGCGGTGCACCACCTGTTGGTTGCCGTTGGAGAGGTTGTCGATCAGCACGTCGTCGCCGACGATGCTGTAGCGGAAGTGCACGCCCTTCATGGCGTCGGGAGAGACCACCACGGTCTCCACCTCATCGGTGCCCTCGCGCTGCACTTCCTCCAGCGCATCGGTGACACGATCGGTGGGCCAGAAGAACTGGATCCTATTGCCGAACACGGTCCATGTCCCCGTCGCCGGATCGGCGCAATCGGTCGGCGTCCATCGGCCGTCGAGCGCATCGAGCGCCTGGCCCGCTGCGGCGCCGGCAGTCGCGGCGGCCAACGCGAGCAGCGCGGCGAAAGCCCTGGGCGCCAAGCCGTCGAAGCGTGTCATCGCCATATCCCTGTCCGCGCGACGCGCTGCCGGCCTGGAGCGCGCTGACGCGAGCGAGCGGCAAGCCCCGCCGTTTCGCACGGGAGGACCGCCTCCTTACGGAATGGCCGGAGCGGCCCGGATGCGGCCCGGGCGGCTCGGATGCGGCTCAGCTAGCTCCCGCCGTGACGAGGAGTCAAGCAAGGCCCAGCCCCGTGTCGGTCCTGCCCGCCGGACGTCCGAGCTCTGACAGGCGGACCGGGGGCCGGGAGGGGCGGCTGCTCCAGTCTATCAGATAACGGATATTCTATTCTTCCGCCATATGTATATCTGACGTCACATGGAGAAGCGTGTCGAGACGATCACGCTCCGGAGCTCCATGTCAGGGCTGAGTGCGAAGCCGATGGAGCCGGCAGGGCGAATCACTGCCAAAGAGTCTCAGCGGCCCCCAACGCGGGCGCCGATCGAACGAGACTTTGCGTGGAGCGCGCTTTCGCGGCGCACGCCAACAGAGAGGCCATCCATGAAGAGAGGATTCTTGCATCGCACGGTCCGCGGCGCGCCGGCGCACGGCCTTGCACTCGCCCTTGCCGTCGCCGCCGCGGGCGCCGCAGCGCCCGCCCGGGCCGACGGCCTACCGGGCGGCAACTGCTGCGCCGACCTGGAGGAGCGCGTGGCGGAGCTTGAGGCCACCACCGTTCGCAAAGGCAACCGGCGCGTCTCGCTCACGTTGAGCGGCCAGGTCTCGCGACAGATCATGTACTGGAACGACGGCCACACGTCCGACGTCTACTCCGTCGACAACGGCCTCAACACCTCGCGCTTCCGATTCACCGGAAACGCCAAGATCAGCGGGGACGTGCAGGCCGGCTTCATGATGGAGATGGACATCCGCATCGGCGCCCGCTCCAATCAGGTCACGCAAATCGACGACGATGGATTCTCCGGCTCCGGCGGCATCCTCGGCGGCGCCGCGCTCGGGGACGGCATCGGCGGCGCGGGCGATTCCGTCATCGGCATTCGTACCGCCAACTGGTACCTGGAGAGTAATCACCTCGGCAAGCTGACGGTGGGCCGGCTCAATATGGCGACCTCCGGCATCTCCACCATCGATCTCAGCAATGCCGGCGTGGTCATCGACAGCGAGCCGGGCGAGTACCAGGGCGCGTTCCTGATGCGCAACGGCCCCGGCCGGCTCGGATCGAGCTGGTCGCTCCAGTGCGGCGGGCCGTCCGCGGCGGGCCCCTACAGCAGCGACTGCTTCGAGCACGGGCCGCTCCGCCGCGATGCGGTGCGCTACGACACACCGACGATCTGGGGCTTCACCGCCAGTGGAGCCTTCGGCGAGGATGACATCTGGGACGTTGGCCTGCGCTACGCGGGCGAGCACCACGGCTTCCGCGTGGCCGCCGGGGTCGGCTACCGGTGGCTCATCGACAGGGAGCCCGACGTGCTCGTGATAGGGCCGCCCGACCACAAGCTTCAGGACACCGACCGGCGCCAGTGGCTCGCCTCTGCCAGCATCATGCACATCCCGACCGGCCTGTTCGTGAGCGCCGCCTACACGAACTACGATTTCCGCGGCGCAAACGCCAACGAGCGGTTCGGCGGCGTGACCGGTGAGGGCCCCAACCGCCCGGACATCCCGCTGTGGTGGGTGGACGGCGGCATCCAGCAGAACTGGACCGGATGGGGCGCCACCACCTTCTACGGCGAGTGGGGCCGGTTCGACGACGGCACGGTCGGGCTCCTGGCCAGCGTGGCCTATCCGGGGCTCGGGCCGGCGGCCGGCGGCGGGTTCCTGGGCACCAACCCGCTGGTGCTCGACAGCCAGGTGACGTGGTGGGGCGCCGGCGTGGTGCAGAAGATCGACGCCGCCGCCATGGACCTCTATATCGCCTACCGCCAGTACCAGGCCGACGCGACCATCAGCGGCGGTCCCGCCAACCAGATCCCCGGCGGCCTCAACGACGCCTGGTTCATCCAGGCGGGTGCGCGGATTCAGTTCTGACGGCGACCGGACAGCGGTCGGGATCAGACCCCTTGCCTCCAACATCGCGACCAAGCGCGACGAGGACGCAAGGGGTCTGACCCCCGTTTCGTTGGTATCCGCCGCTACTCCGCCGCGTCCAGCACCGGTTCCGGCTCGCCATGCTGCCGGGCGGAGCCGTCGTCGAGCATGCCGAGGGCGTGCAGGTATACGGTGAGGACCGAGTCCTCCTCCTCGCGCTCGGTGCGGGTCTTCTTGCGCAGGGAGATGACCTTGCGCATGACCTTCACGTCGAAGCCGAGCCCCTTGGCCTCGGCGAACTTGTCGCGGATGTCGCCGGCGAGCGCCTTCTTCTCTTCCTCCAGCCGCTCGATCTGTTCGATCAGCTGAAGCAGCTGCTTCTGCGCCGACTCCTGCAACGTGGTCATGGCTCTCCCCGCCTTGCATGGCGCCGGGGCCCGGTGCTTGGTGCCCTGCGCCCATTCGCGAGCGCCGGCGGCATTGTCCCTCCCGCACGGCGCGGCCGGGACGCTAGCCCGCACCCGCCGGCCAGTTCAAGACTTGCGGGCCAGCCATCCAGAGGTTTTTGAGGGCGTGTTTGGGATCGCCCCGAGCGGCGCGGCAGCGATTCCCTTCTCCGTCGATTCGAAACCGACCCGGAGCGGCCGGTGCGCCTGGCACAACCTGGAATGTATTGGGCCACTACCGGCCGAGGCAAGCCAGATCAGCTCTGAGTGGAGACGTCCAGCGACGTGCCGCGATAGAGTGCGGCGAGCGGCAAGTGGAAGCCCCATTCCGGCAGCTCCAGGACCGCGTCAAGCCGGTCCAGAACGACCGGCTCCCATCCTGCTGCACGCGCCCAAACCTCCACGCGAACCCGCTTCTGCTCGATCAGCACGAAGTGGAGATTGTCTGGATGCTGGAGATAGCGAACGCGCTTGGCAGCGATATCCTTGTCGGTGTTGCTGTCGGACAGGATTTCCGCAACGAGATAGAATCTATCGGCGTAGGGCGACTCCTGGTCGACCGAGCTGTCCAGCACGGCCACGTCCGCCTCCGGGCGGAAACTGGCGACATCTGGGACCATCAGACCAATTTCCTGATATGCATAGAGATCGGGACGGACCATTTCCAGCTGGTCATTGAGCCGGCGCGCCAAGTTCGACGCTATCCTCTGGTGACGGAGAGTTGGCGGCGGCATCATCATGGCGACCCCGTCAATCAGCTGCCAGCGTTCTTCCTCCGGCCGCGACTCGATAAATGCCAGATACTCCTCGACGGTAAATTTGCCGTCGCTCCTCACTGGGAAGGGGGTGTTCATGTTGCGGTCCAGGTTGTCTAACTCCGTTAGACACTCAAATCTCACAACATCATACCACGTGGATCGTTTGACGCGCGGTGAAATGAAAGATTGCCCTATTCCGCAGCCACCCGCGGCCCATACCCCATCTTGGTGTTGAGCTTGTCCAGCAGGGCCGCCGCCGCGGCCGGAATGTTGGTGCCCGGCCCAAACACGGCCGTCGCTCCAGCCGCATAAAGCGCGGCGTAGTCGGACGGGGGGACGACGCCGCCGACGACGATCATGATGTCGGCGCGGCCCTCCTTGTCCAGGGCGGCCACCAGGTCGGGCACGAGCGTGAGGTGCCCAGCGGCCAGCGACGACACGCCGATGATGTGCACGTCATTCTCCACGGCCTGGCGCGCGGCCTCGTCGGGGGTGGCAAACAGGGGGCCCAGGTCCACGTCGAACCCCAAATCGGCGAACGCCGAGGCGATCACCTTCTGGCCGCGGTCGTGGCCGTCCTGACCCATCTTGGCCACCAGGATGCGCGGGCGGCGGCCGTCGGCCGCCTCGAAGGCCGCGCACATGCGCCGCACCCGCTCCACGTCCTTCCCCATGGCGCCCGCCTCCGTGCTGTACACGCCCGAGACCACCCGCACGTCGGCCCGGTGCCGGCCCCACACCTTCTCCATGGCATCGGAGATCTCGCCCACCGTAGCCTTGGCGCGCGCCGCGGCCACCGCCCGGTCGAGCAGGTTGCCGTCGCCTGTCCTCGCCGTCTCGGCGAGCGCATCGAGCGCCGCGGCCACCGCTGCGGCATCCCGCTCGGCCCTGAGCCGCGCCAGTTTGGCGATCTGGCTGTCGCGCACGGCCCCGTTGTCGACCTTCAGCACCTCGATCTCGGCCTCGCCGGTCACGCGGTACTTGTTCACCCCGACGATGGTCTGCGCGCCGGAATCGATCCTCGCCTGGGTGCGCGCCGAGGCCTCCTCGATGCGCATCTTGGGGATGCCGGCGGCGATCGCCTTGGCCATGCCGCCGAGGCTCTCCACCTCGTCGATGTGGGCCTGAGCCTTGCGCACCAGCTCGCCGGTGAGCCGCTCCACGTAGTGGCTGCCGCCCCACGGGTCGATGACCCTGCAGGTGCCGCTCTCCTGCTGGATGAAGAGCTGGGTATTGCGGGCGATGCGGGCCGAGAAATCCGTCGGCAGCGCGATGGCCTCGTCCAATGCGTTGGTGTGCAGCGACTGGGTGCCGCCGTGCACGGCCGCCAGCGCCTCGATGGCCGTGCGCGTCACATTGTTGAACGGGTCCTGGGCGGTGAGGCTCCAGCCGCTGGTCTGGCAATGGGTGCGGAGTGCGAGCGACTTGGCGTCCTTGGGCGCGAGCTCGCCCTTGAGCAGCTGCGCCCACAGCAGGCGCGCCGCGCGCAGCTTCGCCACCTCCATGAAGAAGTTCATGCCGATGCCGAAGAAGAACGACAACCTGGGAGCAAACGCGTCGATGTCGAGGCCGGCGGCCACGCCCGCGCGGGCGTACTCCACGCCGTCGGCCAGCGTGTAGGCCAGCTCCAGGTCCGCCGTCGCGCCGGCCTCCTGCATGTGGTAGCCGGAGATGGAGATGGAGTTGAATCTCGGCATCCGCCGCGACGCATAGGCGAAGATGTCCGAGATGATGCGCATCGAGGGCTCGGGCGGATAGATGTACGTATTGCGCACCATGAACTCTTTGAGGATGTCGTTCTGGATGGTGCCCGCCAGCTTCTCGGGCGGCACGCCCTGCTCCTCGCCCGCAACGATGTACAGCGCCATGATCGGCAGCACCGCGCCGTTCATGGTCATCGACACGGTCATGTCGGCCAGCGGGATGCCGGCGAACAGCGTACGCATGTCGAGGATGGAATCGATCGCTACCCCGGCCATGCCCACATCGCCCTTCACGCGCGGGTGGTCGGAATCGTAGCCGCGGTGGGTGGCAAGGTCGAAGGCCACCGACAGGCCCTTCTGCCCGGCGGCGATGTTGCGCCGGTAGAAGGCATTGGAATCCTCCGCGGTGGAGAACCCGGCGTACTGCCGGATGGTCCATGGCTGGGTGACGTACATGGTGGGGTAGGGCCCGCGCAGATAGGGCGCAATGCCCGGGTAGCCGTCGAGGAAGCCGAGGCCGGCCGTGTCCGCCGCCGAATATACGCGCTTGACGGTGATGCCCTCAGGCGTCAGCCAGTCCTCGCCGTCGCGCCGCACCGCCGGGGCCGCGCCGCTGCCAAGCTCAACCTTCGTGAATTCGGGAATTCTGCTCATGGGCGCAGTGTGCCCCAGGCGGGGCGCAGCCTCAACCCGTACCCGTGTCAGCCCAGAGGCCCGGAGGGCTCTGACACGCTCTGACACCCCTTCAATTCGCGAAGATGTTCACCTCCCGGCGGCGGCGGCCCGCATAGGCGAGCAGCAACCCGACGATGCCGAACAGGCCCCAGGCGGGCAGCCTGAGGACTGTGACCAGCACCGGGTCCCAGACCAGGGGATGCGCCCTGCGCTGCACGGAGGTGCGGACCCCGGCCAGGGTCACCGGGGCCAGCCGCGACCAGTGGTCGAGGGTGGAGACAAAGGGCACCCTGGCACCCGCAGCCATGGAGCGCGTCGCATCGTTCACGGCGGCGATCACTGCCACCAGCAGGAAGACGCCGGCCAGGAACCGCAGAAGGCCTTTGACCACGTTCTCGACCCTGAAGCTCGCCGCAATCCCCGGACGGGATGCCGAGATGCGCCATTGAGCACAACGAAAGCGGCGCCGCAACGCCGGACGCCATCTTGCCCACCTGGCCTGTTCCTGGCTTACGCCTCGCCGCGGCGCCTGGTCCGCTGCTTGCGCCGCTCGGCGCGGGCTTCGCTCTGCTCGGCGTCGAACTCGCGCTCCAGGCGGTGCTCAAGCTCCACCAGATCGGCAGGGAGCGGCATGCCGTAGGCCTTGAGCTCGTTGAGCTTCTGCATGATCTGCAGATACAGCTCGTGCTTGTCCTCCGGGGCCGTCTGCAGAGCGCCCAGAAGCATGGCGATCTCGGCCCTGGTGCTCTCGAATGCCATGGACGCTTGCCTCCGCTGGTACGCCTGGCGCGGGTGGTGCCGAGGCCCCGAGAACGAGGCGGCGCCCGCCCGGCAGCCGCGCCGGGGAGGGCTGCGGCGGCGCCGGATCAGCCCTTCGGGGCGCCCTTCAGGCGCCGGTTGCACTCGCTGTAGTAGCCGCCGCCTTTCTGCACCCACTTGAGGCCGCCGTTGGCGTTGCTGGTCTTGTTGAGCCGGTACTGGTCGAGGCAGGTGTGCATGCGCGCCTTGCCGGCCGTCTCGTCGCGATACTTGGGTGCGACGCCTGCGGGGAAGATGGTGCCGGGCAGGTAGGCACTGCCACCGGGGGCGGGACCGGCTCCGGGGGCGGCGGGACCGGCTCCGGGCGTCGGCGCGCCAGGGCCGCACTTGGCCTTGCGGAACTCCTGCCAGCTCATCCCGCCCAGGGTGCCGGAGCCTTGCGCAGACTTGTAGGCGGCGCTGCATTCCCGCATGGTGAGGGCGGAAAGCGGCATGGCCGTCAGGATCGCCAACGCGCCGACTGCCGCGATCGGGGCGCCGACGCCGGCACCCAGCTTGAACGGGGTCATGGTCTGCTCTCCTCTTCCTGCGCAGGTAGAGGTGGGAGAACGTGCCAGAAGGTATTATGGTTCGCTGTCGGGTAAGTCCCCCATAACCGGCGGGACAGTCCCCGAGCCGCACCATCGGGGCCACCGTCCGCCGGTGCAGGAGGCCAGCCGGACCGCGCCGTCCGTCGGGGCAGGCTTGTATGCCATCCAGTGTGCGCTTGCGCTGCGCCCCCGGCCCCTATATTCCGTGCCGCGGACCGGAGGGATGGCCGAGTGGCTGAAGGCGCACGCTTGGAAAGCGTGTATACGGGCAACCGTATCGTGGGTTCGAATCCCACTCCCTCCGCCAGCTCCTTCCTCGGCGCCGTTGGTCGTCTAGCTTCATGGGTCGTGTCGCTCGCAGTCGATGTATCCGACCATAGTGCATTCGCCAGCCCCAGCGTACAGAGATGCGGGGCATGCAGTCGCGGCGGGCGCAGGCGGTTGTCGTAGTACCCGGTCGCTGTGCTAACGTTGACGCCTTCCCGTTATCGCGACAGAGGTTGCCGCGGCCGTGCAGTCCACCCTCCGCTCCTTCGACCTGGCGCACCTCGCCCACGTCGAGCTGCTCACCCCCAAGCCGGACGAGAGCCTGCGCTTCTTCACCGAGGTCTTCAGCCTGACCGAGAGCGGCAGGCAGGGCCAGTCGGTCTACCTGCGCGGCTGGGACGACTACGAGCACCACACGCTCAAACTCACCGAATCCAAGGTGGCCGGCATGGGCCACTTCGCCTACCGGGCGACCAGCCCCGAGGCCCTGGAGCGGCGCGTCGGGGTGATCGAGAGGGCGGGCTACGGCAAGGGCTGGACAAAGGGGGACCTGGGCCACGGGCCGGCGTACGCGTTCGTCACCTGCGACGGCCACCCGATGGAGGTCTACTACGAGACCGAGTGGTACCAGGCACCGCCCGGCCTGAAACCTGCGCTGAAGAACCAGGCCCAGCGCTTTCCGGCCCGCGGCGTCAACGTGCGCCGGCTCGACCACATGAACCTGCTCTGCTCCGACGTTGGCGAGCTGAGGGCCTTCATGGAGAACGTGCTGGGGCTCAGGACCACCGAGATGATCGTGCTCGACTCGGGGCGGGAGGCCGGTGCCTGGGTCACCACCAACAACAAGAGCTACGACTGCGCCTTTACCCTCGATCACTACGGCGCCAAGGGCCGTTTCCATCACGTCACCTATGCGCTCGACAGCCGCGAGGAGATCCTGCGCGCCGCCGACATCTTCCTGGAGGCCGGCATCCACATCGAGACCGGCCCGCACAAGCACGCCATCCAGCAGACGTTCTTCCTCTACGTCTACGAGCCCGGCGGCAACCGCGTGGAGGTGGCCAATGCCGGCGCACGCCTGGTGCTGGCGCCCGACTGGCAGCCCATCGTGTGGACCGAGACCGAGCGCAAGAAGGGCCAGGCCTGGGGCCTCAAGACCATCGAGACCTTCCACACGCACGGCACCCCGCCGATCGAGCACTACACGGGACCGCGGACGAAATGACGTTCCAGGCCCTCCGGGTCCCCCGGATCCGACGCCATGTCTCCAGCGCCGGTTCGCGCAACGGTGTCAGGCCGTGTCATGACCGCCGGGGGCTGACACCATTTTGCCGCCATTGACGCCCAATGAGCCGACTACGGCGCGTTGCATTGGAGGCCCGCGGGGGAAGCGCGGCCGGGCGCGCGGCCGATCGGGGGAGCACCCATGCACTTTAAGGCGCCAGCCGCGGCCGCCGCGCTTGTCCTGTCCGTCGCCCTGCCGGCCAGCTTGGCCGAGGCCGGAACCTTCGGCGAGACCTTCCCGGGCCGGACCTACCAGCATCAGGAGGCGCAGAAATTCGTCGAAAGCCTCGACTACAAGGACGGCACCATCGCGCTCGGCACCGGCGGCGTGCAGCTCAACGTGCCGCGCGGGTTCTATTTCCTGTCTGCCGAGCACGCCCGGCGCGTGATCGTCGATGCCTGGAACAATCCGCCAACGGCCGCCGAGAAGGTGCTCGGCATGATCATGCCATCGGACAAGACCCCACTCGACGACACCTGGGGCGCCGTCATCACCTACGACGACGACGGCTACGTCTCCGACGAGGATGCCGTCAAGATCGACTACAGCGCCCTCCTCAAGGATATGCAGGAAGGTACAGCACAGGCGAGCGAGGAGCGCGTCAAGCTGGGCTTTCCCGCCATCCGCCTGGTGGGCTGGGCCTCGCCCCCGTTCTACGACCGGCACACCCACAAGCTGCACTGGGCCAAGGAGCTGGAGTTTGGCGACCAGGCTAAGCACACCTTGAACTACGACGTGCGGGCGCTCGGCCGCCGCGGCGTGCTGAAGATCAACTTCGTGGCAGGGATGGAGCAGCTCGACGAGATCAAGGGCGTCATCCCGGCCGTCATGGACATGCCGCAGTTCGAGGCGGGCTCGCGCTATGCGGACTTTGTGCCCGGCGTGGACAAGGTCGCCGCCTACGGCATCGGCGGGCTGATCGCCGGCAAGATCCTCTCCAAGGCCGGCATCCTGGCGATCGCGCTGGTTTTCCTGAAGAAGGGCTGGATCCTGGTGGTGCTGGCGCTCGGCGGCCTCTGGCGGGTCGTTGCAGGCTTCTTCCGCAGGGGGCCGGCGGCATGAGGATCGGTCGGGGCGGGCGGCCGCAGTGGCTCCGCCAGTCTTAGGCTGCTTGCCCCGAGCCTGCGATCCGCATCCACCATCCGCCAAGCAGGCGCGCGAGAAGGCCGCGCCTGATACCTCCACCACCCGTGAGGTGAACAGCTCGCGCCGCCTCACATCCGCCGCAGTAACCATAAATGCAACCCGTCCCACACGGACAAAGAACCGCCGCACACTAAATCAACACCAATCGGCGGCCGATCCGATTTTCCGACGCGCACGCGCCTTGACAGCCACACGGCCTTTCTCTATCTCAACCAGTGCCGGCTGGCACTCAATTGGGGTGAGTGCTACCAGGCTCCAATCCGGTGATCATCACAGGCCGTCCGGCCTCCATCTCTGAAAAAAGCGGAGAGACTTCCCTCATGAAATTCCGTCCTTTGCACGACCGCGTGGCGGTCCGCCGCGTCGATGCCGAGACCAAGTCGGCCGGTGGCATCATCATCCCTGATACCGCGGCCGAGAAGCCCCAGCAGGGCGAGATCATCGCGTGCGGCCCCGGCGCCCGCGACGAGTCCGGCAAGCTCGTCCCCCTCGACGTGAAGAAGGGCGACAAGGTGCTGTTCGGCAAGTGGTCCGGCACCGAGGTGAAAGTCGATGGGCAGGAGCTGCTCATCATGAAAGAGAGCGACATCATGGGGGTCCTGGAGAAGTAAGGTTGCCCGGGCTAACCCCCGGCGCCCGCACCCCCTCGCCCCCGTTACCCAACCCAGACAAAGTTGCAGGAGCTGACATAAACCATGGCTGCCAAGGAAGTTAAGTTCGCCGCCGAGGCCCGCGAGCGCATGCTGCGCGGCGTCGACATTCTCTCCAACGCCGTCAAGATCACTCTCGGTCCCAAGGGCCGCAACGTGGTGATCGAGAAGTCGTTCGGAGCCCCCCGCACCACCAAGGACGGCGTCACCGTCGCCAAGGAGATCGAGCTCGAGGACAAGTTCGAGAACATGGGCGCGCTGATGGTGCGCGAGGCTGCCCAGAAGACCAACGATGCGGCCGGCGACGGCACCACCACCGCCTGCGTGCTCGCCCAGGCGATCATGCGCGAGGGCGCCAAGGCGGTGGCCGCCGGCATGAACCCGATGGACCTGAAGCGCGGCATCGACAAGGCCGTGACCCAGGTGGTCGAGGAGATCGGCAAGCGCTCCAAGAAGGTCAAGAACTCCGAGGAGATCGCCCAGGTCGGCACTATCTCCGCCAACGGCGAGAAGTCGATCGGCAAGATGATCGCCGAGGCCATGCAGAAGGTCGGCAACGAGGGCGTGATCACGGTCGAGGAGGCCAAGAGCCTGGAGACCGAGCTCGACGTGGTCGAGGGCATGCAGTTCGACCGCGGCTATCTCTCCCCCTACTTCATCACCAACGCCGACAAGATGATCGCGGAGCTGGATGACCCTTACATCCTGATCCACGAGAAGAAGCTGGCCGGCCTGCAGCCGCTGCTGCCCGTGCTCGAGGCCGTCGTCCAGACCGGCAGGCCGCTCCTCATCATCGCCGAGGAGGTGGAGGGCGAGGCGCTCGCCACGCTGGTGGTCAACAAGCTGCGCGGCGGCCTCAAGGTCGCGGCGGTGAAGGCCCCGGGCTTCGGCGACCGCCGCAAGGCCATGCTGGAGGATATTGCCATCCTCACCAACGGCCAGGTGATCAGCGAGGACCTCGGCATCAAGCTGGAGAGCGTCTCGCTCGATATGCTGGGCCGCGCCAAGCGCGTGCGCGTCGAGAAGGAGAACACCACCATCATCGACGGTGCCGGCAAGAAGAAGGAGATCGAGGGCCGGGTCGCCCAGATCAAGGCGCAGATCGACGAGACCACCTCCGACTACGACCGTGAGAAGCTGCAGGAGCGTCTTGCGAAGCTGGCCGGCGGCGTGGCTGTGATCAAGGTCGGCGGCGCCACCGAGGTCGAGGTGAAGGAGCGCAAGGACCGCGTTGACGACGCGCTCAACGCCACCCGCGCCGCGGTCGAGGAAGGCATCGTCGCCGGCGGCGGCGTGGCGCTGCTGCGCGCCACGCAGGCCATCACGGTGAAGGGCGAGAACGACGACCAGAACGCCGGCATCGCCATCGTCAAGCGCGCCCTGCAGGCGCCGATCCGCCAGATCGCCGAGAACGCGGGCATGGAAGGCTCGATCGTGGTCGGCAAGATCCTCGAGAAGCAGGCGGGCTCGGCGTTCGGCTACGACGCCCAGAACGACGAGTACGGCGACCTGTTCGAGAAGGGCATCATCGACCCTGCCAAGGTCGTGCGCACCGCCCTGCAGGACGCCGCCTCCATCGCCGGCCTGATGGTAACCACCGAGGCCGGCGTGGCCGAGGCGCCCAAGAAGAAGGACGCCGGCCACTCCCACGGCATGCCCGGCGGCATGGGCGGCATGGATATGTAAGCTGGGCCTTCAGCTTCGTTCCGAGACAGCGACACCGCCTGCCCCCGGCGGGCGGTGTTGTTGTATTGGCCCTGCGGACGCCGAGAGGAAAGGTAAACGATGCCCGATGACGTTCGGGCGCAGCGCCTCCACACTTCCGACAAAGTGGCCTATATGACTGCGTGGTCTAATTTCCGCATGGAGGGATCCATGTTGCGTGCAGTGAGCCGGGTGGTGTTGATCGTAGGCTCTGCCGCGTTGGGCGCGGCCGGCGCCATCGCCTGGCGCGCCGACCTGCTGGTCGGCTACGGGTTCGGCAGGGCGCTGAAGGCGCAGACAACCGCCCTGCCCTTCGAGCTGGCCGCAGAGCCGGTGGCGAAGGCGGAGGTGGGCGACGAGGGCTACTGGCTCACCCGCAGCAGCCTGGAGGGGCAGGCGGCCTTCGACCGGCACTTGGCCGTCGGCAATCATATCACCGTCTCCGGCGGGCACGGGCATACGCGCACTTTGGAGGTTGTGGAGATCGCCGCGACCGGCACACCGCTCCTCAAGGTCGCCGAGAATACCGCGCCTGTGCGGCTCGTGCGGGTGACGGCCCGCGTGGTCGGCGCAACGGAGGCCGGCCACGAGGAGCTGGTGCGCTTCTACGTGGAGGTGGAAAACAGGCCCAAGGCACCGCCGCTCGCGACGGCACCGCAGGCTCAGCTGGGCGGGACGTAGGCCTAAGCTCCATGCCCGCGGCGGCCCTCGCTTGCGCGAACGCCCGTCCCGTCCCACCGCCCTACAGCATAACCAGATGCCGAGGCTCGGCCCGGCGGACCGCCTTCCTGGCCATGCCCCTATCGAAGGTGACCAGCCGTCCGCCATCCTTGACGGCAAGCGCCAATAGGTAAACGTCGGCCATCTGGTTGGGGCCGAGGATGAAGGCGGGGTCGAATAGCTCCTCGTCGGCAATGGAAATGTCATCCGGCCAGAACTCGTGATCGGCCAACCCGGTCTGTCGCCGCAGCACTTCCAGCGCGTCGAGCATGCGCGCCGGCCTCGGGTACCTGGGCTGGCAGACGATGCGGGCGAAGCCGTTCTGGGTCAGCGGACAGCTGGCCCACCCCGCCTCGGCGTTCGCCCTGCACCACACAATGGCTGGCTGGTGGTGAATGTGGCCGCCATCGAAGAGCGGCAGCAGCACGCTCACATCGAGAAGGGCCCGCATGCTCAATAACCGCCCTTCCTGCGGGCCTCCTCCTCGTCGGCTGCCTCGATCAGCCGATCGACCATCTCCTTGGTGACGACCACGCCGTCCCGGGTGGGGAGCTGGACCCATCCGTCCTTCATGCCGAAGCCGGTGAACCCGGCGGCCTCCTCGCTGAGGCCCATAGCGGGCGCTTGCGTCAGCCCCTTGCGGGCCAGCTCAGACAGAACCTGGCCTGCGGTCTTCCTCTCGAGGCGAGCCAGCTCCTTGGCCGCCTGGAGGATGTCATCGTCGATGTCCAAGGTCGTCCGCATGGCTCACCTCCAACGCATCTCCGCAGTTTTATGTCAGCGCCATCATCAGATGCTAACGCATCAGATGCACCAATACAAGAGGAATCATGCATTTTTGGACGAATTCCTTCAAAGTGGAATATTGTCGTGCTTCTTCCAGGGGTTCTCGACCGTCTTGTTCCGCAGCATGTTGAGCGCCCGGCAGATCCTGCGGCGCGTGGTGTGCGGCAGGATCACCTCGTCGATGTAGCCGCGTTCGGCGGCGATGAAGGGGTTGGCGAAGCGGTCCTGGTACTCCTTGATGCGGGCGGCGATCTTGGCGGGGTCCGCCAGCTCCGGCCGATACAAGATCTCTGCCGCCCCCTTCGGGCCCATCACGGCGATCTCGGCTGAGGGCCAGGCGTAGTTCACGTCTGCGCGGATGTGCTTGGAGCTCATCACATCGTAGGCGCCGCCGTAGGCCTTGCGGGTAATCACTGTCACCTTGGGCACTGTCGCCTCTGAGTAGGCGAACAGCAGCTTGGCGCCGTGCTTGATCAACCCGCCGTACTCCTGCGCCGTTCCCGGCAGGAAGCCCGGCACGTCGACGAACGTGACGATGGGGATATCGAAACAGTCGCAGAAGCGCACGAAGCGGGCGGCCTTGCGGGAGGCGTCCGAGTCCAGGACGCCCGCCAGCACCATGGGTTGGTTGGCGACGATGCCTACCGTGCGGCCCTCCATGCGGGCGAAACCGGTGACGATGTTGCGGGCGAAGGCCTCCTGGATCTCGAAGAAATCGCCCTCGTCGGCCACCTTGAGGATCAGCTCCTTGATGTCGTATGGCTTGTTGGGGTTGTCCGGCACCAGCGTGTCGAGCGAGGCCTCCGCGCGCTCGGGACTGTCCCTGGTAGGGAGCTCCGGCACGCCTGACTTGTTGTTGGAAGGGAGGAAATCCATGAGGCGCCGCATTTGCAGCAGCGCCTCCACATCGTTCTCGTAAGCGCGGTCGGCGATGGAGGATTTGGTCGTATGCACCCGCGCCCCACCCAACTCCTCGGCCGTCACCGTCTCGTTGGTGACGGTCTTCACCACGTCGGGGCCGGTGACGAACATGTAGCTCGTGTCCTTCACCATGAAGATGAAGTCGGTCATGGCCGGGGAATAGACATCGCCGCCGGCGCAGGGCCCCATGATGACCGAGATCTGCGGGATCACGCCCGACGCCAGCACATTCCTTAGGAAAACCTCGCCGTATCCGCCCAGCGCTGCCACCCCCTCCTGGATGCGCGCCCCACCGGCGTCGAACAGGCCGACGATGGGCGCGCGGTTCTGCAGCGCCATGTCCTGGATCTTGGTGATCTTCCGGGCGTGCGTCTCCGACAGCGAGCCGCCGAACACGGTGAAGTCCTTGGCGAATACGTAGACCACGCGGCCATTGATGGTGCCCCAGCCGGTCACCACGCCGTCGCCGGGGATCTTGCTCTTCTCCATGCCGAAATCGGTGCAGCGGTGCTCGACGTACATGTCGAACTCCTCGAACGAGCACTCGTCGAGCAGCAGATCGATGCGCTCGCGGGCGGTCAGCTTTCCGCGCTTGTGCTGGGCGTCGATCCGCGCCTGTCCGCCGCCGAGCCGCGCCTCGGCCCGCCGCCGCTCCAGCTCCTGGAGGACTTCCTTCATGGTTGCTGCCCCAACTCGTCTCCGCTTTACGTCGGCTCATAGCATGCGGCCGGTGCACCGCGAAACGGCCGCCAGCCCGTCGGATAACATCACGCGAAGGCTGCAACGCCCGGCAAGGGCCGGCCGGATCAGCTCTCGGCACGCAGCAGCGGCCGGAGCGACCAGAGGCCGAGGAGAGGGCCCGGGACCAGCAGGAGGAACAGGTACTGCGCGGGAAGCGAGCCGGCAGCGCGGTTGAGCAGCTGGATGCTGACGATGGAGATGCCAAAGCCGATGCAGTTGGCGATGGTGAGCGCCGACCCGACCTGGTCGGGCGGCGCATATCGGGCGTTCAGCGCCGAGAACTGTGCCGAGTCTCCCACCACGACGGCGCCCCAGAACAGCAGGACGGGGAGGAATATGGCCGGCGGCAGCTCGAACAGGACGGGCGACAGCAAACAGCATAGCCCCGAAGCCATCAGCTGCGCGAACCCGACCCGCGCGCTTCCGAGCCGTAGTGCCGCGTATCCGCCCGCAATCGAGCCGATGGCGCCGGCGGCGATGACGGCGAAGGACAGCAGCGGGATGTCGAAACCGGCCGCCGGCGAGCGCGCGGCATAGGCGGCAAGCGCCGGCGGCACGAAGGCCCAGAAGGCGTAGAGCTCCCACATGTGGCCGAAGTAGCCGAAGGAGGACGACCGGAAGCCGGGCGACCTGAAGACTGTCGCCAGCGATCCCGGATTGAACCTGGCACCCGGACTGAGGAACGGGCCGTCGGGCACCAGCCAGAACATGAGGAGGCCCCCGAACGCGGCGATCGCCGAGACGCTCAGCATCACCGTCTGCCACGGCAGCGACTGGCCGAGCGCCCGGATCAGATGCGGCAGGGCCGTGCCCACGACGAGCGCGCCAACCAGAAGGCCCAGCGCCTTGCCGAGATCGCGCTGGTACCAGCCGGAAGCGATCTTCATGCCTACAGGATAGATGCCGGCGAGAAAGAACCCCACCGCGAAGCGCGCGGACAGCAGCAGCGAGATGCTGCCGTCCGCGAGCCACGCCGAGGCGTTGCACGCCGCACCGGCGAGCGCGCAGGCGAGAAACGTCAGGCGAGGGGAGTACCGGTCCGAGATGGCCAGGACGGCAAAGGCCAGCGTGCCGGCGATGAAGCCAAGTTGCACGGCCGCCGTCATGTCGCCGAGCACGCTGTCCGGCAGGCCGAGGCTCGCCTGCAGATCGGGCAGCACCGCATTGCCCGCGAACCACAACGAGGTTCCGGCCAGTTGCGAGACGACGATGACAGGCAGGATGCGGCGAGGTCGATGTTGCATTCGATCAGTGTTACCCGGCCATCGGCCGTTCTGCGACATCCGTCGACTGCACGGCTGCTACCCAGGGCCGCAGGGCGCGATGCCGCCAAGCGGCATTGCGCCGATGTGCCGTCACCCCGGTCGTTTTCCTCCGCCGTAAGGTCGGCCCGGCGTAAGCGCGCTCCGCACGATTGGCCCCTACTGCACCCTGCGACGGAACAGCCAGGCGGCAGCGGAGATGGTGACAACGGCGATCAGCGCCATCGGCCAGATGCGTTGGGCGACCAGCCAGAACGGCATGTCGCGGAGAAACACGCCGCGCATGATCACCATGAAGTGTGTGAGCGGATTGACCATGGCCACGGGTTGCAGCCACACCGGCATGTTCTGCACCGGCGAGGCGAAGCCCGACAGCAGCATGGCCGGCATCATGAACACCATGATCCCCATCATCGCCTGCTGCTGGTTGGCGACCAGGGACGAGATGAACAGCGCCACGCCGATCACCGCCAGAAGAAACACGAGGAGCCCGGCGAGCAGCGCCAGCGGCGACCCGGCCATGGGGATGCCGAACACGAGGATCACGATCAGCGCGATGATGAGGCCCTGGGCGAGGCCGACGATCAGCCCCGGCACCGCCTTGCCGATCACGATCTCCAAGGGCTGCAGCGGCGAGACCAGCAGCTGCTCGAAGGTGCCGAGCTCGCGCTCGCGCGCCACCGACATGCCGACGATCATCAGCACCATGGTCATGCTGAGGATGCCGATGAGGGTCGGCACCATGGCTGTGCGGTACTCCCGGTTGGGGTTGTACCAGGAGCGGTCGACGACCTCGCTCGGCGCCTCCGCCCGCCCCAGGGTGAAGTCCTCGCTGAACTGGCGCACGATGTTGCCGACATAGCCGTTGACCAGCTGGGCGCTGTTGGACTTGCGGCCGTCGAGCAGGAGCTGCACGGTGGCGGGCTGCCCCGCGGCGAGGTTGCGCGAGAAGTCCTGGCCGATGTGGACGACGATCATCACCTCCTGCCGGTCGATGGCGGCCTTGACCTCGCTCAGGCTCGCGTAGCGGCGGATTTCGGAGAAGGCGGAGGCGCGCTCGAAGCGGCTGATGAGCTGCTCCGAGGCAAGGCCCCAGTCCTGGTTCAGCACGCCGATAGGGACGTTGCTGACCTCCAGGGTGGCCGCGTAGGCGAACAGGAACAGCTGCAGGATCGGCGGCATCACCAGCGCCATCCGGGCGCGCGGGTCGCGGAAGGCCGCCAGCAGCTCCTTGACGATCAGCGCGCCGAGCCGGGTCCACATGGTTTCAACAGGGCTCCGCTTCAGACCGGCAGTCGGGCGTCGGGCGTCGGCAGTCGCAAGAATAGAATAAGTGCGTGAACGGCCCGACTGCCGACGCCCGACTGCCGACTGCCGCATCTCGATCCGCCGGCATCATGACCTCCTGGGCTAGTCCAGCCGCTGCCGAGTGTTGAGGGCGGTGAGCCCGAGCAGCACCGCACTCATGAGGAGGAGGATCGCCGTACACGGCACCAGCACCGCAGCGATGTCGCCGGCGAGGAAGATGGTCTGCAGGCCCCTCACGTAGTAGCGCGCCGGCACGATGGTGGCGAAGGCCCGCAAGGGGGCCGGCATGCTTGCGATCTCGAACAGGAAACCAGAGAAGTAGACGCCCGGCAGGAACGCCACCAGCATGGCGATCTGGCTGGCCAGGAACTGGGTGCGCGCGACGGTCGAGATGAGGAGGCCGATGCTGAGGGCCACGCTCAGGAACACGGCAGTGAAGCCGACGAGCGTGAAGAGCGAGCCGCGCAGCGGGATGTGGAACACGAACAGGGCGGCCAGCACGCACACTCCCATGGCGCAAAGGCCCAGCAGGAAATTGGGCACCAGCTTGCCGATGATGAACTCGCCGATGCGGACCGGTGTGGCTAGCAGGGCCTCGATGGTGCCGCGCTCCCACTCGCGCGCCACGACAAGGGCGGTCAGCAGTGAGCCGATCATCATCTGGATGAGCGCGATGGAGCCGGGCACCAGGAAGCGGCGGCTCTCCAATTCGGCGTTGAACCAGAAGCGGGGCTCCACGCTGATCAGCGTCGGCATCTTCTCGCCGGCACTCAAGGCGTGCTGCGTCAGCCAGGACTGCCAGGCGCCCTGGAGGTAGCCGGTGACGAGGCCCGCGGTGTTGGGATCGCTACCGTCGGTGATCACCTGGATGCCGGCGATATCGCCGCGCGCCAGCCGCTGCGAGAAGTCTCCCGCCAGCACGACGATGCCGTCGAGGCGGCCGGCGGAGAGCCGGTCGAGGAAGGCGCGCCGGTCGGCCGAGCGCTCGACCTGGAAATAGCGGGTGTTCGCCAGCGAGGCGACAAACAGGCTGGTCTCCGGCGTCGGATCCTCCACGACCAGGCCCACCCGCACGCGGGTGGCGTCGAAGGAGACGCCGAAGCCGAACAGCGTGAGCAGGATCGCAGGGAGGATGAAGGCGACGACGAGACTCGATGGGTCGCGCACGACCTGCAGGGTCTCCTTGCGCACCAGCGCCCAGATGCGCCGGAGGCTGCCCTTGCCGGGCGTGCTCTTGCCGTCGTCCTTCATGCGGCCCTCGCCCGGTCGTGGACCTCGATGAGACCGATGAAGGCATCCTCCAGGGTAGGGTTGGGGAGCTCGGCGGTCTTGACCCGCGCCTGCAGGGCCTCGGGCGTGTCGAGCGCGATCACCTGGCCGCGGTAGATGAGGGCCACGCGGTCGCAGTACTCGGCCTCGTCCATGAAGTGGGTGGTGACCATCACGGTCACGCCCCGCGCCACGACTGCGTTGATGAACCCCCAGAACTCGCGGCGGGTGAGCGGATCGACGCCGGAGGTCGGCTCGTCCAGGAACAGCACCGGCGGGTCGTGCATGATGGCGCAGGACAGCGCCAGGCGCTGCTTGAAGCCGAGCGGCAGCTGGCCGGCATTGGTGGCGAAGAGCGGCTCCAGGTCGAAGGCCGCCGCCACGCGCTCGACGGCCTGGCGGCGACTGATGCCGGCCAGGCCGTAGGCGCCGGCGAAGAACTCCAGGTTCTGGCGCACCGAGAGATCGCCGTAGAGCGAGAACTTCTGCGCCATGTAGCCGAGCCGCGCGCGGCCCGCGGCCGGCGCCTTGTAGAGGTCGAGGCCATCCACCCGCGCAGTGCCCTGGCTGGGGCGCAGCAGGCCGCACATCATCTTGAAGGTCGTCGACTTCCCCGCGCCGTTGGGCCCGAGCAGGCCGAAGATCTCGCCGCGCTCGATGGTGAACGTGATGTGGTCCGCCGCCGTGAAGCTGCCGAAGCGGCGCGTGAGGCCGCGCGCCTCGACCGGAGGCGGACCGTTCCGGGCGGAACGCGCGCGCGTCTCCACCTCCAGGGTGCGCTTGGGCTGGCCGCCGAGGAGCGTGACGAAGGCATCCTCGAAGCGCGGGCTGACGGGGGCGGTCTCCAGGCGCAGCGACGTACCGAGATCGGCGGCCGTGGGCGGCTGTTTGCCCTCGGCGAGGACGAGGCGGATCGCCTCGCCCTGCATCACCCCGTCGATCACCTCGGGCCGGCTCAACGCCCGCGCCAGCATCTCGCGCCGGCGCGCACCCGCGCCGCGCAGCTGGAAGACGCGGCCCGCCACCGAGGCCGTCATGGCCCTGGGATCGCCCTGGAACAGCACGCGGCCCTCGTTGAGCACCAGCACCTCGGCGCAATTCTCCGCCTCGTCGAGGTAGGCGGTGCTCCACACCACGCCGACGCCCTGCTCGATCAGGGCGTAGACCATGCGCCACAGCTCGCGCCGCGAGATCGGGTCCACACCCACGCTCGGCTCGTCGAGCAGCAGGAGCCGCGGCGAGCGCAGCATGGCGCAGGCGAGCCCCAGCTTCTGCTTCATCCCGCCCGAGAGCGCACCGGCCCTGCGGTCGGTGAAACGGGCGAGATCGGTGAACGCCAGCAGCTTCTCGAAGGTCTCCTGGCGCTGCCGGCCCACCACGCCGCGCAGATCGGCGTAGAGCGTGAGGTTCTCCAGCACCGACAGGTCCTCGTAGAGGCCGAAGCGCTGCGGCATGTAGCCGATCTCCTCGCGGAGCGCGCTCGCCTCCGCGACCGGATCGAAGTCGCACACGCTGAGCGTCCCTTCCGTCGGTGCGAGCAGGCCCGCGAACAGGCGCAGCAGCGTGGTCTTGCCGGCACCGTCGGGTCCGACCAGCCCCGTGACCCGGCCAGCCCCTATGGCCGCCGTGATGCCGTCAAGCGCGGGCGGCCCGTCGCCGGCGAAGCGCTTCCTCAGGCCCCCGCAAATGACGAGCGGCTCGCTCATTCCGGAGCCCCGCGGGAATCGCCGGGCACAGCGGTCGGTGCGGTGCCGCGCAGGGTGCCGGTGGTCACGTTGGCGGGCGCCCCGTCGAGCACCGAGACGGTGACCGGCATGCCTTGGCGCAGGACCTTCCCCGCATCGGGCACGATGATGCGGATACGGTAGACGAGTGCGGTGCGCAGCTCCTGAGTCTCCACCGTCTTGGGCGTGAACTCGGCGGCGGTCGAGATGAACCCGATGCGGCCCTTGAACAGGGGTGCGCCGGGCGTGTCGATCTTGACACTCACCTCCTGGCCGGGCCTGACCCGACCCAAGTCAACCTCCGACAGGTAGCTCCGCACCCAGACGGGATCGGTGAGGCTCAGGACGAACACCGTCTCCCCGGCCGCGACGATGGCGCCTGCCTCGCGCACCCGCGACAACACCACGCCCCGGCTCGGAGCAATGAGATCCGCGTCGGCAAATTGCCGCTGCGCCACCTGCAGCGCCGCCTCGCGGTCGGCGAGCTGCGCCCGCGCCGCCTCGATGTCCTCGACGCGGAAGCCGGCCCGCATCAGCCGCAGCGCCTCGCGCGCCGAGTTGAGCCGCGCCTCCGCCTCGCGATAGGCGGCCTGGGCATCGTCGAAGGTCTTCTGCGTGCCCACCGCGCGGTGCAGCAGCTGCTCTGCGCGATCGAGCCCGATCTTGGCGTTGGCAAGCGTCGCCTCCTTCTCCTTCACGTTGGCCTCGGCCTGGGCGATGTCCTCCGGCCGGTTGCCGGCCTGCATCTTGGCCAGGTTGGCCTTGGCCTGGTCGCGCTGGGCGGTGAGCTGGGCGATGCTGTCCTCGAAATAGACCTTCTCCAGCTGCGCCAGCACCTGGCCCTCGGTGACGGCGTCGCCCTCGTCCACCTTCAGGCTCTGGATGCGCCCCGCCACCTTGAAGCCGAGATTGACCTGCCGCACCTCCACGTTGCCGGTGAGGACGAGTGGCCCACCCTCCGGGGGACGTTTGAGCCACCACCACGCCCCGCCGCCCGCGGCGGCGAGGAGAAGGAGCCCGATCACAATCAGTCTGCGTTTCATGTCGGGTCTCCCTCCCTCTTGCCGCTTTGCCCCTGACCGGTTTGGCCTTCGCCCCGGCCGCCCGCGCCCCGCAAGAGCAGCTCGCGGTGCACCGCCAGCAGGCCCTCGACGTCGAGTGGCTCGATGGCCGCGAACAGGCCGTCCCAGACCACGGCCAGGATGAGGGGGGCGACCACCAGCTGGGGAAAGCGTGCGAGGCCCTCGGCCGACAGCTCGCCGTTCGCCCGGGCCCGGTTCAGCAGCTCGCCCATGAGCGCCAGCCCGCGCGCAACCACCTCCCGGTGGTAGAATGCCGCAATGGCGGGGAAGCGTGGGCCTTCCGTCAAGATCAAGCGCAGCAGATCCTTACGGCGCGTGGCCAGGACCTGAGTGCGGAACACCTCGAACATCGCCCGCAGGACCAGCTCGGCCGGCAGGTCGGGAAGCTTCGCCAGCTCCTCCAGTCGCGCGATCACCGGGAAGACGGCCTCGCGCACCATCTGCTCGAACAGGTCCTGCTTGTCCTTGAAGTGGAGGTAAATGGTGCCCTTGGCGACACCCGCCTTCTCGGCCACGTCGTCGAGCTTGGCGGCGGCGAAGCCCTCGGCGGCGAACACGTCGAGCGCCGCCTCCAGGATCGCCTGCCGCCGCGCCTCCGGGTCGCGCCGGCCCAACTCGCCGCGCTTGGCCATCCGCCTCTCCTGCCCTCTTCCGCCTCCAAGCAGGTCGCGAGAACCGCATTCGTGAACTCTAGCCCTACATCCGACTGACTTGTCAGTCAACAGGGACTGGAACGATGGTCAAGCGATCGCCCACGCGCCTGGGAGCTGCGTTTCCCGCCGAGCCTTATTCCGGCCGTCTGCGGGGCGACGCTTCGCCCGTCGCTTGGCTGCCGCGGTGCATTCCCCCCACGCCACGGCAGCGAGGCGGGCCGTCGGCTCTAAGTCCGACGCCACATCACAACCTGTGGATGCTCTATGGACATGACGCAATCTGTGAATGGAGGCCGGCGCATCGGACCTTTGGCCAGCACTCGGATGATCGACGTCCGTTGCAGGACGGAGTAGTCTTCCGGCTGCGTTTCAGCTTGTCACGGCTCGTCCCTCGGGAGTCTTCCGGTGTCTCGTAGATTGCTCGTTGCCTTGCTCACCGCGATGCAGGCCGCTGCCTGGATTGCGGCTGTCCCAACATCCGCACACGCCCACTACCGCCCGCTCCACCAAGCCTGCGTCACTGCCAAGTACAGGACATGGCTATACAGGTGCCACGGTTGTCGGGAGCCGGTGTACAGGGGCCGCGCCTTCCGTGTCGACGGACAAGCCGGCGGCCAATTGAGGGTGCGGAACGGCGAGATGTGGGGGTGGGTGCATCTCAGGGCCATGGACCTCGCGGACGAGGACTACTGCCGGGCAGCCGGCATCTGAGGCGACCTCCAACGCCGGCCCCCACAAAGTAGAATCCCGGCTGCTATGTGGAGATGCCAGACCCTCTGAGACCCGGAGGGAGGGTCTTGCAGAAATGCTGCGGCGTGGCTGATTTTCCGCTGAGGCGGTGAATTTTGAGGCATCGGCGCTGCTTCCGACTACGGTGGTTCTGCAACGAATCACGTGATCGATGAGC